>Ga0209655_10000185_pt1 | contig 23148 bp, 20 predicted proteins | sample BogFormECP03_OM2_FD_188236 | JGI IMG/M metagenome (GOLD analysis project Ga0209655, IMG submission 188236) | Bog forest soil microbial communities from Calvert Island, British Columbia, Canada - ECP03_OM2 (SPAdes) (version 2) | ecosystem: Environmental > Aquatic > Freshwater > Wetlands > Bog ...
CACGGTAGCGGTGCCGATGCGCCGCCACCCGCGCGTCTTGACCATCCGTCTGGGGTCGAGCAAGCCAAACCGAGTGGCCACGGCGACAACGGCCGGCGCCGCGGTCAGTGCTCCCGCGACGACGACGATCAGCCCCAGCGCGGACGGAATGCCAAGTGCCTTGAAATACGACAGTCGCGCCAAGTTCAGGCAGAACGTCGCGCCGGCGATCGTCAGCCCCGAGCCCAAGATGATGTGAAAGGTGCCGCGGAACATCGTGTAATAGGCAGTTTCTCGATCCTGGCCGGCCTGACGGGCTTCCTGGTAGCGACCAATTAGAAAGATCGCGTAATCCGTTCCCGCTGCGATCGCCAACGAGGACAGCATCGCGACGACGAATGTCGAAAACCCCAACAAGTTGTAGTTACCAAGAAGCGCGACAAGCCCTCTGGCCGTGCCCATCTCGAAACCGACCATGACGAGAACCAGAAGCACCGTGCTGATGGAACGGTAGGCGATGAAGAGCATGATCATGATGACCACACCCGTCACGCCCATCATTTTGAACATGCTTTTATCGGCGGCTTCGTTCATATCCGTGGTCAGCGCCGCCGGACCGGTGGTGTATACCTTGAGCCCCTTGGGCGGCGCTGATTTGTCGACGATCACCCGGACCGCTTTGACGGACGCGTTTCCCAGGGTGCTGCCCTGATTGCCGGCCAGATTGAGTTGGACATAAGCGGCCTTGCCGTCTCGGCTCTGGACACCGGCAGCAGTGAGTGGATCTCCCCACACGTTCTGGACATGCTGCACGTGCGTGGGATCGGCCTGCAGCTCTTTCACCAAGCCGTCGTAATAGCGATGTGCTTCCTCGCCGAGTTGTTTATCGTTTTCCAAGACGATCATCGCGATGCTGTCGGAGTTCGACTCGTGGAACTGTGCTCCAATGTGTTTCGCGGCGATCATCGCCGGCGCATCTTGGGGCGACATTGTCACCGCGTGGTTTCGCGCGACCGACTCGATCGGCGGCACAAGCACGTTCAAGGCTACGGTCAGCAGCAGCCACCCAATGAGTATCGGCACGGCGAACCTGCGGACGAACCGCATGAATTTCGGGCGGGCTTGGTTATCGGCGTTATGGGTGTTCATGCGGCCTTCACCAAGCAGGAAGTTTGGGCGTGGTGCCCGGCCGAGGATTGCTCGTCCCTGACCACACCGTCGACCGTGATCCGGCACCCGATGTTGTCGCTATTGCCTTGTGCCACCACGTTGGCGATTACGGCCGGCACCGTCGTCGCGATCGTAAAGATCCAGGGCAGGCTCGTGAAGTTCGCCTGTTCCGGCTGGGCGTTCTTATCCAAGTAGCTAACGCTCCCCGTGGTGTCGCCGGGCCCGTAAACCTCGTATGTCACCTGCTTGACATTTGAGGGCTCGAGTGGTTCGGCACTGCTGCCGGTCGCAGTAAAGATCGCGTCAGAGCCGAACACGCCGCGAAGCCGACTGACCGCGACACCGCCAAGGGCAACCGCCACGGCGACGATGAGCGGTACCCAAGCCCGGTTGAGAAAGGTCAACATTGAGTTTTCCGCATTCGTGGCCTCGTCTTTGTCGCTAGTAGGTTCACGCCTGCGCCGCGCGGGTACACAGGGCCATTTGGCCCTGTGTTGGATGACCTTCGTGCCGCTGTGCGCGGCGGATCTAATCCGAATATACCCTACGGGGTATGGTATAGGGGAGCGGTCGGAGGGGGGAAATTAGCGGCCACGGCCGCAGATCAGCTTTTAGGCATCAACGAATTGAGCACACAACGCGTCTGCAGCGGGACCCCGGCGGCTTCCATGACCGGGGCCAGTTGATCGCGGAAGGCGTCCTGGATCCGCAGGATCGTCGCGAGCAATCGATCTTCTTTGCCGCCGAAGTACTTGTCGAGCAGGCCGATGCTGACGTTGGGCCTCGGTTGCCAAGTCCTACATGGACATCTGGCGAACCACGGTCTTGCCCATCACTTTGACGGCGGGGTCGAGCACCTGACGGCGCCTGGAGCCGGTGCGGGCGGCGCGGACAGCCTCTTCGACGAGCAGGGAGCCGCACTCGGCGAAATCGGTGGCCAGGACGTGCTCTAGATGCCGAGATCCTTGGCGATGATCGTCTTCATGATCTCGGTGGTTCCGCCGTAGATCGTCTGGATGCGGGCGTCGACGAACGCGCGCGCCACCGGGTACTCCCGCATATAGCCGTAGCCGCCGTGCAACTGCAGGCAGCGGTCGGCAGTGCGCACCTGCAATTCGGTGGTCCACCATTTCAGCCTGGCCGCCCGGGCCGCGGTGAGCTGACCGGTCAAATGCTCGGCGATGCAGTCATCGAGGTAGGTTCGCGCGACGTCGAGTTCGGTGGCCAGCTCGGCGAGCACGAACTGGGTGTTCTGCAGACCAGAGATGGGCGATCCGAAGGCATTTCGTTGTTTGACGTAGTCGAGGGTTTCGGCCAGGACCCCTTCGGCCGCCGCCACCGCGCCCACCGCCAGCGAAAGTCGCTCTTGCGGAAGGTTGTTCATCAGCTGGTAGAAGCCCCGGCCTTCTTCTCCCAGCAGGTTTTCGGCGGGGACGCGCACATCGGTGAAGCTCAGCTCGCTGGTGTCCTGCGCGTGCAGGCCGATCTTCTCCAGGTTCCGGCCGCGGGAAAAACCGGGCGTGTTTGGGTCGACGAGAAGTAGAGACAGCCCCTTGTGGCGGTCGGGCGAGGTGCGTGCCGCAATCACGAACAGGTCCCCGGTCTGCCCGTTGGAGATAAAGGTCTTCGCGCCGTTGACGACGTAATGGTCGCCGTCGCGGACCGCGGTGGTACGGATCCCGGCCAGGTCGCTGCCGGCGCCCGGCTCGGTCATCGCGATGCCGATGATCGTCTCGCCGGTCACCACACCCGGTAACCACCGATGTTTTTGTTCGTCCGTCGTCAGATCGGTGAGATAGGGCAGCACGATGTCGTTCTGCAGGGAGATGGCGACAGCCTCGGCCGCCGCGCCGACTCGCTGCAGTTCTTCGACGACGATCGCGTTGTAGCGAAAGTCGTCGACGCCTGGGCCGCCGAACTCCTCGGGTACCGAAAACGCCAGCAGCCCAAGCTTTCCCGCCTCAGTGAACAGAGAGCGGTCCAGGCAACCGGCTTCCTCCCAGCGTTCGTGCGCCGGGACGACGGTCTGCTGCACGAAATCATGCACCATTTCCCTGAACTGATGATGCTCGGACGTGTATTCGAGGCGCGCGCTCATTGGATACTCCTGTCAGCGGAAGGCGTCGATACCGGTGATGGCCTGCCCGAGAATCAGCTGATGCATTTCCGGGGTGCCCTCGTAGGTCAGCACCGATTCCAGGTTGACCATGTGCCGGATCACCGGGTATTCCAGCGATATCCCGTTGCCGCCCAGAATCGTTCGTGCGGTCCGGCAAATCTCGATCGCTTCCCGGGTGTTGTTGAGCTTGCCGAAGCTGACCTGCTCGGGCCGCAGTCCTACGCCGTCCTTGAGCCGGCCAAGGTGCAACGCAAGCAACAGGCCCTTGTGCAATTCGACGGCCATGTCGACGAGTTTCGCTTGAGTCAACTGAAATCCGGCGATCGGACGGCCGAATTGGCTGCGCTGGGTGGCGTAGTCCAGCGCGGCCTGCCACGCCGAGCGCGCGGCGCCCATCGCGCCCCAGATGATGCCGTAGCGTGCTTCCGACAGACATGACAGCGGGCCTTTGAGACCCTTGACCTCGGGCAGCAGCGCGTCGTCGGGCAGCCGCACATCGTCGAGCACCAGTTCGCTGGTGATCGACGCCCGCAGCGACAACTTGTGGTGGATGGTGTTTGCGGAGAAGCCCGGGGCATTGGTGGGCACGATGAATCCGCGGATCCCGTCGTCGGTGCCCGCCCAGACGATCGCGACGTCGGCGACCGATCCGTTGGTGATCCACATTTTCCGGCCGTTGAGGATCCAGTCTGATCCGTCGCGTCGCGCCCGGGTTGTCATCGACGCCGGGTCCGATCCGGCGTCGGGTTCGGTCAGCCCGAAGCAGCCGAGCAGTTCGCCGGCGGCCATGCCGGGTAACCACTGTTGCTTCTGCTCTTCGGAGCCGAACTTCCAGATCGCGAACATCGCCAGCGAACCCTGCACCGACACCATCGACCTGATACCGGAGTCGGCGGCCTCGAGCTCGGTACACGCCAGGCCGTAGTGCACGGCCGAGCCCCCGCCGCAGCCGTAGCCCTCCAGATGCATGCCGAGCAGCCCGAGCTGGCCGAAGTGTTTGGCCAGATCGCGGACCGGCAGGTCACCGATTTCGAACCACTCCGCGATGTGTGGGATGACATTCTCGGCGCAGAACTGTCGGACTGTGTCGCGCACCGCGATCTCGTCGTCAGACAGCGAGGTGTCCAGTCCGAGCGGGTCCTGCGGGTTGAAGCTAGTCATCCGGCCATCGTATGTCCGCCGCTCACGCTGATCACCTGCCCGGTGATAGACGATGCGGCGGTAGCGTCGCGTCTGTGACGATCCGCGATCACGGCGACCCTGGGGACGCACCCTCGACGCCGCCGCCACTGCAGCCGCCGGTCGGCGCTGCCCGCCCCTCCGCCGCTGAGCAGGCACGCACCATCGCCGCAGCCGGTAATGCCGCCACTTTGGCCACCTTGACTGCCGACGGTGACCCGTGGGCGTCTTTCGTGGCGTATGGACTGCTGGACGGGAAACCGGTGCTGTGCTTGTCGAACCTGGCCGAGCACGGCCGCAACCTCGCCGGCGACCCGCGCGCCAGCCTTTCGATCGTGGCCGAGAGCGGCGACGGCGACCCGTTGGCCAAGAGTCGAATCACGCTCGCCGGGCTCGTCTCCCAGCCCTCGGCTGCCGACCGAGACGCGGCGCGGGCGGTATATGCGAGCGCGGTGCCCGCCGCCCGGATGTTCCTCGACTTCAGCGACTTCACCCTGTGGGTGCTGGAGGTCCAGCGGGTGCGTTGGGTGGGTGGCTACGGCCGGATGGACTCGGCGACCGGCGAACAATACGACGCAGCGGCGCCGGATCCGGTTGCACCGGCCGCGGCCAGAGCCATCACACACCTCAACGCCGATCACGCCGACGCCTTGGCTGCGATGAGTCGGGCGTTTGGCGGCTATCCCGACACCGAGACTGCGGTGTGCACGGGCATCGATCGCTATGGCCTGGACATGCGGGTGAACACTCCGCGCGGGGTAGCCTACGCGCGAGTGGGTTTCCCGAAACGGCTCGACTCTCCTGATCAGTTGCGTTCGACGACGGCAGAATTAGCCCGATTGGCCAGCACCGACCCAACGGTTACAACTCACGAAACACCCAGCTAATAAGGGGCTTTTGGAAACAGTCGGCGTGCAAGACGTGTGTGTCAGTGACGCTGACGTGGAAGAATTCACCGGTGCCTTATGACATTCACATCCGCACCGCGGACGGCGGTGTCCAGTACCCCAGCGCATTCAGCTACGGCGTCGAAGACGGAATCCTTCGGGTTCAGGTCGGGGTAGACCTGGACCAGTCGGACCAGATCTACTTTGCTCCGGGCTACTGGCAGCAGTATGTGATCGACCCCCACGACGAGGACCCGCTCGATCTGGGCCTCCTGGACGACGAAGAGTTCCTGGACGACGAAGACCTCCTGGATGACGAAGAGCTCCACGATGATGACGGCGATGACGAGGGCGACTTGGAGCGTTGACACGGCAATGTGATTTAGGCGCATACCCCGCCGGGACTCGATCCGACGCGTTTGAATGCTCATATGGTCGGTGCGTGGGTCGGCTTCGCGGCGGGGCTGATTCTGGTGATGAGCACGTTGATGAGTGTCGCGGGCACCCTGGTCGTTCCCCGGGGAGTCAACTCGCCCTTCTCGCGTAGCGTCGAGTGGTTCCTCGACATCGTCTTCTTGATGGGGACGAAGCCGGTCCGTTCCTTTGAGCGCCGGGACCGGATCCTGGCATGGCAAGCGCCCTTGACGTTGCTTCTCCGGCTTGCCGTGTGGTTGGGCCTGCTCTTTGTCGGCTTCGCGCTCTTGCTGCTACCGAGTCTGAAAGGTCATCTGGGACAAGCCTTCTCCGAATCCGGATCCTCGTTATTCACCCTCGGGTACGCGGTGCCGGCTACCGGTGACAGCACAACGCTGGAATACCTGGCGGCGTTCACCGGGCTGGTCGTGATAGGACTGCAGGTCGGCTACCTGCCGACGCTGTACTCCGCGTTCAACAAGCGGGAAACCGAGGTCACCCTGCTCGTGTCGCGTGCCGGTGCACCGGCATGGGGCCCAGAGATTCTCGCCCGCAGCCGATGGCGGATCCAGGACGGCGACATAGCACGGGTTCTCGAAACACTGTTCCTGTCCTGGGAGCGGTGGGCCGCCGCGGTGGCCGAATCCCACACCACCTACCTGACGCTGGCCCGGTTTCGCTCGCCTCGGCCGTTGTCGCACTGGCTGACCTCGCTGATCGCGGTCATGGACGCCGCCGCGCTGCATCTGGCACTGGCCCCATCGCGCGAACCCAAACTGGCGGCACGGCTGGCGCTCCGGATGGGCTTCGTCGCGTTGGGCGAGATCGCTAGAACAATGCGACAGCCGATACCCGATGAACCGAGTCCGGATGCACCAATATCGGTGTCTTACGATGACTTTCGGGGTGCTAGCGCGATGCTGCGCGAGGTCGACTACCCGATCGAACGCTCAGATGAAGAGGCCTGGCCGCACTTCCGTGGATGGCGGGCCAACTACGACGCGACCGCGCTTCTGCTCGCCAAGCAACTAGACGCCCCTCCGGCGTTATGGACGGGACCGCGGCGCTGGCCGTCGACCCCGATACCGCCGCGTCGCCCCCCAGCCTCGGTCGCGCCGGAAGCGGGCCGAGAAAGGGCGCGGGGAGCTACCGATAACCAGTCGGGTGGCCAGTAGGCCTTCGGCGTCGACGTCGCCTGCGTTATTCCGGTGTGATCTAAGCAAGGAACATCGGTGGACGATCCGAAAGAAAGGCGTAACCACGTGACGGGCACACCGATCCAGGTTGCACAAGCTATCCCGCGCTCGGCGCGGATGCGGCTTGTCGATCAACTCATGAGCCGCGCGCTGGGCCTTCCGGCGGCCACGACGAATTACGCAGTGCGCCGGGACGTTCCCATACCGATGCGTGATGGCGTCATCCTTCGAGCCGATCATTATGCACCTGACACCTCCACGCCGTCGGGCACGCTGCTGGTGCGCTGTCCATATGGCCGAGGGGCGCCCTTGTCCTGGCTGTATCCGCGGGTGTACGCCCAACGCGGGTATCACGTCGTGTTCCAAAGTGCCCGAGGTACTTTCGGCTCCGGCGGTAGCTTCGAGCCGTTTATGCGCGAGGTCGAAGACGGAGCTGACACGGTGGCGTGGCTACGGCGCGAACCGTGGTTTAACGGAACGTTCGGCACCTTTGGTCAGTCCTACCTGGGATTCAACCAGTGGGCGCTGCTAGTCGATCCGCCACCTGAACTCGCGGCGTCCGTGATCACGGTCGGGCCGCACGACCTCACTGCGGCCATGTGGCGCAACGGCGGGCTGGCGATCCGCAACGCGTTCTGGTGGTGTGATCAGGCCGCGCATCAGGAGGACCGACTCGCTCTACTGCGCCAGTTCAGGTCGGAGCGCGGGGTGCGCGCCGCTGCAGATCGTCTTCCGTTGGGCCGCAGCGGACGAGCGCTGGTGGGCCAAGCGGCGCCGTGGTTAGAAACCTGGCTGGAAAACACCGATCCGGACGATGAATACTGGCGGCCGGCCCAGCTTGATGCCGCGTTGGACCGCACCCGCATTCCGGTGCTGTTGGTCGGCGGCTGGCAGGACCTCTTCCTGGAGCAGACGCTCGAGCAGTACCGGCGGCTGCAGGCGAATGGGGCCCAACCCGCACTGCACATTGGTCCGTGGACGCACATGGAAATGCTGAACAAGGCGGCCGGCGCCACCGCGCGGGAGACGCTGTCCTGGTTTTCCCGGCACCTCGCGGGCAGTAGCAACGTCGACCGAAGCCCGGTGCGGATCTTTGTCACCGGTGGGCCCGGCTGGCGCGACCTACCGGATTGGCCCCCTAGCAGCCATACCCGCAGCCTCTACCTGAACGCGGGATCGGCGCTTACCGAACTTCCGCCGAATTCGGACGTCGCGCCTTCCCGGTACACCTACGACCCCGCCGTACCCACGCCGACGATCGGTGGGCCGTTCCTTTCTTCCACAGATGCCGGCTACCAAGACGACACCGAGCTGAGTACTCGGGACGACGTAATCACCTTCACCACAGCCGCGTTGACGCACGACTGGGAAGTCATCGGCACGCCGGCAGCAGAACTACACCATTCCAGCGACAACCCTCACGCCGACATATTCGTGCGGCTCAGCGAAGTTGACGCAAAGGGGCGATCCCGCAGCGTCACCGAGGGCTACCGTCGTCTGACGGGTGAAGAATCACCCTTGCGGCTGTCGTTGGACCCCATCGCACATCGCTTCCGAGCGGGGACACGGATCAGGCTGATGATCGCCGGCGGATCGCATCCTCACTACGCCCGAAACCTGGGCACGGGCGAGCCGCCACTGACCGGATTCGCGATGCGGTCGTCCAACCATCTGGTCGCACACGGATCCGGTGGAATATCGCAGTTGCAACTACCCGTCGTCGATCCGACCTGACCGCCTGCGCGAGCGCCCGTCCTGTGCTGCACTATTCAACAATGAGAGTGCTGCAAAGATAAGGCTGGCGAGGCGCTTGGAAGATCAAATTAGCGAAGAGCCCGTCGGCGGGCATAGTGAGGATTTGGCTGCCGCGGCTGAGCAGCCGGAAGTCGTTGAGGCCGCACAGCGGTACCGCTGGCTGATGGACCACAGTCCCCTGGCGATCGGTGTGCACCTGGACGGTCGCTACGTATATGTCAACGAAACCTTGGTGTGGAAGATGGCGGCTCAATCGGCCGACCAATTCATCGGACGCCGGGTCACGGATTTCGTGCACCCGGACTCGCTCGCCGCGGTTCACGCTCGTATTGCAGAACGGCGGCACGAACGGGACACGTTGCCACCCTTGGAACTTGTCGTCGTACTGTTCGACGGAACAACCCGCGAGGTTGAAGCGCTCGCAGCCTGGACGGAGTGGGAGGGCAAGCCCGCTCACCATGTGGTTTTCCGGGACTTGACCACACAGAGGGCCGCCGAAGCGAGCTTGCGCTTCCAGGCAGCGCTGGTCACCCACGCCAGTGATGCCATCATCGCCACCACCCTGATGGGCGCAGTCACCAGCTGGAATCCGGCGGCCGAAGCCATTTACGGCCGGTCGGCGGCCGCAGCGTTAGGGTTGCCGATCAGCGAGACGGTCGGTGCTGCGCTGGATCCGGCCGTGATCATCGCCGGCGGGGGAGTGGTGCACGCGATGCATCGCAGCTCCGACGGCTCCGCGCTGGCCGTGCGGGTGTCGGCGTCCCGCATGGACGACGGATACGTGGTGTTATGCGCCGACCAGACCGCCCTGCGGCGCGCTGAGCAGCACTTCGAAACCGTCGTCGCCTCTCTGGAAGAAGGGGTGCTCGTCATCGCGGCCGACGGATCGGTGGAATCAGTGAACCCGGCGGCGCTACGACTACTGGGTGCGCGGGCAACGGGAGTCGACGTCCTCGAGTTGGTGAAAGTGGCCACGATTCCGGTCTACGACGCCCATGGCCGGCTGCTCAGCTCCGATCCGCGACCGGTTCTTGAATCGCTGACCCATAGCCCGGGCCGGGGCAGTGTCTACGGTGTCGACCGACGCAGCGACGGCCGGCGGATCTGGGTATCCGCGAACTGGTCATACCTCGATCCCACCGATCCCAGCCGATCGTCGGTGTTGGTGTCATTCACCGACATCACCGAACAGCACAACGCCCATCAGCGACTCATTTACCAGGCCACCCACGATCTGGTGACCGGGCTGCCCAACCGTGCCCATGTCGTCGCGCTCATCACCGACGCGATCACCGCCGATGAGCACCGTTTGGGCGCTGTGCTTTTCATCGACATGGATAAATTCAAGAGCGTCAATGACGCGCTCGGACATCACGCCGGTGACACCGTCCTTCAGATCGCCGCCCAACGTCTCCGCCGAGGATTGCGCATCGACGACGTCGTCGGACGCGTCGGCGGCGACGAGTTCGTGGCGCTGCTGGCCGCGCCCGTAGAGCCCACCGATGTCGAGGACATCGTCAACCGGCTGCACGCAGCGCTTGAAGAACCGATAGTCATTGAGCACGAAAGTGACTGCGCCAGAACAGATTGCACCCGTATCAGCGCTAGCATCGGTGTCGTCACAGTACGACCCGACGAGCAACGCGGTGCCGTCGAAATCCTGCGCGACGCCGATCTTGCGATGTACCAGGCGAAAACAACAGGCCGGGCGACGAGCCACTTCAGCGAGTTAGCTCCACCCGGGTAGTGTCGCCCGGCATGGAGAATCCGCGGCGGGTACTGGGCTGGCTGGGCGTCGATGTTGCCTGCGTGCTGGTGTTCTGTGCGGTCGGGCGGCGCAGTCACGACGAGGGGCTGAACGTCGCGGGCATCGCAACGACGGCCTGGCCGTTTCTGAGCGGTACCGGTGTCGGGTGGCTGGCCGCGCGAGCGTGGCAGCGCCCGACGGCGGTGGTCCCCACCGGGGTCGTGGTGTGGTTGTGCACGGTCGCGGTCGGGATGCTGCTGCGCAAGGCCACCTCCGCCGGCGTGGCCGCCAGTTTCGTGGTGGTGGCGTCAACGGTCACCGCGCTGCTGCTGCTCGGCTGGCGGGCGGCGTTGCTTTTAAGTGCCCGTAAGCCTAACTAGGCGGCCCGCTGACCAGGGCTTTCGGCCCGACCGGAGGATGCTGATTCGTGCCGGCCGGCCCGCCGCGGCGTAGGGTCGGCGTGACCATGGCGCGAACAGATCACGACACCTGGGATCCGGCCACCAGCGTCGGAACTACCGCAACACTGGTGGCGACGGCCCGGGCTTTGGCAAACAGGGCCGGGTTGATTAACGACCCGTTCGCTGAGCCACTGGTCCGCGCCGTGGGTACGGACTTCTTCACCCAGGTCGCCAGCGGCGAGCGTGCCATCAGTGATCTCGGTGACGACAACGGATTCGCCTTGCTGACCGACCTTTTCGCGGTGCGCACCCGATTCTTTGACAACTTCCTCACCGATGCCGGCCGGGCCGGCATTCGGCAGGCGGTGATCTTGGCGTCGGGGCTGGACGCCCGGCCCTACCGGCTGTGGTGGCCGGCGGGCACCACCGTCTACGAGATCGACCAGCCGGATGTGATCGAGTTCAAAACCCAGACGCTTCGCGGCCTGCAGGCCGCCCCGACAGCCAACCGGCGCGCGGTGGGAATCGATCTTCGCCGGGAGTGGCCGGAGGCGCTGCGGCGGCTCGGCTTCGATGCCACCAAGCCCACCGTATGGATTGCCGAGGGGCTGTTCATCGGGTTTCTGACGCCCGCCACGCATGACCGGTTGCTCAAAAATGTCACCGCATTGAGCGCCACCGGCAGCAGGGCGGCCGCCGATTATCTGCCGAAAGAGCTCGGCCCGTTTTCGAGCCAGGAGCACACCCTTGCTGCACGTTGGCGACCATACGGTTTCGACGGCGATATGACCGAACTCACGTATACGGACGAGCAACACGACACCGCCGAGTCTTTGGCGGCGCTCGGCTGGAAAACCATCGTGGCTGACCTCCCGGACCTGTTCACCGCTGCCGGGCTACCGGGGCTGCGTCGGCAGGATCTCGGCGCAGCGCCGGTCGCGGGCCGGTACGTCAGCGCGACATTGACGTAGCAGGGCCGGAATGCGGTCGACAACGAAACGTTGGATATTGACGTGATGCCTCCACCCAGCCCGTCAACCGCGGCGGCGCAGCTGCGTTTCCAGGTGGTCGGGCCGGACAACCCGTTGGCCCAGCCGCTGCTGGCCGAGCTGGCGGTCGAGTACTCCCAGCGCTACGGCGGCACTCCGGAGACGCACCTCAGCTGGTTGCCTGTTCCATCGGCTGAGCTCGCGCCGCCTGACGGTGGCTTGTTGATCGGACTGTTGGACGGTGTCCCGGTCACCGGTGGCGCGTTCCGGCGGTTCGATGCCGACACCGCGGAATTCAAACGGATCTGGACGGACAGTGGATGCCGTCGCCGCGGCTACGCGAAGGCGTTGCTGGCCGAACTGGAAGTCACCGCCGCCACGAGGGGCTATGGGCGGGTGTACCTCATCACCGGCAATCGCCAACCCGAGGCAGAGGCGCTGTATCGCACCGCCGGGTATACCGAGATCGACGCGCCAGTGGTGTCATGGGGACCCTTCCGTCCGATCGCCTTCGCCAAGGGCCTGCCATGACCGATCCGCTGCATCTCGGCGTTGCGCTCGACGGCTACGGCTGGCATCCGCAGGCTTGGCGCGCCACGCTGAGCGCCGACCCTGCGACGGAATCGGTTCTCAGCGGGCAGTATTGGGCCGGCCTGGCGGCCACTGCCGAGCGTGGCCTGTTGGACTTTCTGACCATCGACGACACCCTGATGCCCCAACCCGGACGCCGCGGGGAAATCTCTCCGAGGCGGCTGGCGGGTCGCGCCGATGCCGTCCTGGTCGCCGCGCGCATCGCCCCGGTCACCCGGCACATCGGGCTGATCCCGGTCGCCACCGTCACGCACACCGAGCCGTTCCACATCTCCAAGGCGATCGCCACATTGGACTACGTGTCGCACGGACGGGCCGGTTGGCAGCCGCGGGTGAGTGCAACCCCGCACGAAGCGGCATTGTTCGGTCGGCGCAACGGATCACAATCTCCGGACGGTCTCTTCGACGAGGCCGCCGACGCCGTCGAGGTGGTACGCCGGCTGTGGGACAGCTGGGAAGACGACGCGGTGATCCGCGATGTGTCCACCGGGCGCTACATCGACCGGGACAAACTTCATTACATCGACTTCCGCGGGGAGCATTTCTCGGTCAAGGGGCCGTCGATCACCCCGCGTCCGCCGCAAGGCCAACCGGTGGTCGCGACGCTCGCCCACGCGCCGCGCATTTACGAATTCGCCACCGCGAGCAGCGATCTGGTCTTCATCACGCCAACCGATGACGCTGCGGCACGGGCCATCATCGACCAAGTGCACGCGGCTGGCGGCGCGCACCTGAAAGTCTTCGCCGACGTGGTGGTGACCTTCGGCGGTGACGCCGAATTCGGTTCTGATGCACTCATTTTCACCGGCAGCGCAAAGGAGCTCGTCGAGCTGCTGCTGGAGTGGCGGCGGCTCGGGATCGACGGAGCGCGGCTGCGGCCCGCTGTCAACGGCACCGATCTTCCGGTGATCGTCGACGAGGTGGTGCCACTGCTGCAGCGTGCCGGTCGATTCCGCACCGGCTACGCACAGAGTGAAACACTGCGCCAACGGCTCGGCCTACCGGTTGCACCCAACCGCTATACGAAGGTGAGGCCGTGACCGTCCCGCTCTCGATTCTCGACCTGTCGCCGATCAGTGCCGGCAGCGACGCCGCGACGGCGCTGCACAACACGATCGATCTCGCCCAGCGTGCAGAACAATGGGGATATCGTCGGTTCTGGATCGCCGAACATCACTTCGTCGGCGTCGCCAGCTCGGCACCCGCCGTGCTGATCGGCCAGATCGCGGCCGCTACCAACACAATTCGAGTCGGCTCGGCCGCGGTTCAGTTGAGTCACACCACGGCCGCCGCGGTGGTCGAGAGTTTCGGCATGCTCGATGCTTTTTATCCGGGCCGTATCGACCTTGGCGTCGGCCGCGGGCAACGGCGCGACACCGGGTTCAAGCCGAAGCCGCCGTCGGCTAAGAAGGATCGCCCGCCGCGGGTGTGGCGCGAAGTCGACGGGGTGGTGATGCCGCTGCCGTTCGACTTGCGTGGGCTGCTCGACACCGAGCGGGTCAAGGCGACGATGGAGATCCTGCAGCAGCCGGAGGCCGTGGCGCCGGACTTCGCCGAGCAACTCGGCGACATCCTCGCGATGCTCGACGGCACCTACGAGGTCGAGGGTTTCGACGTGCATGCCGTCCCGGGTGAGCGATCCGGGTTGGCGCCGTGGATCTTTGGCAGCACCAGGGGTCAGAGTGCGCGACTGGCCGGCGCGCATGGACTGCCCTTCGTGGCGAGCTATCACATCACCCCTGCGACCGCGCTGGAGGCCATCGATGCCTACCGGGATACCTTCGTCCCGTCGGCGACTCTGCGACAGCCCTACGTTGTGGTGTCCGCCGACGTCGTCGTGGCCGAAGACAGCGCTACGGCAAGGCGACTGGCGGCCGGCTACGGGCAATGGGTGTATTCCATCCGCACCGGGGTAGGCGCGGTGCCCTACCCGAGTCCCGACGACTGCCGGCCGCTGCCCGCAGAAAAGCTGCCCGTGGTGAAGGACCGGCTGGAGACGCAATTCGTCGGCGACCCCGATGAGGTGGCAGGGCGACTGTCCGCGCTGCAACGACTGACCGACGCCGACGAGCTTGTCGTCACGTCGGTAACCCATGACCACCAAGATCGTCTCCGCTCGCACGAGTTGCTCGCCAAGCGCTGGGGAGTCGGCGAATGAGCACGCGGGAAGGTAAGCACCGCAAGCCCATTCACCTGGCTGCCCACTTTCCGGGCGTCAACAACACGACCGTGTGGACCGATCCCGCGGCGGGCAGCCAGATCGAGTTCGACTCGTTCGTGCACTTGGCCCGCACCGCCGAACGTGGGCTGTTCGACTTCTTCTTCCTGGCCGAGGGTCTGCGGCTACGGGAGCATCGGGGCCGGATCTACGACCTGGACGTGGTGGGCCGGCCGGACACCTTCACCGTGTTGGCAGCGCTGGCCGCCGTCACCGACCGACTCGGCCTGACCGGGACCATTAACACCACCTTCAACGAACCCTTCGAGGTGGCACGGCAATTCGCGACGTTAGACCATCTCTCCGATGGTCGTGCTGGTTGGAACATCGTCACCTCGTCGGACGCTTTCACCGGCGAGAACTTCCGGCGCGGCGGCTTCCTGGACCACGTCGATCGCTACCGCCGCGCTGAGGAGTTCCTCACCGTGGCGAGCGAGTTCTGGGACAGCTGGGCAGCCGACGCGGTGGTGGCCGACCTCGACGCCGGGACCTACATCGATCCCAGCCGCGTCGGGACCGTCGAACATCACGGGGCGCAGTTCGACGTACGCGGAGTCGCGACGCTCCCGGCCGGGCCGCAGGGACGTCCGGTGCTGTTGCAGGCCGGCGACTCCGACGACGGCCGAAACTTCGGATCCCGACATGCCGACGCGCTGTTCACGCTGCACGGATCACTCGAGGACGGTCAGCGCTATTACTCGGACGTGAAAGGCCGTGCAGCCTCCCATGGACGAAACCCTGACCAGCTCAAGGTTTTTCCGGCGGCGACGTTTGTGCTTGGCGACACCGCCGAGGAGGCTGCCGACAAGGCGGTGCACATTCGGCACCAGCAGGTCAGCGGCGTGACGGCGATTGCCATGCTCGAGCAGATTTGGGGCCTCGATCTCTCCGACTACGACCCGGACGGGCCGCTACCCGACTTCGATCCGACCGGCGACACCAGTATCACCCAAGGTCGCGTGCGGCACGGCGACCCCGTCGCGGTGGCCCGCAAATTCCGGGAACGCGCTGAAGCCGAAAAGCTCTCGATCCGCGAACTGGTCATCGCGGTCACCAGCCGCGAGCAGTTTGTCGGTACCGCTGCCCACATCGCCGACGAGATCGATCGATACATCCAGGCCGACGCATGCGACGGATTCATTCTGGTGCCGCATCTGACCCCGCGCGGTCTGGACGACTTGGTCGAACAAGTCGTGCCGCTATTGCAGGAGCGTGGCGCGTACCGCACCGAGTACAGCGGCCACACGCTGCGGGAGCATCTGGCGGGCTGACGGCGCAGGATTAGCCGACCCTATAAACCAGTCGCACCAGGCTCGATTCCAGTGGCGTCGCCGACGTCAGTTGCAGCCGATGTTCGCGACCGACGTGACCGAACAACGGTGTGCCGTCACCGAGCACCACCGGGTGCACAATAAGCCGCAGTTCGTCGATCAATCCCGCGTCGAGCAGGCCGGCAACTGTCGTGGGACCGCCCGCCACGTAGATCTCGCCGCCGGGCTCCCCCCGCAGTCGTCGCACAGCGTCGAGATCGGAAATGGCCTGCGCCACCGGCCAATCCAGGTCGGCGCGGCTACCGGTCAGGACGTAATGCGGTGTGCGATCGGCCAATTGGGCGTAGCGGATTTCATCGGCGGTGGGAACCGATCCCGTCGGCACCACCGGCCGGTTCGGATTTGCGTTGATCGTGCGCCAATAGTGCTCGTATGCCGGGTACATGCCGCTGCCGAGCACACATGCGTCGATCCGGTCCAACAACTCCCAGTCAAAGGTATCGGGATTGGTGTCGATCCAGTCGGTCGATCCACCGCTGCGTTCCGCCAAGCCGTCGAGGCTGACCTGCATGCTGGTGGTGATTTTTCGATGATGGGACATACCAGGACTGACCCCTGGTATGCCCCAAATTCATCGCAGTTGTCTAGCCGGCCATGAACTCGTTGTAGGCCGACTCCAGATCGGGCGACAGCACCGTGGTGTTGCACTGCTGCTGAGTGTCACCGATCGGCGCCAGAATGCCCCGCAATTCGACGTACTCCTGCGGATGCGCGGTGAAATAGCCACGCAGATCCGACTCCGCTTGCGGGCGCGGTTCGTTCCTCGCGGCGGTCACAACCGTGTTGGCGCCCGGGTGACTGCTGAGGTACTGGTTGGCCGATCCCGTCACCGAACTGACCGTGTTGGCCACCCCGGCAGCACTGCAGTCTGGCGCCGCGGATGCCGTCGGCGCCGCGATCACCGTCGCAGCCAGACCGGCGAGCAGACCGCAGCCGGCGGCATGCCGGCGCAGCGTCTTACCACTGAAATTCATCATTGTTTGCTTCCTTCAAGACGCAGATTGATCACAGGTTGCCGAGACCTGACGCCCAAGGTACGCGAAGGTCAAGCACCGGAACTCGGTGCGAGCGAAGCGTTTCAGCCGCCTAACGTGAACTGAGTCTCAATTAAGGCCGCTTCGCTAAGTAATCGACCAGAGCGGCACCCGATTTCTTAGAGAACGTTTCCGAACCTTAAGCAATCGTGACGTCGAGCGTGATCGAATTGTGACCGGGCGGTGTGCTCACCGCGCCAGCGCGGTCGCCGCATCGGTGGCCTGGCGGATCGGGCCGCGCCACAGGTCGCCGTGACCAGGTACCAGAACCTGGGTATCCAGCAGCGCCAGAGCCGCCAGGCTGCGGATGCAGCCCTCCTGGTCATGGCTGAACAACGCCGGCAGTAATTGCGGCCCGCTGCGCGCCAGCAGCGGATGCCCGGTCACCAACGCGTCGCCGCTGGCGAGGATGCCGTCGACCAGATACGAGCAGTGACCGCCGGTGTGACCGGGAGTGGGGATCGCCATCGGTTGGCCCGGCAGTCCCGCGGCGACTTCGGCGGTCAGCGGCTGCGCGGTCGGGATGCCCTCGCGACTCAGGCCACCGTCACGCACGAGGTGGGCGGCCCACAACGCCCATCGGGGTCGCCAAAGGCGCAGCGCGACGTCGACCGGGGAGGCCTGTTCCAGATACTCGCGCTTGGTGTGGCCGACCTCGTCGGGATGGCAATAGACCGGGGTGTCGTGGGTTTTGGCGAACCAGATCGCCGAACCCATGTGGTCGATGTGCGCGTGGGTGAGCAGGATCGCGCGTACGTCACTGGGCTGGTATCCCAGCTGCCGCAACGAGGTCAACACATCGTCGCGATCACCCGGGTAGCCGGCGTCGATCAGCATGACCCCGGTGTCGTCGGTGACCAGCAGCCAGTTGACCGCCCCGCCCTGAGCGAGGTGCACGGTCTCGGTGACGGCCTTCAGCACCGGTGCCATGTCCGAGAGTCTAGGCACCGGGCGATCGCAAGCTCGGCGAAGCCGGGCGCAGCGGGTCGCCCGCCGCGGGGGAGGGCGATCGCAAGCTCGGCGAAGCCGGGCGCAGCGGGTCGCCCGCCGACAAGATGGAGTAGAAACAACAGCGTGGCTGAACTCAAACTTGGATATAAGGCGTCGGCGGAGCAATTCGCGCCGCGGGAACTCGTCGAGCTGGCGGTCGCCGCCGAAGCGCACGGCATGGACAGTGCGACGGTCAGCGACCACTTCCAGCCGTGGCGGCATGAGGGCGGGCACGCGCCGTTCTCGCTGGCCTGGATGACCGCTGTCGGCGAACGCACTAAGAGGCTCCAGCTGGGGACCTCGGTGCTTACCCCGACCTTCCGCTATAACCCCGCCGTCATTGCGCAGGCGTTTGCCACGATGGGGTGTCTCTACCCGGATCGCATCTTCCTCGGGGTCGGCACCGGGGAGTCGCTCAACGAGATCGCCACGGGATACGAGGGTGAGTGGCCGGAGTTCAAGGAGCGCTACGCCCGCCTTCGTGAATCGGTGCGCCTGATGCGCGAGCTGTGGGTGGGCGACCGGGTCGATTTCGAGGGCGAGTACTACCACACCAAAGGCGCCTCCATCTACGACGTTCCCGAGGGCGGCATCCCGATCTACATCGCCGCGGGCGGGCCGCAGGTCGCCAAGTACGCGGGCCGCGCGGGCGACGGGTTCATCTGCACATCCGGCAAGGGTGAAGAGTTGTACAAGGACAAGCTCATCCCGGCCATGAAAGAGGGCGCGGAGGCGGCGGGCAAGAATCCCGACGACATCGACCGGATGATCGAGATCAAGATCTCCTACGACACCGATCCTGAACAGGCGCTGGAGAACACCCGATTCTGGGCGCCGCTGTCGCTGACCGCCGAACAGAAGACCAGCATTCACGACCCGCTCGAAATGGAGAAGGCCGCCAACGAACTGCCGATCGAGCAGGTTGCCAAACGCTGGATCGTTTCCTCGGATCCCGACGAGGCTGTGGCAAAGGTCAAGGACTACGTCGACTGGGGCCTCAACCACCTGGTGTTCCATGCGCCGGGCCACGACCAGCGTCGATTCCTGGAGCTTTTCCAGAAGGATCTCGAGCCGCGGCTGCGACGGCTGGGCTGAGAGGCACACGGGTGGTGGCCGGTTCGGTGTCGGCGATCTACATCGCGGCGCCGGAGGCCGACACCGGCAAGTCGGCGATCGCGCTGGGAATCCTGCATCGACTGGCCGCAACGGTCGCCAGGGTCGGCGTGTTTCGGCCGATTACGCGCTTCGGCGAGGAACGCGACTACATCGCTGATCTGCTGCTGGCACAGACCACCGCCGGGCTGCCCTACGAGCGCTGCCTCGGCGTGACCTATCAGCAGTTGCACGCCGACCGTGACGCCGCCATCGACGACATCGTCGAGCGGTATCACGCGATGGCCGCCGAATGCGACGTGGTCGTCATCGTCGGCAGTGACTACACCGACGTCGCCAGCCCCGCCGAGCTGAGCGTCAACGCCCGTATCGCGGTCAACCTCGGCGCGCCGGTACTGCTGGCGGTCCGGGCCAAGGGCCGCAGTGCCGAGCAGGTCGCCCACCTTGTCGAGGTGTGTCTGGCCGAGCTGGACACCCAGCACGCGCACACCGCGGCGGTGGTGGCGAACCGCTGCGAGCCTTCGCAATTGACCGAAGTGGCCGAGGCGCTGCACGCGCTGGGGCCGAAGACCTACGTGGTGCCCGATGAGCCGCTGCTGGTGGCACCGACGGTGGCCGACCTGCAGGCCGCGGTGAACGGCGCACTGGTCAGCGGTGACACCGCGTTGATGGGCCGCGAGGCAATGGGTGTGGTGGTCGCCGGAATGACGGCCGATCACGTGCTGGAACGACTCGGCGAGGGCGTCGCGGTGGTCACGCCCGGCGACCGTTCGGACGTCGTGCTGGCCGTCGCCAGTGCTCATGCCGCTGAAGGGTTTCCGTCGTTGTCGTGCATCATCCTCAATGGCGGTTTCGAGTTGCATCGGTCGATCGCGGCACTGGTCGCCGGCCTGCGGCTGCGGCTGCCGATTATCGCCACCACCCTGGGCACCTTCGACACGGCGAGCGCGATGGCGTCGGCACGCGGCCGGGTCACCACCTCGTCGCAGCGCAAGATCGACACCGCGCTGCAACTGATCGAGCAGCATATCGATCTCGGGGACTTGCTGGCGGAGTTGGCGATTCCGATCCCGAAGGTAACCACGCCGCAGATGTTCACCTACCAGCTGCGGGAGCGGGCCCGTTCGGATCGGAAGCACATTGTGCTGCCCGAGGGCGACGATGATCGAATCCTCAAGTCGGCCGGCCGGCTACTGCAACGTGATATCGCCGACCTGACCATCCTTGGCGACGAGAGCCAAATTCGCGCTCGGGCAGCCGAACTCGGCGTCAACCTGGACGACGCCACGGTGTTCGATCCACGTACCAGTGAGTTGTGCGATCAATTCGCGGAGCAATACGCGCAGCTGCGTGCCAAGAAGGGCATCACCGTCGAGCAGGCCCGCGAAATCATCCACGACGTGTCGTATTTCGGAACCATGCTGGTCCACAACGGCATGGTCGACGGGATGGTGTCCGGAGCTGCGCACACCACGGCGCACACCGTCCGTCCCGCCTTCGAGACCGTCGGCACTGCGCCAGGCATTTCCACGGTGTCCAGTGTCTTTCTGATGTGCCTGCCGGATCAGGTGCTGGCATACGGCGATTGCGCGATAGTCCGTGACCCGACGGTCGACGAGCTGGCCGATATCGCCATCAGCTCCGCGCGCACCGCCGCCCAATTCGGCATCGAGCCACGGGTGGCCATGCTGTCGTACTCCACCGGCGAGTCCGGTACTGGCGCCGATGTCGACAAGGTCAGGGAGGCAACCGGATTGGTGCGAAGCCGGGCGCCGCAACTGCTGGTCGAGGGTCCGATCCAGTACGACGCCGCGGTCGAGCCGTCTGTCGCGGCCACCAAGATGCGCGATTCGCTGGTCGCCGGCCGGGCCACCGTGTTGATCTTCCCAGACCTCAATGCCGGCAACAACGCCTACAAGGCGGTGCAGCGCAGCGCCGGTGCGATCGCCATCGGTCCGGTGCTGCAAGGTTTGAACAAGCCGGTGAACGACCTATCCCGCGGCGCGTTGGTCGAAGACATCGTCAACACCGTCGCCATCACTGCAATACAGGCCCAGGGTGCTAATGCCTCCTGATCGCACGGTGCTGGTGATCAACTCCGGCTCGTCGTCGCTGAAATATCAGCTGATTGAGCCGGATTCGGGCCAGTCGCTTGCCGACGGCATTGTCGAGCGGATCGGCGAGCCGTCATCGGCCGTCGCCGACCACGCCGCCGCGCTGCGGATGGCGTTCGACCAGTTGTCCAAAGCCGGTATCGATCTGAAGACGTGCGGGCTGGCCGCGGTTGGCCATCGGGTGGTGCACGGCGGCGCAACGTTCTACCAGCCGACCCTGATCGACGACGCGATGATCGGCCAACTCAAGCAGGTCTCGGAGCTGGCGCCGCTGCACAATCCGCCTGCCGTGCAGGGTATCGAGGTGGCCCGCAAGATGCTTCCGGATGTGCCGCATGTCGCGGTGTTCGACACGGCGTTCTTCCACGACCTGCCCGCCCCTGCGGCGACCTATGCCATCGATCGGGAGTTGGCGCACAAGTGGCAGATCCGCCGATACGGATTCCACGGCACGTCGCACCAGTACGTCAGCGAACAGGCCGCGGCGTTCCTCGGCAGTCCGCTCGAGGACCTGAATCAGATTGTGCTGCATCTGGGTAACGGCGCCTCGGCGTCGGCGATCGCCGCGGGCCGACCGGTCGACACGTCGATGGGGCTGACCCCGTTGGAAGGCCTGGTGATGGGTACCCGCAGCGGCGACATCGACCCCGGTGTCATCGGCTACCTGTGCCGCGTTGCGGAGATGAGCGTCGACGACGTCGAATCGATGCTCAACCACCAGTCCGGGATGCTCGGTCTCGCCGGCGAGCGCGACTTTCGCCGACTGCACGAGATGATCGAATCCGGAGATAGTGCAGCGCAATTAGCTTATGACGTGTTCGTCCACCGGCTGCGCAAATACGTCGGTGCCTACCTGGCGGTGCTTGGCCGCACCGATGTGGTGACTTTCACCGCGGGCATCGGGGAGCATGTCGCGGCGGTGCGTCGCGACGCGCTCAGCGGGCTGGCGGCTCTGGGCATCGAGATCGACGATGAGCGAAACACGCAGTCCGCCAACGATGCCCGGCAGATTTCCGCCGACACCTCGCCGGTAACGGTGCTGGTGATCCCGACCGACGAAGAGCTGGCCATCGCCCGCGACTGCCTGCGAGCGATCAGCTGATCCGGCCCCCGGGCGGCGCCGGCGGTTCCTCCCGCCCACCGGCGCCGCGTCACGGGATCAGAAGCTGGCGAGCAGTTCCGCCGCGATATTCGTGAGGTCGGCTGAAAGGTCACCGCCGGTGACCGTTGCCGGCACGCCCAGGTCAGTCAACAGCCCGCCCACGAGGGTGGTCAGGTCGAGCGTTGGGTCGGTGCCCAGCAGGCTCGGGAGATCCGACGACAACGCTTGGGTGCTGCCGAGCGCCGCCAACAGGTCCTGGGCCAGGTCGAGGTCGTAGGTGGGGACTCCGGACCCGGTTAGGTCAAGGGTGGGGCTCAGGGTCAGCGTGCTGGGAATCCCCAAGTCGGCAAGCAGACTCGAATCCGGATTGATACCAAGGTCATTGAGGACGGTATCGATCGAGATCGATGGCAGGCTGATACTCGAACTGTCGGACAGGCCCAGGTCGCTGAGGATTTGACTGAGGCCGATGTTGGAACTGTCAGACAGGCCGAAGGTGCTGAGGACCTGGCCGACGTCGATGGATGAATTGTCGGACAGGCCCAGGTCGCTGAGGATTTGGCTGAGGCCGATGTTGGAACTGTCGGACAGGCCCAAGGCGTTGAGGACCTGGCCGACGTCGATGGATGAATTGTCGGACAGGCCGAGGTCGCTGAGGATCTGGCTGAGGCCGATGTTGGAACTGTCGCTAAGGCCCAGGGTGCTCAGGACGTCGCCGATGTCGATGGACGGCGGGGTGATCGTGGAACTGTCGGAGAGGTTGAAGAGGCTCAGCACGTTGCCGATGTCGATGGACGGCGGGGTGATCGTGGAACTGTC
>Ga0209655_10000187_pt1 | contig 23059 bp, 15 predicted proteins | sample BogFormECP03_OM2_FD_188236 | JGI IMG/M metagenome (GOLD analysis project Ga0209655, IMG submission 188236) | Bog forest soil microbial communities from Calvert Island, British Columbia, Canada - ECP03_OM2 (SPAdes) (version 2) | ecosystem: Environmental > Aquatic > Freshwater > Wetlands > Bog ...
ACGCGTGGAAGTAGAATCCGGGACGCAACGCTAATGTCAAAAACTCCGACCGAATACAAGGTCACCAGTATCCATGAGTATTTGCAAACCGTGGAGCTAGGGGCCGCAGCGCCCGCTGGGAATGGCCCAGAAGCGTGACTCGTCGGTGACGCTGCGTCCAAACCCCCACCCTTCGCCTGAAGCGAAGGCGCGAAGAGTGGGGCACCCGAAAATTCTGAGACGATCGTTTGGGTGGAACGGAAGGGTGGGCCACTCGCGTATTTCAAAACCGGATAAACACTTACCCACGCATTAACTAACCTGTGAGCGTGATTATAGACTGAGCTGTCGAATTTCTGCGACGATCTGACTCACGCTAAGAGTTCTGAAATCGCCCTCCAGGGCGAGCCATTCTTCCTTCGATTTTTCGAGTGCTTGTGGAAACCTCCGTTTTTTTTCGGATTTTGAGACAACTTCGAGCGCTTCGGCCTTTGGTGATTCGAAACCTAGTCCGATTGGCTTCGGGCATCCTCGCGCTACTTCGCGTTGACTCCGGACCTCCTCGCGCTACTTCGTGTTGGCTCCGGGCATCCTGGCGTTACTTCGCGCCTTTCGCCGTCTTGGCGTGGCGGTCAGTGACTCCAAAAGTTTTCTTAGCGCGCGCTGACTTGCAGGATGGCCTGATCGGAGTTGGCTGGCGCGATTTGCGCGCGGAAGAGCTTGGTTTGTGGGTCGTAAGACGTGTCGTTGAGCTTGCCTTGGAGAGCTTTGAGCTTAGGGCGATGCGAGGAGTAGCCGGTGATTGTGAGACCGTCTTCGCCGTTGGCGAATTTGATGGTCATCGTCAGGGCGCCGCCATCGTCAACCGAAGCGATGCGTTGCTTGCCCATGGGCACAATCTTTTCGGCGTCACCCAGCAATGCCAGTCCCTGGCGATTCACAGGGGATAGAATCTGATAGTCCCATCCGTCTGCGAATTTCATTTGAAGAGTTCCCCCGTCCGGGAGCAGCTCGCCGTGGTGCGTCACCCAGTCATAGGCAAATACAGGGCCGCTTATTTCCAAAGTGCTCAGCGGAACGGTGGCGAGCTCTTGGGAAGCGCTTCGTGCATAGGCAAAAACGTAGTGCGCGCGCTGATTGCCGAATGCGCTCTCCGACATTGCCACCATGGGCGCGCTCTGATTCATAGCATCGCTTGTGTACATTGAATTGACAGGAAGCAAGGGCGAATCAGGTTTCACGATCAGCCCATCCGCGCGAATCGCAGCGGCCAGGTTGTGGGCATCGGTCGCACCCAATGCGTCTCCCACGCCCACGGGCCCGGCCGATAGCGTGGAAAGAATCAAGTTGGGGAGCTCGTTGCTGAAGAAGACGTCCGTCCACGGCCAGAGGCCGGCGGCGGCGGCTAGTCGCGAGTCATAGAGAAACGAATCCCACTTTTCGCGATCGAACCGGTCATTGCTGGTGCGTATCGTTTGGACATTGGAATATTGCGTGCTCGCCATGTAGTGGCTGGGAAGCGGCATGCAGTATTGAATGGTGATCGCTTTGTTGAGCATCGCTTGCGACATGTTTTCGAGAAACGATTGGGGGTCCTGCAGATTCAGCTCTGGTTGCGCGTTGTGGTCCAGCCAGTCCTGCTCGTAGGTGACGACGCCCGCAGCGGTTAAATATTCGGCAGTGGATTTCCAAAAGGCAGGATCGAGCACGACGTTTCCAGACATCTTGAACTGGGTGCGATAGGGGCTCGCGGTGGAAATCCAGCGCGCGTGCGTGACCATCGGCAGTCCAAGCGATTGCTGAAACGCTGCCAGGCCGTCCGGGAAAAGTTCCTTATCCGCGCGATAGGTAAATTCACCATTGGGAAGCGCTGAGCCGGCGGAATTCCAGCGAGCATTCACGCCCTTGGGATACCACCAACTGTCGAGTTGCATGTAGCCGAGTGGTACGCCCAGTTTCTTAAACTGGTCTCGTATCGCAAGGAGGGTTCCCGCGTAGCCCAACTGGGGGTCAAACTTGTAATAGTAGCGGGCGCCGTTGTCGGTCCAGTAGCCAAGCTTGGCGAGCACGACGTTCGCGTCATTCGCAGGACGCTGCTTACCGCCCAGCGCCAGCAGCGCGGAACCCCAGACCGAAAATGTGTGATTCACGCCCTTATCGAAAACAAGCAGCGTGCTGTGGGAAAAACCGGCAGGCAGGGTTTGGATCGTCTGAGCGATGCGGCTCTCTGCCGCGCCTCCGGGTGATTCGTTCATTCGGGAAATGAGAAAGTTGTCCGCCGGCGACAGCATCATTACATTGCCCAGCTTGTCGAAAAGCGACCACGGGCCTTCGGGACCGAGCGCGCCGAACTGATAATTTCCGAATGTTTTGCGCTGGTATGAGAATTTCAGCAAACCAGGCGGCAGGTTATCGAAGGCAGGAAAGGGGTGGTCGTTCGGGCCGGCAGAATTCCAGACATCGCGAAAAATGGCGATCGGCAGCGCGCGATAGATGCGGATCTCCGCCGTGCGCGCTCCGCCCAAGTAAGTCGCGGATACCGCGTCGTAGCTGCCGATGGCATCTTTTCCCGGAACCGATGCGATGGACTGGGGAGCTTCGGGAAGTCTGCCGACGAGATGCCAGTCCACGGCGGAAAAATCGAGTTCGTAGGTCGCGTCGGCCTTGATCGTAATCCGTAGTGTGCCGTTTTGTGCGGTACGCTCCGATAGATTCGAGGCCCGGGCAGACACGCAGGGACCAAGAAGAACGAGAGCCACGCATAGCGAAGACAAGCCTACTCGATAGTTTCGCGGGCCTACTCTCAAGCGGCGCCTCCTTATTACGACGGTGATCAAACTTACAGTTGATGATTATGATTGAGGGCGAGCGGTGAGAGCCTGGATCCTGCGATAGTCTTGCATGTCGCGGGCAGCCTGCTCTGCGTTGCCCTGCCTGCGGTGAATTTGAGCCAATGCCAAATAGGCCTGCCCGGCGAGGGGAGTATCCTTCTCCAGCTCGATCGCGCGCAGCAGTGCATGCTCGGCCACATCCGGATCGCTGATGGCCGCCGCTCGACCCAGGGCGTATAAGGTTTCCGGCATATCGGGGTGGAGCGAGTCGGAACGCTTCAGCTCGTCAGTTGCTTCCTTCATTTTTCCCTGCTGCAGCAAGGCATTTCCCAAGCGATAAGCAGCTTCCGCGTTTCCGGGCTGCAATTGTGCTTCTCCCCGAAATTGTTCCTCGGCTTTCGGCCAATCGGAACCGGCAGCGAAGACTTGTCCAAGCTCCAGCCGCAAGCCCGGCAAATCGGGGCGCATGGCGATGGCCTGTTGGTATTCCTTCGCGGCCTGCGGAAGCATCTTCATTTCGAAATCGGTTTGGCCGAGCGCCTGAAGCCCTCGCGCAGAATTCGGATAAACGGAGCGCAAGCGGTCCAGCGACTGCCCAGCGAGCGCCGTCGCGGCACGACTGAGATAAAAGAGAAGATCCGGATCGTCCGGCGATTTTGCAAGAGCCGCTTGCAGATTCGCGACTGCCTCCGCAGCGTGGCCGGCTTGCAATTGCGCGATACCCAGAGCGCCATCGTCATGAATGGCTTGCAAATGAGGTATGGCTTCGGCTGCATAGCCTTGAGTGAGAAGCGCGTATCCGAGCAACTGATGGACGGCGGGCGAATCGGGACTCAATTCGGCTGCGCGCTGCAACGGAGGAATGGCCGCAGCGAAGTCGTGCCTTTTCATGTACGCATCGCCCAATCTCAGGAAGACGATCTCCGAAGCCGGAGCCAGATCGGCGGCCTTACGGAACGCGGCGATGGCTTGTTCGAGATCGCCGCGATTTTCGGCAGCGATGCCGGATTGCACCAGGGGGAGCGCATCGGGAGGCACAGACGGCTCCGCCGATTGCGGTTGCAGGAGCAAGCACATCCAGAGCAGCGCGTGAATCATGGTTGCACCGATTCCTCAATCAGGATGAATTGATCGGCCTTTACGCCGCGCAGGAGCTGACGAATGCCAGAGGGCCAGCGAATTTCGATGTCAGCTGTCTGCGCGGAAGCGAGGCCAAAATGCAAACGTTTGTCATTGGAAGAGAGATAGCTGCCGGCGGCAGTGGCGAAGCGAATCTGGCCATTGACCTGGACGCGAGCGCCGAAGCCGTCGCGATTGCTACGCTTCCCACGCAGGGTGACCGTCAACCAATGGAATTGGCCGCCGCGATTCAAGTAAAACTGCGGCGCATCGCCCAGCGAGGTGGTAACGACGTCCATCCAACCGTCGTTGTTGAGATCACCGAACGCCGCGCCGCGCCCGGCGACGGGCAAATCCGATCCGGGGTTGGCTCGTTCGAAACGGCCTGCACGGTTCATGGCCAGCAAGGGAGGTTCGCGGTAGCGCAGCGAGTCGTCGTAAGTTTCGACGTTGTCGAAAACATGTCCCTGAACGATAAATGCATCCTTCCATCCGTCGTTATCAAAATCTTCCAGTCCGACTCCCCAGCCCGAAGCGTTTCCCGAGAGCACGCCCAACCCCGCTTCCAATTCCTGCGCGCTGAACGAGCCGCGTCCGTCGTTATGAAAGAGGACGTAGGGATCGTGAGGAAGTTGGGTGATGAGAAGGTCGGGAAGGCCGTCGTTGTCATAATCCTGAAAAACCACGCCCATGCCCGAGGGCCTTCTGCCGCTTTCCGAAAGCGCCGCACCAGAATCCAAACCACATTCAGTGAAGGTACCGTTCCCGTTGTTGTGGAAAAGAAATTGATCGGTGACGTCGTTCGCGACAAAGATGTCCGTGAATCCGTCGCCGTCGTAGTCGGCAAAGGCGACTCCCAGGCCATGGCCCTGCTTCGCGGCGATGCCGGAGGAGACGCTGACATCTTCAAAGGTGCCGTCGCCGCGATTGTGGTAGAGGATGTTGGTGATGGCAGGAAAGTCGCCCGGGGGGCAGTAGGTAGGCCTTTCCGAGCCGCACGTTTTGCTTTTATCGACGCTCCAATCGAGATAGCGGGTGACAAAGAGGTCCAGTCTGCCGTCGTTATCGTAATCAAAGAAACCCGCGGAGACAGACCAGCCGCCGCCCGCGACGCCAGCTTTCACGGTGACGTCGGTAAAAGTGCCGTCGCCATTATTGTGATACAAAATATTCTTTCCGAAGCTGGTGACGTAGATATCGGGAAAGCCATCGTTATCGTAATCTCCGACGGCGACGCCCATTCCGTAGTTTGAGTCACCGGCATCGGCAAGGCCGGCCTGCGCGGTGACATCGGTGAAAGTGCCATCCGGATTCTGACGATAGAGGCGATTCCAATAGGCGGGATTGCGGCGATCGAAGCTGATGGGTTTGGCCATGACGTCCCGCACGTGCCCGCCGTTCACGAAGAAAATGTCGAGCAAACCGTCGTTGTTGTAATCCAGGAGGGCTATGCCTCCTGGCATAGTTTCAATCAGATGCTTGCGAGAAGTTGGCGAGTTACGGAGAACAAAATCAATACCCCTCAAGGTCTTCAGTTGGAATACCGGGGCGGTCTTGGGGTCTGCCCCCGGCGCGTCCAGCACGCCGCCGAGTTCAAGCGCACCGAGAGAAAACAACAACGACAACAACTCTCTTCTGGTCATCCATGTTCCTGACGGTACGAAATGGCTGGGCGGACGTTGTGCGTGATGGAAAAGATTCCTGGCACGAGCGAGCCGCCTTGCCCGGCTCTGAGCTTCTCACTTCGAATTCCGAATTTCCAGGTTGTCGCGGTGCGAGTGGCGGTTGATCTGGCGGCGCAGTCATGGCCTGGTCGTATTGTTCGAAGATACCGAGGGGGTTGGATCTATGTCCGCGATGTGCGCAAGAGCGGTGCTGATCAGACCGTTGTACTGCTGGAGTTTTTGACTCTGGTTTTTTTTATCCTGATTCATGGAGGCAAAAGCGGGCGAAGTCTCGGTAGCATGCATGGCGTCGATTATCTTAGCCAAGCCAGCAAGTTTCGCGGACAGGCTGTTCAGTTCCGCAAACGCCGTCTCCGGATGATAGCTGATACGGTCTCCGGTCTGCATGGCATCGAGCAATGAATCAGGAGACCCGGCGGCGGGCCAGGCGGCATTCAAGATGTCATTTGTCTCGCGCAGGCGCGCCAGTTTGCCCGGAACGCCGTCGAGGATGGAGCGATTGTGCGCCAACTGGGGATCGATTCGCAGTTTCACGGTAACGGTGTCGCCGGTGTTGAATCTGCGCGTGGTAATTACGGTCGTTAGGGTGTTGCCTTCGAAACGCCAACCGGGTTTAGACGCAGTGCTGGAGTAGGACAGCGGCTCGTCGTTAACGCTCACCGAAGTTGGCGGCCAATTTCCCGGAAGGCGGAGTTCGTAGGCCCGTTCGTTCGGCATTCCAGTGTAATGACCCACAGTAGGCGCGACGGTCACCGTGAGCGTGGCGCCGTCGGCGTTCAAAGCGGCCTGAATCGGAGTCCAGGCGCATTCTCCCTGTTGGTAGCCGGGCGTGTCCCCCGCATCTTCATAAAGACGATATTGCGACGTCTGTCCGTTTTGTAGCGGGAAGACGGCGAGGATGAGAGGGTCCACAGGCTTCTCGCCGGTATAACTCATGGAAGGCTGCATGGGAATAATGCTTCCGCCCTTCACATACAAGGGGATCTGACTGATGGAAAAGTCGCGCTCGACGGTGACGGGGCCGTGAAAGTTTGCGCCGCTATCACGTTCGATCCAGTCACCGGAAGGGAGCCACACGAAAATCTTCGCGAGCTGCGAATCCTTGGCTACGGGCTGGGTCACCGGATCGGCGAGCACGCTATCGCCAAACATATATTCATTTTTTGCGTCGTAGGCCTGCGGCGCGTCCGGCCAGTCATAGTAAAGCGGATGCAGGAGCGCCAGGCCGGTGTCGTAAGTTCTTCTGGCCTCAGTGTAGATATAAGGCTGAAGGGCATAGCGACGCGCGAAAGATTGCCGCATCAGGTCCGAATACGGCTCGGGATAGGCCCAGATACGCCGCTCTGCGTCGGGATTCTTTGTGGTATGAGTTCGCAGGATCGGACTCAAGCTTCCCCACTGGATCCAGCGCAAGTAGAGTTCCGGTTCGATGGCACCGGGCATGTGGCCGCCGATGTCGTGACTCCAATACGCATAGCCGACATTGGCAGCGGTGGCTGTGAAGTAAGGCTGAAATGCGAGCGAATCCCAGACAGAGATGGTGTCGCCCGAAAATCCGATCTCATAGCGGTGATTCCCAAGGCCGCCCCAGCGATGAAAGAGCAAGGCGCGTTTACCCTGGCGCTGCTGGTCGGTGAAGAAGACATAGTTTATCCACCAGGTGGGGTTCAATCCAGCGATGTTGGTCGTGTCTTCCTGTTGCCAGTCGAGCCAGAAAAAATTGATTCCCTGACGCTCGAGCGGGCGAATCATGTCGTTCATGTAGTTCGTGGCAAATTTCTTTTCGGTGATGTCAAAGGGAACGTATTGCTTGGATGCCGGATCAATTCCCATGGCACGAGCCATCTCTGGGTAGTGATCCTCCCAGGGCTGCACCCCCGAGGCCGGGTGAATATTGACGGTAGCCTTAAGACCCTGCTCGTGGATGCCCTTTAAAAATTGATCCGGGTCGGGGAACAGCAATTTGTTCCAGGAGTAACCGGTCCAGCCAAGCTTGTGGCCGGAGGCGTCCAGTGCGCTGTTACCCGCAACCTCGTTGAAGGTGGGATGCCAGTCAATGTCTATCACCAGGACGTCAAGAGGGGTGTCGTGCTGATGAAATCCTTGAATCAGCTGATTGAATTGCTGGTCGGTATAGGACCAGTATCGTGACCACCAGGCCCCGAATGCAAACCGCGGCGGCAGCGGAATCTTTCCTGCCACGCGCGTGTAATCGTAGAGAGCGCGCTTATAATCGTGGCCGTAACCGAAGAAGTACCAATCCTGACGGTCTCCTGCGGGGCGCGCCGTGACCCAAGGCCACGGGCTTTGCTCTCCAGCCACGAAAGAAAAATCGTCGGAGTCAAAAAGCTGCCGGGTGCTGTCGTCCACGATGGTCCAGCCATCGCGAGAGATGAGCCCTGGTTCTAACTTCACGTCAGCGCCCTGGACCCTGTCGAGTGTGCGCGAGGTACCGAGCAGGTTGCCGGTATCCGCCATGCCTGGCTTCCATACGATCTCTTTTCCATTCAGGCTGAAAGTGATGCTGAGATTGTCCGGGCTAAATTTGCCGTCGGAGTTTCCGGGAGCGTAGACGAGCTTGAGGGCGCTGGTTTGAATCACCGTGCGCCCGCCAGCGGGGGCGGATTCGTGAGTAAATTCCGGGACGGAGAGGCTACGATTCAGAAACACGAGCGAAGCGTGGTCTTCAAACTTGCCGTCCGCGGCCCACTCCATGCGAATAAGCTGCGGCGTCAAAACGGTGAAGCGGGCATGTCCGGTGGTCACCATGGCGCGCGGGTCGGCCACGGGGTCATAACGACCTGGAGCATCCGCGGCCTTAGCAGGGGTGTGGAAGAGACTCAGTGACCCGAGTGCCACCACGAAGAAGCCACGATGAAGCCTGCGAAGCAAATCCGTTATGAGCATCTGTGGGCCCCATGACTTCCTAGTGTGACAGGATCACCGAGTTGTTTTTGTGCCGCGATCCATCCGTACAGAGTTCTGGCACAGAGGCGATCGGTTCTCCGACGATTGAAAAGCCCTTGTCGGTCGCGCTTAGAACGAAGCGCCTGGCAGGTTGGGTGGCGAGCCACGACTGGGAATCCAGTCGCCGGCGCCTGCCAGGCTTTCGCGCTCCGGGTGGGGGAGATGAAGGTCGCACCCTACGTCAAAAGTAGAACTTCGCGGCCACCTGTACGGTTCGAGCCTGGTAAGCTGAGGTTATCCTCCCGAAATTGCCGGAGCTTACGTCGCCCAGATTGGTGTCCGGTTGGAAGAAGTCCGGATGGTTGAGCGCGTTAAACATCTCGAATCGGAATTGCAACCGCTTGCTCTCGGTGAAATTCCAATACTTTTGTATGGCCATGTCCCAATCGAAGAATTTGGGTCCATGAAGATCCGCGAAGAATCTGGGAGCATCTCCGAATGTGAATGCGGCAGGTTGCGAAAACGCGTTCGGATTAATCCAGTTGTTGATCGATTGGTTCGCCGGTATCGGGTTCACGCCTGGGACGATGTCGGGCCGCTGGTTGAAACCGAAACCGATATTGTTCGAGGCTGGCTGGATGGAAAGAGGTAAACCCGATTCCGCGGTGAGGATTCCGCTCCACGCCCAACCGCCCAGAACCGCGTTCAGCGGCGCGCTCCAGTCGGAGCCAAATCGTTTCCCCTTGCCCACGGGCAAATCGTAAATGTAAGAGGCCACGAACCTGTGGGGGACATTGCTGGCATCGACGGAGTAGTCGGCAGCCAGGTTGTAGGAATTCAGGTTGCTGGTCCCACTGCCAGGGAAAGCCCAACCGGAAGCTCCTTGCACGTCATCCCTGAACTTCGAATAAGTGTAGGAAAGGTTGAGGTCCAAGCCGGAGTGCCAGCGGTGAGTGTATGTTACCTCCAGTGCGTCGTAGGACGAGGTACCGACGGTAGGCCCGCTCTCGAACACGCTGCAGTACTCCGGAAACGGAGCGAGCGATTGCGCTACGGTAATCGTGGAATTGTTGAGGCCGCAACTGCTGGACGTTATGTGGCCAAAGAAGGGGTTGGGCACCGCATTGAAAAGTGCATTCCCCTGCGCCAAGTTTCCCGGCGATATTTGGTCCCACTGCAAACCCGTTGCGAGCAAGTTCGTACCATGATTCCCGACGTAGCTGACGTCCAACAAGTCATTGGGGGTAATCGAGTACTGACCGCCAGCCATCCACTGCTCAACATAAGGGGTTTTCCTGTTGTTGTTCACTGCGGCGGCCCCAAAGCCTACGTCCTGCAATCCTCCGGCGGAATTGCCTGTGGGCAGCCGTTCGGTGGTGAAAGCGGGGCCACAAGGGGCGAAAACACCAGGAGCAGTTTCACAATTCGCGTTGGCATTTCCGCTTAGAGTCGAGGCAGGATTTAGACCGTTGTTTAGAGTGGTGTTCCACGGGGTTTGCTGCGAGAACCCGTCATTGGGACCTTGGCCGTAGAAGTTCGGCACGTAAAAGATCCCATAACCGCCACGGATTACCAGGTTCTTGGTGGCCTCAATGGCAACGGAGACGCGCGGAGCAACATTGCCGTAGGTAGTATTGTAAAGGCCAGGGTTGTTGGGCGAGTTGAAGATAAGCTCACCGGGAACGAAAGAACCAATTTGTGCGCTTATGGGGTTCGCCGCTGTAAAGCTAAAGTAGTTTTGCGCATTGTGACGTTCGGTTGGCGCGGTTTGGATTTCGTAGCGGAGGCCCAGGTTCAAAGTAACTCTGGGAGTGATCTTCCAGCCGTCCTGAATGTACCAGCCTAGAAAGTGCTTATCGGTGGCAGGAAATGCTTGGAAAAGGGTGCAAAGTGGGCACGAGGTACCGTTCGTTCCGCTCCCGACTCCAAGCAGGAAAGAGGCGAACCCGTCTCCTGTGGCTCCTGGTGCGTTATTGGGATCAGGGCCGTTCGTGGACGCGGTTTGGAAGTTGAGCGCCGTTTGCCCAAAGTGACCGCCGTCAATCCGCAGCCACACGTCCGTGAAGCCAAAAGACAATTCGTGCCTGCCCTCCATTTTCGTGAAATCAATGGAGCTGGTCCAGAATGTTTGCGGCACGATGTAACTGTTGTTCCCGCCCACCGCTCCGAGGGGGGCATAATTTCCGCCGCCGCTAAAGGATATCTGCGGGAAGGCCGGGGCAATTCCATCAATGAATGACGGGAAGCCCAGACTCGAGGTCGCGAAACCCAAACCCTGCCCAGTGGCCTGCTCGACGTGGCGATTCACGCCGAAATTCAAGTTCATGGTAAATGTGGGATTGAAAATGTGGTTCAGGCCGACGTTGATGCTGTAGCGATTGTTAGGATTGAGCAGCCCCGGGCCTGCCGGATCATCCGGTCCGTAGAAGTCTGGCGTGTTTGTTTTCGTTTGGTACTTCTGCGAAAAACGGGCATAGAGCCGGTTGTTCTCGTCCACGTTGTAGTCCACGCGGCCCGAGTACTCGTTGGAGTGTTCTGCGGCGGCACCGGTGGGCGAAAAATTCGTTCCCGTAGATCCGCCGCCGCTTGGCGTGGGCCAAAAGTTCGCGGCCGCGATATTACCGGCAATCGTGTCCATGAGTGCTGCTGGAATCTTGTTCGTGACGCCCAACCCAGTCGTGATGTTGCCGGAAATCGGGTCGCGAATGAATTCGGTGGCGGCGCCGCAAGTTACGTGATTCCCGGTGACGGGATCAGTCCCTCCGCAGGTAACCTGGCGCGTGCTGAACGGGTTGTAGATTTCACCAGCGAAGACCGGCCTGCCGAGGTAATCGACAACAGGAGCGCCGTTGGCGACAAGTTGTGGGCCCAATATAGCGGAGAAGTCTCCGCCCCTTTCCGCAGTGGTAGGCAGCGTGTAGCTGTTCGTGGATGGTGTGGATTGCCGCTCGCCTTCGTAGTAAGCGAAGAAAAAGAGTTTGTTCTTCTTGATTGGGCCGCCGATCGTGCCGCCAAACTGATTACGATTGAACGACGGCTGAGCTCCACTGTTGAAATAGTATCTCGCGTCCAGCGCACTATTGGCGTAAAACTCCCATGCGTCACCGTGGAAATCATTGCTTCCCGACTTGGTGACGATGTTGACCACGTTGCCGCTGCTCCAGCCGTACTGGGCCGTGAAGGCGTTGGTCATTACCTTCAATTCCTGCACGTCGTCCACGGACGGAACGTAGATCACCCCGCCCCAATCAACACGCGTATCCCAGGTTCCGTCCAGCAGATATTCCGCGGTGCCAAAGAAAGTGCCGCCGAAATTCAGAAAGGAAATATCCTGGTCGGCAGTTTGCGCGAGACCCGGCGCTCCTACGACCTGCTGTTCAGCAGCGTTGTTCACGGAGGAATTGATCAGCGTCAAACTGATGACGCTGCGGTAGTTCAAAGGAAGCCCCTCGACGAATCTAGAGGATAGGTCCTCCGAAATATTCGCGTTGTCCGTGTTCAGAAGCGGCGCTTCTGCAGTAACTTCGACGCTTTCGGTGAGCGCTCCTACGGTGAGGCGAACCTCTTGTTCAGCGCTCTGGCCGGCCGTCAAGATGATTCCCTCTTGCCGATACTGCTTGAATCCCGGTGTTCTGGTCTCCAAGGCGTAAACACCCGCAGGCAGGAACGTAAAAGTGTAGAGACCGGTTTCTCCTGTCGAAGTCGTGCGCGAAATGCCGATATCAGAGCTCGTCAGGGTCACCGTCGCGCCCTTTACGGCCAAGCCGGCGGGATCGATCACGCGGCCGCTCAGCGTGGCCGTGAATGCGGCGGACGACTGACCATAGAGCGGCTTGCAGCAGAGGAATAGAACCGCTAGCGCACCAGCTAGGAACAAGAGTTGCCGTGACCGTTCTCTGCCTGACATTTGGAAATCCCTCCTCGAAATTCTGGCTGACGCCAGTACTCCATGCCGCGTCGCTCGAACATGCGGCGAAACCTGACCGGCCTCTCGCGACCGCACGTCCGTTTTCAAAGTTTTGCGTGAAAGCACGGGAGCACCGTGCATTGGGCCGCCAGAGTTATAGAGAGTCGCGAGGACGCTGGCAACGGTTTTCATGTAAAGGAAGGGGGATAAGAGCGATAAGGCCATTTACTGGCGCTCATCGTACTCATTTCTCACAACTTGCAAGGAGGCGAGAATGACCGAAAAGCGGCGTGGGAGCGGCTTTTAGATTGCACGCTGGTGTAAAGCGCAGTAACATCCATCGAAATTAACTTTGCATTCCTAAAACTGATCGAGGTGCCGGTCTGTGCGACGTCACCGCGACACACGTCACCGGGGGGTGGGGTGGGGTAACCTTGCAACCAGAGCAAGTAACGGAAAACTGGACACCATGTAGCGAAGTCGAAAAGGGCGCCGTGCAACAGCAACTGGAATTGCTGCTCGCTTCACCCTTATTCCATTCCAGCAAGAGATATCCGAGATTCCTGAGATTTGTGGTGGCGGGAGCATTGGCGGGCCAGACCGACCAACTGAAAGAGCGCATCCTGGGTGTGGAAATCTTCGACCGCCCGGCCGACTACGATACGAACACTGATCCGATCGTGCGCGTGACGGCGGCGGAAATTCGTAAGCGCATCGAACATTATTATCAAGACCCCAAGCACAAGCACGAAATTCGGATGATCTTGCCTTCCGGATCCTATGCCCCGCAGTTTTACTGGCCGGGGCATCCGAGCGGTCCTGCGGCGGCAGTTTCTCTGGAATTGTCGAGTGACGCCGCGGATACGGTTAAAGCCCCGCCCGTCGCGACGCTCCCGGATGTTCCACGAACGAAACGAAATTTGCCGGCACGCAGGATACAGGCGCTCGCGCTGGGGGCGCTGACGATTGTGATTGCCGCGGCGACGCTATGGCATTTTTCCCGTCCGCCGGTGCTGAGACAATTTTGGGAGCCGTTCGTAAACTCACCGAACCCGGTGCTCATATGCGTGGCAGATCAAAGCCAGTACTCGACTATACGATTGCGCGACGCCGCTGATCCCGCGCACGAAATCACGCTGCCGGACACTATGGTGGCACTCATCATTGATGATGTAAGTCCCCTGGTGAATGTTGCAGCGCTGCTGCGCACCTACGGGAAGACTTCCCGCGTGCTCGGTGAGTCAAACACAACACTGACTGATTTGCGCCGAGCCCCTTCGATATTCATTGGAGCGTTCGACAATAGTTGGACGTTGCGCTTGACCTCGCCTTTACGCTTTCACTTTGCCAACGATGTCGCGATGAACAAATTGTGGATTGAGGACCGGTCCAATCCTGGGAATCACAATTGGATGATGGATCGTACGATACAGCAAACCGGAACCTACTCGGATTACGCCATCGTGGCGCGCTTCGTGGATCCCAATATCGAGCAATTGGTGGTGGTGGGCGCGGGCATCGGTCGCGGCGGCACCGTTGCTGCCGGGGAGTTTCTGGTGGACGAGCAACGCATGGACGAAATGGTGAAGCGGGTGTCCAGTGATTGGAAGCGAAAGAATATAGAAATTGTGCTGGAAACGCAGGTCATTGGAGACCGTTCCGGTCCGCCGCGTGTGATCGCCGTATACGTTTGGTAGCGGACATCCGGCAACAGTAACGAGACGATGCTTAGAGTTGTCTGAGTTTGCGGCAGGTCTCGGTGAGGACGCGGAGTTTGTTGCGGGTGATATCTAGCGGAACGTGTCCGAAACCGCACTCGCTGGTGAGCAGCAGGCGATCGGGAGAAAAATATGCGAGGGCCGGCGCAAGGCGTTCGCGAACTATTTCCGAAGTTTCAATGGCATCGCTGCGCTGGTCAATCACGCCGAGCGCCAAGTCACCTTTGAAGGACCACTGTTTCCAAAGCTCCATCAAATCATAGCCCAGCGTGCAGTGTTCGAGAGAGACTTCATCAATCTTGACGGCGCGGAATGCCGGCACGATGTCCGTATATTTTGTGAAATAAATCCGTTTTCGCCTCGGGTTGCCGCCGCAGACGTGCAGTCCGAATCTGACGCGCGGAAGAGAATCAATCAGTTCGTTCAATATTTCCGCGGCCCACGGGCTATCTTCGGGCGATTCGGTCCACATCGGTTCATCGAACTGAATGTAGTCGCAACCGGCGGCAATGACTTCGCGCAGTTCCGCGGCCAATACCTGCGCGTAGGCGCGGCACAGTGCCTGCTCATCCGGGTACAGATCCGGGCGCTGATTCACGCTGAAGCGCGTGAGCACATGCGGGCCGGTCACCGTCTGCTTGACGCGGCAGCGGGCAGGAGCCGCAGCGCGCGCCAGTTGCCAATTGCGCGCCAGCTCGAACCTGGAATTCTTGATCTCGCCAATCACGCGCGCGCATTCGATTCCGAATCCCGCGGTGCCGAAGGATTGCTTCAGCATTCCTTCGAAGCTGAGTCCGTCGAGCCGCTTCTGATAAAAATAGTACATGTTTTCGCGATAGCCCTCGCCGTCAGTGATGACGTCGAGCCCCAGGTCTGCCTGATCGCGCGCCGCCCATTTGATGAGCTCGTCGATTTCCGCGCGGCTGAGCGAGGGTTTCTTCATGGTGTCTTCCACGCTGGTATTGCGCGGGTAGCTGCCTACAACGGTGCTGAGGAAAGGTGGCATTTGTGGTTGGCCAGTGTGCTAGAGAGCCGCGAGGCCCGCTGTGAGGCGAGCCTCGTTAATGTGCGCTCTGACTCCTTCTTCCAGAGGACGCGGCGCAAAATCAATCTCCCGAATCAGACGCGTGCCGTCTTGATTGTCAATCAGCGGCGTGCCCGCGCCCTCCGTAAAGTTGATTTGCGCGTCGGGAAGCCATTTTCTGACGATCGCCGCGAATTGCGCGGCGGTTACGCAGTGACCACCGTTATTGTAAACGAAGTGCGCGAGCTTGGGCTGCAGCGCCAGGCGCACGAGTTGTTCGGCGCAGTCGTCTTTATAGATCCACGTATCACGCGTTTGCGGGCCGAACGGCAGCGTGACGGGTTCACCGACGGCGGGTTTGGACGCGAAATGCTCGGCCCACATCACGGCGCTGCGCTTGCGGCCGTGGCCGAAAACAACCGGTGGCCGCGTGCACACGATGTTCGCTTGATATCGCGCAACGTATCGCCGGCCCATGTGTTCGTTCAAGAGCTTCATGACCGCATAGGTAAAGGTGTGAGAAGCCGGATCGCAGAAATCGTCTTCGGTGACGGGCCGGTCGCCATAAACATGCTGTGATGGACCGGCTACGGTTTCGCTGCTCGTGAATACCAGGCGCGAAAGTCTATGGTGCACCGCCGCTTCGAACATGTGAGTCATGCCCAAAATGTTGACGCGAGTGGAGAGCGAAGTATTTTCGTCCACCAGAGGTCCCATCACATAGGCCAGGTGAATCGTGTGGGTGATGTCCGGATGCTTGTGAAAGACGGCCAGCACATCGCGGAAGTCGCTGACGTCCATGGGAACGGAATCGAAAGTCGTGCCGCTGTGGGTCGCTAAGGCGCGCAGGCTGGCGAGGGCTTCAGGGTCTGCGGATTGATCGGCGGCGACGCTGGGGATGCCGCGCGCGAGGAGATTGCGGACGACCGCCTGGCCGATGAAGCCCAGGCCGCCCGTAATCAGGAATTTTGCAGGTTGGCTCATCAGCTTAGCCGCCTAGTCGTCTGCCATCGCCAGCGAAGGTTTATAACCACTGAACGAAAAATAAATCACGATGGCGTAACAAAGCAAGGGAACTACAAACGCCGCCTGGATCGAGCTGTGGTCTGAAATGTAGCCCATGATGGCGGGAATGATGGCGCCGCCGATAATGGACATCACCAGAAGGGAACCGCCGAGCTTGGTATAGACGCCGAGGTCTTTGATGCTCAGGGCAAAAATGGTGGGGAACATGATGGAATCAAAAAAGCCAAGCAGCACGACAGCCCACACGGGCGCGATTCCGGCCGCGAAAATCGCGATGATGGTGCACAGGGCAGCGGCGGTGGCGAAAAGGCCAAGCAGCTTGGGAGGCGCAACGCGTTTCATAATCGCGGAGCCGGCGAAGCGGCCGATCATGAAGCCGAACAAGTGCCATTTGAGGTAGTCCGCCGCGGTTTTTTCGGGAGTGCCGGGAAGCGCGTGCTGCGTGAAGCGTATCACGAAGCTGGTGACGCCTACCTGCGCGCCCACGTAAAAGAATTCGGTGATGACGCCGCGAATCAGATGTTTGTGATGCCAGATGCCTTTGTGGGTCTTCGGCGCGGCCTCCGGCGCGGGCAATGGCTCGCCGCTGGACTCGCGCACCTCCGGCAGATGAGCGAAATAGATCAACGCCGCGACAAACAGGAAAATTGCCGCGATTGCAAGATACGTGCCTCTGACGCGAATTGCTTCCGATGCGGAATAAACCTGCCATTGCTCCGGAGTCATTGCCGCGAGTGTGGCCGCGGAGTATTCAATGCCCGAAAGAATGAAGGCCCTGCCGATGAACGGGGTTACCCAGGCGCCCACGGCATTAAAAGATTGCGCGAGGTTCAGGCGGCGTTCGGATGATTCGGGAGGGCCGAGAATCGTGACGTAGGTATTCGCGGCGACTTCCAGAATGCCCTGTCCACAGGCCATCACAAACAGCGCGAACAGGAAAAATCCGTAAGTCCGAATCGAAGCAGCAGGGATGAATAGGAGCGCGCCAAAAGCACAAGTTCCCAGCCCGACCAGAATGCCTTTACGATAGCCGATGCGCTCCATCAGCCATCCGGCGGGCAGCGCCGCTAGGAAATAGCCGCCAAAAAACGCGGTTTGAATTAATGACGATTGAAAATCGGTGAGGTTGAATGTCTTCTTCAGGTGCGGGATCAGAATATCGTTGAGGTTGACGCCGAGCGCCCAAAGAAAAAAGAGGCTCGTGACCAGCACGAAAGGAATCACATACTTCCGCTCTGTGAGTGGCGCAGAAGGATTTGCCATGCGTCTCCGTTAGGCCAAGGCGCGGTCGAGGTGCACGTACCCGCCGTCCACAAAGATGTGCTGCCCAGTGATATGCGAAGCCTGTGCGGAGATGAGAAAGACAACCATCGCAGCGATTTCATCCGGTGTCGTCATTCTCTTTTCCAGGGGAATTCTGGCCGTGATGGTCTTGAGCTTCGCTTCCGGGTCGGGAAACTTGCTCAACCACTGCTGGTAGAGAGGGGTCATGACCTCGGCCGGAACCACGGCGTTGACGCGGATGCCATGGGGCAGGAGTTCCACGGCCCACTCGCGAGTGAGGGCGAGGATCGCGCCCTTTGCGGCGACGTACCCCGAAGTATTCCCTTGCCCGGTCACAGCGGTCTTGGAACTGATGCTGACGACCGAGCCCCGCGTGAGCTTCAAGTGTGGAAGGGCGTAGTGCGTCATATTGTAGTAATGCAGAAGATTCAGTTGCAACGAGCCTACGAATTTTTCAGGGCTGCCGAGTTCCAGGCCGATGCCGTCGTTCACACCGGCGTTGTTGATGAGCGCGTCGATTCGGCCGAAAGCGCGAACCGTCTCTGCGACGGCTTGGGCACAATTTCCGGCAGGTTGCAGATCCACGACGACGCGGTGGCCGCGGCCGCGATCGATTTGCAACTCCGCAAACAGCTGGTCGCAAGCTGGTTGATCCCGGTCCACGATTACAGGGATCGCGCCTTCACGCACCGAGGCTCTGGTGATCGCCGCACCAATGCCCTTCGCGCCGCCCGTAATGATCACGACTTTGTCTTTTAGCTGCAGATCCATGCACTACTCCCGGAGCAGGTCGCGCGATCGAGAAAGACTAGCCACGAAGGTTGAAGAAGCCTCCGTCGAAAGGAAAGTCCACACCGGTTACGAAGGAGGCCGCGTCCGAACAAAGATAAAGGGCAAGCGATGCGACCTCGTGGGGCTCGGCCATGCGGCCGATGGGCTGGGAATGGGCTAACTTGCCGAACATTTCCTCTTCGCGGCCGGGGTAGTGCTGGCGCAGGTACCCGTCCACAAACGGCGTATGGACTCGCGCGGGCGAGATGCAATTGCAGCGGATGTTACAGGCGAGATAATCCCGGGCAACTGAATACGTCATGGCAATCACAGCGCCCTTGCTGGTGGAATAAGCAAAACGGTCCGCCAGGCCGGTGGATCCTGCGATGGACGCCATATTGAGAATTACGCCGCCGCCGCTGGCTTTCATGTGCGCGACAGCGGCAAGCATGCAGTGATATATGCCCTTCACATTCACTTGAAAAACCCGATCGAAGTCGCGTTCCGTGGTTGCTTCGAGTTTGCCGACGTGAGAGATACCAGCGTTGTTCACCAGGGTGTGGATGCGGCCGCGCTGCGCGAGCTGTTGAAATACGGCGCGCACTTCCTCCTGGTTGGTTACATCGCATTCATGGGCTGACGCGTCACCGCCGGCGTCCAGAATTTCCTGCACCGTGCGCTGCGCCTCGTGCGCATGAATATCCAGAACATACACACGCGCGCCACTAGCCGCAAAAAGATGGGCTATCGCCCGGCCGATGCCGCTGGCGCCGCCGGTGACGACGACCGTCTTGCCGTCGAGGCGAAACCCATTGGAATTATGGACGTGATCTTTCAGAGCGAGACTCCTCTCTTGCGTTGATGCTCCTGCTGGGCACAACCATAGAATCGCACCTGCGTAGCGGCGGCGGATGCCTTGAGGCCGCGCAGGGTCGCGCCAAGCGATATAGCAAGCGCGTGGCGGATATTCAAGATAAAAAATTCACTTTTCACATTGCAAAATCTCCGGTATATAGTGCTGACGAGAAGGGTGGCCTGGAAACGAGCATTCGTTTTCGGGGTGACTGTCTAAAGTTTGCAGGTGGGGGGGTCGCATGATCCGAGCACGCCAGGCGAAATCAGCTCCGGTGGGAGTCGTTTCCAAGGTTCTGCGAGTCTTTGAAGCGCTGGGCGCCGCACCCGAGGGGCTGGCGCTCAAGGACGTTGCGTTGCGAACCGGCATCAACAAAAGCACAGCATACAGATTCCTGGCTCATTTGGAGTTCGAGGGCTACCTCTTCCGCGACGAAGCCGGATCTTACCTGGTTGGCCCCAAGCTGGTGCGATTGGGTTCCGGAATGAGCTACCAGACGTCTCTGCGAAAGATCAGCCGGCCGGTGCTGCAGGATTTATGGAAGGTGACGGGCGAAACCGTAAACCTGGGAACGCTGGATGGGCAGGACGTTTTCTATCTGGACGTGCTGCAAAGCCCGCACCCGTTTCGCATGGCATCGCCCGTGGGGAGCTGGCGTCCGATCTATTGCACCGCGATGGGAAAAGCGATGGCGGCGTTTTTGCCGCCGGAAGAAAAGGAGCACGTGCTGGGATCGCTGAAGTTTGAACGGCTGACGCCGCGCACCATCACGCAACCGCTGCGGCTGAGACGCGAACTGGAAAGTATCCGCGAGCGAGGCTATGGGCTGGACGACGAAGAAGCCACTTTGGGCGCGCGGTGCATTAGCGCTCCGATAGTGGTTGAGCAAGGGAAAGTCGCAGCGGCGATCAGCGTGGCCGGACCTGTTACGCGGATCGGCCGCGACAAGATTCCCTTTCTCGCGAGGGCGGTGATGACCAGCGCGAAGGCCATCTCTGCACGCCTGGACGCATCCGCGTTCATGGAGATGGAATTTGCCGGCGGCGCGCAGCATTAGAATTGCATCTATAGAGGACAGCGCGGCGCAGGTGACGCTCTAACCAACTCCATGAAACTCATTCGATTCGGCGAACGCGGTAAAGAAAAGCCAGGCGTTCTTTTGGACGATGGCGCTCGGGTGGACGTCTCCGCTGTTGTGACGGACTACAACGAGGAATTCCTTGGAACCGACGGGCTCGAGAAATTGCGCCGCTGGGTGGATCAGAATGCCGGCGGCTTGCCCCGCGTGGCGCCATCGGTGCGGCTGGGAGCACCCATCTGCCGTCCGAGCAAGATTGTTTGCATCGGATTGAACTACAGAGACCACGCAGCAGAGACCGGGCAGGAGGTTCCCAGAGAGCCCGTGATTTTTTTCAAGGCGACTAGCTCGTTGGTTGGTCCGAACGACAACGTGGTGATACCAAAAAGTGCGACGAAACTGGATTGGGAAGTGGAGCTGGCGTTTGTGATCGGAAAGGAAGCACGTTATGTCGCGAGGCAGAACGCGCTTGATCACGTCGCGGGCTACGCGCTGCACAACGACTACTCCGAGCGAGCTTTCCAGCTGGAACGCGGCGGTCAATGGGTGAAGGGCAAGAGCGCGGACACATTTGCGCCGCTGGGACCATTTCTCGCCACGCGCGACGAAATTCCTGACTCCGGCCATTTGAGCTTGTGGTTAACGGTAAATGGCGCGACGCGCCAGAAAAGCAACACCGAGCAGATGGTTTTCGGCGTCGCCGATCTGGTGAGCTACGTGAGCCAATTCATGACGCTGCTTCCGGGTGACGTAATCAGCACGGGAACGCCTTCAGGAGTGGCACTGGGCATGAAGCCGCCGGTTTACTTGAAGCCCGGGGACGTGGTTGCTCTGGGGGTTCAAGGCCTCGGCGAATCGCAGCAAGAGGTCTTGGCCTACCAGGAATGAATATTCCGGCGCCGCGCTTTCGCCCTCATCTGCGTCTTTCACGGCTCCATCTCTTTCCGAACTCCAGAGGGCCTGCATGAACCGGGCGCGTTTCTTGTTTTTGATTCCTGCCGCGATTGTTGCCGCGAACTTCGCGAGCCTGGGGGCGGGACAATCTTCCGAATCCACGCAGCCGGCTGCTGCACGCGCTGTGCAACCTGGCGCTATCCATTTCGAAGACATTGCGCAGCGTGCTGGAATTACCATGCAGAACTTCTACGGCAGCGATACCCAGAAGGAATTCATAATCGAAACCACCGGGAACGGCAGCGTTGTGTTCGACTACGACAACGATGGCTGGCCGGACATTTTTCTGCCGAACGGTTCGACGGTGGAAGGTTTTGCGAAAGGCAAGGAGCCAACCGGACATCTGTATCACAACAACCACGACGGGACGTTCAGCGACGTCACCGAAAAGGCCGGACTGGCGCGCCCCGGATGGGGCCAGGGTGGCTGCGTTGGCGATTTTGAGAACGACGGAAACCTGGACCTGCTCGTGACTTATTGGGGCCAGAACGTGCTGTATCACAACAACGGCGACGGAACATTTACGGACGTGACGGAAAAGGCCGGGCTCAAGACCGCGCGTGACGAGTGGAACACCGGTTGCAGTTTTGTGGATTACGACCGCGACGGGAAGCTGGACCTTTTTGTCGCGCGCTATGTGGACTTTTCCTACGATTCGGTGCCACGGCCGGGTCAGGGACAATGGTGCCAGTGGAAAGGCTTGAACGTGATGTGCGGGCCGCGCGGCCTGAAAATTCCGGTGAACGCGCTTTACCACAACAACGGCGATGGGACCTTCAGCGACGTGTCCAAGAAATCAGGAATCACTAACACTTCCGGCTGCTATGGATTTACTTCGCTCACCGCAGACTTCGATCACGATGGCTGGCCGGACATCTACGTGGCCTGCGACTCGACGCCCAGCCTGCTCTACCGTAACAACCGCGACGGAACTTTCACGGAAATGGCCAAGGCTGCCGGAGTGGCTTACAACGAGGACGGCACGCTGCAAGGGAGCATGGGCGTATCCGCGGACGACTTCACGCATACGGGCCTGCAGGACATCGTCAAAACAAATTTCAGTGACGACACTTCAACACTCTATCTGAACCGCGGGAATAATCTGTTTGATGATGTTACGCAACTCGCCGGCCTCGCCAAGATCACGCGGCTGCTGGGATGGGGCGTGCAATTCTTCGACTTTGACAACAGCGGCTGGCCGGGAATTCTGATAGCGAATGGCCACGTCTATCCCGAAGTGGATGGAAAGGGGCTGGGCACGAGTTACCGCGAACCCAAAGTGGCTTACTACAATCTGCATAACGGAAAGTTTGCGGATATTACCGCGCAGGCGGGCGCGGCGCTTAATGAAATGCACTCCGGGCGGGGCATGGCGCTCGGCGACCTCTTTAACAACGGACGCGAGGAAGCGGTGGTGAACAACATGAACGAGCCGCCCTCGCTTTACTACAACACCAAGCCGGTGGGTAATTTCATCAGCCTGCGACTGATCGGAGTGAAGTCGAATCGCGCCGCGCTGGGAGCGGCGGTAACGCTGGAGCAAGGCGCGGACAAACGTGAACAGGAAGTTCGCAGCGGTGACGGATATATTTCGCAGAGCGATTTACGTTTGCATTTCGGGCTGGGGCAGGCGGCGAAGGCGGACAAGATTGTGATCCGCTGGCCGAGCGGCTTGGTGGAAACGTTGCAAGATCTCCCCGCCAATCAATACTATGTGGTGCGAGAGGGCAGCGGTGTGGATGCGAAGCTCACGCACGGAGTGAGCACGGTGGTGATCAAGAGCGCCGGCAACGGATCGAACTGAATCCTTCAGGACGCATTTCCGATGGAGATCAGCACGATTGCCAGCACCAAGACCCCAATTCCCGCCCAGCAATAGGCCACCGCGCGCCGGCTCGCCTGCTTCCATTCGCCGCTGACCGC
>Ga0209655_10000188_pt1 | contig 23047 bp, 19 predicted proteins | sample BogFormECP03_OM2_FD_188236 | JGI IMG/M metagenome (GOLD analysis project Ga0209655, IMG submission 188236) | Bog forest soil microbial communities from Calvert Island, British Columbia, Canada - ECP03_OM2 (SPAdes) (version 2) | ecosystem: Environmental > Aquatic > Freshwater > Wetlands > Bog ...
TTCACCCTGAAAGTTAGTAAAGTTGTGAATGGTGGACACATCGCACTATAATACAAAGAACTTCTACAAGCTGCTGAATCAGACGCTCATCAGGTACTGCAACAAGTTTAAATTTTGAAAGGGGTATGTAAGAACCTTAAAACCTTCAATTGCAGACAAGCTCCTTGGACCATGGGCCAGTATACAATGGGGTCCTTAAAAATTTCTAACATCTGAAGAAACTGTTTTGCATGGTGAGATTATCGATGAGAGAATTCTCCCCTCGGTTATTGGCAATGGTGAGTATGAATTCTCAAAATTTGCTTCTATGTTTTCGCATATCTGAACTTATAGTGTTTCATAATGAGTCATGGCTATTTTTAAATTTCCATCGAAGATGTGTCGATCTGATGATATAGAATTCAAAGATTGATCTCGTCTAAAAGGTAGTCAGGAGTTAATACAAACTTTACAAATTCTTAATGTTGGTAACGAGGCAGTGGAGAATACACCAGTCAGTTTTCAAAATGGTGACTTAATGTTAGAAGATCTAGACAGCCAGATGTGGCTGTCCAGATTCCCTGCATGTAAATTTGTACAACCTGCCAATCTAACTAATGAGGACAGACTAATTAGTGGTACCTATATCCATCCAGACCTCATACCCAGTAAATGAAAAAGCCGGGCCCAGTTCCTGAAGAAAGTTGATGAAACATTCCAGTAGGCTCTTTATCATCACCACCTCAGTAAAAATCTAGAATTATTATGGTAGATTGTATTAGAAATACCACAAGAAAACAGTTGTTAAAAGTACATTTAAAAAAGGAAAAGATGTTCAAAAACGTTCGTAAGTCTTTGTTGTTGTAGTGCGGGGGTTTCGCGAAATTTTCATTGTCATTATCGTAAATTATCAATATTTTGAACTTTTACAACTTTTTAAATTTCTGAGAAAGAATAATTTTGATCTATTTAAAGTTTTGTAAACTTTTTTACACTTTTTAAACTTTTTTAGATTTTGCTCAAAAAATTTTTTTGAAGTTTTTAAAGTTTTGTAAACTTTTTTGAAGTTTTTAAAGTTTTTTAGATTTTGGTCAAAAAAATTTTTTGAAGTTTTGTAACTTTTGAAAGTTTTTTCGAACTTTAAAAACTTTTTTAACTTTTGAAAAAAAATACTTGTAAAAATTTTCGAAAAAATAAATTTTAATATTTTGAAAAAAAATACTTGGAAAATATTTTTCAAAAATAATTGCGCGAAATTTAAAAATTCAATCTTGCTATAGTGTTTAAAAAGCATATGGGATGGTCTACACAGTCATTAACTTGCTTAAACAATATTTAAATTGAGTTAGAAAAAATATTTACAAATCTTCTACCCGGTGCCCCTTTGCGTCGCCCTTAAACTTTTATAAACTTTAAATAGATTTGCCAAGTCTGAAGATTTTCCGACACTAGAAAAATAAATAAATAATTAATTAAAATTATTAACATAACAAATTTCAAACGTTCATAAAATAGATAATTTAAAAATAAAAACAATGACATTGAATGAACCTTTTGTACGCACTCCATAAATTATCTTAGCATTAATTAGGCGAATTCAACTGAAGCATCAAAAATTTGGATCTCACAAAATTAAGTGACATGTTCAAAGTTCAAAGCATGGTCTTTTTCTCTCAAATTTGATCTATCAATTTCGTTAACAGAATTCACATAATTAAGTATTACAATTGCAAATTTTGTATAAATAGCGACGGCTTTTGTCATTTCAGTTTCATTCCTTTGCAAGCGCGTTTGAGGTAAGAATCTTCTCTCTCTCTCTGTGTGTCTTAAATTATTTTGTAAAGGAATAAATCGCTTCTGGCTGAAAAGCTAAGTTCTAACTTTCCTGTAGTGCAAAAGTCTACAGCGACCGTAAATATTTTTGGTTTTACTAGGTTTATCAGAGTTCGCAAAGTAAAACTGCAGGACAGTCTCTGATATTCCTAGTAAATCTTCTCTAATTTTCATTTTACTAGTTTAGGAGTTAAGTCCAAGAGCTACCTGCGTGATACTGTGAACGTGCAGAAGCAAGGGTAGCATTGGCTCTCACAAATATGCGGCGTTAAAATTAAAAAATAGCTAGTTAATTCTGCTTTTAAACTAGGTAAGTTCTTGGTAAATTTGGGGTAGCGGTTGTGATTGAAAGGCCTTTTGCTTAAGGTAGATCCCTACAAGGTAGGTCCACCGTGTAGTCAATCGATCTTTCATCCTTAACTCTCGTTTCACAAAGACAAGAGAACCTTTAGAAAAAAATTCTCCTAAGACCTCAGCCAAGAGGCACCTCAAGGATAAACAATTAGTTTGATAATAAAGTAACATATCATTCTCCTAAGTCAATAGGCAAATCAAGATAAAATCGTAGTGTACTATAGGTATATGGTAAACTTAAACATGACTTCTAACCAAATTTTCAAGGCGAATTTGAATTTACTATCAAAATTTAATTTCAAGATATAATTTATTGCGAAAAAGTAGGTATAATGTAAATAAACTTGCACAAATTCAAAATTATAAATTGTAGCTAGCAAATTCAAATTAAATTTAAATACATTTCCAAATATTCGGCCAAGTCAACAAGTGTTCACTAAGTATAGCGACGCTCGTGCATGTTGTTACGACCTTCGATAGGAAGAATTGCCTTAGATTTGATTGGTCCGCAAGGATCCGTTCTAATGGTCTCGGCCTCAAGCGTCGGATACGAATCGGCATGCACATGAGCTATGGCCCGCGTAGGGAAGCTCGCAAGAGCGCCATCTGTCCTGCAACACGGCTATGGTATAAACCGCTGGTTGTTATTCCATCGAGGTGGGTAACTCAATGCAACAGACTTATAAACGAAAGAATATAAAGTTGAGCGCCAGATAACGGGAATTCCTCGGAACTGTCATAATTCTGCAGTACCTCTGACTCATATAGTCTTAGCTAATGTGGAATGGGTGCTGTACATACATTAATATTTGTTGACTTGACCGTTTATATCTATTCGCATTTAGCAATTAAATCAAATACTCTTTAATAGCATTCAAAATTACGAAATGTATTACTCGAATCATTGCCTACACACACGTAATAAATTAGACACTGAAATTAAATTTTAACATTAAATTCTCTGATACCTTGAAAAATGATTAAAGGTTCACCTTCCATCTTACATGAATTTTAAGCTCCATCGAGAACATATTATCAGAAATTAAAGCATCAAAAAATTAAACTGCTAATTTCATTTCCCTACCACGCCGAAACAACAACAACGGCTGCTTCCAAATCTTTTAAATTCCCATTGAATATTTGGTTCCATTGACAATTTGGCCATTCATCAAGTTCTAAAATGTTAAAAGTACATTTAAAAAGGAAAGGATTGAAATGACACTTGGTGTGGGGACCAAAATAATATGAATTACCTTTGCTGTTGATTTCAAAAAGTACTTTTATAATTAATGAAACTGAAACTCTTTCAATCTTTTAAAAGCAGCCAATCAGATCAATTCTTTATTTAAAAAAAAAAGAGAACATAAACGTAGTAAAGAAAATGAAATTTGTCAAGGTATTAAAGCAATTGCAAGAGCCAATTTAGCTCATTCTTTCTTTCAGGTTTCAGTAAGCGGTCGCATTTTTAGAATTTCGTCTCTCGCTCAGTCAAAGAAGTTTTTGTTGTGGAATATTATTATTATCAATTTTGAAATCAACGTCAAAGGTAAATACATATTGTCTTTTTAATATTAATTAAATCCATATGTAATTCATGCTTTCATTGTATCAATACTCTTGAGTACATGATGTGGTATAATCTTTAAGATTCACTGTGTACTTAAGAGTACTTGACAAACTGACAGCCAATGCGTCACACCTATTTATAGAATGTTCATTATCAGATTCCATTAATGTCGGGATATATCAGGATTCACATCTCAGCAATTTTATATTCCATGTAATGACAAAAGCTCTTTAAAAAAGGATTACTTAAGGGTGACACATTCTATAAATAGAATATAATTTTATTTCACGATAAATCAGGATATATATATATATATATTATTCTTGAGAATTCCATTATACACCTCGAAAGGTTCTTTCATTCACTATGGGAGCAATGCACTAAATTTTTGTAAGACTATAGAAATATCACCAAACGGTATAAGTTTATTATAATACATTCCTCTTGATTGCGAAACTAACGGAAATGGTTTTTATGATTTCTTTTTAGTTAAACTTATTCAATTATGGACTATCAAAGATATTTCTGTCGTTTCTGCGTGAAACACTGTGGTAGTGATGCAAACTACGAGGCGCACGTAGGAGGTAAGGCTCATAGACGGACGATGGAGGCAATTGAGCCTGAGGATATGGTGCCTGCTCTCCCTGCTCAACAAGTTATGTTTGATGGGGACAGGTATGAGGAAGAGGTAGAGCATCCTCGTGTAAGAACCGCAGCTGTTGGTATTCGTGCTCCGGCAAGAGCAATGTGGGAAGTTCCCGCTCAGCCAGTGCTTCAACCAGCAGTTGTGGAACCCATAAGGGTGCAGCAGCCAGTGACACCGCCATCTCGTCTAATAACCATGCGTGCGCCTCAGGAACAGCCAACTTGCTCAACAGCATCATCCAGGTCATGGGCGGAAGTGACTGGTGGGTATCGTCGGCGTCCCATTGCTCTAGCTGAGGTGGCGAAGCAGAGGGATGCTCCCACTCCTCCAGCTTCAGTGTCCCCAGCGGTAGTCCCCGAAACTCCTCCCGGTCGCAATGTGCAGAATCCCAACCCTTGGGTTTATCCCAGCCAACGTGGTTTGCGTTCCCCGAGAAGTGCAGCGGCTGTTCCAACAGCAGTGTCGGTATGTCCCCCCACAGGTTCCCGAATGGCTAAGGTAGATAGTGTTGGTGGTTGGCTTAGGTGCGATAAGTCTGGTCCTATTCGTCGAAAGTATAGATGCGATCTCTGCAATAAGGATTTGGACTCGAGGCAGAATTTGAGACAGCATAGGGGCTCAAAGAAGTGCAAGAATTTGGCAGAGCCCGAATTCCTAATTTACAACTCTCCTCCTTTGGATCCTGAGCCTTACATCATCAGAGGGCGACCTGAGCCAGTAGCCCCTACTGCTGTGGAAGAGGCTGATTTTAATTCAAGTGTATGCTCGAGTCCAGCACCAAGCAGCAGTGATGATGATCATGAAGCTATGGATGTTAGCGGCAGCGACGATGAGACAATGCTCACAGATGCAGACACTGTTCTCAACACTCAAGAAGACGTCACAATCCTCAATCCCCGAGAAGGGGCCTTGGAAGATGACGTCAGAGAAGAGGCTTCTACCTCAGGTGGTCAGGGTGGTGAAAGGGCTATGGAGAGAGCTCTGGACGACTCAATGCGGCAGTTTAGATGTGGTCAGTGCGATACAGAGTTTAGAACGTTACCGGAGTTGCGTACTCACCGCAGAGGATGTAGTCCAGAGAGTCTTCCGAACGCCAGAGAGCTGTGCGAAGGTTTCGAGAGTGATTCGTGTTTCCTGACACCTGGGATGACAGCGATGAACAGTGTCTATAGAAGCATTACGGTGACTCCAACAGCAGAGCTTCCTATTAAAACTTCAGATGGTTTCTTCTTCGAGATAAGGGAAGGTATAGAGCGAGTTCTACTGCATTGCCTAGAGAATGGTGAAGACGTAAAGGTTTTTACAACAACCTCGATAACGATGCATAAAATTAATATTTCAGATGGCAATGTAGATGAAGAAAAGACCTTCTTTTTCTCAACCAAAGCTACCCCTATTCAAACTGCTACCGACATACACGATTTAGTTGATAACACTCAAAGTAAGGTAGAAAAGGCCATTGAAAAATATACAAGTGTCGGTAGCAATTGGATAGTTTATTCAATTAACAGTGTGAAGCTCTGCTTGGTGAGATATCGTGTGCTTAAAGCTGGTGTGGACAACTTTGTGGTACCTGCAGAATTAGCAGCAAAGAAGTGTGTAATCAATATTCACACAGAAGGAGAACGGTGCTTTATGTATGCAGTGGTTGCCAGCCTTCATTTTCAAGAAATCGATGATGGAAATAGAAATAGAACACGTCGCCAGCGGTATGATGAATTTGTAGCTCGCTACAACTTTACCAATATTGGCTTCCCATCTACTGCTGAAGACGTTAAACAGTTTATTAAGCAAAACGAAGGTGTGGCAATCAACGCATTACAATGGATACCTGCAAAGGGAGATGTAGCTGCACATGTTACACCTGTTTATCATCCACCACACAAAGATGTTATTGGTCGTCAGCTTGCTACCATTCTTATTGTTGACGATCATTGGCTAGCAGTAACCAGTCTCAGTAGGTTACTCTCAACAAGAACGGTGGATGGTGCTCGAAACAGTGTGTTCTGCTATAGGTGCCTGAAGAATGTCCACAGACCAGAAAGACTGGAACCACATCTAGTGAAGTGTGCCAACAGAATCGGCCAGCGTGAGGTAATGCCTACGCCTGAGGAAGCAACGATGAAGTTTTCAGATTGGTCGAAAATGTTGAGTCCTCCGTTCGCTATGTATGCTGACATTGAGTGTATCCTACAGAAACCAGAAGAAGAAGGAAGAGTGCTACAGACTCATGTACCATGCGCTGTTGGTTCTTATTTGGTGGCGCACAAAGGTCTCAATCGAATTCAACATCCGGTCAAGATTAATCAGGGAAGGACCTGCGTGCAAGACTTTTGCGAGGATTTAGATGTGCTGGTACATGAGATTTACGCGTACAATCAGAAGAACTGTAGGAAACCTCAGAATCGAACACCAGAAGGAGAGGCGGAATTCAATGAAGCAACACTTTGCAAATATTGTAACGTCACGTTTTCGGATGCGGTTAAGAAAGTCTGGCATCATGATCATATTTCTGGAGATTACGTGGGAGCTTTATGTCAACCTTGTAATACGAAAATTAGACAGCCTTTGGCTACTTTACCTGTTTTCTTCCACAATCTCCGAAACTACGACATGCATGCCATGTGCATAGAAGGTTTCTCTCAAATGAAGCATTGGATTCTTGAACCAATTGCCCAGACCAAGGAAAAGTATGTTACGTTGACAGCGAAGACGGTGGTTGGGCAAGGAGAAAAAGGAGCAATCTACTTTGAGATAAGATTTGTAGATAGTTATCAGTTCCTGACCGCATCCTTAAACAAGTTAAGCAGCAGCCTCTCTCATGGTAATATGCAGCATACACAGCAATTTCGTTCTCAGTTCACTGGTCCAGTAGATGACGATGTAATTTTTGGAAAAGGTGTGTTCCCCTATAGCTACTTGGACCATGAACACAAACTGAATGAATTTGACCTTCCAGCAATTGGAGCTTTCTGGGATACTCTGTCTGATTCGTTAAACGTCACAGAAGCAGAATACGATCGTGCTACTAGAGCCTGGCAGCAGTTTAGGTGTGTCCAGTTTCGAGATTACCTCCACAGGTACTTGGAGTTGGACTGTGTTTTGCTAGCCGACGTATTTGAAAATTTCCGTGCTACGGCCCTCGCCAACACTGGTTTGGATCCAGCTAATTTTATTACTCTACCTCAATTCACATTCTCCGCAGCCTTTAAGAACACTCAATGTGACCTTCTCACCGATCAAGTCATGTATGAGTTTTTTGAGGATGGAATTAGAGGTGGAATGTCTTTTGTAAACACGCACTATGTGAAGGCAGAGGGGGACACGTACATCAGCTACTGGGATGCAAATAATTTATATGGAAATGCACTTGGTCAGCTACTACCTACTTCTGACTTTAGATGGCTCACTGAAGAAGAGATTCTCACCAAGGACTGGCTTAGTATCAACACTGAAGGAGATCTTGGGTATGTTTTAAAAGTCGATTTGGAGTATCCTCATGATATTCATGATAAGACTCAAGACTTTCCTTTAGCGCCTGAGTCAGGATTGGTGACAGAAGACATGTTTACTCCGTTCATGAGCGAACAGTGGGCCAGAAGATGTGAGTTTAGGGGTGGTGCAACCAAGTATAAGCCTGAGAAGAAATTGTTGATGACGTGTACGAATAAGACAGAGTATGTGGTGCATTTTAAACTATTACAATTCTACTTGAAGATGGGAATGAAGATAACCCGAGTGCATGAAGTAATTCAATTTACACAGACTGCCCTCTTCAAGGAGTATATTGATGGTAATAGTCTAAAGAGACAAGCTGCAACGGACGATTTCACCAAGGACCTGTACAAACTCCTGAACAACTCACTGTTCGGGAAGACAATGGAAAACGTACGTGGTCGAAAGAAGTTCACCTTAAGGACCAGCGAGGCACAGATGTTCCTAGACACCAGCAAGCCGCATTACTTGCGCACCGTTGAGTTTTCACAGGATTTGCTTTTAAATGAATTAATGAACTTGGAAGTGAAACTCAACAAGCCTATTTTCATCGGGCAAGCGGTGTTGGACCTGAGTAAGCTGGTCATGTACAACTTAAGGTATGAACAGTTGCAGCGATATGAAGGTCAATTCCATGGCAAGATAACGGTGATTGGTGGTGACACAGATAGTTTGTTCTGCAAGATAGAAAAGATCAATCTCTACGAGCAACTACACCCCGCTATGTTTGAAGATGGGCTTTTGGACACCTCCAACTATCCCCGGGATCATAAGCTATTCTCAGTGAGATACAAGGCGCAGCTTGGCTGCATTAAAGATGAAGTTGAAGGGGAAAGGTTGGAGGAAGCAGTCCTTTTGAAACCGAAATGTTATAGCATGAAGACAGTTAGCGGGCGTGTTTGTAAGAAGAGAGCGAAGGGAGTCCAGTACTGCGTCAAGGAAAGAATTCAACATGAAACATATGTTAAAGTGTATAAATTACAAGAAGAGATTGTTCGCGGTACTAGGCGGTTTGAAACAACAAATCACATTGTCACCACCATTGTGCAGAATAAATGGGCGTTATCTTGCATGGACACAAAGAGAGCGTGGACTGATGCAAACACGAGTCTGCCGTATGGACACTATCGACTACAGCAGCAGCAACAACAGAATGATGAGAATCCAAATGATGGTCCTACGGCTGCAAAGCGTCCTCGTGTCACTGCATAGACACTAGTATTAAAGCAAGCATGTGTTAGGAGATTCCGGCAAAGTTTAAAAAACCAAATGTCAAGAAGCAATTCGTTTACAAGTCTTCTCACCGAGGCGTACGAGGCAACAAGTATGAGCACCTTGAGAACTTGTATGAAGACATGGGACTTGGCGAAGGATATTAGCAATGACATCCTTTGAAGGTTTGAGGAAAAGAGAACCTTGAGATTGAGGAAATGAGATCTTCCAACGCCATCCTAACACACTGCTTCCATATAGATGAATGTTCCTATATGGCTATAACAAGAAGAAGAAGTCAAACTAGAATAAAGAAAGGTGGTTTGTAAGAAGAAAGTCAAGTGGTCTACATTCCGGGAAAAGCTGTATTAGGAGATTCAGGCAAAGTTTAAAAAACCAAATGTCAAGAAGCAATTCGTTTACAAGATTTCTCACCGAGGCGTACGAGGTAACAAGTATGAGCACCTTGAGAACTTGTATGAAGACATGGGACTTCACAGCCATCCTAATACACGCTTCCATATAGATGCTGATTCTATGTGGCTATTACGACAAGTCAACATCAAATGTGAGCATTGTTTCAAGGATTAGATTTAAAGCATTAGAGTTGATACCAACACACACTACCCGTACTGACACTGCAGAGATTAAGGGGGGAGCGACTTTGGGAGGGTGATATAAGGGGCTACCACTGCCGATGTTATTGCTTGGAGTTGAGTAGGAGTCATTCTGAAACGGAGCGGTCGAGGCTGGAGTGATGGAGTGTAAACGATGTCTGCCAGTGCACTAATGGAAGGAGGAGCGTGATATTGTTGATGGCGCAGCTTCAAGTCCTTTTCAGTAAGTTTATTTCAATTTTATTATAGGCAATTCGAAAAATATTTAACTATTTTCATAAGTCATACGAAAAATTTGTTCGGAGCAGGAATTGAAACTACGACTTAGAGCAACACTCTACCACTGAGCTATTCGAACACGCTTTTATTGATTTAAAGATGGTTTCAATTTTGTAATAACTCTAAGTAATTTCATTAAAACCTTCCATCATTTGCAAATACAATTACTAGTGTCCCTGGTAGTACAGTGGGTAGTACACCTTACTGCAGATTAGGAGACCCGGGTTCGAACCCCGGCCGGGGAGTCACTTTTAACTCAACTTCTATGATCGTTTCTAAAATTCAATTTTAAATTTTATGTTTCTACATGTTATTTAATGCTCTTTCTTGTGTTTATTCATCTTCAGGGACGGCTGCCTTGCGGATCACTAGTCAGACGAATGGAGCATTTGTGATGGAGCTGGTTTGATGGAGCGCTTGTGATAGTGATGCCGATGACTTTTATCATATTATTATAGGTGGATCATATTCGATACCTAGTTAGTATATTTTATACTAGATCTCGAAAAGTGGTCTGCCGCTGGGCTGGGAGTTGTGTTACTGAACATATTTATGTAAAAACTTATATGAATCTTCATACTCTTCTCTAGTCTCCAGCCAGGAGAGCAAGTTGAATATGAATATTTTTGAGTTTCCACATAAATATGTTCAATAGTGCACCTCAGAACTGAAGACGTCCTCGCCGTCCAGCCCGTCAACATGCTACTAAATAATATTGTAAGATGGTTACTTACCATATTATTTAGTAGCATGGCCGACTTTCAGTTCACTAACAACTAATCAGTCATTCTATTTTAAGAATAAAAATTGTAAGCAATTGAAAATTTAGCACTTTTAATTAAAATGAATTCCATTCACTGTCAGTCAAATAAATTGTAATCAGTAATACAAGTCTAATTAGTGAAAATTTACCATTACAAGATGCTAATGCACATATCTGTACATTAGCATCTCACCCATGTATTTTTGTAAAAACTGCCAGCAACACACCTATTAATAAACGAGATGAACTCTATTCAAATTGAAAGATTGATTAGTTCTTAGTGAACTGAAAGTCTGACGGGCTGGAAAGCAAATCTATACTATATAATTTTAGATTTCAAATGATAGATGTATGACTCATCAATGACTCATGAATGGCGTAAGAATATGTAAGTATTTGAATTTTTACATAAACAATGAGGGTGAATTGGAAAAAGCATTATCATAGGTTTGTACTTTAAGCGTCCTTCAAATATAAATTATGGTTTGGTTTCTAGATTTTATCGCATATAATTGCCCAGGTCATAAATTCTTCATTAAGGAGATTGCAATAGTAGATAAGGATGATGGTGACAAGTGCTACAATTATTTTATTACCGGTCCAAAAGCATATCCAGTATTTCACAGTAGTATAATACAAGATCAGCATAAGTGGCATAATTTAGAATGGGCGTTTGGTGATTATGAGTTTCATGAAGCTATGATGGACATTGAAAGAAAAGTAGGCAGTGAGACGGTATATGTTAAAGGTAGGGATAAGTTCATATTGATGTGTCGCATGCTAACCAAAGCTACGATAATAGAGTTGGAACATATTCCCCAAGTATGTCACTTAAACAACTGCATAGATGAGAGATGTAAGGTAAAACATGGCAACAACTGTGCACGGCGCCAAGCTCATGAACTCAGACATTACATAAACAACAATGACTCATTCTATTTTTAGATCTAGAAAAAGGTATAAATAGGTCTGCAAGGTCAGCTGTCGTCATTCTTTCAAATTTTCAGGTACGATCAACATCTCTCTCTCTCCCAAAAATGTTTTGTCCTGTTCAGTATACTTTAATTTGTGATAATTTCTATGTGGCTCAATTGAAAAACTTTGAAGCTGTGGTTGAATCAGGCAGCAGGTATGTCAATGCCACAAAACTCTGCTCAAATGCGGGTAAGGGGCTTCAACACTGGCGTACTAGCAAGATGAATAAGGCATTAGAAGAAGCACTTGTCACACATGATGAAAACGCATTAACATACAAGGATGTGGAGCTTGAAGGTGTAAAAGGTATTTATGTACATCAACTAATTGCTCCTCATCTAGCGCGTTGGATCTCAGCTGAATGTGCAATCAAAATTGGCGTCATTCTCAACACTTTACTACTGCATGAATGGACTGAACAAGTGAACCAAATATCTATCAATCATGAGGTGCTAACTAAGTATTATGAGTCTATTATTAATGACTGGCGCTGTGTTGTTGATGAAAAGAATGAATGTCTGGAGGTCAAGGAAGGAGAATTAGCAGAATTATCAGCAGCCAAGAAGAAACAGCCTAATTGGAACGATACTCACGCCTTCACACTAATTCGCACAAACAATGATGATGCTCTGCCTTACTATGCTTTGTCCTGCTTACGGCGCTCAGTGGGTACTCATCTCAAAAGAATTAGGCGTCTCTATCCTTATGCAGAGGTTGCTTTTCAACAAAGACAAGTACCAGACGGCGTCAACGTCCTTGCACTTTTGAAGGAGAAGAACATGGTGAAGGCTCGACACAGATTATTTGAAGCTCCAGACATGAACGAAGATCAGCTAATTCAGGTAATTACTAATTATTGTGGCACTGACAATCCTCCAAATAAGATTGCATCGTTGAACTCTTCTCACCCATTAGCATTTTAGTAATTTTTTGTAAGAAACAGCCATTGTTAATACAGTTCACTCATTATAAATATGCTTGTAGCTCCAATGGTATCATAGTTCATTCCCGTCTGGAGAGACTAAATAATTTTATTGCAAATGTGAACTCACCTCACTAATTAGCATTTTAGTAATTTTTGTGTAAGAAACCGTCATTGTGAACACAGTTCCCGCCCGTCTCGAGAAACAAAATTAGAATATGACACCACTGAGCTCCTCTCACTCATTAGCATTTCTGCTCTCGAGAAAATATAAATAGGCTTGCAAAACGCCCTCAGCTCATTCGAATTTATTTTCAGGTACGAGCAACATCTCTTTTTTGAAAACTCTCTCTCTCTCTCTCTCTCTCTGTCCTCTAACGAAAAGAACTCAATAATGAAGGTCATTTATCTTTCACCATCAACAAAGTTTGAGGAATTGGAACTCAGCACAGTAGAATCTAGCAACCAAAACAAGAATGGAAGGATGAACAGCTTCGAGGACAAGATCGAATTGGTAACCAATGAGCCAGCCGGTGACTATCATACCTTCCCATCAAAGGAAAACAAGGAAAAGATGTTTCTAAGTTTGAAGAGTCCACAACTGAATGCTGCACTTCATGCAATTCGGGAAAAGCTGACCAGCACACGAGGTTTCCTGTTCAAGGAGGAAAAGGACATTTGCTATGTTAGAATCTCTCCTGAACAAGCAGTCAGTATCCCCAGAAACCTGCAAATCAATGTTTCTGTGAAGCTGTATGGTGTCTTTTATCAGGCCTCTACCAAGACTAGCTTTCTGCAATTGGAACTCACAGGATTCAAGGCCTATCCCCTAATACACTTTGATTGAACTATGATACCATTGACGGTAATAAAGAACATTTGTTATCAGCTTGTAATATGTAACCTTATTATTATTATTCGTCAGTTTGTAGTTATCTATTATTAGCTTTCATTATTATTAGCTTTATTAGTTACTTTGTAAAATTCTTATCCTTATTATTATTGTGGTAGTTTTTAATATATGTATCATCTAAATTTTCAACTTTTCCATAAACGTACTGGGATTTTCTAGTAAAATTAAGCAATGGCAACTACAACTACTGTTAATCCTTCATACGACGAAACAGATCTCGATATTGTTGAGGTTTTGAACACTGTTCTACCCTTTGAAAAACACCTGCCGGGAATGCGATACTGTGGACCTGGGACCAAGCTAGATTTAAGAGTTGATGAGCATGGTAAACCCTTTCCAGGACATGAACCTATAGATCGCGTAGATAGGGCAGCTCTAAGACATGATTTGGCATATCAAAGACATGATGATTTGAGAAATAGACATAGAGCAGATAAAGAAATGTTACGTGAATTATTTGATATTGAGGAGCCCACATGTCGCGAAAGACTAGAGAGATGCATTGTTGTCCCTATAATGCTATTAAAAAGTCTTGTTGGCTCTTTAATTTTGAAATTAATCAAAAGAACATAAACGTAGTAGCTACACATGCTTTTCTTCATCTTCAGACTCATCTACTTCAATTTCTTCATTTTCATCTTCTGAAATTTCAGCATTGTCGTCAAAGGTAGATATTTTTATGAAAGTTTAAGTTCTAATGCTAAATACAATTTAATTGACTATAGTACATTTGAGCATGGGTAATATTCAAGGACGCAAGCATAGACGAAGAAGGTCGAGAAAGCTAGTAAAGCCAAAGAAGGAAGAGATTAAAGTGGTGTGTGACAAGCTAGTATTTATTGATCGTGACGATGGCGAGTTTGTGTGGGAGAATCATGTATATGGTAGACTACCATTTAAAGAGCCCCATGATCCAGAGATTGTCTTCTATGGAGAGCACCTGTGGCAGGATGATAATGACGCTTGGAGCATGATTGTTTTAGTGGGTGACGAAATCAATGAACTCTCGGATGTTGAACTAGAAGATTTTCAAATCATTATTTAGGTTTTGCTTTGGTGTCAACACGTACTATTATTATGGAATTCGTCTGCAATGCTAATTACAAGGGTGAATTTGAAAAAAGAATTGATTTGCAACAAGTGTCTAAAAATATTCCAAACTGTAAACTATGCATGAAGCCATATCAGCTCGTTGTGAAGGATCTAAAAGGTACGCTAATATTATTCAGTAATGGTAAGTTTCGCACCATGGGCTGTATAGATGAACTGGAGGCCGCATTTCTAGCTTGTTCCTACTTTGAGAAACTAATCGCATTCCCGTTCGACTCCTTTCCTTTCATTACCATACAGTCGTATACACTAAAGTATACCTTAGGGTACCGTATACATGTAGAGAAGATGGCTGTACACGTACCTTGTGTGTATGAACCAGAGCTATTCCCAGCACTGCGTCTCAAGCAGTACAAACCAGTGTGTGTAAATGTATTTACAACTGGTAAGGTGATGGTATGTGGCCTGAAGGATCCCGAGTTAATGTATGACATTATTAAAAACTTGAAACAATTATGTGCACCTTATAGTTATTAATGTACTTATTGTATTTTACATAAACATGTATTGTATTGTTGTATCTATTAAATATTTTGCATTTAAATATGGAGAAGTTTTATGATTTCACACTTAAAGATGGTAGTTCTATGGTCGTGAGTGGTCCCACCATGTGCGGGAAGTCTACGTTTGTTCACGCTCTACTCAAAGATAAGTCAATATTTAGCAATGCGCCTGAGGCAGTATATTGGTTCTATGGGCAGGTAACCGACGAGTTGAAAACCAAAGACTATATTTTAAAGGAAGGTCTACCTGACTCCTTTGACGACATTCCCACAAACAGTATCATTGTACTCGATGACCTTATGCAAGAAGCGAAAGATAGCCAAGGCGTAACCAACCTCTTCACAAAGCTGGTGCATCATAAGAACCTTTTTGTCATAAATATTACCCAAAATTTCTTCCTACGTACTAACGAAACGCGCACGCGAAGGCTAAATTCACAATACTTGGTTCTCTTCAAGAATCCCTCTGACGCCACACAAATTGCTGTGATTGGTCGTCAAATGTTTCCTCAGAATGCCAACTTCCTCTCACATGTGTATAGTAAGGCAACTAAAAAACCTCACGGATACATCTTCATTGACTTGAGACAGGAAACAGACGATGACATGCGCATTAGGTCTCATATACTTCAAAAGGAGTTTCCAATGCGAATATATAAACAAGAGAGAAATTACAAGAGACATGTGTCATAAACAAGGATGGATAAGGTAAGACAATATTCAGGTTTTATCAAGCGCATAGTGACAGCATCTGCTCACGTTAGAGCTCAGCTGTTAAAGTCGTCCAATTTTGAGATAGTCACGGCCATTGCAGAAATCATTCACAATATAATTCATAAAAATATTCAGGTGCCGGCTGCAACGTTGAAAAAACTCAAAAAGTTCAAAAAGACATACCACAAGCTTGTGGCCGCCAAGAACGCAGAGGCTAGGAAGAAGATCTTAATTGCCAATCCCAAGTGCCTTCCACCACTCCGTATCCTATTCAAATAGTAGACAGCATGGCCAAACCTTACAAGCGTATGTTTGTGCTAACCGAAGATGAGTATCTACGCTATAAATCGTCTCTCAATCAAACCATTCAGCCTACGCATTCCTCAGTAACAACAGTTGCATGCCCTCAGGATGGACGTGAATTCCCTAATGCACAAATGCTCGGTCACCATCTTAAAACCCACGTTAGAGGATTCCAATGTAATATTTGCAGCAAGGCATTCAAATCAAAGAGAGCCCTGGCTGCTCATTTGAAGCGACACGCCCCTCAGGTGCAGCCGAGCACACATAGTATATTTGATAAATCCTCACCTACATCACCTCAGAGCCCGCCTGAAAATATCATTAAAGCTAAAAAGGTCCATAAACAGCGTCGTTCGACTCTAAATTTTACTAGTTCTAAGTGGTTGAGTTTGAAATGAATATTTACTTTGACCCTGAGCATCCTGCTAGTTATGGTGGAGTTAAGAGACTGGCTAATGCTACAAATAGCAGTAGGCGGGAAACACGAGAATGGCTTCGTGCACAGCGGCCATATACATTACATAAACCGGCAAGGAAGCGCTATACAACTAGACCTTACAAGACGGGTGGGATTGACCAACACTGGCAAGGTGACCTTGTTGAGATGATTCCTTATGATAATGTTAATGATGGATATAGGTATATACTTACAATTATTGACCTGTTTAGTAGGTTTGCTTGGGCAGAGCCATTGAGAGATAAGACAGGTAATGAGGTGGCTGCTGCACTCAGACGTGTGTTTGCCAAAGGTCGACAACCGCAACGCTTTCAAACAGACGACGGCCGTGAATTTGACAATAGGGTGGTTCAGCATCTACTAAATGTTGAAAATATTCGCTTCTTCACAGTGAAATCTCAGTTTAAGGCAGCCGTATGTGAGCGCTTCAATCGCACTCTCAAGACCAAAATGTGGCGTCACTTTACACGAACTGGTAGCTATAGATGGGTGGATGTGCTTCAAGAACTACTAATTGCTTATAATGCAGCTGAACATAGATCTATTGGTATGGCACCTATTGAAGTAAATGGCGAGAATGAACATGAGATATGGCTGCGGCAGGAACGTACCGCGCCTCAACAGGTTACTCATGTCAACATTAAGACACGCTTTCAAGTTGGGGACACAGTGCGAGTGTCAGTAGCCAAGGGTATATTTGATAAAGGTTATTTACCTAATTGGAGTGAACAGATTTACACGGTGAGTCAGGTATTAGATACTGAACCCACACAGTACAAGCTACAAGATGAACATGATGAGGAGATCAAGGGGTCATTTTATAATGCCGAGATGCAGAAAGTCATACCACCTGAGCGCTATGCTGTAGAAAGAGTGATTAGGCAACGAACAGTTAGGGGGGTAAAGCAGTACTTTGTAAAATGGTTAGGATATGGTGATGAATTCAACTCATGGACAGAAGATATTGAGCCTATTGCATAAACGTGGGCGCAATTTAGATATAATTATTATTATTATTTTCTTTGAACATAATGGCTTTTTTGGCTCCCCTACTTGGTCTTGGTGCTATACCCTTCTTATTGAGAAAGGTTAGTAACGATGAAGAATTACAAAAGTTGAATATTAACACACTGAAGATTCAAAACAATTGCGGTACAGTGTTCACCTTGGCTGAAAAGATTGAAGTGCAAACACAAGAAGAAGACGTCACTGATTATCACGCTCACAAGGCTCAGAATGGTAATATCCTTCTATGTTTTGCTAGCCCTCAACTGCAGATGGTTGTACAAGGTGTTATGGACAAATTGTCAATGGACAAGTCTTTCAAATTCAAACCTTTGAAGAAACGGCTTTTTCTTACATTAAGCGATGAACAATTTCAAAAGCTATCTGCAGATAAGAAGCTGCGTTTGAAAGTTGCTATTACCGGTGTTTTCACACAGGCTAATGACAATAAGAGTTTATTGGAAATGGAACTTACCTCCATAGAGATGGCATAAACATGAATGCAATTTAAAAGGGTAATTTATTTGCAATGTCTTTTTACTTGACACTCAGCTCTGATGGATGCAAGGAAACTTTCCCTAATAACCATGGTGGTGATTTTAAGATACAGTTGGATAGGACCCTTGACATGAGACTGCATGCATGGGAGGTAGCATTGACGGATATGATTTACACTGGGCAGTCCTTCCCTAACCTTCTTGATGGACTCAATCAAGTCACACTGAAAGCAACTGGTAAACCCACATTTGAGAACCATTATTTCATTACCTATGACCAGACTTTGGACTTGCATCTCACATTTAAACTAGACGACGTTGGAATAGTACGTAAATATGCAGACTTCTACCTTCCTCGACAACACTACACATGGGCTACATTTGTTGATACGTTCAGGAAACTATGCATTGACAAGTTTAAAATGCTGGAAGTCAATTTGACACATGAAGAATTTATTTTTAGAGACATAAATAGGCGATTGATTAGTACTTTCACCATGACAATGTCTGACGATTTCATAAACCTCTTTGGAATTGACAAGAATTATGTGCAAATAAATGATTATGCTAAACGTCAAATGTACTTTAAACTTCCAATCACCAAAATACCGCAGCCTGTGGCGGACACGTCTTTAGCCTTTTTCACTCCCTTTTCAAGAAACAATAACTGCATTATGAAAGTGGAAGATGAAGAGATTTTCAAACTCACACCTCAGTACTGGACCATTAACATGTTCAAAAAAGCTATTAACGCTCTCGGTAAATGCCTACCACCAAGCAGCTGGCTGTCTTCCATGAGCATTGAGGATGAAAATACTATAGAGCTCTGTACTCTAGTGCTTGAAGCAAATCAAGCTATGAAAGGTGACAGGGAGTACATAAATGTAAAAGTAACTTATGACTTCAAGGAAGTGTTTAAGTTTAATCGAACTAATGATGAGCTCCTTTTCAGTGAACCTCTGAGAATTCCAATATATTTTATGCTGTCCCCACAAATTGAGAACCTTTGGAAGGATTATGAGGCTTCCAAGCGCATGCCAAACATTTTTTACAGCAGCGTCAACGCTCTTTGTGACGAGCTAAATAAGGTATTGATGGAGTTGCACCTTGAAATTGGGCAGAAGCGTCTAAGTTCCACTGAAAAACACGATTTTTTCCTTAGAAATGAAGATAAGGGTGTCTCGTACATACGTAAGAAAAATTTTACTGTTCTATTGAGCGTTGGTCTATCTAAGCTATTGCACCTACCGAGATTACTACCTAATTATGTTGATAGTACGGAAGCAGTTGCCTTGAAGCCCCATAGAAGGACTCACTACTACATCCACCTCGACTGTTTGGATTACCACTATATTAATAATAATGTCTCAGATTTGATAAAAGTCCTGCCTAACACTGCCGATGAAGATGAAAAAGTAATGCTCACTTTCAATGATCCACACTACTATCCCGTAGCTCGTCGACTGATGTCCAACATAAACATGTACGTCACCGACAGTTATTTTAATGGATTCTTATTCTTTAATTGTGATATAGCATACACGCTGCATTTTCGAAAATGTCTTCATTCTTCATAGTGATGACTGCAAACAGAGATGATTTTAATGGAACTATTTATAGACACTATGATAGACCCTTTCGTCTCAGTGGTGAATGGGAAGTTGCGCTCACGCATTTAAAATTTCAAGAGCACCCATGGCCTGTGCTTGTGTTTTGTGACTTGGTGGAATATACACATGTTGACAATACCGTGATGCATTTTTTAGATTATTACGACACACAACTCTCTAGAAATTCACGACCACAATATGTAAGGGTTAGCAAGAAGCGCTTCTCGAGCATAAACGTAAACATTAGGAAACACAAAGACAATGACGATTTGACTAGTACTTCAGACATTACTTGCGTGTTGCATTTCAGAAAGATTTAATCACGCCTTTACCAGCTTTTATTATCCCCTTGATTCTAGGTATTTCCACAGGCATCGGTGCAGCCACAGGTATTTCAAGCGTTGCCATACAAGGTGTTCAGCAAGCCCAAGCAACTAAGCAAATCGAGGAGCAGGAGGAGATTGCGAAGCTACACAAAAAATTGACACTATACCAAATTCAGCAATTCGAAGAACAGCAAAAGGCAGATAGAGAAATGAATTTTTTCAAAAATTTTGGCGCTAAAGCGGGAGTGACGACTCGTTCCGTGACACGCGCTCACAACATTCAGCAAAACATTGCCGATGCTAACCTCACAGGTAATACAGGTCTCGGACCAATCCAGCGAGGTAATATTGTAGGAACTGGAGCACCTGTTGCTACTGCGAGAAATAATCCCATGAACCTAACTTTGCATAGTTCAAATGAGAGTGTTAATGAAATGTATGGAAACATGCCACCTAACCTATCTCGACATGGTTCAAATTCTACTGTACCTACAATGCGCAGTGGTAGTCTCAGAGGTTCAACAGAGAGTTTGAATAGACAACATGCGTCATTTGCACGTGGGCTTCAAGCACAATTTCCTAATATAGACTTGAGTGGTGGTGAGTTTGAGCTTCGTCATAGAAGTGTACCAGTGCCAACTTCAGTATCTAACCCCGCATACAATAGTACTCCGATAGCATCTAGAGCCCCTACACCCTTGCTTTCTAATAAACAAAGTGCACGGACAACAGCAATATTCAAGGGCTTTAAAGACTTTCCCAAACGACTTCGTAGCTTGTTCCCTGTTCGTGGTCACGGAAACATATCCGACGAAAATATACTGCTCGATAGAAGTTCAATGTCAGGCAGTTTCAAAAAGAAGAAGACTTCACTCGGAGCTTTCCTCAATACACATAAACGTAAGCTCATTATAGGAGGAGGTATTTTAGGAGGAGTAGCTACTGTTGGTGGAACTGTTGGTGGAATTCTAAGCAGAAATAAACGACAAAAGGGTATGCTAGGCGGCGATGATAAAGAGCCTACTGGAATGTTTCAGCAACTTTCTTCAGGAACTGGGCCCAGCTCTGGTGGTGGGGGTGGTGGTGGCGGTGGTGGTAGTGGCTTTGCTCGGTATCAGCAACTTCAAGCGGCAGCCAAACGCTTTAGGGGAGGCGGAGGAGCACCTAAAAAGCGAAGGAGAAAGTCAAAGAAACAAACAGGCAAACGTAGACCTGCTGCTGCTGCCAAGAAGAGGAAGTCCCACCATAAGAAAAGGAGTGTCAAGAGTGGCAGGGTGCAGAAGAAGAAGCGTAGTTCGAAGAAAGCCTTTTTTAGTATAAACAAGAGACGTCTGAAGCTCAGTAGGAAGCGTAAATCCAAGACTGCTTTTTAAAAGAAAGAGAGAGAGAGATGAACCCCCAGCTTGATCTGTTTTCGACTCGTACATATCAAAATGAAGTATTTGGAGCTGAGTTTATTACCATACGTGCAATTACAAATTTGGAGAATGGCCCCATTGAATTTATGATTCGTGAAAGTAGAGAGTACTTTGATCTCAGTGAGACAACACTTTCCCTCAAGCTAAGAGTTGCAAATGCTGATAATAGTGCCATTGAAGCGGGCAGTGGTGTCGATGATGTCGCCCTTGTGAATAATGCAATGCACTCCATCTTTAGTGATGCTCAAGTTATGCTTAATGGAAAGCCCGTGGAGGGGGTCGCTGATGGTCTGTATCCCTATAGGGCATACATTGCCAACCTATTCAAATTCTCAAAGGAGGCCCAAGTGCAGCAGTTATTTTCAGAGGGTTTTGTGAGAGATGACTTTGCTAGCATGGATACTGTGAGCAATGCAGGGTTTGTCGCTCGAAAAGGTTGGACCGCCGAAGGCATTTCAAAGGTATTTTATGGAAAGCTCAATTGTGGCATATTTAAACAGAGCCGCTTACTTGTTCCCGGTGTTGACTTTATGTTGAGACTCGAGAGGGCGAAAGACTCATTTGCTATTTTTAGCACAAACAATTCTGTTAAGCCCAAGGTGGTCATTCAAGAAGCAACCTTGCATTTGCTAGCTGTTAAAACTAACCCTGCCATCATGGAGTTGCATGCTGTGAACCTTGCCCGTGGGTATCCTTGCATTTATGAGTTCAATAAGGCTGAAATTGATACCATTCCGATTAGAGAAAAAACTACTAATGAGGTGAAGGACGACCTGTTTCATGGGCGTATACCTAATTACCTTGTAATGTTCTTGGTAAGTAGCCGAGCCTTTCATGGTGACTATAGCTTAAACCCATTTAATTTTAAACATTATGGCATAAAGTCTCTTTTGCTAACTCGTGATTCTGAGAATATGCCTTATGAGCGATTTAGACCGGACTTTGCCACTGGTAACTGCCTTAGGGAATTCATGTCGCTGTATCAGAGCAATGATTTGATGGGCAAGAATGCTATCCTACCTATAAGCTATGACGAGTTTAGAAGCGGCTACACTACATTCCAATGGAACTTAACAGATAATCGACGCACTGGTGTGAATGCTGGACCCAATCAGCGTGGAAACCTTAAATTGGATATTACGTTTAGCAAAGAAACCGATGAAGCTATGGTGGTGGTTCTGTACGGTCTATTTGAATCAACAGTTCAAGTTTTTGGCAACGATCAGGTTATTGTGGATGGCGTGTGACAATTTAACAATTACATTTGGCAATTAGCCTTTTACATTTACTCTTTATGTTTTGCTATTTCATTCACTACTATATTGTATAAGTATATATATGAGACGCATTCTTTGTATTTATAATGTATCCGGTTCGCGAACTTATTATTATTATTATTATTATCTGTATCTTATTTCTTTAATATATTTTAGCTTAAAAATGTCGTAGTTTATTTTCCCTTTCATGTAATCGGATTCCCCCAGAGTTGGACCTTAAAAGAATCAAAGCTTAAGTGATACATATATTAAAAAGCAATAACAGTACAATA
>Ga0209655_10000190_pt1 | contig 22953 bp, 16 predicted proteins | sample BogFormECP03_OM2_FD_188236 | JGI IMG/M metagenome (GOLD analysis project Ga0209655, IMG submission 188236) | Bog forest soil microbial communities from Calvert Island, British Columbia, Canada - ECP03_OM2 (SPAdes) (version 2) | ecosystem: Environmental > Aquatic > Freshwater > Wetlands > Bog ...
GTCCTGGAGCGCGCTGAACGTGCCGGGAAAAAGATACTGATTTCCGGAGGCGGGCGCTGCAACTTCACTAACATTTACTGCCAGCCGGAGCATTTTCTTTCCGCGAATCCGCATTTTGCGAAATCGGCGCTGGCGCGATATACGCCGGCGGATTTCATCGCGCTGGTGGAAAAACATCACATCGCGTATCACGAAAAAACACTGGGGCAACTGTTTTGCGATCGCTCGGCGAACGAGATCGCGCACATGCTCGAGGAAGAGTGCCGGGCTGCCGGTGTGAAAATATTCTTGAACGTCAGAATTCGCGACGTGCAACGGACGGACGAGTTTTTCATTCGCTGCGATGGCGATGAATTCCACGCGCCGGCGTTGGTGATTGCGACGGGCGGGCTCTCGATCCCGAAAATGGGAGCGAGCTCTTTCGGCTACGACCTGGCGCGGCAATTCGGATTGAAGATTCAGACGACGAGACCGGCGCTGGTGCCGCTGGTGTTCGCCGCAGCGGATCACGAGCAGTATTGCGATTTGGCTGGGGTTTCGGCGGAGGTTATCGCTGCGATTGGCGAGCAGAGCTTTCGGGAGAGCATGCTGATCACTCATCGCGGGTTGAGTGGACCGGCGATTCTGCAGATTTCGTCTTATTGGAATGAAGGAAAGCCGGTGCAGATTGATTTGGCGCCGGGACGCGATGTAACAGCGGCGATCCGTGATGGGGGAACTCGAAATATCGCCGCCGCGCGCACGGTATTTCAAGGCGTGTTGCCGAAGCGATTCGCCACTCGCTGGCTCGATTTGCATGCCTCCGCTGCGAAGGGCGCGAAGGACGCCTGGAGCAAGCAGGAACTGGATGAACTCGAGCGGCGCGTGCACGAATGGATCGTCGTTCCAGCTGATACGGAGGGTTACGGCAAGGCTGAGGTGACAGCGGGAGGCGTGGACACCGATAAACTTTCCAGCAAGACGATGGAAGCGAGCAAGGTGCGAGGATTATTTTTCATCGGCGAGGTCGTGGATGTGACGGGGCACCTGGGCGGATTTAATTTTCAGTGGGCATGGGCGTCGGGCGCTGCGGCGGGCAGATCGGTGTGAATCGTTCGCCAACGCGTTAGCGCACTTCGCGGCTCAGCCGGCTGCGGCGACGGAAAAATTGTCGAGGGGCTCGGCTGAGTCGGCAGCGATTCCGTCCACCAGCGTTATCGTCTTGCCGGAGCTGGAAGAGACGCGGTCGCCGGGAATCAAAATGCCCACTAAATTAAGCGGGTCAGCGGCGGAGATGGTTACGACTTCACCCGAGGCCGGCTGGCGAGCTGACGCGCGCAGGGATTCAACCGCAACGGGCAGAGCAAATTGTTCGCCGAGGAATCCGCTGACGAAACGGCCGCCGCGGATTTCGCCTTGATCTTCGAGGCGGCGCAGCGCGATGAGCAATTCGCGCCAGCGCGGAGTCATGGTTTCGCGCGCGACCATTTCGCGGAAGACGACGCCGTATCTTTTCAGCAGCGTCCAGCAGATGGATTCCATTACGCGCGTGCGGTCGAGCGCCTCGCTGGTGTGAAGGACGGACCAGCGGCCGGCGCTGTGACGCGGACGCGCGTTGTGACCTTTGCCATGGCCGGCGCGGCGTTTGGGATCGATCAGAGCGCGAATGTTGTCGAAGCCATCAGCGGTGATCAGGCCCGCGGTTACCAGCTCCCACAACGCGGTTTCTAGTTCCGCTTTGATGTTTCCAGTGCCGCGCACGATGTCCGCGAAGAATGAGGCGCCGCGCTGGCGCAGATGGGCCAGCACTTCGCGCGCGGCGTGGCTGAGGCCTACGGCGGAATCGTTGGTGTCGGCTTGCGGGGCGTCATTAGTGGCGTGGCGCGAGCTCATCCAGTCGGCGTCTTCGCGGATGAAGAATGTCAGCGGCGCGACGCTGGTCGGAATGACGCGACGAATTGCTCCGGTGGGTTCGCCGAGCGTGGCGGGATGCGGGGAGAGGCGGCCCCAGCCGACGGCTCCTGTGAGGCAGAGGCGATCGAGAACATTCGGATCGTAATTCGCGATGCGGCGCGCGAGAATTTGTTGTTCCCAGGCATTCGCGGGCGCTTCAAATCCCTGCAGTTGTTGCAGAGCTTCGAGGGTGCCGCGCTCACCTAGCAGGCGCGTCTCTGGCGTCAGGTGCTGCCAGCGGAGCAGCCAGCGCATGAATTGCGCGGCAGTGACGGGCTGGATCTGTTTGCGCAACGCTCCCAGCGTGAGGTGGTGAATGCGGGCGAGCAGGCGGCGATCGCACCATTCCGTTTCACCGCCGGATGAATCGGTAAACTGGCCGCGCAAGATGGAGCCGGCGGCTTCGAGACGCAGGAAAGTTTTTTCGACATCTGCTGCCACGAGACCCAAGAACCCGGCCAAGCCTGGAATCGTGACTGGTCCGAGGTGTGCTAGCCAGCCGGTGATGCAAGTGAAAAGAGCGTCGTCGCGCGACGGTTGCTGCGATTCGATTTCTGGCGGTTGCGAATCGAAGCTCGCTTCCGGGAAAATCGCGCTAAACGTTTTTGGTTTTTCGGCGGCTAGCCAGTAGCTGAGACCGCCGCTACGGGCATGGATCGCACGGCCTGAGGCTGAAAGCGTGGCGAAATAATCGGACCATGCACCGATGGGCTTCGTCGCAACGCCGACTGCGGCCAAATCCCCCGGCAGCGCGGCTAGTTCCAGCAGCACATCATGAAGCTCATCTGCGTCGCGCACATCGGGCGAAGCCTCCTCGCGAACTTCAGCTATCGCAGCGGGATCGAGCCTGCCGATTTCGGAGAGCACCGCTTCGGGCAGCATGCGGCGCATCTCTACGGCGCGGGCGCGGCGTTCTTCGAGTGGAGCGTCGTCGAGATAGGCGTAGGGGTTGGCGTTCAGAATTTCGTGCGAAAACTGCGAAGGCACCGGGGTTTCCACGGCCACGCAACGAATGCGTCCGGCGGCGATGTCTTCCAGGACTACTTTCAGGCCAGCGATGTCCATCGCTTCGGTGAGCGCGTCTTTCATGGTTTCGCGCGCGAGGGGATGGTTCGGGATTTCGATGTCGCCCGAAATATTTTCCTGGCAGGCCAAGGCTTGCGGGAAAACGGCTGCGAGCAAATCGTCGGAACGCATGCGCTGAATCGGAGGCGGAACTTTTTTCCCACCCATGAAACGCAGCAGGGCGAGCGAGCGGCCGGCAACCCAGCGCCAGCGCGTGGCGAAAATCGGCGAGGTCAGCACGGCTTGCTCGAGCAGCGGTTCGACGCTGGCGGCGTGGAGAAAATGAAATACGTCGGCTAGCGGAAAACTGTGCTGGTCGCTGAGAGAAATGTTCAGGCCATTGTCGGTGGCCGCGGCTTGCAGCTCGAAATTGAAAGAGCGGCAGAAGCGTTTGCGTAGGGCGAGGCCCCAGGCTTTATTGATGCGGCCGCCGAAGGGCGCGTGGATCACCAACTGCATACCGCCGCTTTCGTCGAAAAAGCGTTCGGCGACGATGGTGGTCTGCGTGGGAACTGCGCGCAGTACGGCGCGGCCTTCGACAATATATTGTGTGGCTTGTTCCGCGCCGGGACGATCCATGCCGCATTCGTCTTCCAGCCACTTTATTGCTGTTGCGGCATACGGCGAATTGCGCAGATCTGGAGAGGGCAGGAGGCCCTCGGTGAGCGAGCCGACATGTTCACGAACGTGCGCGACTTGCTGCGAGAGTTCCATGGTGCGCGAAGGAGCTTCGCCGCGCCAGAACGGAACGTTGGGCGGCGCGCCTTTCGCGTCTTCCACAGATACGGAGCCGGATTGCACGCGGCGAATGCGCCAAGAAGAATTTCCGAGGAGGAAAATATCTCCGCGCAAGCTTTCGACGGCGAAGTCTTCATCAACGGTGCCGATCATGGTGCCTTCCGGCTCGGCGACCACGGTGTACATCGCGTTATCTGGAATTGCGCCGCCGCTGGTGATCGCGGCGAGGCGGCTGCCGCGGCGTCCTTTGAGGCGATGATTCACCTGGTCGCGATGCAGGTAGGAACCATAGCGACCGCGGCGGGCAGCGATGCCGTCGGATAGCATCGCGACGATTTCGTCGAAATCCTTGCGTTCAAGATTGCGATACGGAAACGCGCGACGCACGAGCGCGAACAGATCGTCTTCCTGCCAGTCTTCAGCGGCGCAGGCGGCGACGATTTGCTGAGCCAGAATATCCAGCGGAACCTCGGGGATTTCGATGCGGTCGAGTTCGCCCTGGCGAATGGCGCGAACCAGGGCGGCACATTCCAGAAGCTCATCGCGCGTGGTGGCGAAGAAACGGCTCTTGGGAATCGCGCCGCGCCAGTGGCCGGCGCGTCCGGCGCGCTGCAGGGCCACGGAAATCGAGCGCGGCGAGCCGATCTGACAGACCAGGTCTACCGTGCCAATATCAATGCCCAATTCCAGCGAAGCGGTGGCAACGAGCGCGCGAATTTCGCCAGCTTTGAGTTTGGACTCAACGGCGAGGCGGCGGATGCGCGAAAGGCTGCCGTGATGCGAGGCGACCGCGTCTTCGCCGAGCAGAGAGGCGAGGTGATGCGCGAGGCGTTCAGCGAGACGGCGCGTATTTACAAAAATTAGGGTTGAGCGATGTTGCTGCACAAGGACGGCAATCCGCTGGTAGATTTCGTCCCACATTTCGTTGGACGCGACGGGGCCGAGTTCGCTGGACGGCACTTCGATGGCCAGATCGAGGCGGCGACGCTGTGCGATTTGCACGATGACGGGCGCGGGGCGGTCGCTGCCGGTGAGAAATTGGCCGACGAGTTCGATTGGCTTCTGCGTGGCTGAGAGCCCGATTCTAGTGAGCGGTTGCGCGGTGAGCGCTTCGAGGCGTTCCAGAGAAAGCGCGAGGTGCGTGCCGCGCTTGTCGTCCGCAACGGCGTGGATTTCGTCCACGATCAGAGTGCGAACGGTGCGCAGGAGTTCCCTGCTCTTTCTGGCCGTAAGAAGGATGTAGAGCGATTCCGGCGTGGTGACCAGAATGTGCGGCGGCCGCTTTTGCATGGCGAGGCGGTCGCGAATGAGCGTGTCGCCGGTGCGCACCGCGGTGCGAATTTCGGGCATCAGATAGCCGCGCTGATGGGCGAGTTGGAGAATTTCTCCTAGAGGTATGTCTAAATTCTTTTGGATGTCGTTGCTCAGCGCTTTCAGAGGGGAAACGTACAGCACTTCGATTTGATCGAGCAGGTCGCCTGCGAGCGCTTTGCGTACCAGCCCGTCAATGCAGGCGAGAAATGCGGCGAGCGTCTTGCCGGAGCCTGTGGGAGCGCAGATTAGAGTGTTTTTTCTGGCGAGGATGTGCGGCCAGCCTAGTTCCTGCGGCTCCGTGGGGGTACCGAACTTTGCGACGAACCATTCGCGGACGAGCGGATGCGCCCATTCCAGCGATTTACATTCAGGCGCTTCAGGGATTGCGGCGTGGTTCATTTTTTCGTTCCTGCAACGCATATTCCGCACGGAAGACTTTCTCGGAATCTATCTAGGATAGCACTGAGTGGCATTTCTGGCGAATCGGGTGGACACGGCGCACCGCGGCTACAATTTTTTCAGCGATTTGGCGGCGTCTGTGAGGGCTTGGCGATTGCGGAAGAAATCCGCCCAGGGGTCTTTCGCTTTCAGGCGTTTGCGGAAGTTGCCGAGATTGAATGTTGCCGGATCGAGAGAGGTTTTCACTTCGGACCAGGCCAACGGCGTGGAGAAAGGTGCCTTTTCACGGCGACGAACGGAATAGGGCGCGACAACCGTCTGTCCAAAGCCATTGCGGAATGGGTCGAGATAGACGCGCCGGCCGCGGGCGGCGATCGAATGTTCGATGGTGAGTTCCTTGGGGTTCGACGCTGCTACGCGCGCGACGAACGCGCGGGCGAATCCGAGCACTTCGTCGGCATCGGGGCCGCTGCGCAGAGGAACGAAAACATGGATGCCGCGGCTTCCGGAAGTTTTGGCGTAGGAGTCGAGTTTCAGAACGTCGAGCTGTTCTTTCACCTGAAGGGCCGCGCGAGCTGCGTCTGCGAATTTTCCGGTGCCCGGGTCGAGATCGAAGCAGAGCCAATCGGACTTGCGCGGCGCGCTCGAGCGTCCGGCCATCACGTGCACCGCGATGCAGCCTAGATTTACGAGCGCGAGTTGGGTTTCGAGGGAACCGCCGACTACGTAGTTCGTTGACTCGCTCGAACCTCCGGCATGACGGATGCGCTTCGTGGGAGTTCCGGGCGGCATACTTTTGGGCTTTTCTTTTTGGTAGAAGCATTGACCTTTCATGCCATCGGGGCAGCGTTCTAGCGACAAGATGTGGCCTTTGATGTATGGCTGGAGTTTGGGAAATACCGCGGCGTAATACTCGGCGAGGTCCAGCTTCGTGTAGCCTTCGGCGGGCCAGAAGATTTTGTCGGGGTGAGAAATCGTGATGGGCAGTTTGGCCATGGATGCCTCGGGCGATTCCGGGAATTTTATTTCGCGGTTTTTCGTTTCGGGCGTTTCGCGGGCGTGCCTGTTTTCTTTGCCGCGACTGCCTTCTTCGGCTTGAAACCCGGATCACCGGTCGCGGCTTTTTCGACGTCGCCGCCGCCGTCGCGGGCGATTTCCGCGAGCAGTTTGTTGCTGACAATCGAGCGCGGCTTATCCACTGCAACTTCTTTCGTGGAAGTGTACTGGTCGCGATGTTTGATCAGCAGCCACGATTTTCCGGAGCTGCTGCCCCAACCGTGCGTGCGCACCAGCACCCAGGAACCTTTCAATTTTTTGCCGTGGAGCGTGAACTTCAGGTCACCTCTCGCGAGGGCGGCGTTCACATCGGGGGATTCGGGAGTCCAGGTTCCCTCATCCCACACCATGACTGTGCCACCGCCGTATTCGCCTTCGGGGATAACGCCTTCGAAGCTCGCGTACTCGACTGGATGATCTTCGACCTGCATCGCGAGGCGCTTCACCGACGAGTCGAGCGACGGGCCTTTCGGCACAGCCCAGGAGAGCAGGACGCCATCCCATTCGAGGCGGAAATCGTAATGGAGCGCGGTGGCGCGATGTTTTTGGATGACGAAGACGAGTTTTTCCTGCTTCTTGGTTGCAGCGAACTTGCCGGAAGGCTCGGGCGATATGTTGAAGTGCCGTTTTTTCGTGTATTCCTTGAGTGTCATGTCGCCATCCTCACGCGAACGCACCCGGCGGCGTTCACGCGGACATTACAACATGAATGGTCGATCATGCACAGTCTATCGGGTGTGTGCTGTAGTGCGGGGCTGAGAAAGCACAGTTAAAGGCGCCCAGTCAAAGCCGGCCCTACAAATTCAACATCATTTTTCGGAGGCGTTGGCCTGGGGTTGGACGGCGCGGGATTTTATTTCCGCGCCTCGAAGTTGTGAACTGAGCGTCTTAGAATTCTTACGACGCGGCTCCGGCTTTTGCGGCGTGTTGCTTCACGGCGTCGAGCAGCTTGTCGAAATCGTCTGAAAATTGTTTGACGCCGGCTGCGGTGAGCTTGTCGGTAGCCGCCTTCATGGAGATACCGGCCTTCTCGAGACCCTGCATGGTTTCCTGCGCGGCTTGGACATTTTCTTCCAGGCTGGCGCGGGGTTTGCCGTGATCGCGGAAGGCATCGAAGGTCGCAGGCGGAATGGTGTCCACGGTATCGGGGCCGATCAGTTCTTCGACGTAATAAACATCGCTGTACTTGGGATTTTTAGTGCTGGTGCTGGCCCACAGGACGCGCTGGGTTTGAGCGCCGCGCGAGGCTAGAGCATCCCAGCGCGGGCCGCTGAAAATCTGCTTGTAGCGCTGGTAGGTGAGTTTGCCGTTAGCGATGGCCACTTTGCCGTGCAGACTTTGCAGCAGCGCCTGATCGGCGGGATTCGTGGCGGTTTTGAGCTTGGCGTCAATTTCGCCGTCAACGAGCGTGTCAATGCGGCTGATGAAGAAGCTGGCGACGCTTGCGATGCGGCTCACGTCACCGCCGCTCTTGGCGAACGCTTCCAATCCGGCGATGTAGGCTTCGGCGACGCGCACGTACACGTCAAACGCGAAGAGCAGCGTGACGTTAATGTTGATGCCCTCGCTGATCAGTTGCTGGAACGCGGGAATTCCTTCCGGCGTGCCCGGCACCTTGACCATCAGGTTCTCGCGACCCACGCTCTTCCACAGGCGGCGCGCTTCGTCGAGAGTTTCCTGAGTCTTGTGCGCCAAATAGGGAGAAACTTCCAAGCTTACGTAGCCGTCGCGCTTCTTGGTTTGCTGATAGACGGGCAGCAGAAAGTCCGCAGCGTCTTGAATATCCTTGATCGCGAGTTGCTCATAGCGCCCTTTAGCGTCGAGGTCCTTGCGCTTTTCGAGTTCGGCGAGCGTCTTGGCATACAAGTCGCTGCCTGCGATGGCCTTTTCGAAGATCGAGGGATTGGAGGTCATGCCGCGCAGGCCGTCTTCTTCGATCAGGCGCTTCAGTTCGCCGGAGGTGAATAGGTCGCGGCGAATATAATCGAGCCAGACGGATTGTCCAAATTTGGTGAGTTCTTTCAGAGGGTTCTGCGCCGGTTTGCCGGCGCCAGACGGAGTAGTCGGTTTTGCCGTTGTGCCCATAATGATTGCCTCCCTGTTATAGCTAGAATGTTGGCCCTGCGAATCCTCAGAAGCGGTAGCCGTGCGGCGCGACGTCGATCGGGCCTTCTCGAACACACATTCTACCGCACAATCGGGCGGGATGCGCGTGAAACAGGTTCGCGGAATCCGTCCGGGATTGTGATGAGCCGAATCCGATGCTATATTCTCGTAACTGACTAGTGAGGTGGCCTTATGAGACTCCGCGCCTTGCTGTGGTTCGCTGGATCGGCACTTCTCGCCTGCTCTCTTAGCGCACAAGAATCAACGGAACCGTCGCGTGGACCCGATGGCGGCACACACACCCGCGTTGACGGCATCCAAGTGCTCCCTGTTGCGGGAAAGCCTTTCTCGGGACGGGACAGCGTTGAATGGACTCGCACGCTGGAGGATGGAAGCTCGGTCACGACGCATATCACCGCGCTCGTGGCGCGCGACGGTGAAGGGCGGATTCACCGCGAACGCGTCAGGTTCGTTCCGGCTGATTCAAATCAGCAATCGAAACCATTCGAAATAACCATTTTGGATCCTGCTGAGCATACGCGAACGATCTGCGATATGGCGACACATCACTGCAGCGTCACAAACTATTCCGTGCCCGTGAAATTTGCGCCGGTTCCCGCCGGGCCACTCGATAACGGCAAGCGCTTTTTAGTACGCGAGAACCTAGGGTCGAACACAATCGATGATCTGAGCGTAGTAGGCACGCGCGAAACGATTACGATTAACGCAGGAGTGATTGGGAACAACCAACCGGTGGTGACGACGCGCGAGTTCTGGTATTCCAGCGACCTGGAAATAAATTTGTCGGTCACGCGCAAGGATCCGCGGGAAGGCACGCAGGTGCTTCAGCTAGTTGATCTCTCTCGTTCCGAGCCTGATCCTTCGCTATTCCGGGCCCCGGCCGACTTTACGGTTGAGGATCTCCGGACAGCAGCTAAAACTGAAAACTGATTGAGCCCTCGTCGGTTGAATTAAACCCAGATTTCCAATTTGACCTTCGCGAACGAATTCTCATAATGCCGATGGAAGGCTGCCTGTATTTTGAGAGCCGGGGGCTCTGGGGTCTGTCCTGTAACTGTTTTGCGTTTAGAAACCAGAAATGCAATGAAGCAACCGTTCCAAAGAATGACAACGGAGCTTAAGCCATGAAAATGCTGGTGATCTCTTTTGTTGTGGGTTTGCTTGTGGGCGTTTTGTACGGAGTGATTCGCGTAAAAAGCCCGGCACCGCCGATCATAGCTTTGCTCGGCCTCCTGGGAATGGTTTTGGGAGAGCAGTTTGGCAGTTGGATTCTCACAAAGAAGGTCAGCGTGACGCACGCTGCTTCCGTTTGTCTCGTCGGCGAGACCTCGGATCACCGGTCGCCGGTGCAATCCGTGGCACCGATCCAGAATCGCGCTGACTGAGAAGGTATGCGGCCGGCGAAATCGGGCACTTGGGCTCGCGCGATGGCCCAGCGTCGTGAAAACAGATTTTTGACGAGCTTGACCAGAATTCTGCGAGTGGCGGGTCTGGCCATTATGGTGAGAAGTAGAGTGAGCTACTGAGACGAAGGCTTGGCGGCGCGCTTGCTTGCCCAGCCGTATTTTTGCAGCAGGCGCAGCGGGCGCAGCGCGATATAGAGCGGCGCGAGTATGCGCGGCAGACGCAGCATCTGCCAGTCATCTTCGGACGGCACTACTGCAAGACGCGTGGCGTAGCGCCAGCCGGGTAGCGTTTCCACGAGCATGCGCCGGCGGAAGCGAAATCTCCCCGCGGCATCCAGAGTGCGGAACGGGCGAGCGAGTAACCTTGCGCGCACTTCGGCAGCCACGTCGTCCGCGACGCGGTCGGCTCGCACGCGGGCGCTCACTTCCGCGGGCAACGACGCGCCGAGCACGTTTACAGCGAGCGCGAGGCCGAGGTTCAACATGCGTGCGGCGTGCTGCGATCGCGCGAATTGCAGGACGCGATCCCAATCGAGCGCGGGATGGGATTGCACGAGTTCGTTGACGTCGGCAACCCAGGAAAGCCGCTCCCAGAAATCTTTCGAGCCGTGAATGCAGAGCATGGGCAGCAAGTCTTCCGCGGTAAAGGTGAGGACGTCACGATCACTCAGCGTCACGGGCGCAAGATTGCGGATGAAGGCGTCCAGATCCGGCTTCGCCGGGAAATGCCGCAAAGTGATTTCAGTGTGCAATTCGACCATTGCGCGGCGGGCCTCGTCGCGATAGTTGTACTCGCCGGGAACGAGCGATGCGGCGGCCCCGGGCGATAGAATCCAGTCAAATTTTGGTTTGTAGCCGAGCGACACGATGATCTCGTGCGCTCTCGGGATGTCACTCTGGCGCAGAATGATGTCCAGATCTTCAAATTCGCGAAGCGCAATGTCTCCGTAGGCCTGCGCGGCGAGCACCGGACCCTTATACGGAATGACGGGGATGTTTTGCGCTTGGAAGAGGCGCAGGATGTTGATGAGTTCGGCGGTGAGATAGAGGCAGCGCACGGTATTGGCACGGTAGGTTTTCTTTAACTGCTCTTGCGCGGCAGGCGGTGCGGCGCCTGGAGCAATGGCTGACAAGTGGCGTTCGAGCAGAGGCGTGATGGAGTTTTCTTCGGCTTCCCACAGTAGGTAGTCCCAATCCAGCGGGCCGGCGAGAATTTTGCGAATGGTGGCGGCGATTTCGGAAGTGATTTGAGTCCGGGCGCAACAGACGAGCAACTGCTTTTCAGGGCATGGAAGGTTTTCGTTTGCCAGCGTCATTATTTCCCGCGCAAGCGGCGCGACCAGCAAATACTACGCTATTTGCGCGGATGCCACGGGAGGATTCTTCACGCGCCGTTACCCGGCAATTCCGCGCTAATTATGTGGCGAAGCAAAGTGAGAACGGGACGCGCGCTTCGACGCGGCGGCCGATCTTCAGCAAGCGGACGCGAAAATCGCTGAAATCCAAGCCTGCGTTATTGCAAACCATCGCGAAATCTTCGTCGTTATCGAAGAGAAAGGTCTGTGCTTCGCGGCGCGCGCGCAGTGTGCCGTTGCGCCAGTCCTCGACCGCGTTCAAGAGCACTGCGGTCCAAAGCCGGCGTGCTGAAATCAATTCTTCGGTAACGGCATTGTGCATTTCGCTGCTCACTTGCGCTGTCATGTTCCCCATATTGCCCCCGTGCAGTGCCCGGATCCCTGCTGCTTCCGGCCTGACGTGATAGGTAGAAGCATCTGGAGCGCCAACAGCTGGGGCATCGGCACATGCACCCCGACACATGGAAGCAGATGGCATTGCTGGGCTTGGCGGAGAAATGCGGCACGCGCGGTGGCCGATCGCAGAGGGCTTTGGCGCAGCGACGGTTCGGATGCACCCAAATGTTCCGACCAGAAACAGCGGAGTACTAGTGGGCGCGGGATGAAACTGGGCACTATCGAGGTTCAAGACTGACTGCACGGCGCGGACGAGATTACTGAGCGAGTTCGGCATTCAAGATGTCGCGCAACTTCGCGGCGAGGGCTGCGACTGTGAAGGGCTTCTGCAGCAGGACCGCATCAGTTTCCAGAATGCCGTGATGCACGACGGCCTGGTCGGTATAGCCAGACATGAAAAGAACGCGGATGTCTGGGCGGATACTCTTGACGCGTTCAGAGAGTTCGCGGCCGCTGATACCGGGCATGACTACGTCAGTCATGAGCAGATGGATGGGCCCGGAATGCAGGCCGGCCAGTTCCAAAGCGGTGTAGCCGTTCTCGGCTTCAATCACGGTATAGCCGGTCATTTCCAGATATTCGCGGGCGAGTTCGCGCACGCCTTTTTCATCTTCGACCAGCAGGATTGTTTCCGTGCCCTGTGGCAGCGCTTGTCCTTCGATTCTGCGGTCGCGGCCTGGAGTGGTTTGCTCGTCCCAAACGCGAGGCAGATAAACTTTGAAGCTGGTTCCGCGGCCCGGTTCGCTATAGACCCAGACGTAGCCGCCGCTCTGCTTGACGATGCCGTAGACGGTGGCGAGGCCGAGGCCAGTGCCTTTGCCCTTCTCTTTCGTCGTGAAAAAAGGCTCGAAAATGTGAGCCTGGGTTTCGACGTCCATGCCGCAGCCATTGTCGGTGACGGCGAGCATCACGTAGGGGCCCGGCGAAAGCATGACGGAGGAGTGCGAGAAAGATTCGTCGAGGTCCACGTTGGCGGTTTCGATGGTCAAGCGGCCGCCTTCGGGCATGGCATCGCGCGCGTTGACCGCCAGATTCAGAATCACCTGCTCGATCTGGCTGCGATCGGCTTTCACCAACCCGAGGTCTGGGACGCTGGAGGTTTCGAGTTGAACGTCCTCTCCAATCAGGCGGCGCAAAATCTTTTCCATTTCCGTGACTACGCTTTGGACGCTCAGGACTTTCGGCGCCAGCATCTGTTTGCGGCTAAAGGCGAGCAATTGGCGCGTGAGGGAGGTGGCGCGTTGCGAGGCGGTTTGAATCTGCTCCGCGTTGCGGCGGAGCGGATCGCCTTCGGCCAGGCGTTCGGTCATCAGGTCCGCATAGCCCTGGATCACCATCAGAAGATTGTTGAAATCGTGCGCGATTCCTCCGGCGAGGCGGCCGACGGCTTCCATCTTCTGAGCTTGGCGGAGCTGCTCTTCGAGCTGTCTGCGGTCGGTGATATCCAGCGCCATGCAGATCGCGCCCTGCAGCTCGCCTTCGGCGGTGCGCAGCGGTTCAACGTGGCAGGTGTACGAGCCGCCCTTCCATTCCACGTGGAAGGTGGTGGGCTCTCCGCCGATCGCGCGGCGATGCGCGGCGATGGGCAGGAACGCCGGGTCACTGGTTTCGAAATAATCGAAGAGCGAAACGCCGACGATCTGATTGGGTTTCAAGCCCAGGCGCGTGAGGCCGGCGCCCAAAGCAGAGGTGAAGCAGAGATCTTTACCGACGGTCCATAGCACGGCGGGCAATTGTTCAACAAGCACGCGCAGCCGCGCTTCGCTTTCGCGGATTTTTTCTTCGGCGCGTTTGCGGTCAATCGCAAGGGCAATCTGTCCGCCGACGGAGGCGAGGAATTCCAGGTCGCGCTCGGTGTATGCAGCCTCATTTTCGTAATGCTGCACCACCAGCACGCCGATGGTGGCGGCCGGAGTGCGCAGCGGCACGCCAAGCCAGGACGGCGAAGGGGTACCGACCAGTTCGACTTCTCCTTCTGCGGCGAGGCGATCGAAAACCTGCTGCGGAATCAGGATGGCGCGGCCGGTGCGATAGACGTACGCGGTGCAGCTTCTGCCCACTTGCTGCGGCGGAGGGGCTTCGTCGAACTGGTCGACGAAAAACGGAAAGTGGAACATTCCGGAAGCGGATTCGTACAGGGCGACAAAACAATTCTCCGCGTAGAGCACTTTATTGAGCGATTGATGGATTAGGTAGAGCAGCTCGTCCAGGTTGTCGGTGACGTTCACGCCGTGAATGATTTCGAAGGTGATCTGGCGCTCGAGCTCGGACCGTTTGCGCTCGGTGATGTCCTCCATGGTGCCTTCGTAAGCCGTGACCTTGCCGTCGGCATCGCGGATAACGCGCGCATTTTCGGAAATCCAGATGAGCGCGCCATTTTTCTTGCGCAGCTGGTATTCGAAGGCCTCGACGGCACCGCGTTCGGCCATCGCGCGCTGGAATTCCCCGCGCGTCTGCGGATCCGCGTAAAAATCCTTGCCGATGTCGTGAACGGTGGCGAGCATTTCAGCTGCGGAGCCGTAACCGCACATACGCGCGAGGGCCGGATTCACGCTCAACAGCTGCCCATCCACGGTCGTCTGGAAAATTCCTTCCACTGCGTTTTCAAACAGCAGGCTGAGTCTCGTCTCGGCCTCTTGCTGGGCGCGTTCGGCTTCGCAGCGCTCCGTAATGTCCTGATAAATTCCATAGCAGCCGACGGTCTTGCCTTCCTGCCGTAGCGGCACACAGGTGACTTGCACGTCAACGAACGAACCATCGCGGCGGCGACGGCGGGTATTCGCGCGGAGCACTTCGCCCGCAGCGGCACGTTCACTGAATTGCAACGCCTCGGCCTGGTGCTCGTCGCACGTTAGCAGCACGTCAAGCTCGGCGCCCAGAATTTCGGCCTCGCGATGTTGGAAAAGATTTTCGAAGGCGGAATTGCACATGCGAATGCGGCGATTCAGGTCGAGGACCACCATGGCTTCGGGATGGCTCGCGAACAGCAGCTGGAAATCCACTTGGGACGGAAACGAGGCTGCATCGACCAGACCGGCTGAGTGTTGTGCGGAGTTCGCCGGACGCTTGCCCACGCGGGCGCGAGACGAACCATCTCCATTCTTGGGCAACGTGACGGCCTTGTTGGGCATGATCTCTGGCGCGGAACGAGGAGCGCGTTCCCGAGGATTCCCCCACACCTTGTATAAATTGCTGTGACTTGCGCCACAATGGTACGTTCGTACTAAGCACTCACATTTCCTATGACTTACAGGTGACGGAATGGGCGATTTCGGTAGGGAAAAGCCGCCGAAAAGCAGACTTTACGGCACGAGTATTCTGGTGCAAATGCACGAGATGGGATGGTCATGGAGTGGTCCAGCGCGGCATGGACCGGGGCTGCTAGGGCCGTTCGTTACGTCGGGCGCGACTCGGGGCCGGGCTTTGCAGGGGCGGGTCTGAGCCCCGCCCCTACGGGCCGGTGACGAGCCGTGTAACAGCCTCCGCGTCACGATCCTCTTGAGCTCGAATCGAGCCAGCGCGACTACTTCTTCGGACGTGACTCCGGTGGGATTACGCCATTCGCGCGGTAGTAAGCGACCAACAGTCCGTAATGCTCGCCCATGTGCTCGGTGTAACCGATCCATGCAGATAGATGCTTCAACACGTCGGCGTCGCCTTCTTTCTGAAGCAGCGCTGCGCCGTCTTCTACCGATTTCTTCAGATACGCTACGGTCTCTGCCTTGGTTGTGTAGTGGCTCACTGGTGGATCATTCTGCGCCTCGCCGATTTTGGTGCCGGCCACGTGATTGATCAGGTCGTAATTCGAGCCAGCAATGTGGAGCAAGACTTGTTGGAACGTGCGCACGGCTGGATTCAACTTGTACGTGTATTTGTCTTCGGGCCAATCTTGCGCCATGGTGATGAGGCGATTGCCGACGTCGTTCCAGTTTTCCAACACGGCCTGCGTAGGTGTAGCAGGAGCCTTCGGCTGCGCGCCTTCTTGCGCGTGGGTCGTGCCTGCAAGGCTCAGCAACAACGCCGGAACCGCCAGCAGGAAAATTGAGCGAGCGAGATGCTTCATCAGTGATCTCCTTCTTGGAATTGTGAATTGCCCCGCCATGCGCCCCAGAGCTGCCGGTTAGGCTACCGGGCTTCGGCGAGCAAGTCCAGCAAGTTTGATTTACGGCGGCCGGAATCATACTGCGGTGAGATTGGCGTGGCGCTTGCGCTCCGGTAAGATGGTGGCTCGGACTCTGGAATTGGATTTCTAACTGCTATGGCCAAAGAAGACAAACCAAAAGCTGCCGCAATCAATCCGCAGGAAATTTTCCTGAATGAAATCGAACTGGTCGCGCGTGGCGAACATTCGGATCCGTTCGCGGTCCTGGGACCGCACTGGACCGAGCGGGGCGGAAAGAAGTCGCTCGCAATCCGCGTCTTTCGCCCGAATGCGGCGGAAGTAACTGTGTTGTGGGGCAAGAAGGCGGAAGCATACCGCGGCGTTCGCATCCATCCCGACGGCGTGTATGAGGCTCAGATTCCCGCGAGCGCCACGGGGAAATCGCAGAGCGAAGCCATGCCCTCGAGCGCGTACCGTCTGCAGATTCGCTTCAGCGACGGAAATGTTTTTGAGACTTTTGATCCCTACGCCTTTCCGCCGGTGCTCACCGAATACGACCTGTATCTTTCCGGCGAAGGCACGCACTACCAAAAGTACGAAAAACTGGGCGCGCACGTGCGCGAAGTGGCCGGAGTGCGCGGGGTGCATTTCGCCGTGTGGGCGCCGAACGCGCGGCGCGTGAGCGTCGTGGGTAATTTCAACTTATGGGATGGGCGCGTGCATCCGATGCGCCATCGCGGCTCCAGCGGGCTCTGGGAAATATTCATTCCGGGAATGGGCGAAGGGGAGCTGTACAAATTCGAGATTCTATCGAGCGTTGGAAAGCTGGTGGCCTTGAAAACCGACCCGTACGGCTTTGCGGGCGAAATGCGGCCGAACAACGCCTCGGTGGTGTGCACGATTGACGGTTACAAATGGAAAGACACCGCGTGGATGGAATCGCGCTCGCTGCGTGACTGGCTGCATTCGCCGATGACGATTTACGAATTGCACGCCGGATCGTGGCGGCGCAAACCAGAAGAGGAAAACCGCTGGCTCACGTATCGCGAGCTAGCCGATGAATTGCTGCCCTATGTGAAGCGCATGGGCTTCACGCACATCGAGCTGCTGCCGATCATGGAGCACCCGCTGGACGCGTCCTGGGGCTATCAGACCGTCGGCTATTTCGCAGTGACCAGCCGTTTCGGCTCGCCCACAGATTTCATGTATTTCGTGGACCGCTGCCACCAGCAGGATATCGGCGTGATACTGGATTGGACGCCGGCGCATTTCCCGCGCGACGGGCATGGCCTGGGATTATTCGATGGCACGCATCTTTACGAGCACGCCGACCCGAGGCGCGGCGCGCATCCGGACTGGGGCACACTGGTCTTCAACTATGGCCGGAACGAAGTGCAGAATTTCTTGGTGTCGAACGCGCTTTTCTGGCTGGACAAATATCACCTCGACGGATTGCGCGTGGATGCAGTGGCTTCCATGCTGTACCTCGATTATTCGCGCAAGCCTGGCGAGTGGATTCCGAACGCCTTTGGAGGCCGCGAAAATCTGGAAGCGATTGCGTTTCTGAAACATTTGAACGAAGTGCTACACAGCAGGCATCCAGGCGCGCTGATGATTGCCGAAGAGTCCACTTCGTGGCCCGCGGTTTCGCGCCCGACGTATGTAGGCGGCCTGGGTTTCGATCTGAAATGGAACATGGGCTGGATGAACGACACGCTGCGTTATTTCGCACTTGATCCGCTGTTTCGGCAGCATCATCACAACGAACTGACTTTTTCGATGATTTACGCGTTCCAGGAAAACTTCATTTTGCCGCTTTCGCACGATGAAGTGGTGCACGGCAAGCGCACGCTGCTTGAGAAAATGCCGGGCGACGATTGGCAGAAATTCGCCAATCTTCGTTTGCTCTTCGGATACATGTACGCGCATCCGGGAAAGAAGCTGCTGTTCATGGGCAGCGAGCTGGCGGAGCGTAATGAATTCTGGGAGGAAAGCAGCGTGGACTGGTCGCTGGAAGAATCCGCGCCGCATCGAGGAGTGCAGCGGCTCGTGTCCGACCTGAATCGCCTACACGCAACAGAGCGGGCGTTCTTCGAAGTGGATTTCGAATGGGCCGGGTTCGAATGGATTGATGCAAACGACGCCGCGGCGAGCATTCTTTCGTTCATCCGGCGGGCGCGAAACCCGGAAGATTATGTGGTGGTGGTCTGCAACTTCACGCCGGTACTGCGGCTGGATTACCGCGTCGGGGTTCCGGGCCCAGGATTCTACCGGGAAGTCCTCAACACCGATTCCGTTTACTATGAAGGAAGCGACGCCGGAAATGCCGGGGGTGTTCGCGCCGAACCGATTCCCTGGAACGACCGGCCGTGGTCTATCAAACTCAAAGTCCCGCCGCTAGCCGCCGTTTATTTCAAGCCGCAACGCGATTAGGTCCCGCTGCCCCTTGCTGTTTTGCCACGCAACCCGTCTGCGCAAGAATTCACGGAACATTTCTCAGCTCTCGTCCGTACTAAGGAGCAGGAAGAGCGTGGGAGGCTTCCACAAATGCTAAAAGCGATGCGAGCGATTGGGGTGTGCTGTGTGTTGGCTCTGACGATGAGCAATTTAGGGGTTACGGCAATGGCCGCGCCAGCGACGGAGCGCTACCTGCACGTCAAAGTGGACGACGCCACCAAAGGCGAGAGCGTGAATGTGAACCTGCCGCTTTCGATGGCGGCAGCGATCCTGCCGACTGTGAATAAGGGAACCCTGCACAACGGCCACGTAACCATCGGCGAGGCGGATTTCAACGGCGTGGATGTGCGCGCTTTGCTGGACGCCATCCGCACCGCGCCGGACAACGAATTTGTCACGGTGAAACAGAAGGATCAAGACGTGCGCGTGGCGAAGTCGAATGGAAATTTGATCGTGCATGTGTTGGACAAGAGCAAGGATGGCCAGAAAGTGGACGTCACCATCCCGATGAAAGTGGTGGACGCGCTATTTTCCACCGTAAAAGACAATGAACTGGACGTAGCCGCTGCGATTCGCGCGCTAAGCGATGCGGGTGACGCGGTGCTGGTGACCGTGCAAGATGCCACGGAGCATGTGCGCATCTGGATCGATTCGCGTAGCGCTTCGGACTAACACGCTGCAAATTCGCGCAGGAGGTGCGGGATGATTCTTCTGGGAAAAGTGGCGCTAGGAATTGCCGGAACGGCGCTGGCAGGCGTGGGCTTAGTTTGCAGCGAGGGGATGATCGAGGTGAACGTCGTGGAAAAGCAGCCGGAAGCGCATCACGTGTACGTGCTGGCGCCGGCGATGCTGGTGCCCATCGGAACGCACTTCATCCCTAAGCACAAACTGGGCCAGGCGGCTGCCGAGATTCAACCGTGGTTGCCGACGATCCGCGCGGCGCTGGAACAATTGCGCGCCGGCGAGGACATCACCTTGGTGGACGTGCGCGAACCGGGGCAGCACGTTCGCGTCACCAAGGACGGCGGGTCGGTGGTGGCGGACGTCACCGACGAGGACGAGACTGTGCACGTCTCCACGCCGATACGCGCGATCGAAAGCACCATCGAACAAGTGGCCGCCGCGAGCCCCGATACTCACGACTAAGTCGCGGCGGATTCCCGTACTGGCGGGCGCAGCAAGGCCCCTTGCACGCGCCCGTCAGGATTGGGGATTTTACTTTGGCGGAATCCAGTAGACTTCTTCACGCAGGGCTGTCTTGGCATAGCCGGCGCGTAGCAGGATGCCTCTGCCCAACTCAATCATCTGCGGGTGGCCGCACAGGTAGCCGGTGGTATCGGCCGGATCGAGTTTCCAGATGTGCGCGTACTTGCGGATCAAGTCTTCCACGCGGCCCGTTTCTCCGCGCCAGGCTGTGTCCTCCCAGGGACGACTTACCGTCGGAACGTACGTGAGCCACGGAACTTCGCTGGCAATACGTTCGAGCTCCTCGCGGTAGCCGAATTCCCACGAGCGGCTGGCGCCCTGAATCGCATAGAGCCGCAGTTCGCCGGGAAATTTTTTTTCCTTCCAATCGGCGTAGAGCGTGCGGATGTAACAGACATACGGCGCGATGCCTGTGACAGTGGAGAGGAGCAAATGATTGCGGTGCCCGCTTTTCAAATCCAGCGTGAAGCGGCCCTTGGCGATTTTTCGCACGGAAAGTTCGTCGCCCACCTGAAGCTTGTGCAGCAGCGGGGTCAATTCACCGAGTTCGACCAGCTCGATGAAGATCTCCAGCTCGCGCTCGTAGGGCGAGGACACAATCGAATAGGCGCGTTCGATCCGTTTCAGCGCTGAATCCACTCCCAGCGTCGCGTACTGCCCCGCCACAAAATCGAACTGGCCGCCGGGATCGATCTTGATCCTCCACAGGTCCGGCGCGAAGTTTTCACGATGCGTGATGCGACCACGGTAGAATTTATCGGCGGTAGAAGCCATATCGCAGGACCCCCCAGTCCTTGAGATAAGCCAACTCTGCGGAATGCACGTTAAAAAAAAAGAAGAGGCGCCCCCGGGTGCCGCTGGGGCGCCTCTGAAACCTAGAACTTCAGAATTTCGATCACGGATGTTGCTGGTTCTGCTGGAACATCATGGGATTAAACGGCTGCGGTGTCCCGGTAATCTTGTCCTTGGCATCGGTAATGACCTTGGTCAGCACCATGGTCGAATCTTTTCCCTGAAATTTCACCAAGCCGTAGGGACCGGCCTTCGGCGCCACCCAAGCGTCGCCTGAGCCGTCCTTCATTTTGTAGTGCTCGGCGGCGAAAGTTCCAGCTGGAGTGGTGACGGTTTCGGGGCCGACATCTTCCGCACGGTCGCGAATATCGGCCGACTGCTTCTGCGCGTTCGCCTTGTACATCTGCGTGGGCATTTCCATCGGCGGGCGGTTCCCCATTTGCATGATCATGCGGGAAACGACGGTGTCCTGGCCGTCCAGAACCGTCAAACTCTTCGAAATCATCTGGCCCATGGATGCATTAGCAATGGCCATCTCAAACCAGTAGCCGTCTTTGCCATCAACTGACTCCTTGCCGACCACCGAGATCTCCATCACCGTCTTGCCCCTGTCCGTGGTCAATTCGTACTCGCCGCCCGAACCCACCACTGGATTGAAAATTCCACGCATGGCCGGACCGGCGTGCATTCCCATCTGGGCGCCCGCAAAACCCGGCAGCATGGCCGCCAATGTGAAAATACATCCGCAACGCGCCGCTAGCTTCATGAGCACTCCCCGGCTGCTTGAGATTTTGAGCGATTGAGACTAGAGGTCGCGTCCCAATGTGTCCAGCATTTTGGAAACGTCAAAATTCGCTTCTATTTTCACGTTAGTGACGACGCAGAGAAAATCCACGTTTTTTTCATCGGCCGCGATCGTGGATACGCCGCTGTCGGATTTCTTCGGAAAGAAAAACGCGACCGACTCTACCTTTTTCCCGTCATCGCTATTCCGGATCTTCACGCTGGTCGGAGCGACCTTCTGTTTCGTTTTTCGGTCCACCAGGAAAGCGCTGTGTTCCAGGATCTTCTCGTCCACCGACTGAAACGGTTTCATGTCCGGCGCCGCCACTACAATTTCGTATGTGTCGACGGGCTGCGCAAGCTGCTGCGTCGCTTCGTCTTCCTTGATTTGTCCTGCCAGGATTGCATTGCGCAGAAGCGCTTCGCGTACCGTGCGCGACGATGCCCAGCGCACGACGAAAGTGACTGTAGCGGTCTGCCCGCCAGGGCCTATATCTCCCGCGCCAGTGGAGCTAGGCTGCGGCGCTTGGGCGGACCGTATAGTCGGAGGGCCGGCCTGCGATGACACGCCACCGCTGGCCGCATCGCCTGCGTCGCCTGTGCTAATCCACGGGGCCGCCACTTGCACATTGCGCGCCCACGGCGAAGCGTCGAGCACCTTGTGAACGTCTTTGGCGTCCCACTGCTGGTACGGCTTGGCTTTCCACGGGTCGTCGCCGGCCCACACCAATGCCGCTACCAATAACGCGACGCAACCGGAAAGAACTGCCTTGCGCAAATTTTTCTCGATCTCGATGAGCGCCGCCTGTAGCCAACGCCGCACGACGGATATTCGCGGGGACATAGAATCTCCCGGCTAGGCTGCCGCCAATCTATCCGCCGGCTTGCCTGGACGCAAGCGTTTTTGTTTTGGGGAATCCGGAAATGTTGACGGCGTCCGGCCCACCGTAAACGTGCTCAACCCGATAGATGGGCTCTTCTCGGGATTCAAAGTGGGTGCGCATCAGCAGTTCGCCGACCAGGCCAACCGCCAGGAGTTGCACTCCAAATAACGTCAGCATCAGCCCCAGGATGAGCAAGGGACCATGCAGCGCGAACAGGTCCAGTTGCCACCAGAGCAGCTTCTCAGCCAGCAGGAACGCCATGATCCCGCCGCCGGTAAACAATCCCAGCAAACCCGGGGGACCGAAGAAGTGCAGCGGGCGCGTCATGTAGCGCATCAGGAATCGAATGGTAATGATGTCAAAGAAAACGCGCAGCGTCCGAGAAATTCCGTAATGCGATTTGCCATCGGGTCGGACGATGTTGTGAATGGGAACTTCGACGATCTTGGCTCCGTTCCACGCCGCCAAAGCCGGAATGAACCGGTGCATTTCGCCGTACAACGGGACGTCCTTGATGGTCTCGCGGCGGTAAACCTTGAAAGTGGTGCCGAAGTCGTGGATGTTGACGCCGGAAAGCTTGGCCATCATCCAGTTCGCGACTCGCGAAGGCAGGCGGCGCAGAATAAAGTTGTCCACGCGCTTTTGCCGCCAGCCGCTGACGATGTCGCAGCCGGTCGCGTCCAGAGTTTCGAGCAGCGTAGGAATGTCGGCGGGGTCGTGCTGCAAGTCACCATCCATGGAGATGATCACGTCGCCGGAGGCGTAATCGAATCCCGCGGCGAGCGCCGTCGTCTGGCCGTAATTGCGCTTCAGGCGCAACACTGCGACGCGCGGATCCTCTTCGGCAATCTCCGCGAGTATCTGAGGAGTCGCATCCGAACTCTGATCATCCACATAAACGAACTCGACGGGCTCGAATCGCCCGGTCATGACCGCACTTA
>Ga0209655_10000192_pt1 | contig 22807 bp, 17 predicted proteins | sample BogFormECP03_OM2_FD_188236 | JGI IMG/M metagenome (GOLD analysis project Ga0209655, IMG submission 188236) | Bog forest soil microbial communities from Calvert Island, British Columbia, Canada - ECP03_OM2 (SPAdes) (version 2) | ecosystem: Environmental > Aquatic > Freshwater > Wetlands > Bog ...
AACCAGGTGGAATTGGATTTGCAGCGGGATGTGCCCTTGCAATTCGATCTTTCCACGAAATTTGTATTACACCGTGATTCATTTGAGCTGAACGAACTGGTTTGGAAGACGCTGCACTCCGAGCTGAATCTGCGCGCCGAGCGGCCCAGTTTCGCGCGCGCGGAATGGAATTTGCATTATCGCGGCCGCCTGTCCCTGGAAGACGTGCGGAAAATATTTCGTGAGCCGCTCACTCCGGACCTGATCGCCGATTTTTCCGGCGAGGCTCGCTACGCTGCGGGTGATTGGACCGGCAGCGGCCACTTTGACGGCCACGACGTGAAAATGTCGTATGAGTGGTTCCATGCAACGAATATCGAAACCACCGGGAATTACACAATCGCGAACAAAAAGCTGGTCGTGGAAAATCTGGCGATTCGCGCGCTGGAAGGCTCGCTGGACGGCCACCTGGAAATGGATTTGCCGACGCTGGCATTCCGCACGCAAACACATTTTCATCACGCGAGTCTGGCAGAAGCCATTCATGCCGTGGATAATACGGATTTCCCAATTGATACGCTGCATTGGGACGGCGAGATTGACGTGGATTCGTACAATACTTGGACGGCCAATTTCAAACATTTTACTACCAAAGGGGAATCGCGCTGGTCGCCGCCGGCGGTGCTGACGCCGGGAATGATTCCCGTGACGGCGCGGATTTTGTACGACTACAGGGAGGATTTCGAAAATTTCGCGCTCGCCGACAGCGAAATCACCACGCCGAACACGCAACTCGAATTCCGCGGCACGCTTAGTGGCCTGGATACGACACTAGAATTGAAACTGCAAGCGCGCAACCTGGTGGAGTGGGACGATTTCATCAACCGCCTGCGCGGTGTGGATGCGGTTCCCACACGCATTGCCGGCAGCGTCAAATTTCGCGGCCGCATTCTGGGCCCCATTGCCGGGCCTACTTTTTCCGGGCACATTCGCGCGGCCGACGCGCGTTACGATACGTATCAATGGGATGAGATTTACGGCGACCTGGATTATTCGCTGGATGATTTCAAGCTGAGCAAGGCCGTGGTGCGGCGAGGACAGGCTTCCTTCAACCTGGATCTTTCCATGCAGCTGGATGGCGACTGGAGTTTTGTTCCGCAAAGCGCGTGGTCGCTCGCGGTGCAAACGGAGCACGCGCCCAGCGACGACGTGCAGTTCATGCTGGGCACGAGCTATCCCTTCACCGCCGCGATTTCCGCCACGTTGAACGGCAGCGGGACCAGCGCCCTGCCGGTGCTGGATGGCAATTTCACTCTAGAAAATATTCAAACCAAGGGGCTGCACTTCGACCGGCTGGGCGGCGCGCTGCATTTTGCCCGCGACGAGGTGAGGCTCTCGCACGCGGAATTGCGGCGCGATACCGGACGCGTCGCGGGAGGTATTTTCTATCATCCGCAGGAAGAAAACATCGAGTTCAACCTGACCGGCGCGGGGATAGAGCTGGACAAAATTCAGGCGCTGCAAAATACGGCGATGCCACTGGCAGGGCGGCTTGATTTTGCGCTGCACGGCAGCGGGCCGGTGCGCGGGCCCGAAGGAAAGGGCGAATTTCACGTGCTGGGTCTGAAAATCGGCACCGACGAGGAAGGCGATTTCCACGGGCAGCTGGATTCGGACGGGCACAGCGTTCACGTGGCGCTGGATTCGCAGGGCTCGCACGGACAATTGCGCGGGCAGTTCAGCGTGGGATTTTCGGGCGACGAGGATATTTCCGGAAAACTTTCGGTGGTGCAATTCGATCTGGATCCGCTGTTTACGGCCGGTCTGCATTTGAAAAACCTGACGGGCCACAGCGTGGTGGACGGAAATTTCACGCTGGCGGGCGCGCTGCGCAAGCCGGATTCGATCGAGGTGAATGCGGACATCTCGCAGATTTCTTTGAACTACCTGTTTGTTTCCTTGCAGAACGATGGCCCGCTGCAATTCACTTATCACCGGAACGAAATTCGCATCACGCAGGCGCATTTGCACGGCCCCGACACGAATTTTCAGATCAGCGGGTCGGCGCGGTTTGACCGCGAACGGCCGGTGCACGTGAGCGTCACCGGCGCGGTGAACCTGGCCCTGCTGAAAGGAATGATGCCGGAGCTGCACGCGACGGGGGAGGCCAACGTCAACGTGGCGATTGAAGGCACGATGTCCAAGCCGCGCATTACCGGGCGGACGAGCGTGCGCGATGCTTCCGCGAACTACTCGGATTTTCCGGTGGGACTGAGCCACTTGAATGGCGACCTGGTTTTCGATCGCAGCCGCTTACTTTTTGAAAATGTCACTGCGGATTCCGGCGGCGGGCAGCTGACTTTGAACGGCAGCGTGACCTACGGAGAAGAAGGTCCCGTGCGCTACGAAATTTATGCGCGGACGCCGCAGGTGCGCATTCGTTATCCGGCGGGAATGAGCTGGCTGACGGGCGGCACGCTGCAGCTGGTGGGGACGACGGAGCGCGCGGTACTGAGCGGAAACGTGGAACTGAAGCGGCTGCTCTTTGCGCCGGGAGCGGATATTACTTCGTTCTTTGGGGCGTCGCCGGATACTTCCGCAGTCGGCGCTGCGTCTTCGGAGTTCATGCGAAATCTTACGTTTGATGTGGCGGCGCATACCAGTCCGGGCGCGCGCATCGAATGGACCGGCGCGCAGGTGGAAATTGACAGCGATTTGCATTTGCGCGGCACGTGGGATCGGCCCATTTTGCTGGGGCATATTCACCTGCTGGGCGGCGAGATGTCGTTCCGCGGAAATACTTTCACGCTGACGCGCGGGGATATTAATTTTGCCAACCCTTTCCAGCTGGATCCGGAACTGAACATCGAAGCGACATCCACGATCAGCCAGTACCTGGTGACGATCAATTTTTCGGGTCGCGCGAGCAAACTTTCGCTGAGTTATCGTTCTGACCCGCCGCTGCCGGATACGGACATCATTGCTTTGCTCGCGCTGGGCAGCACCGGGCAGGAAAGCGCTTTGCGTTCCACTGCGGCTGGATCGAACTACGGTGCCACTGCCCTGCTTTCCGAAGCGGTTTCCAGCGGCGTGGGCGGGCGCATCGAACACCTTTTCGGCATCAGCCATTTTCGGATTGATCCGTTTTTGGCGGGCACGGCTACGGAATCGAACGCTTCGGCGCGCGTTACGATTGAGCAGCAGATCACGCGGGACCTCACTGTGACTTATTCTTCCAATGCGGCGTCTGACCAGGAACAGTTGATCCAAGTGGAATACCACGTGAAGCGCGACCTCTCGGTTGTGTTTCTGCGCGATATCAACGGCACCTACGGCCTGGATATCAAGTTCGTGAAGCACTTCCACTGAGGAATTCGGTTTAGTCCGGCATGGCGAAGAGCGATTCCGGCGCGAGGCGCACGCGCCACGGTTGCGGCCGGTCGCGAAAACGTTCCCATTTTTCTTTGAACACTTCCGCTTGCAGGTGGGGTTCCCCTGCTGCGGCGCGCGCGGGATCCAGGCTCAGAAATAGCGTGATGCGAAAGGGCGTTTCTGAGGTGCGCACAATCCAGGAGGGGAAGATGTTTGGTTCTCCCGCTTGTTCGGCCGCGGTCTCCAGAAAATCAATGTGGTGCGCGCGAATCCCGATGTACTTCGTTGCTGCGGCTGGCTGGTGCGTAGGGCGCAGCTGGCAATTCCAGTCGAGCGCTTGCAGCGTGCCGTCTGGATTCGGCTGCGCGCGCGAAATATTTTTGCAGCCTGTGAGACGTGCGACTTCGGAGCTTGGCGGGTGGCGGAAAATTTCTTCTTTCGGGCCGAACGCCGCGACGCGTCCGCGTGCGAGCACTAGCAATTGTTCGCCCAGACGATAGGCTTCTTCCATGTTGTGTGTCACCAGCAGCGCCGGCCGGCGGAAGGTCGCGAAAGTTTCTTGGAGTTGCGCTTCCACTTGCCCGCGCAGGTGCGTGTCCAGCGCCGAGAGCGGCTCATCGAGCAGCAGCGCTTCCGGCTGAATCGCGAGGGCGCGTGCGAGCGCGGTGCGCTGCTGTTCGCCGCCGGATAATTCGCGCGGGTAACGTCGTTCAAGCCCCGCGAGGTGCGTGCGCGAAACGACCGAGGCGGTGCGCGCGGACTGCTCGTCGTGCGGCAAATCGTGCAGGCCGAAAGCAATATTTTGCGCGACGGTGCGATGTGGAAACAGCGCGTAATGTTGAAACAGCATGCCGATGCGCCGCTCGCGCGCCGGGATTCCCACGCGCTGTGACCAATCGAAAAGTATGCGGTCGTTCAGCGTGATGCGCCCACGACCGGGGCGTTCCAGGCCGGCGATGCAGCGCAACAGCATGGATTTTCCGGCGCCGGATGCGCCCAGAATGCTCAGCGGCGTTTCGGTTGCGCGGAACGCAACGTCCAGCGTGAAATCCGCCAACTTCTTTTCGATTTGGACTTCCAGGGTCACGTCAGTGTTGTCCCCAGCGTTCGCGGCGCAAGCGCTGCGCGTGCGTCCAGTAGTAAAGCCCGCCTAGCAGCACGATGGAGATGCTCACGTCCACGGCGCACCAGACCATGGCACGCTGGATTTCGTTTGCTTCCACGGCAAAATAAATCGCGATGGGAATGGTTTCGGTTTTTCCTGGAATATTTCCGGCGAGCATCAGAGTGGCGCCGAATTCACCCAGGGCGCGTGCGAAGGAAAGAATCGTGCCCGCCAGCACTCCGGGCCAAGCTAGCGGCAGCGCCACCTCGCGAAAAATGCGCACTTCGGATGCGCCCAGGGTGCGCGCGGCTTGCAGTAGGTGCGGGTCCACTTGTTCCAGGGCGGCGCGCGCGGTGATGTACATCAGCGGAAACGATACAACGGTCGCGGCGATCACCGTGGCAGGCCAGGAAAACACCACGGTCGTGCCGAATTGCAGCAACAATTTGCCCAGCGGGCCGTTGCGTCCGAAAAGCAGCAGCAGAAGAAATCCCACGACGGTCGGTGGGAGCACCAGCGGAAGAATAAAAATTCCGTCAATGAGCGCCGCGCCGGCGCCCGCGCGATTCTGGCGCCAGGCAGCCGCGGCTAATCCTGCCACGAGCGTGACGGCTGTAGCCGCCAGGCTGGTGGCCAGCGAGATCAACAGAGGAGACCAATCCATCGCGAGAGGATTGTAGCTGGATCAGTTCTTTACGGCTGATTTTTCCGCGGACGTGAAGCCGTACTTCTGAAAGACCGCTCGCGCATCGGATCCTTGCAGGAATACCACGAATGCGCGCGCCGCGGCCTTATCTTTGGCATCGCGCAACACGGCGGCGGGATACAGAATCGGATCGTGGGAATCCGCGGGAGCAACGGCGATCACGCGTGCTTCTTGAGACGTATTCGCGTCGGTTTGATAGACCAAGCCGGCATCCGCGTTCCCTGTTTCCACATAGGTGAGCACGGCGCGAACATCTTTTGCGTACACAATTTTCTTTTCGACCGCTGCGAACAGGCCCAGGTGCTCGAGCGTCTGCCGCGCGTACATTCCCGCCGGCACCGTGGCGGGCTCACCCAGCGCGATCGTTTTTACTGCCGCGTTGCTGAGATCCTGAAAACTGTGCAGCGCCGTGGACTGGGCCGGTGCAATCAAGACTAGAGCGTTGCCGACGAGGTCGCGGCGGGTATCCGCGACAATCAATCCCTGCGCTGCCAGGTCGTCCATCTGTTTTTCGGCCGCGGAAAAGAATACGTCCACCGGAGCGCCCTGCTCGATTTGCCGCGCGAGTGTTCCCGAGCCGCCATAGTTAAAGGTGACGGCCGTGCCGCTGCCGCCGTTTTTGCGCTGCTGCTGCGCCTGGAAAATCGGGCCGAGTTCGTCCAGCGCATCTTTCAGGCTGATGGCAGCGGAAACAGTGATCGATGAAGATTGTTGCGGCGCAGCATCCAACGCAATACTTCCCGCGGTTCCCAGCACAAACAAAAGGAGGAGGTTCGCAACGACGAGCCTCCTCCCGATGAATCCAGTTCTCTCTGGCATGGACATCGCAACTCCTTCGCGCGCGGTACTATTACATTTCCTACTGTTCGGGCGCCGCAGGCTTTAGCGTCGAAGGCGGCGGCGACGACGGAGCCTTAGATCCCTGAGCCGGCGTTGCTGGAGCGGGAGCTGGAGCCGGCGCGCCCGACGGCGCGGGCGCCGACCTATCGGCAGGCAGCATCTGCTTCAATTGCGGATAGTCGTCCATCATGCTGCGCAGAGCGGCAAGGGCCGCAGTGGTTTCAATCTGCTGGCCAACGACGCGCATCTGCTGGTCCACATCCGGCATTTCCTTGACGATGCGCTGGCCGACCGGGGATTCGTAGAACTTGGTCAACACCTGAATGTCGTCCATGGAAAAGTGCTTGGCGTAGATGACTACAATCGCGTCGTTGACGGCGGTGGGCGGAACGCCGGCGTTGAATTTTTGCGAGAACGTGTCCATGAATTTCGGCAATTGGTCCGCCGGAATTGCGCGGCCGGCGCCGTTGTGTACTTGCCCGGTTACGTAATTTGCGATGTTTTCGCCCATCTTCGAGCTTTCGGTAATGTCCATCAAATGCCGAATGGCAGCGTCTTTTGCGGGGTCTATTTTTTCGGCCGGCGCGGGCGGGGTTTGGATGGTTGGTGTCTGCGCGGCCGGCTTCGCGGGAGCCGCCTGTCCCGGTGTAGCATGCGGCGCCAGTGTCGGTGGTGTGCTGGACGCGGGTGTTTGCGCCAGCGCCGGTCCCGCCGCACATAACAGGCCGGCGATCACGGCTGTTCGTAGCTTCATGGATTTCTCCTGTTGTTCGCCGCAGGCTCTATCGTTTCTGGCCTGACATGCGAATCTAAGAATCGTATCGAACGTGGGCGGCAGATGCAATTCGCTGGCGCGATTCGCCGATGGCGCGGCGCAGCGGTGGCAGGGCTGCTGCCGGCTGTGATAAGTTTTCAAGCGTGAACATACCATTGCACGGCGCTAGCTGGAAAAATGCGGCGGATGATGGCGCCGATCGTGTCACGCGAGGTATCGTGCCCGGTGGTGTCACCAGGATCCCGCGCCGATGACTGTTGCGGGCATTTCTTCCTCAGGCGCGAGGCGGGATTTTGCGGCGGCGCGCAATGAAATGGTGGCGCGGCAGATTCGCTCCCGCGGCATCATCTCCGCGCGCGTGCTGGGCGCGATGGCTGCGGTGCCTCGCCACGAATTCGTCCCCGTCGCGGCGCAAGCTTCGGCCTATTCCGATGAAGCGCTGCCCATCGGCGGCGGCCAGACAATTTCGCAGCCGTTCATCGTCGCGGCGATGAGCGACGCGCTGCAACTCAGCGGCAACGAACGCGTGCTGGAAATTGGCGGTGGTTGCGGGTATCAAGCGGCGGTGCTGTCACTGCTGGCGCAAGATGTAGTTGTCGTGGAATTGCGGGCGTCGCTTGCTGGCGCAGCTCGCGAGCGTTTGACGCGCTTGGGCTACGCCAATATACGCGTTGAAGAAGGCGATGGGTCGCTCGGCTGGCCTGCTAGCGCGCCGTATGACGCTATTCTTGTTTCCGCGGCCGCTCCGTCAATTCCTCCGCCACTGATCGAACAGCTCGCCGAAGGTGGCCCTTTGGTAATCCCCGTGGGCGATTCCGAGCGGCAAAGTATGTTGCGAATCATAAAGCGCGCGGGCGGGCTGGCGCAGGAATCGCTGCTGACTTGCCGCTTCGTGCCGCTGCTGGGCCGCCACGGCTGGCCGGACAGTATTCCGAATCCGGTCCAGGGACCCGCGGCGCGATGAACGCCGCGGTCCACGCACACCAACTTTCGATCATCATTCCCGCTTACAACGAAGAGGGCCGGCTCGCGCGTACACTTTCGCGCATTCGCGAATATTTTGCCGGTCGCATGGTGCTGCCGGGCGTTGCGCCCGAAATTTCCTTGCCGCAGCTGGAAATTCTGATCGTGGATGACGGATCGAAGGACGGCACCGCGCGCATTGCCGAGGAATGGGCGCGGGAGATGTCCTGCGTGCGCTTGGTTTCGAACCGGGAGAATCGCGGGAAAGGCTACAGCGTGCGGCACGGGATGCTAGAAGCGCGCGGACGCCTGGCGCTATTTACTGACGCGGATTTATCTTCGCCAATCGAGGAAATCGAAAAGCTTCTGGCGGCGATCGCTGCCGGATATGACATCGCGATCGGCTCGCGCGCGCTGGACCGTTCGCTGATTTCGATTCACCAGTCGCGCCATCGCGAGCTGGGCGGCATCGTCTTCAACGGATTGGTGCGGGTGGTTACCGGCCTGCCATTTCACGATACTCAGTGCGGATTCAAGCTCTTCCGCCGCGAGCCTTCGCGCATTATTTTTGAGCAGCAGCGCATCGAACGCTTCGGCTTCGATCCGGAAATTCTGTTTCTCGCCAAGCGCCACGGTCTGCGCATCGCGGAAGTGCCGGTACGCTGGGCGCATGACCCCGCGACGAAAGTTCAAGTGCTGCGCGATAGCGTGATGATGTTCCGGGAACTGGTGGCGATTCGCTCGAACTGGCTGTTGCGCCGCTACCCCAAAAAAAGCAGTGCGCAGTAGCACGCCCGCGCCTATGCGTCGCTGAACGATTGCCCGCGCGGCTGGTCTTTCGCCAGCGGCGGCGGAGCGCTCGGCTCGCCGAAATCTTTCGTCCAATGCCAATTACGGATTTCCGGCATGTCCTGAAAATGTTCGCGGATATACGCGTGGTGTTCGTACAATTTCTGGTTGAACATATCAATCGCGTCGGAAGCCTGCGAGCGCAGCCGCGGCACATGCTTGAGTGCATCAATGGCCAGGTGGAAACGGCTCATTTTATTGAGCACTACCATATCGAACGGAGTGGTGGTGGTCCCTCGATCGTTAAATCCGCGCACGTGGAAGCGTCCCTCGTTCGCGCGGCCGTGCACCATGCTGTGAATCAGCCAGCGATAACCGTGGAACGCGAAGACCACATCCACATCGCGCGTGAATAGCGCCTCGAACGAAATATTGTCCATGCCGTGCGGGTGGTCGTCGGGGCTCATCAGCGCGTTGAGGTCCACAACGTTCACGACGCGCACTTTGATCCCGGGCACGTGTTTTTGCAACAGCCAGGAAGTGGCGCAAGCTTCGATGGTGGGCACATCGCCGGCGCAGGCCAGCACGATGTCCGGCTGCGTACCGCCGTCGTTCGTCGCGAACTTCCAGATGGACGCGCCTTGTGAGCAATGCGCCAGCGCTTCGTCGAACGTGAGCCATTGCAGTTCGGGCTGCTTGCCGCAGGTGACTACGTTAACGTAATTCTTGCTGCGCAGGCAGTGATCGAAAACGTTGAGCAGGCAGTTGGCGTCGGGCGGATAGTAAACGCGAATCACTTCGCTGCGGCGCTGCAGCGCGTTGTCCACAAATCCGGGCGCCTGGTGGCTGAAACCGTTGTGATCGTTTCGCCAGGCGTGGCCGGTGATGAAGACGTTGAGCGATGCGAGCGGCCTGCGCCAGGGAAAATCGATGCATTGCTCGAGCCATTTAGCGTGCTGCGTGACCATCGAATCCACTACTTGCGCGAAGGCTTCATAGGACGACCACATCCCGTGCCGGCCAGTGAGCAGATATCCTTCGAGCCAGCCTTCGCAAAGATGCTCGCTAAGGACTTCCATCACGCGTCCGTCGGGTGCTAGATGATCGTCAATCGAAACTGTTTGCTCCATAGTGCATCGATTCGTCGCTTCAAATACGGAGTTGAGGCGGTTCGAGTTGGTTTCGTCAGGGCAGAACAGCCGGAAATTCGCGGGATTTTGCTTGATGATGTCACGCAAATATTCGCCGAGTTTGCGCGGGGCTTCGGCTACTACTTCGCCTGGGCCGGGCACTTCTAGCGCGTAGTGTGCGAAATCGGGCAGATCGAGCGCTTTGAGGAGGCGGCCACCGTTGACGTGCGGGCTTGCGCCCATGCGTTTGTTTCCGTCGGGGGCGAGGGCCGCGAGTTCTGGGATCAAGCGGCCGTTCTGATCGAATAATTTTTCGGGTTGATATTTGCGCATCCATTCTTCGAGGAGCTTTAGGTGCGCGGGTTCTGCGCAGACGTTTGAGAGCGGTACCTGGTGCGCGCGGAATGTGCCTTCGACGGGCACGCCGTCCACGTCTTTCGGGCACGTCCAGCCTTTTGGCGTGCGCAGGATGATCATTGGCCACGGCTTAAGTATGGGTTTCCCGCTGGCGGCCGCGTCCTTGGTTCGCGCTTGTTTCTGGATCTCGCGTATTTCCGCGTAGCAACGATCGAGCGCGCCGGCTAGTTCTTGATGCACGATCGAGGGATCGTCGCCTTCGACGAAGTACGGCGTGTAGCCGCATCCGCGATAGAAGGCTGAAAGTTCATCGTCGGTCCAGCGCGCCGTTACGGTGGGTCCGGAAATTTTGTAGCCGTTCAGATGCAGGATCGGTAGCACGGCTCCGTCGCGCGCGGGATTCAGGAATTTGACGCCCTTCCAGCTCCCCTCCAAAGGACAAGTTTCCGCTTCGCCATCGCCGACGACGCACGCGACAATCAGATTGGGATTATCAAAGGCGGCGCCGAACGCGTGCACTAGCGAATAGCCCAGCTCGCCGCCTTCGTGCATGGAATTCGGCGTGTGCGGGCCGCAGTGGCTAGGAATTCCTCCGGGCGTGGAGAAGGAACGAAAGAGCAGGCGCATTCCGGCGGCATCCTGCGTAATTTCCGGATGGACGTCCGTGTATGTGCCTTCCAGATACGCGCAGGCGTTCAGGGTGGGGCCCCCGTGGCCGGGGCCGGAGATATAGATGATATCGGCGTCCGTCTCGCGGATCAGGCGGTTCAGGTGGACGTAGATGAAATTTTGTCCGGCGGACGTGCCCCAGTGGCCGAGGAGACGCGGCTTGATGTTTGCTTTCACGAGGGGCTCGCGCAGCAGCGGATTATCGAGCAGATAAATTTGCCCGACGCAGAGATAATTTGCGGCGCACCAGTAGCGTTGCATTTTGTCGAGCAAGTCTGCGGAAAGCGGGCCGGTGGTGCGCGGCGCTTGTGTCTGTGCAGCTTGCTGCTGGGGCGGCGGGGCTGCTATTGCGGTGGATAACTTTGCGTCAAATGTGAACATGACATCCTCAATGCGTTCCCGGTATTTTTTGCGCGAGAACGGCTATGACGTGTTGCACGATCATTAGATCTTCGTTGGTTTGTATGACGCGCACGTTAACGCGGCTGTCGGCGGAGGATATTGCGGGGGCGCTGGCTGCGTTCCGGGCGGCATCGAGACGAATTCCAAGGAAATCGAGGCCGCTGCAGATGCGTTCGCGAATGGCGGGAGCGCGCTCTCCGATTCCCCCGGTGAAAACGAGCGCGTCGAGGCCGCCCAGCGCCGCGGCGTACGCGCCGATATATTTTTTTGCGCGATAACAAAATAAATCGATGGCTTCGGCTGCGTGGGGATCTTGTTTTTCTTTCTCCAGGAGCTCTCGCATGTCACCCGTGCTGCCGGAAACTCCCAACAAGCCAGATTTCTTGTTCAGCAGCGTGCCGGTTTCTTTCGCGGGCATTTTTCTCTCTGCGAGCAGATTTAAAAGCAGGCCGGGATCCACGTCGCCCGACCGCGCGCTCATCACCAGACCTTCGAGCGGCGTGAATCCCATGGAGGTGTCCATGCTCTTGCCTTCTTGCAGCGCTACCATGCTCGCGCCGCTGCCCAGGTGCGCTACGATCACGCGGCCGGCGGCTAGTTTCGCGTCAAGTTTACGGAGCTCGCCGATGATATATTCGAAAGAAAGGCCGTGGAAACCGTAGCGCCGGACGCCTTCATCGTAAAATCGCCGCGGCAGCGCATACATTTTCGCAACGGTTGGCAGCGAGCTGTGAAATGCCGTGTCGAAGCACGCTACCTGCGTGAGCTTCGGGAATTTCTTCGCGACAAATTGTATTCCGCGGATCGCTGCCGGCAAGTGGTCCGGGTCGAGCGGGAAAAGTTTTTTGAGCGCGGACAAAAACTTCGGCGTGATGCGTTGCGGCTCAGTGTAACGCGCTCCGCCGTGAACCAGGCGGTGGCCCGTAGCTTGCAGGCCGGAAAGATATTGATGTTTATCCAGCCACGCGAACATTGCTTGCAGCGCCACATTTGAGTCGGTGACTTTTATTGATGAATCCAGCAGCGTGGCGCCGTTGGCATCGGCGATTTTCAAGCGCGCGCTGGCGGCACCGCGATAAGCCACCGAGATCGAGACCAGCACGCTGGCGCGGGCACCGTCGTCGCCGCCCACTTCGTACAGCGTGGACTTCAGAGTCGCCGAGCCTCTGTTCATCGTCAACACGCGAGCTCGCCCGTCAGTCATCGCAAAATTATCCTACAGAAATGTAGAGAGGACTACACGGGCAATTTGCGGACGCCGCGCCTCGCGTCTGTTTATTTTGCGGCTGGCTCCCTGGGCTGCGATTCATCCAGCAGTTCTTTCAGGTATTGCTGCCAGAAGGCGGCCCAGGTGTGCGTGCCGTGGCCGTGGGTCTGTTCGGAAAGCGGCAGCAGGATGAATTTCCCGTTTTTCACTTTTTGGATTTCGCGCTCGGCGATGCCCAACTCGGGCGGATTGATGAAATCGTCGGCGGAATTGACGAACATCACCGGGACGGAAATTGTCGCCAGGCCGGCGGAAGGATCGTAATTGCGCGAGGCATTCACGGCGTAGAGTAGATCGTTCGCGTCCAGCGTTTCCGTTTCGCGCTGCATGACGTCCTGCAGCCAGCGGTCGGCGGCGTCGCGCGTGGGCAAACTTTTCTGCATGGGGAGCGGCGCGCTGCCGGCAATCACGAGCATGTCCGCGGCAATTTCCACGCCGGCGCGCGGCTCGGTGGTGTAGTCGCCATTTTGCCAATCGGGGTCCTGGCGAATTCCGTCCATCAACATTTTGCGCCAGAGGCGATTGCGCCCGGCAATTTGCACGGGCAGGCAGGCGAGGGGCATGAGCGCGTCCATAAAATCAGGATAGGTTTCGCCCCAAATCCAGGAGTGCATGCAGCCCATCGAAGTGCCGATGATCAGGCGGAGATGATTGACGCCGAGACCCTGTTCGACGAGGAGATGCTGTGCGACGACCATGTCGTCGTATTCGTATTGCGGAAAATGCGCGTGCATGCCGTCGCTGGGTTTGCTGGATTTTCCGTGGCCGATGCTGTCTGGCAGGATGATGTAGTAGCGCGTGATGTCGAGAAGCTGGCCAGGGCCGTAGAGCACGCCGGCAAATTGCGGGGCGAGAAAATTTCCGCCCCAGCCGCCGGTGCCGTGGAGGATGAGCACTGCGTTGGTGACACGCCCACTCGCGTCGCGAGTGGGCGTGCCGAGGGTGCGGTAGTGCAGATGTAATGCGGGGAGAGTTTCGCCGGATTTGAAGTGGAAGTCGTGTGCGGTGTAGTCGCCTTCGAGGGGTTTGTAGGCTTGCGTAGCGGTTGCATTGGCTGGCGCGGGCTGCGCGACGGGCGGCGGGGCTTGTTGTGCGCGCGTTGCTGGCGCAATCGGCATGAGCAGCGCGAGAGCGATCGTTGTAAATCCAAAACTCGAAACTTTTTGTTTTAGAGCTTCCGACATTCCAAATGGCTGGATCGCGTTCACGGGTGTTTCTCCTAGCGCGACACTCTAGCACGAGACGATGCGGAGGCTTGTCACCGGTCGCGGCGGTGAAACGATTCTTGGTTTGACGTCACTATAGTACAGGGCGAAAAAGAGGAGGCCAGAGGTGAGATACGAGTCGTGGACTGCAACCTCAAGCGACGGAAAAACTGTGAGATTTGCTTACAAGGAGCTGTCGGATGGCGTCGCGGGCATTTCCGCGAAAACGGACGGAAGATTCGTGATGATCTTGCAGAGGAGTGTTCGCGCGCCGCTGACGCGAAAGCAAGTCGAGGATGTATTCGAGCGGGCCGAGTTTTGATTGAAGATTTGATTGAAGCGATCCGTGAGTTCCGAATATTTTCACGAATCGCTCTGCTGAATTGAGTGCGAAAAGCAGATCCCTCACCCGCTGGCGCGGGTTCGGGATGACACCCGTCGCGTTTTTCCCGAATTGTTATACTCTTACGGCGGCGCGGATTCTGGGCCAGCCGGTTACGGCGGCTTTCAGCTTGGGATCTTTTTCGATCGCGTCGAGGACTGCTTTTATGACTTCCTCGTCTATTTCCGGGGCGGCGCGAAGTTCCGTGGGGAAGCGCACCAGAAATTCCAGGCCGGTATCGGCGTAATGCAGCTTGGCCTGAGGCGTGGGCGGCTTCATCTGGATTTCGATGCGGCGCTCCAGATCGTCGTGCTGGCGCTCGATATCCTTTTTGTACTTGTCATAAACCGAATTCACCGCAGCGAGCAACTTTTCTTCCGCCAGATTGTAATCAGCGCCGGCAACGAATTGCAGAACGACTTCGTGCCAGGTGTATTCCGTGCCGGGAATTTGTTTGTAGAGAGGTGTGGTGGCCTGGAAGAGCACGGAGTTCGAAAACACGACGATACGTCCGGTGGGAAACAGATTCACGTCGCTGCCCGCAAGTTCCATCAGATAGAAACGCACGGGCGAGACATCAATCACGTCGCCGGTGACTCCCGCGATGCTGACGCGATCTCCGATGCGGATTCCGTAGCGGCCAATCACAAAAAAGTAAGCGGCGACGGAAAGCAAGACGGCTTGCAATCCAACGGCGATACCGGCGGTGGCGAAGCCTGCAAAAGTGGCGAGTGAACTGAAATCGCTGACGACGCCGAGAGTGAGAACCGCGCAGATCAGGAAGCCCATGACGAAGCGGCGAAGCAGCAGAAACTGGCGGCGCCGCCGCAGATCGTGAATGTAGCGGAAGGTCCACCTGCGCCAAACTTCGGAAAGAGCCCAGACGACGCCCAGAGCGAGAAGAATCCCAAGAGCGCTGGTCACTACGGAGCGCAGCGAATCTTTAGATTCGCGGGCGATGGAGTTGCGCCAGTTGAGGAAATTGGAGCGGCTCTGATCGAGAACCATCATTTCCTGGCTGAGCGGGATGACTACATTCGACAGTTGCTTGAATTGGCCGGTGAGCGAGCGCAGTTCTTGTTGGGCGGCTTGGGCTTGCGCGGGATCGGATGGCGGCGTCTGGCTGGTGAGATCGCGTCCGTGTTGAATGGTGGCGGCCAGAGTGTCGCGCATCGGTTTGCGGAGGGCTGCGGCGTTGTCATGCACGCGTGCGGTTTGGTTGGCGAGCTGATCAATGTTGTGTATGGTGCGCAGCTCTGTGTACAACGTGAGCGCTTGGCCGATCAGCCCGGAAGATTTGGAAATGGTGGGTTGTGTGGCGGCGGGTTTGGCCGCGGCCTTCTGAGCGTTGGCGTCGCCGAGAATTTCAGGGACGGTGCGCGCAAGATCGTTGATGCTTCCCGAAAACCCTCCGACGCCGGATTCCTCGCTGTTTTCGACGAAGGTAGCCAATTTCTGGACGGCGTCCAGCGTGGCCTGGTCGAGCGCGATTTCGCCTTGGAGCGAATCGCTTTGTGCGGTGAGGCTCTGGCGCTTACTGGACGGAGCGATGGCGATCGTTTTGTTGAGCGTGTCGAGTTTGGATTGGTCCTGGGCAATGCGGGATTTCAGGGTGGAGAGCGTCTGCGCGAGGTTCTGTTGCTGCGTGGAGCCGCCTGTAGCTGCTGGCGAAGGAGGAGTTGTGGTTTGGTCCGAGGCGTTCACCAAAACAGCGGCTGCTTGCGCGGCCTGGAATGCGAGGCGGACGGCTTCCTGCCCGAGATTTTGGGACGTGTCCTGATAGATCGCGTCGCTGGGAAGGCCGACGGTTAGGATCTTGGAACCGGAATCGCGATACCAGCTGATGAGGAGGTTCAGATGATTCAGTATTGCGTCGCGATCGATGGCCGGGCCGGCGCCGTCGCCAACCGAACCGGTGAGGAGGACGGCGAGGCAAAGTAGAACTGCCGCAATCATTCTATGATGGCGTTTTCGGAATGAAGTGATGATTCGCATGATCGATTTTTCGCTCATTCGAATTCCGGCGTGCGTGAATTCAGTGCGCCGAGTGCGGTGAGAATTCGCGTGAGGAATATGGTCTCCTGAGCTTGATGGAATTGTGCCTCGGCAATGAGCCGGGGGTTAGGAGCTGGAGTAATGCTGGAGAAGCTATCCGGCTGGGCGAGACGACTTCCATGGAACTGGGCTGCGTTCCACGAAAACATTATACAGGGATTGCAGCTGATCGTTAACTGGCGATTGGGGGATTCGCGATTAAATCTTCGATTCTTGCCGATCGCCTGCCGGAGCGTAGGCTGCGAGGAAGGCAATTGGGACGCACCTGAATGCGGCGCGATGGCGCGAGATATAGAAGATTCGTCGCGCGCGGTGGGGAGATGCATACTGGCGGGGCGATGAATTAGTTAGAGAGGTTGCCAGGCGAGACGAGGACCGCGCAGGGAAGGAGAGCGAGCATGGCGCAGTTTGGTGCGAAGTTCGGTTACTTGATTCGGCAGCGCAGCCTGCAGGTCGCGCTGCTGCTCTGGGTGCTGATAAGCCTGGGGACGCTGTGGCTTTGTCACGGAACGATGCCATTGCAGATTGGTCCCGGTCCGGTGAATCCGGCTGCGCAGGTGATTTCCAGTTCCCTCGCGGTGGTATTCCTGATTCTGGAGGCGGGGCTGGTCGCGCTAATCACGCGCCGGCGGCCATTGCCTGACCTAGCCGAACGGGCGCCAGAGCGCGGAGTAGCATTGCACGAGACCGTATTTTTGTGGATCTACGGTGGAATGGTGCTGCTAGCCGGACGCTTCATCGGGATTCATTATTTCGGCGAAGCCATCGCAATGCATCTGAACGGATCACTGGTAGGAGCGACGCGCGTGCAATCTCCGCATGAGGTGTACACGTGGGCGGCTTACAACGGGATTTTGCTCGGCCTTGTTCCTTACGCCATTTTTCGTTTGCGCGGCTACTCGAATCAGCAACTGAATCTGAAATCATCCAACCTGAAAAGCGATGTGATCGTGATTTTCGTGGTGCTGGCCATCGGCTGCTTCATGGACCTGATACTGGGGCCGAATATTACGAACCTGACGCACCACCAACAAATCGTGGGCGGTTTGCTCACGTTTGTTGTGCACATGTTCAGCACCGATTTGCCCATCATGATATTTATCTACAGTATTTTGCTGCCGCGTTACGCCCGGCTGGCGTCTCCGCTAACAGCTTTCTTGCTGGGAGCGGCCAGCTATCCGGCGATGCATGTGTTTGAATCCTGGACTCGCTACGACTCGCTATCACATTCCGTTCTGTCGGTGCTTGTGGTCTTCCTGTTCTTCTTTCCTCCCGGAATAATGAAATCATTTCTCACGGTGCGCACCGGTAACGCGTGGGTGCACCTGTGGGGCTTTCACGCCATCACACCGCACGTGACCCTGGATACGCGGCTGATCGTGCGCGACTTCGATATCCGCTGACGCGCTTGGCTGGAGAAATAAGGTTGCCTGATTCAGCCGTGATGAATTGCGCGCGCTTTCGGTGGGTGCGGCGCGGTGCTATAGTTTCTGTTGTGAGAGTGAGAGCGAGTGGCACAATGCGGGCGCGATTTCTGGTGGCGATTTTGTCGCTGGCGTTGCTGTATGCGTTCACTTGTTCGGCGAGTTGCGCGAATTGTTTGGGCGCGGGGGCAGCTGCAGCGACGGAGAGCCAGGCGTGCGGGCACGCGACGGGGGCAGATGCGGCTGGCGGCACGCAGCAGCAGGCTCCTGCAAAACCTGATTGCTCCGGGCATCACCATTCCGGTTTCGAGGCTGTGCAGAGCGACGGGCTTTCGCGCATTGAGTTGGGTGCGACGGGCGGCGCGGGCCAGTTGTTTGTGGGCGCGGTTAGCAGCGAAGTTCTGAACGTGGCTTCGTCATTTATATCGGATTTAGCTCCGCCGCGGGACTCTACGATTTCTCCGCAACGGAAAATCTCCATTCTTCGTATCTGAATTCCTTGTTTTGGTCCTTCCTTTCTTGTCCTTCGAATCGCGTTTCGAGTTGGTGCGTTTCGGCGATGGCGTAGGGCAAAATCAACGACGCCCGCCCAAAAAGCAGGCGGCCGCCACAAATTCAAGAGCAACTTCAACAGAGCCAGCGAGACGCCGGCGCTCCTAATAGGGACGGTTCCGGACTGGAGGGAGATATGAGGCACACGCGCAGGGATTTTTTGCAGGGGGCTGTGGCGATTGGAGCGGGGGCTTTGGATCGAGGGGATTCGGCGCAGGCGGGTGCGCGCGTGGATGCTGAAAAGCGTCGCGGATCTTCGGGCGCGAGTGACGCACATCGCGCGGTGGTCACGCCGGACGTGCCGGATTTGGCGTTTGAGATGGACGGCGGCGTAAAAGTGTTTCATCTGGTGGCGGAGCCGGTGCCGCAGGAAATTTATCCGGGGAGGATTTTGAATTTGTGGGGATACAACGGCAGCGCGCCGGGGCCGACGATTCAGGCGCGACAAGGCGAGCGCGTGCGGATCATCGTGGACAATCATTTGCCGGAGCCCACTTCGATGCACTGGCACGGATTTGATATTCCATTCGAGATGGACGGCGGGCCGGGGCTTTCGCAGGACGCGATTTCTCCGGGCGGGCGATACGTTTATGAATTCACGCTGCAGCAGGAAGGAACTTTGTTCTATCACTCGCACATGGCGATGCAGGAAATGATGGGAATGATTGGCGCGTTCATCATGCATCCGGCGGAGGCTTACGATCCGCCCGTGGAGAAAGATTTCGCGATTATTTTGCAGGAGTACGCGGTGCTGCCGAATAATTCGACGCCGAATTCGATGAGCATGGAATTCAACTGGCTGACGTTGAACGGAAAATCGGGGCCGGCGAATACTCCGCTGATTGTGCGGCTGGGCGATCGCGTGCGGCTGCGATTTATTAATTTGGGAATGGACCATCATCCGATCCACATGCATGGGCACCAGTTTGTGATTACTGGGACGGAGGGCGGACGACAGCCGCGGGCGACTTGGGGACCGAACAATACCGTGCTGGTGGGAGTGGCGCAGTCGCGCAATGTGGAATTTCTGGCGACGAATCCGGGCGACTGGATGATTCATTGCCACATGCCACATCACATGATGAATCAGATGTCGTCGATGGCCGGACCGATGACGCGGCGAGCGGGAATGCCGGCCGGCGCGGGGATGGAAGAAGGGATGGGGATGTTGCGCGGAGGTGCGGCGACGGCCGCGGAACATGGGCCGAGCATGGGGCGCGGGATGGGTGTTGGATCTGCACTGGCGCAGCCGACTGCGAACGGCACAATGACACCGCAGTCGCCAGTTCAATCGCCAGTCCAGCCGTCGGTGCAGTCGTCGTCTTCGCAGCAGGCCGCGCAAGGGATGGGCGGAATGCAGATGGGGCAAGCGGAGGTGAGCAAGGATGCGAATTCCGTGCCGGGATTTCCGCAGGATGCATTCATGGAAAGTCCGGCAATGGCGATGGACGCGATGGTGGAGAAGCCTGAGACGCACGGGCTGCGTCCGGGATGGAGCGGATACATGCAGGGAATGATGACGTTGATTCGTGTGTTGTCGGCGGAGCGGTATGAGGAGATTGAGAGATTGCGTGAGGCGCGGCGGAAGAATGGCTCGGCGACGATGCCGGGGATGGACGGTCCGAGCGAGAAACGTTAGAGGTGGATGGTGATGGAAGCCGCACACGGGAGATTTGCGATGAGACGCCAGACATTTTGGATGTTCTTGCTGTTGATGATTCCGATGGTTGCGATGTTGCCAGTGACGGTAGCGGCGCAGGGTGTTTCTGCTGCGGGACCCGCGCAACAATCTACGCGACAAGAACCTGCGCGACAGCGCGGTGCGCGGGAGGCTGCTGCGACGCAGGTCGCGGGCGCGTTGACGTTGGAACAATTGCAGGAGATGGCGCTCGGCAATAATCCGACTTTGGCGCAGGCGAAGGCTGGCGTGCGAGCAGCGGCGGGGCGTTCGCGACAGGCGGGGCTGTGGCCGAATCCGACGATCGGGTATAGCGGCGAGGAGATTCGTGGCGGGTCGTATGGCGGAGGCGAGCAGGGAGTGTTTGTGCAGCAGAACATAATTCTCGGCGGCAAGTTGGGGCTCGACAGGAAGATATTTGACGCGGAAGGCAACCAGGCTGCGGCGGAAGCGGATGAGCAGCGTTTGCGCGTGGAGAACGGAGTGCGGATCGCTTTCTACCAATCGCTGGCGATGCAGGCGATGGTGGAAACGCGGGCGAAGCTGCGGGATATCGCGAAGGACGCGGCGGAAACTACTCGGCAACTTTTTAATGTGGGGCAGGCGGACGAGCCGGACGTGTTGGAAGCGGATGTGGAGGCGGATCAGGATGAGTTGGCGGTGTTAACCGAGCAGCAGGAGCAGCGGCGGGCTTGGAGCGTGCTGGCTGCGGTGGTGGGCAAGCCGGATTTGCCTTTGGCGCATCTGCAGGGCGACCTGGAAAAGCTGCCGGATGTGAATGCGGAGATGATCTTGCAGACGATTTTGCGGGATAGTCCGGCGGTGAAGATCGCGCAGCTGGGCGTCGAGCGGGCGGAAGCGGAAAGCGCGCGGGCGCAGCATGAGGTGATACCGGATTTATTTTTGCGCGGGGGATATTCATATAGTTTCGAGCAGCTTAACGGGGCGGTCCCGCCACGGGCTGCGGGTTCGGAGGCGTTTGCGGAGGTGGGGGTGAACCTGCCGATTTTCAACCGCAACCAGGGAAATATTGCGGCGGCCGATGCGGACCACGAGCGCGCGAAGCTGGAGGTGCAGCGCGTGGGGCTGGTGCTGCGGCAGATGGCCGCGCCCATTGTGCAAAATTATGTTAGTTCGCGGGCGATCGCGGAGCGTTACAAGAGCAGGACTTTGCCGAACGCGCGAATGGCTTACGAACTTTATCTGCGGAAATATCATGAGGGCGCGGCGGCTTATCCGCAGGTTTTGATCGCGCAGCGGACGCTGGTGCAACTCGAGACTAGCTACATCAATACTTTGGAGAATGTGTGGATTAATGCGGCGGCGCTGCAAGGGTTGCTGCTGAGTGACGGATTGGATTTGCCTGCTGCGCCTGATGAGATGGACCGGCCGGTGCGGGAGATTAATTTGCCGATCACGGAGAATCCGGGGATGCGACCGTAAGCTGTGCACGAGCTGGTGAAAGCTGCCGGCTGGCCAGCTACGCGGTTGGCCGAAGATGATTCGCAAGGCGGTTACGATGCGCTTGTGATAACGTTTGGCGCGAGCCGCGATGAAATTGCGCTTGCGGGCGAGTGACAAAGGAGACTGCGCGTGGAGACATTTTTTCTGCTGCTTCTGGTGGTGGTTGCGTTTTTCGTGCTGAGTATTTTCCTGGGATCGTTTTTCACGGTGCAGACCGCGCAGGTGGCTATCGTGCAGCGGCTGGGGAAGTTTGCGCGCGTCGCGGGGCCGGGATTGAATTGGAAGACGCCGTTTCTGGAGACGGTGGTGCAGCGGATGAGCATGAAGGTGCAGCAGTTTGAGGTGCAGGTGGAGACGAAGACGCAGGACAACGTCTTCGTGCAAATTCCGGTTTCGATCCAGTACAAGGTAATTCCGGATTCGGTGGAATCGGCGTTCTACAAATTGTCGGACCCGGTGAAGCAGATCGAGTCCATGGTGTACAACGTGGTGCTGGGGCACGTGCCGAAAATGAAATTGGACGATACGTTTTTGAATCAGGCGGATATTGCGGGGGATTTGCGGGACAACCTGGACGCGTCGATGAAGGAGTACGGGTATTCGATCGTGAAAGTTTTGATTTCGGACATCGTGCCGGACCAGAAGGTGAAGGCGGCGATGAACGATATTAATGCGGCACAGCGGGAGCGGGAGGCTACTGTGTCTCGCGCGGAAACCAATAAATTGCTGCTGGTGAAGCAGGCTGAGGCCGAGGCGGAATCGAAACGGCTGCAGGGCGAGGGAATCGCGAATCAGCGCAAGGCGATTATCGCGGGGTTGAAGGATTCCGTGGAGGATTTCGCGAAGACGGTGCCGGGGTCGACGCCGCAGGATGTGATGCAGTTGGTGTTGATGACGCAGTATTTCGATACGTTGAAAGAAGTGGCGGCGAACGACCATACGAACACGATTTTGATTCCGCACACGCCGAATACTTTGACAGACATTTTCGCGCAGATTCGCAATGCGATTATTACGGGGAATGAGTTGGGGCACCATCCGGTTGTGCCGCCCGCGCCCGCGGTGGATGCGCAGAGGTGAGGTGGTTGGTGATGCGTGACGCGGCGCCAGTGGCATAGTTAGGCCTATGTCACGAAGGGCAAATTTGTATCGAATAGAAAATTGTTTCTCCTTTGTTTTCAGCAGAGCTCTCAGCCAAATGATGATTTTATGGGGCTTATTTGTATCGAATAGAAATGGTGCGGTTCGTGGGTCGTGATTGGTGAGGTGCGGCGAAGGAGGCAAACTGCCAGAAAAACTAGCGATTAGAAAATGTTTTCTCGTTTGTCGTGAGGGGGTTAGGTCGATTTCTAATATTTGACGACTAGCGATTAGAAATGCGTGATTGGTGAGCAGTAATGGGTGATTAGCAAACCGCGAAGCGCGGCACGTGCCTCGGGAATGGTGATTCTTGGAGCGCAAAACGTTCTATAAAGGTAGGAGTCAAGAAAAAACACTTCTCCTTCGGCTGGAATTTTTCTTGCTTCGCAGCCCACCTTATCGAGCGAGATCTGTTCTGACCTACCGCGCCATGTGCTCGGTTGCGGGGCACTAGGGCCCAGCGGTTCGGGTTTTCTCTACCAGCGGTTTTCATCGCTTCTTGGCGACGAAGCCTATCAGTTCCGAAACCAACAAAGCAGAACGGTCGTCAGTT
>Ga0209655_10000193_pt1 | contig 22802 bp, 16 predicted proteins | sample BogFormECP03_OM2_FD_188236 | JGI IMG/M metagenome (GOLD analysis project Ga0209655, IMG submission 188236) | Bog forest soil microbial communities from Calvert Island, British Columbia, Canada - ECP03_OM2 (SPAdes) (version 2) | ecosystem: Environmental > Aquatic > Freshwater > Wetlands > Bog ...
CGATCCTGATTGAATCTCTCGGGGCGAGCATCGCGCGCGCCCGTTCGCAGCTGCTCGGGGCTTCGGATTTTTTTCTCGCCGGCGAAAGCGTGCCTCGACCGCCATTGCCGGCACCGACTTCCGACCTACCCGCACATATGGCGCTGCTCGATCAAGCGATGGCCGAGGGCGCGTCCGAGCATCGCCACGCAATCCTGCTTGCCGCGATCACGCGGGCGGCTCGCATCAATCTTGAAGTGGATCGCCTGATCACCGCGGCGCGCGAGAACCTGCCTCGAGAAATTCGCACGATGGTCAGCGGCGAAATACAAAGGACGGTAAATGCGATCGACGCCGCGCTTGACGAGATCTCTCGCAACCAACCGGCGCGCATCGTTGCGGGCGCGGACGAGCAGTCTCCCGCTACGCAGACGCGTCTGCGCCTGGCGATCGACAATCTAAACGCGCGCGTCATTGAGGTTCGATCAGCATACATCGGCAAATCCAGTCCGGAGGAAATCGAAAATTTCGCGGAATTCATCGATTCGCTGGCGGTGCTGACCAGGCACATCGAGCGACCGCTGGATGAACCGCCGGGGCCATCGACCACGAATCCCTCGAACAGGGCAGTTTCTCGGAACAGTGCTGTTCCTCGATCGCGCGTTCCTGCAGATCCTGCGGTGGTGCGTTATTGCTTGAAGGTCGGCTTGTGCACCGTAGTCGGCTATGTAATCGGCCTCATCACCCAGCGCCCGGACTTATTCATTATCCTGGTGACAGTAATAACAACCGCGACGCCCACCTATGGCGCAACTTTGCACAAGATGTACCTGCGGATCGCCGGGGCTGTCATAGGAGGAGCGGTTTCCCTACTAGCTATCATTATAGTTACGCCTAACTTCGAGTCGCTCCCGGCCTATATGCTTGCGTCCTTCCTCGTCTTCTATTTCTTTGCATACTCTTCGATCGGCAATGCGCGGACATCGTTTGCGGGCAAGCAAATGGGGATCATTTTTTCGTTGGTGTTCGTTGGTTTGAGCCCATCCGACAATATCTACGAACCTCTTTGGCGCATTTGGGGTCTACTGCTTGGTGATCTTGTCGTGGCAGTCGTTTTCTTTAGCCTGTGGCCGGAATACGCCGGTGATTCGCTGTTGCCCAGGCTGAAGAGAGTGCTTGCCAATATGCTCGCGCTGGCGCCAGGCGGCTCAGCTTCGAGCAGCGAGGATCAAATCCTGAAGACGAACTCGGAAACGATGCGCGTGCTGACCGAGTTCCTCGAGATTGCCGATGACGCGCGGATGGAAGGACGCACCTGCGCCGTTTACCACAACGGGATCATCGAAGCGGCCGGGGCTCTTCGCCGGATTGCGAATCGGCTGTCCTCGATCGCGACGGCGCGGGTTCTTGTTCAAATGCCGCCACTCGACCCTGTCGCGGAATTTGCGCGCGAGCGGGTCTTCAACGCGATACGTACGGAGCTTAGGTCGTGGCTGGATTTCTTCAGCGGCGCCGAATGGTCCAACGCTGTGGCTGCTCGTGCGATCGCAGAGAAACATTCGGCCGATGAGTTGGCGGAACCGCTCAACGAGTTCAGTTCACAATTGGAGGAGGGAGGGTTCGCCCGATTGGCATCGTGGCCGTTCGAGCCGCGCCGCACGATGATGGCAGAACTCCAGTCGATGCGGGGGCTGGTGTCTCTATTCTCCGAACTGAATCGGTACCTGGCAGATGTTCCCAGTCCGTCACCGTCAGGCGCCAGACCGGCGGCGGGTTGAGGCTTCTGCCTTGTGCAAAAAGCTCGTGAAGCCATCGCCCGGCGGCGCGATCGAGTTTTGCATCATGATCAAACTGATTTGCCCACGGTGATATTCGCCATGAACTGTCACGTGCATCAGCATTTCTTCGCGTGACATGCGGCCCGGCAAGCCATCGGTAAATGTGAAGTCGATGCGCTCTGCCAACTGTTCTTCACTAAGAAGTGACACATAATTGATGTACCACTGATCGCTGGTCTTGATCGCCGCGGAGAGTTCTTCGATCGATGGCGCCTGGCCCGGGTTGGGCGAGGTGTAACCATGCTCAGTTCCCGTCAAGTTCCCAGCGAAGATCCGGTCGACCGCATAAGTATGGTTGAGGACTCTGATAGCTATCTCCTTTGCAGGAGATGCATCGTCAAATTGTCGCATAGCCATAAGAGTCTCCTGGTTGGCCTTTGCCTTGTAGCTGAAGACCCGTTCAAGCGTGTTGATTTGATCCATGTTCTGCTCCTAATCCATCAGACTGGTTGCGAAGGCTTCCTTGCCGTCACGGTGCGGGCGGGAGGAAACGTCCAAAAGCTGAGATCGGAAATTTCCACATCGATCATGTCCGACTTGCGAAACTCGTCGGCGTAGAGATCGAGGCTGAATACGTCGGAAATCGCCACCTGGCCGCCTTGATTGAGAGTCCGCACGATTTCGCGGATAGCTTCGCGACGTCCCTCGCGGCTGCGAACGTTGTGGATGGCGAAGTGAGCGACGGTGGCGTCGAAACTGCGGTCGGCGAAGGGCATCTTGCGCATGTCTCCATCGTGAACCGTCACTCGCTGCCCGACTCCCTCCAGCGCAGCATTCCTTAACGTGCTTTCACGCGAATTGTCGGATTGATCCCTCGACCAGATATCGATGCCTACCGCGCGACCTTGCGGCAGCATCTTTGCGGCGGCAATAAGCAGGAGCCCGTGACCACAACCGACATCGAGCACGGTTTCGTCTCCGTGGAGCTTTAAGCGCTCGAGGAGGCGGTCGCGCGCGCGAAATTTCCCGAAGCGACTGCTCGCGAACATGAGAGCGCCGAGGATCACACAAAGAACGCCAAAAATTTGAAGTGCATAAGCCAAGCTGACCTGCCGGCTCGAAGTCCATACGAGATCGAAACCAAGAATCGCTGCCACGAGGCCGAGGACGAACATCGCGTAGATGACTGGAGGAGCGTCGAGACCATAGTCGGGCCTTTGTTTGCTCATACTGTTCCTTCCTCCCTTCATCAACGCGGGGCGCAAGAGCGTTGTGCCGTTTGCGATTGCGGTTACGCTATGGCTAGAATATAAGCGATAGCTCACAATTGTAAACTCGCATTTTTGGCAGATGAAAACCGCGCGGAAACCGCAAACAAACCCAAGAAAATCGGCCTCTCAAGAGCGATCGCGTTCAACCGTCGATGCGCTTCTCGAAGCGACTGCTCGCGTTTTGGTTAAGGAAGGTTATGACCGGGCGAGCACCAACAGGATTGCCCAGGTGGCCGGCGTCAGTATCGGTTCGCTGTACCAGTACTTCCCGAGCAAGGAGGCGCTGGTAGCGGCTGTGATTGACCGCCATACGCAACAAGTTTCGCAAGTGACTCGCAACGTGCTGGTAAAGGCAGCCGGACTGCCGATCGAGGCCGCGGCGCGCGAATTCGTTTCGGCTGGAATCGATGGTCACCGCGTCAATCCCAAGCTGCATGGCGTCCTTGCGGAACAGATCCCGCGGGTTGGGCGGCTCGAAAATATTGAAGCTAATGTCCGAGAGGGTTATGCACTGGTTCGAGGCTATCTCGAGGCGCATCGCGATGAGATCGATGTTGCCGATCTCGATCTCGCCGCCTTCGTCTGTGTGACCACGGTTGAGGCGCTGACGCATGCGGCAGTGCTTCGCAATCCCGAAGTTCTTGCAGCCGATCGCGTTGATGGGTTTATAGAAGAAGCCAGCCGCCTGATTGTGGGCTACTTGAGAAGAGGCGACGAAAAAGCAGTTACGGACTCCCGCTCAAAACGCCGATAGTGCTATCTCAATTCTCTTTTCGTTTGCACGCTCTTTCGCGCCGCTCATAGGGGGCTAGCTAAGCACTTCGTCGACGAATCTTTCCTAGCAGGGCCTGCTCTCCGTCGCCGTTTTCATAGTTGTAACACTTCCTTCAGATCTGTGCGGGACCGGTACGCAAAGAACCGCATGTATTCGAGTAGTGCCCTCCTCGGTGAAGACAGTGTGTTAGCCTAATCGCTGTCAGCCGAGTGTCGGCATTCCAAGGACTACCGGGACTGAAGAATATTTCCCGTTCGCGCCCCCATAAAAATGATGCCTGATGCAGCAACACCCGGGTCCGTCCTGAGAAGGCGACTTTTGCTTTTCTCCAGGGCGGCCGCTTACGTCGCGATAGCCGTTGGAATGACCGTGATTACTGGTTGGTACGCTCACTGGATAGCGGTCATCCAGATATCGCCGAGCTTTCCGCCGATGCAGTTCAACACGGCACTTGGCTTTGTTCTATGCGGTTCGGGCTCGGCTTTGTTGATGAGCGGTCGATCACGAATCGCATCGTCACGAATCGGACCCTGGCTCGGTGGTGGCGCAGCCCTTCTTGGGCTGTCGACCTTCTTCGAATACGTCTCAGGCAGGGACTTCGGGATCGATCAGTTCTTTCTCACGTCTAACATCCTGACCGCGACATCTTCTGCGGGGCGAATGTCACCGCTGAGCGCAATCTGCTTTAGCTTAATCGGCGCGGCGCTGGCGATATCCAATCTAGGTCGGTCCAACGCGCGATGGACCGCTATGGGGCTGTTCACCTGTATCGCGGCCACGATCACCTGTGTGGCGATGTTTGGCTACGTCTTCGGTATCGAAACTGCCGCCGGATGGGGCAGTTACACCCGCATGGCGATGCATACCGCACCGACGTTTTTTATCCTCAGCGCAGGCTTGCTGGTTTGGACGTGGCAACAGGCGCTTCGCGACGACTTCAGTTTCATTCGCTGGCTACCAGTCAGCTCTGCAGTAACCTTGATGGCAATGATCGCCATCACCTCCAGTCTTAGCTTTGGTCAGATAAGAAAGATCGCGGATTTGCGTAAACACAGCTACGATGTCCAGGCGACGGCGCACGCATTGGTCGACGGAGTCTTCGATACCTCGCGAGGAGTAAGCGCCTATGCGTTGACCGGTCAATCCGTTGCGCTTGAGACCTATCAGCTGGGTGTGAATGGCTCTGATCAGCACCTGGCTGAACTGCAAGCAAACGTGAACGACAGCGACGGCCCCGGACAGGCGGAATTGGTGCATGAGCTTGCGTCCGATCTGGATAAACTTTTGTCCTATTCGCGACAACTAATCGGCTTGCGCAAGACTCAGGGCATTTCAGCGGTCATCCAATTGGAATCGAGTAGTCAAGGGTTTGCCGTGCTTACTCGGACTCTAGTTGATCTGCGCAGATTTACGGACGACGAACATCGTTGGCGCCAGGACGGTGCCGCAGCTACCGAAGCGAATTTCGAGAGCACGGCTCACCTGCTGGTCTTCGGCAGTGTGCTCGCCGCCGCATTGCTAATCCTGGCCAATCTAATCGCGAGCCACGAAATGAAACTCCGGCGCCTCGCGGAAGTGAAGTTGCAGAAGGCCGTCGGACAGCAAAAGGAACTCACCAAAAAGGCCCAGTCAGCCGAACGGGCAAAGAGCGAGTTTCTGGCCGTTATGAGCCATGAAATCCGCACGCCGATGAATGGCGTAATCGGCATGACCAGCCTTCTGTCCGACACCGAGCTGACCGCAACCCAGCGCGAATACCTGGGAGTGATTACTACCAGTGGCGACTCGCTGCTAGCCGTCATCAACGACATTCTCGATTTCTCAAAAATCGAGTCCGGCAGGATGAATCTCGAAAACAGTCCCTTCCGTCTGCGGCAGTGCATCGAAGAGGCGATCGATCTCTTTGCCGCCGCGATTCGGATCAAACGCCTCGAGGTCGTTTATTTGATTGCTCGCGAAGTGCCGCCCAATCTCGTCGGTGACGTGATGCGTCTGCGGCAGATCTTCGTGAACCTTATTGGAAATGCGATCAAGTTCACGCCGCAAGGCGAAATTGTCGTCAACGTCGAATGTGAATCGCGCGACGACCGCGGCTGCCATCTGCGCTTCTCGGTCAAGGATACCGGCATCGGGATTTCCCCGGAGGGAATCGAAAGACTCTTTCAATCGTTCCAGCAGGTCGACACTTCCACCACGCGTCGCTATGGCGGCACCGGACTCGGATTGGTTATCAGCAAGCGGCTGGCTGAGTTGATGGGCGGAACGATCTGGGTGGAGAGCGAGCCGGGAGCGGGATCTACCTTTCTCTTCACGACCGTCATGCAGGCTTCCGAGCTTCCCGATCCCGAAGATCAGCAATTCGACCCCGCGTTGCTCGAGTCTCGTTCCGTCCTTATCGTCGACGATAACGCCACCAACCGCGGCATCCTCGAGGCGCAGTTGAAGAACTGGGGCATGACTCCGGTGTCCGCCGCGACCGGGCAGGAAGCTCTGCAAAAAATAAATCAACAAAAGTTTGCCGTAGCTCTACTCGATTTCCAAATGCCGGAAATGGACGGTGTTACGCTGGCACGCGAAATTCGCAAACAAGTGGACACGCCTCTTATCCTTCTTTCGTCATCGGGTGAGACATTGTCGGCGGAAGACAGTGCGCTCTTCAAATTCCAGATTCCAAAACCGATCAGGCATGCAGCCCTTTTTAGCGCTTTGCTTCGGCTCGCCAACGTGGAACCTTTGCCGTTGCAAAGGAGTTCAAAAAAGCTGTTCGACGGCGGTTTGGCCGCGAGGCATCCTTTGCGCATTCTGCTCGCGGAGGACAATGCCATAAACCAAAAGGTCGGACTGAAGATGCTCTCGCAACTCGGTTACACTGCTGACCTGGCGGTGAATGGCCTGCGCGTGCTCGAAGCCATGAACAAGACCCAATACGATCTAATCTTCATGGACATTCAAATGCCCGAAATGGGCGGTATCGAAACGACGGGGATCATCCGCGAAAGATTCGATGCGCACCATCCTTCGATCGTCGCGCTCACCGCAGATGCACTCGAGGGCGATCGAGAACGATTTCTTGGCCTGGGCTTCGATGATTACCTGAGCAAGCCACTCCAACCAAAAGCACTGCAGGACATGTTGGCGATCATCCGGCCGGCTGCTTAGAAGATGCTACGGCGAATCACCGACCGAGTCTCAGAGACAAAACTTTGAGCAGCTTTTTCGAGTAACCGTCGCAGGTGTACACTCCGGGGGCGCCAGCATTGAGCTGGCGCCCCCGCGTTTCGGCTATTCGCCTTCGTGTTGTTTGATCGTCTCCTGTATCTGGGTTTTTATGGCTTGAAGGTTGAACGACGCCGGCGCTTGCATCGGTGGATAGTCGATGGCCGTCTTCGCCAGGTTCACTACGGCCTGCTGCACCATCACGAAGCGCCAGAACTCGCGCGCGTAGAAATCGTTCATGTACCCGCCACCCAAGTCGTTCAGACTTTCACCGCGAATAGCCGGCGTCCGCTCGAACGGATCCTGCCGGAGGTTCACGATGGTGGGCATATCGGTCGTGACCTTCTCGCCAGGCCAGCCCCATGGCTGCTGGAAAAATTGGAACTTGAAGTCATCGATCCGTATAGCGCCGAGGTGCGGGCCGCCGAAGTAGAAGAGTTCGTGGCGCGCAGATGGACCCTTGCCGGTCAGCAGATCCATCTGGTCATAACCGTCCAGGTGATTCTTGTACTGGCGGTCGCCCAGCGTCACCCCTTGCAGGAGTTGCTTGGTGATGTCGGGATTGCCGGCCGCATCGGCGAGCGTGGGCAGCCAGTCGAGTCCCGAGAAGATGCCGTTCTCGACCGAGTCCGGTTTGACGTGTCCCGGCCATCGGATGATAGCAGGCACGCGAAAGCCTCCTTCGAAGACGGTGCCCTTGGTAGCTCTGAACGGCGTCATGCCACCGTCCGGCCAGGTGAACACTTCAGCGCCGTTGTCGGTGGTGAAGATGACGATAGTGTTGTCGGCTACGCCGATATCTTCGAGGTGTTTCAGGAGCTCGCCGATGCTGTCATCCATCTGCGCCATTCCAGCTTCTTCCACGTTGTAGTTGTTGCTGGCGTTCATCATCGCCTGGTACTTAGGCGGAATGTAGGTGAAGACATGCATGCGTGTGGTGTTGTGCCAGATGAAGAATGGCTTGCCATCGCTCTTGGCCTTGTCCATAAAGCCTTCTGAGTCCTTGACCAGCACATCGTCGAAGGTCTCCATGTCATACTTGGCCTTGCGACCTTCCTGCCAGTTCTGCATGTCCTTCATGTTGGGGAACGGCGCCAAAGGACCTTCATCGACGATCTTCTGCTTGCCGACCTTGCCCCAACGCGCCATCACAGTTGAATCGTCAGTGTCTGACGCCCAGCAATGAGTTAGAGTGCGCGGTCCGGTCTTATCGATCCAGCTCTGCGGATAGTCGAACCAATATGGGTCTGACATTGCGTCGAGGTGGTACAAATAGCCGAAGAATTCGTCGAAGCCGTGCACGCATGGCAGGTACTTATTGAGATCTCCCAGATGGTTCTTGCCGAACTGGCCCGTTTCATAGCCCTGCGCCTTGAGCACTGTGGCGAGAGTCACTGCCTGATCGGGCATTCCTACGTCTGCGCCGGCTTGGCCGACGGTGGTCAAGCCGGTGCGGATAGGCAACTCACCGGTTATGAAGTTAGCGCGCCCCGCCGTGCAGCTTGCCTCGGCATAGTAGTCGGTAAACCTCATGCCTTCCTTAGCCAGCTTGTCCAGGTTCGGGGTTTTGCCGGACATGATTCCCTGGCTATAGGCCCCAACGTTAAACCATCCGACGTCGTCGCCCATGATCACTAGAATGTTGGGCTTCTGGTCCTGCGCCCATGCCGCGCGCGCGGAGGACAAACCGATGATTGCGCCGATCAAAAGAGCAATCACCAAAAATCTACTTCTCCAAGACTGCATTGAAATGTTCCTCCTGTGATCCTGTTCCGTTCTTTCTTCAACGGGCAGCCAATTATGGGCTGCCCGTCCAGACACGGCTAGTCGGCTGCGCCGATGGTTTGCACGAGGCGATGGATGTCCATCAAAGGCAGTGGGTCTCCCGGGTGCTGAAGATTCGGAACCATGTCGTTCGACGCTCCGCCGGGGAAGCGTTTAATGTTCGGAAAATCCACGACGGATTTGTCAAACGCCATCAGCGGTATCTGGATCAGCGACAAAGCCCACCCGTTGTCATAGCCCGCGTAGCGGCCCGGCGACGTGGTCGTCATACGCGTGCTCACCGCGCCGTTGAACGTCATGTCGTATTTCTCGAACGGATCCATGGTCAGGTTGTAGATCGACCCGATGGCGCCGAGATTCTCCGTTGGTCCGAGCCAGGTGTCCTTGGCGGTGTAGAGGTATTTCCACGCAATTTTGACGTCGGGGTTATCGGGATCGCCGCCTATGTCAGCACGCGCGCCGGCGAAGGTTTCACCGTCGATGTAAATCCACGAGTCGCGCGCCGAATGCTTCGCCTTGCCCAATATATAAGCGCTGTTATCGATGCTGTCGAAATAGATCGGCTTGCCGTCGTTGTCTGTCCATGCGCCATGCGGCGGCGGTGTGAGACCGACCATCGATGCCAGCGTTGCCCAGCAGTCGATATGCGACATTATCTCGCCATAACGTACGCCCGCTGGAATGTGATTGGGCCACCACATGATGCCAGGCACACGGAAGCCGCCCTCGAACGGCGATCCCTTTTCTCCACGAAATGGCACGACTCCGGCGTCAGGCCAAGCGTCCTGCCACGCGCCGTTGTCGGCCGTAATGATGACGATGGTGTTGGGAGCATCCGCCCTGATTTCATCAATGACCTTGCCGATGTTGGAATCCAGTTCCATCATTGCGTCCGAATAATTGCCGAGGTGCGATTTGCCCATGAACGCCTTGGCCGGAATGTTCGGATTGTGCATCTTCATGAAATTTACATCCATGAAAAACGGCTTGTCACCCTTCGCGTGTCCCTTGATGTAGTCGACGGCGAAGTCGGCCTGCCGCACATCAAATTCATGCAGATAGTCGTAGTCGATACGGGCGACCTTGGTCGCGGGTTGGCCGGCGGTGCCTTCCCATTCGTACAGATTGACGATCTTTTGATACTCCGCCCAATAGGCCGGGTTGTATTTAGGGAACCAGGGGTGTGCGTACCAATCGGTGTCGTCATAGGTGTAGACGCCCGGATAGTACGCTGCGAATGCCTTCATTTCGTCGAAGCCGTGCTCGATCGGATAGAATTTCGGCTGATCACCCAGATGCCACTTGCCTGAGAAGTAGGTCGAATAGCCGTTCTTCTGGAAGAACTCAGCGATCGTTGGCGTGGACTTCGTTATGCCGTTCGGGTCGCCAGGCACGACCACGACCGAGAGAGCGGAGCGAATCGGGATGCGTCCGGTCATAAACGAGGCGCGGCCCGCCGTACAGCTTGCCTGGCCATACCAACTAGTGAAGACGGCGCCTTCCTGAGCGATCTTGTCAATGTTCGGGGTTGGATGGCCGAGGTTTGCGCCGCCACCATAGGCCCCGAAATCGTTCCAGCCAGTGTCGTCGGTCATGAGCATGACTATGTTGGGCTTCTTGTCCTGCGCCCACGCCGCACCTCCCGCCGATAAGCCGAAGATTGCTCCGATCAAGAACGCGATTACGAAATATCTATTTTTCCATTCAGGCATTGAGCTGTTCCTCACTTGAGTTGGCTCTTCGTTTAGTTTTTTCAATTGGCGGCCGCTCCCCCCGAACTCGACGGTTGAACGCCCCACGATACGAGGCGCTGATCGATCTCATTGCCCCAGTAGTCCATCGCGTTCTCGGCGTCGCCCCATTGCCATACATCGACGTTCTTGATCGATGCGCCGCCGACGCGCTTGTCGACTGCCGCAGCCAGTAGCTGTCCCGTCACCGAGTCGTTGATCTTTATGGCGCCCTGAGCGGAACCGACGAACGCGTAAGTCCCGGTCGCGGCCATCTTGAGAACACTCACCGCCCGAGCCTGCGGTACTACGACGGAAATCGATCGCAGAACAGGAACCGCAGAGCTGGCGTCAGTGAGGGCGCCGGAGACCTTGAGTACGCCCGGGCCCGGTTGATCGACGATGGCGAAGGTCTTTCCGAGGTCCGTGACCATGACGGTGTACATGTAGTTGCACAGTGCCTGCTGGTCAGCGGCAGATACCTTGCTATCGTCAGCCGCCCAGAAAGTTACCGGGGCGATCATGATCTTGTTGTAGCTGGCCCAGTTCGCGTTCGGATTAACGTAACGGAGCGCCGCATTCTGGTCGGATCCCGCGGTCGGCGGCGTGAGCAGCGAGTAGTCGTTGCCGAGGAAGCCAGTCGGCGGCGGTGGGGCGGGCGTCTCGCCGCTGGCGCGCTGAATAATGTTCGGTGCCGGTGCGACCGTTTGCGCGCAACCGGACAGGAGCAGGGCCGCTATCATCGCGGCGCCCAAGCCCATCAGGAGTTTTGAGTTTCTGCTGTCGCGGTTCATTCGAGCCACCTCCCATTACGTTCTTTTGATTTTTCAGTTGGAGCGGTTCCGAGTCTTCGGCGATCGCTCTCGATTGGCGTTCATGCTTGCCCGTTGTTCAACGGAAAAAAATGGAACGTTAGTACCATGGTCTAAGAGCTATCGGCGCAAGTAGCTATGACACCTTCGTACCATGGTCGTATGACTGGCGGGCGGCGCATAGTCGGAGAGGGGAAGATCGCGAATTTGGTATTCGCGGCGAATAGTGCCGTTGTCCAGCAACCAGAAGACCACCGTGATCGTGGTTGACGACGACCCGTCGGTCGGCCGCGCGCTGCAACTGCAGCTCGAGATACTGGGATTCGACGCGGTCATCCTCGATAGCGCGGACAAGTTGCTCGCCGGCACGACGCCGACCGAGGGCGCGTGCCTGTTGCTCGACGTCTACATGCCCGAGATGAACGGAATCGAACTATCGCGGCGTTTGGCGGAGGCGGGGCTGAATTTGCCGACGATCCTGATGAGCGGCCGCGACGACAACAAGACGAGACAGCTTATGCGCAAGGCCAAACCGGTCGCGTGTCTCTTCAAGCCGTTCGATCAGCCGACTCTGCTGCGGGCGATTGGGAAGGCGATGCGCCAGCGGCGAAAAAATTAACAAAGCGCGCGAAGTGGCGATCGAACCGTGCCGCCAAAGGCCGCACTGGTATCGTTTTTATACGTATTGCTATAAACCTCGGCTGAAGACTAGCATCGCCCCTGCAAGCATCGTTTTTACGGCGATTTTCTTTTTTCAATCGCCGAATTCCAGACTGAACACCCCGTGCAGCGAAGACCGACCAGGCGAATCCTCACCTCGAAACGCGCTTCTGCCGGGCGCACAGACCGGCCGAACCGGGAGATCGAACAATTCGAGTCGCTGGTGAGCGACCTCTCATCCGCAATGGCGCGAGTGCCGGCGGATGCGGTGGACAGAGAAATCGATGCGTGGCTCGGCAAGATCTGCCTTTCGCTCGATCTCGATCGGAGCGCGGTCTACCAGCGGACCACGGCTGAAGGGCCAGTCTACATCTCGCACACCTGGACCCGACCGAACTCCAATATTCCCACCGTTCCGCGGAGCCTGGACGTGGGAAAACACTTCAAGAAGACCACCGACTTTGTCCTGGCAGGCAATCAATTCGTGTACGCTCGTCGAAGCGAGATTCCGCCGGATTTTCGGGTTCCCGATCGCATCTCAGAACGTTATTCGCCCAAGGCCATCGCCGCGATGCCGATGTGGGCGGGCGACCGCGTCATCGGAGCCGCAAGTTTCGCGAGATTTCGGTCGCCTCGGGACTGGAGCCCTCGACTGCTCGAACGGCTCACGCTGGCGGCGAGGATCTTTGGCAGCGCGATCGAACGCAAGCAGGCTGCCGCCGAGTCGCAGGCGTCTCGCGCCGAGCTCGCGCTGGCGCAGCGCAGAAGCATGATGGGCGAGATGGTGGCGTCGCTCGCGCATGAGCTCAATCAGCCGCTGGGTGCGATTCTGAACAACCTCGGCGGGCTCGGGCGGCTGCTTGCTCAAGGCAACAAGGAGCCGGCGCTGGCGGCGAGAGCGATCAGCAACGCGATCGAAGATACCAAGCGGGCCGGCGAGATCGTCCGGCGCGTTCGCGCGATGTTCAGCGGCGCCAGCACCAACAAGGTCGCCGTCGATCTCGCGGCACTGGTCAACGAGGTCGTGACCCTGATTGGCAGCGAGTCGGCGCTGCGCAAGATAACGGTTGAGATTGAAGCGGCGTCGCCACTCGAGGTTTTAGGCGATCGCGTGCTGTTGCAGCAGTGCGTGCTCAACCTGCTCGTGAACGCCTTCGATGCACTGATGGATACGCCGGAGCTCGAACGGAGAGTGACGGTTGGAATCGCGCCGGAGAAGCCCGGGTGGATCGCGTTAAGCGTCGGCGACAACGGCAGCGGCATCGATCCGTCGGTCGCCGGTCGAGTGTTTGAACCCTTCGTTACCACCAAGAGTGGTGGAATGGGCTTGGGCTTGCTGGTGACTCAGTCGATCGTCGAGGATCACGGCGGAAAAATCTGGCTGATGCCAAACGCCGAACGCGGCACCACCTTCACCTTCACGCTTCCGGTGATGGAAAAAATCAGCGCGCGCCGCAAAGTAGCGCGAAAGCGTACCGGTGAGCGCAAGCCGCGAGATAAATGATTTTGTTGAGACCTTAGCGCGGGGCCGGCTTTGGCGTCGTATGAACCTGGAGAGTCTCGGCCATGCGGACGAGATCGGCGAGCGAACCCGCACCCATCTTGGTCATCACGCGCCCGCGATGGGTCTTGATCGTGCGTTCAGCGGGTCCCAGCTGAGCGCCGACCTGCTTGTTGAGCAAGCCGCTGGTGATGAGCGCGAACACTTGATGCTCGCGCGGCGTCAGGGTTTTCTCGCGCTCCTTTAGTTCGATCAGCCGCATATGCTCTGCCCGGCGCATCCGGCAAAGATCGGTGCCACGCCGGACGGCGTCGAGCAGCGCCGCGTCGTCGACCGGCTTGTTCAGGCAATCGATCGCGCCTTCGCGCATCGCCTGCACTCCAATCGACATGTCGCCGCGGCCGGTGACGAAGACTATCGAAACGAAGGGCGCCGACTGTCGCATTTCCGCCAGCAGCTCGAGGCCATTCATGCGCGGAAGGCAAATGTCGGCGACGATGCAATCAACGTCGTTCGAGCTCGTTGCGTTGAGGAAACTCTCGGCGGAAGGATGCGCGGCGACCTTGAAGCCGGCGGTCCCGAGCTGGAACGCGAGTGCCTCGCGCGTGGGCGCGTCATCTTCAATAACGGCGATAGTAACAGGCTCGATCTGCTTGCGAGTTTCGACGTCGTTCATGGTCGATTGCGACCCGCAGGTGCGCGATGCCGGATATTACCGCCTCGCCGACTTCGAGCAAAGATACATTTTTTCCTGCCGGGTCGTAGGACCAAAGTACAATATCGCTCCCCCGGAAAATGGCGGACTCTTGCTCAGTGAGCGAATATCAGAGACAACATCGAGTCGCAGCTTGAATTCAGATTCGGCAAGCCGTGGAGACGGCAGGAAGAAATATGTCCAAACCTCGAGAGAGTAGAAACGTTAGATTCGCAACACGTCTGGTTTGGCCGGCGCTGCTCGCCGTCCTGCTGATGGGGTGCGCTCAGACATCCGGGCCAGGACCCAGCCCGTCCGGGCAAGGTGCAGGCGCCGGAAGTCCGGCCGCGCCGCCTCCTCCCATGCAAGCGGTTGCCGCGCCCTCGGTGGCGTCGGCGAACGGACAATACGAACAACCGCCCGTCATCAACGCAACCGATCTTTTGCCGGCGAGCGCGCTGTCAGGACCGGGATTTCAGGTTCAGCCGCAGGTCCCGACTAACGGCGCGATGGGCCAATACACAATAGTCGCCGACCCTGCGGTATTTCACGACGACGCGGGGACCTACTACGTCGAAAGCCTCGACATGCTGAAGATTCGGCTGTCCGAGATTCCCGCGATCGAAGCACTCGACGGCATGAGCAACAGCAGCATATTTGTCAAGGCGTTGGCGACGAGCGCGGTCCGTCCTGTGACCGCAGCCGCGAATATGGTTATGCACCCGATGGATACCGTAACCGGACTTCCCAGCGGAGTCGGGGACTTGTTCGGCCGCGTAAGTCTCGGTGCAACAACGATAGCATCATCGGCCACGAACAACTTCGGCAGCGGACAAGCTGCTGCACAGACCGGCAACGCCACGCTCACCGCGTTGGGTTATGACCAGGTGCGCCGGGATCTCGCGCATAAGTTGCACGTCGATCCTTACAGCACCAATCCGATCCTCACCAAGAAGCTGAACCATGTTGCATGGGTGATGTTCTCGGCTCGCATGACGGTGAATGTGGCGATGATGGCGGTGCCGGGCTCATTGATCATCTCGAGCGTCACCATCACCAACGATCTCGTCTATCAGACGCCGAAGGCGGATCTCATTATCCTGGTGCAAAAGAAGTTGAAGCACTTCGGTCTATCGCAGGAAGAGATCGCAACCTTTTCCAGCAATACCGCGCTTCCAATCAGCTTGCAGGTTACCGCGGTCGGGGACCTGGACGCCCTCGGCGACATTCCCGGACGGCGCGCGGCGGCCGTCGCGATTGGCAATACCATGACGGAGTACCAGGCGCGCTTCCTGGTAACTTCGCTCGGCATGCTCAAACAATGGAGCCAGCAGCAGAGTCCGATTACGCGGATCCGGGTGCCGGGTGTGTTCATCGCGACCGATCAGAATGGCACTACTGTAGCGCCGGCCCCGGTCGACTACCTGTCGTGGACGCAGCGCATCGCGGGCTTCGTCACCGATCCGCAGTTGATGGCGATGCACAACCGCGTGCTCGTGGTCACAGGCGGAATGACACCGCTCGCGAATCAGCAGTTAACCGGCAATGGCTGGACGGTGCGCCCGGCTCAACCGCAATAAATTTCAGGAGGAAACCATCATGATGAATAGAAACTCGAAAAGAATCGCGAAGCGTACCCTCTCAAGCCTGGCAGTGCTGGCGATGCTGGCGGTCGGCGGATGCTCGTCGTCGTCGGAGCCGTCGGCCACCCAACAAGCCGCGATCGCCAAGACCGAGCTGCACTTCGACATCAATAAATGCCAGGAGCTCAGCGCCGGGCTTTACAAATGTCCTGCCGCCGACAAGCCGATTTGCAGCCCCGACTACAACGGCCAGGCGGAATGCGTCCGCATCGGACCGAAGGGCAGCGTCTTCGTACAGAGCGGGTTCGGGGGCTAGTACCGGGCTATGGCCGGAAGAGGAACTGCTATGCGGACACTTGTAACTGTAACTCTAGGCCTCGTGCTGTTGACGTCATCGCTCGCGGGCGCGCAACAAGGTGCCGTGCTGCAACTGTCGCCGCAGGATCAGCAAAATATAACTGCCCAGCTGGGAGCGGGAGTGGTCGGCGCCGCGCTGCCGAGCCAGACGATCACGGACCCTTCCATTTACTTTCCACTTCAACAGAAAACCCAGCAGTTCCAGGTCGTCGCCGGCCCTCATGCGGGAACCGTGCAGACGCTAGGTCTGTGGCAGGCCCGGCGCCCCGGCGGGAGGAAGGCGTGGCGCTTTCAGATGACGCCGTCGCTGGCGGGCTTCATGCGCGAGACTGACGCGGGCGACATTATCATGGCTGCGCTCACCGACTCGGGCGAAGGCGTGGTGGTCGTCACCACGCCAGCCAATCCGTTTGTGCCTAAAGGCATCCAGCCGGGTGAGACTCGGAACTACACGCAGCAGGTTTCGGTAAACTATCTGGACGACCCGAGCGATCAGAGATACTCAGGATCGATCAACGGCGCCTATACTTACCTCGGCAACTTCCAGGTGACGGTCCCGGCCGGCACTTTCCCGGCGGTCCTGTTCAGGGTCAAGTGCGAGGGCAAAGTCGGTCCAGCGCATACGGTGAATACCGGCTACAACTTTTTCGCACCCGGCGTCGGCATGGTTGCGATGATCCTGGAGGAGGACGTCACCGCGTTCTGGCTGTTCAACATCGATAGCACCACCGGGAAGGTGCTGATGTCGAAATGATCGGGCCGGCGCCGTTCGAGCGCTGAGGAATGTTACCGCGCGGAAGCTGATTTCGGCTCGTGCGTGCCTCGCTCGACAGCCGCAGCCAGCCAACTATCCACCACCCAATTCAGCTCGGCGGGATTTCCCGTCATCAGCCAATGGTTGGATCTGATGACGGCGCGCGTCGCATGCGGCAACAGCGGGAAGTTGGTTTGCTCCTGCCAGAAGAGGCTCTCGTCGGCGACCGCCAGCAGTGCGGGGCAGCGAACCTTGCGGATCGCGTCCGAATGATCTTTGAGATGCCCCGAAGAAATCGCGATCAGCGTCTGGCGTGAAATTCGCGCGCGCACCGTTCCGTCGGCGCCGCGCGCGAGGCCACGTTCGAAGGCGCGCTCCAAGTCTTTATTCCAGTTCGAATATTGCGGCAGTTTGCGCACCGAGGTTTTCGCTTCATCGAGCGACGGCCACGGCCCCAGCTCACCGGCGTACGTCATATCGACGAATACTTCGGCAGGCACCGCCGTACCGCATGCGGGCGAGGGATCGAGCAGCAGCAGGCCCTCCGTGGTCTGCGGATGACGCGCCGCGATCATCGCGGCCAACTTTCCGCCCCACGAATGGCCGCCCCAGACAACCGGACCGTTCACCAGCTGGCGACTCGACGCGAAAATCAGCTCGGCCAGCGGTTCCATTTCCCAGCTCGAGACGCCGGTGCTGCCGCCGTGGCCGGGCATATCCAGCGCAATCACGCGCCGCCCGTCGAGCGCGCTCATCAGCGACGCAAACCACAGCGCGTTGCCGCCGACTCCGTGCAGCAACACGATCGGCGTCCCGGCACCGCGCCGTTCGATTCCGGTGATAACGTTGCGGCCGTCGTCGAGCCGCAGTTCGATAAATTCCTGCATAAGACCTGCTCAAACTCCCTCACCAGACTGGTCTAACTAGCTGTAGAATTGTTATACGAACTGTATAACGACGCAAGCTGGTCCAACGGATACGTGAGAGGTCACAGCTGATTGCTGGGTCGCAGCCACAATCTGCGCCATGGTTGGCCCGGAAATTTGCCTTCTTGAAACTCGGCTGGCAACGCAGGAATGTCTAGGCGTATCATGTTGATTTCACGTTCCAAGGGGGTTCGTGCAGTTGAGTTCCGCATCCGCAGTTCAAGAATCGGCCAGCCGCGGCTTTGTCGGGCGGAGCCGGGAGATTGCTGAACTCGCATCGGGTCTCGACGACGCCATCGCCGGGCGCGGCCGCCTGTTCCTGATCTCCGGCGAACCGGGAATCGGCAAGACTCGTCTCGCTGAAGAGCTTGCGGCCGACGCCGCATCCCGCGCGATGCGAGTGGTGTGGGGCCGATGCTGGGAAGGCGGCGGCGCGCCGGCCTATTTGCCTTGGGTGGACGTCCTGCGCACGCTCATTCTCAACGAGGGCCGGGACCGGGAGCGGCACTCGGCCTTACCGGCCGAGATTGCGCAACTGATTCCCGAGTTGTCTTCGGAAACAACGATGCCTCGGGTTTCGACCGATCCGCAGCAGGCGCGTTTTCGGCTATTCGACGCGATCGCGACCCTGCTCAAACAGTGGGCGCGCTCCGTTCCGCTGCTGGTGATTCTTGACGATCTGCACGAGGCCGATCACAGCTCGCTCGAGCTGCTCAAGTTCGTCGCGCGCGGACTGACAGATTCTCGCATCGTCATAGTTGGGACGCATCGCGACGCCGAGGTTCGTCGCTCACCCTATCTCTCGGAGGCCATCGCCGAGATCCTGCGCTACGGTCATGCGATACCGCTGGCCGGCCTCGACCAGAACGAGGTGACGTTGATCGTCGAGCACCGCGCCCAGCGCTCGCCGAGCGCTGCCTTCGCCTCGGAGCTACATCGGGTCACGGCGGGTAATCCGCTGTTCGTGGATGGAATAGTGCGGGTGCTGCTAGCTGAGCGAAACCTCGGGACTTCGGATCGCATCGACCTGCGCGGGTTCAAGCTGCCGGAAGATGTACGCGGCGCGATCCGCAAACGTCTCGGGTTGTTGTCGACGCCAGCGCAGTCCGTCCTGGCCATCGCGGCTGTAGTGGGACAAGAATTCGACACCGCGTTGCTCAGGCGAATCAGCAATCTAACCCCTGAAGCATCCAGCGAGTTGATGGACGAGGCGTCCGAAGTGGGTGTCGTCGCGCGCTCGTCACACGACAGCTATCGCTTCACCCACCCACTCCTGCGCGAGTCGCTCTACAAAGGCTCGACCGAGGCGGAGCGCACGCGGCTACACCTGGCGATTGGTGAGGCGCTCGAGCAGCTGCACGCCGCCAATCTCACGCCTCACCTTGCGGCATTGGCGCATCATTTCGATCAAGCGGCGGTGGCGTCACCTGATCCGTTCCAAGTCGAGAAGGCCATCGAATACTCACTTCGAGCCGGGTGGGCAGCGATGGACGTGGAAGCCTGGGAAGAAGCACTGATTCATTTTCACGCCGGTTTGCGGCACGCGGAGAAAGGTCTTGATAGTCAAAAACGAATGGCTGAATTCTCTGCGGGTCTCGCCTATACGCGGTCATGGTCTGACCGGACTTCAAAAGACGCCGCCGCAGAAATCGAAAGCGCTATAGAGCTATGCGAGGAACGCGGCCTTTCAGGACAGGCGGGGAAGCTTCGCACTGTGGCGGCGCTTCGGCTTTGCAAAGATGACGAAGAAGAGCTCACCGATATAAGTCGCGCGATGAGGCACTTCGAAGCGGCGCAGCGTCAACTCGAACACGCGGCCGATAACGATTCGCTGTGGTTCTACATGGCGATGGCGCTCGCCGGCTGGAAGGCGCTCGACACAGCGCGAGGTATGGAAGTCTCTCAGCAAGGATTGAAAATGAGTGAGCGTTTGCGAGCGCCCGACCTCATACCTCATTTTTTGAACGTTCGGGCAAATCTCCTGGCTCATACCGGACGAATCGCCGAGGCGCTGGCGACGCCGATAGACCGCAATTTCGCTGATTCATTGGGCAGACAGCTGGAGAGGACGGGTAGAATTCTGTCGAGGCTGTGGGATCCGGCACACGGCAAGCCATGGCTGCTGGAAGGAGTCGGACTGCCCTCGGTTGAAAAAGCTCGGACGGCCGGATTCGGCCCGAATACCGACTTTCGTGCATTGGATGAAACGCTGGCCATTATGCACGTGATGACGGGAAATCTCGAAGATGCCCAAGCGCTGGTCGATAGGGCGCCGAGTTCCCTGCTTCGCGGCATGATCGCGATCCACGGAGGCGATTGGAGGGCAGCGAAATCTGTTCTCGAGTCCGGTCTCTCAATCACAGGCGCTTCCGGTGCGCGAGAACGGCATGCAGATCTGTCGTTCTGGTACGGGCGTTTGCTCCGTGTCAGCGGCGAGCAAATTCAAGCGAGTGCCTTCCTCGATGACGCTTTGCAAATTTTCGGAGAAGGCTCGCTGCCGCTGGTCGAAATGTGGCTTCGGCCCGAATGCATATTGGCGCTGCGGGGAAAGGACGCCGCGCAGTCGCATCTCGCACGGTGTCGCGAGATCCTCGCATCGCAGGAGGATTGGCGCGGACTCGTTGGCGCTGTCGCGCGAGCAGAAGCCGTCGTTGCCGCCGCCGAGAATCGAATTCAGGACGCGGAAACATTCTTCGAACGCGCGATTGCAACCTTCACCCGTTACTCGCTGCCATGGGAACAGGCCGAGAGTCTTCTGCTATGGGGACGCGCAATTGCCACCGGCGACGAACGCCGCGCGAATGAGAAGTTCGATGCGGCAATCGAGATCTACCGGCGCTACGGGGCCGGAGAGCGATGGCTCGAACGAGTACAGGAAGCGCGCAGGCATGTGCGGGGCAAAGACAGCGTGGCCGAGGACCTACCTGGGTCTTCATGCTCACCGGCAGAAAATATTTTCCGCAAAGACGGTGACCTTTGGACCGTCACGCACGGTGGGCGAACCTTCCGCCTGCGCAACCTCAAGGGCCTGGAATACATTGCCTATCTGCTCGCGCATCCCGGTGTCCGCATCCACGCATGCGACCTGGTTGCGGTCGTCGAGGGTCGCGCGCTTCACGATGCGGCCGCTTCTGTCGGGCACGCGCAGGCTCAAGGCCTGGAAGCTGCTTCCGATCTGGGTGACGCTGGTGAAGCACTCGACGCCCAGGCCGTATCGTCGTATCGGCGCCGGCTGACGGAAGTACGCGCGGAACTCGCCGAGGCCGAGAGAAACAATGATACCGGCGCCAAGGAGCGCGCGCAGCGCGAGTTCGAGGCGCTCAGCCAGCAACTCGCCTCGGCGGTCGGGCGGCATGGCCGCGTGCGTCGAAGCTCCTCGCACGTCGAGCGGGCGCGCGCGCTGGTAACGAAAAACATCCGCGCCAGTATCGAGCGCATCCGGAGCAACGACACGAAGCTGGGCGAGCACTTCGCTAACAGCATCCGTACCGGCATCTTCTGTGCCTACCTGCCTCAACTCGAAGATATTCAGTCCTGGCGGAATTGAAATCCAATAACCGCCGTTTCCCGCACAGTTACATTTTGTAACCTCATTCTTCCCGCCTCATTTGCAAGGAGGAAGGATCATGACCAACAGCTACGCATTTTCAGGCAGTCAACGCGACAAACCAAAGACGGCCCGCAAAGTAATCGATGCCGCTCTCGATAATCGGCGGCAGGGGAAAAATGTGATGAGAACAATATTCAAAGGGGCGATCGCCGCGACTTTCGCGTTCGTCCTGGTCGCGATGTGTTTCGTCTCGAAGGCGTCCGCGCAGTGCGGGTCGGTGCTCTCATCGAACCTGGAGAGCATTCAGCCGCAGCTACTGGAGGGGCAGCCTCAGTTTATGCCGGTATCGTTTCCCGTGCTCGGCAGCCAGAACGACCAGATCGTTGGATTCTGGAGAGCCAAGTTCATTTCTGAAGGCAGCTCGGGCATACCGGATGGCACGGTGATCGACAACCCGTTCGTGGAGTGGCATAGCGACGGTACCGAGATCATGAATTCCACCCGCGCCCCTGTTACGCAAAGTTTCTGCATGGGAGTGTGGCAAAAGACCGGACCGCTCAGCTACGAGCTGAATCACTTTGCGCTCGGCTTCGACACCAGCAACAACTTCGTCGGTCCGGCGCAGATCCAGGAAGACGTCACGCTCAACAAGAAAGCCAACCAGTACACCGGCACCTTCAAGACCGTTCAGTACGATGCTTCAGGGAACGTTCTCGCCGAAGTTGTGGGTAACATCACCGCGATCCGCATCACGGTCAACACCACGATTCAGCAGGTGCTCTAAGCGTCCACCTCGGCGCCCCAGCACGGACCATAGCTTCGAGCGCGCCGGAGAACTCCTCCGGCGCGCTCGAACTGCTAGTCGATCATCGTATCAATCTGAAACAGCTGCGGACCTCTTTGACGAAGGTCTCCGGCTGCTCGAAGGCGGCGAAGTGGCCGCCCTTGGTTAGTTCGTTGAAGTAGACGAGGTTGGCGAATCGCTTCTCGGCCCATCGCTTTGACGTGCGGAAAATTTCCTTGGGGAAAATCGAGCAGCCGACCTTGACCGTCACCGGGTCGGTCAGCGGGCGGCGAAAGCTTTCCCAGTAGAGACGCGCCGACGATGCGGCTGCCGCCGGCAGCCAGTAGAGCATCACGTTGTCGAGCAATTCGTCGCGCGTCAGCACGTTCTCCGGATTGCCGTCGCAATCCGTCCACGACCAGAACTTCTCCAATATCCATGTGAGTTGCCCGGCCGGCGAATCGGTAAGGCCGTAGCCGACCGTTTGCGGCCGCGTGCTCTGCTCCTTGGAGTAGCCTGAATCCCAATCATTGTAATGCTGCATGCCGGCGATCGCCGATTTCTCCTTCTCGGTGAGATCGCTCATCGTGGCTGGGTCGGGCAGCGCGATCGGCATATTCAGGTGGATGCCGGCGCAGTGAGCCGGG
>Ga0209655_10000194_pt1 | contig 22778 bp, 19 predicted proteins | sample BogFormECP03_OM2_FD_188236 | JGI IMG/M metagenome (GOLD analysis project Ga0209655, IMG submission 188236) | Bog forest soil microbial communities from Calvert Island, British Columbia, Canada - ECP03_OM2 (SPAdes) (version 2) | ecosystem: Environmental > Aquatic > Freshwater > Wetlands > Bog ...
GGAAGTTTTTGCGCCGGTGGTAGTTGTGGAGCCGTACGATGAGTTCAACGACGCCATCCGTCGCGTGAACGATTCGCCCTTCGGATTGCAGGCCGGAGTTTTTACACGCGATTCGAAGCTACTTTTTTCCGCGTTTGAAAATCTGGAAGTGGGCGGCGTGATCGCGGGCGATATGTCCGCGTTCCGCATTGATCACATGCCCTACGGCGGCGTAAAGGATTCGGGCATCGGCCGCGAAGGATTGCGCTACGCGATCGAAGAGATGACCGAGCCGCGGATCCTGGTGTTGAACCTGGGATAGCGCGCACCCATCGCCCAAATTATTTCGTTTTTTCGCTCGCTGCAGGAGATAGCAACGACGCGGCTACAGTTACCGCTAGTATTCCCACGATAACTCCCAACGAAATTGGGGCGGTAACGGGGAACCACTCGCTCAGCGTCATCTTCGCGCCCACAAAAACCAGAATCGCCGCGAGCCCCTGATGCAAAAAGCGGAAGCGCGGCAGCAGATCCGCCAAAGCAAAATACAGCGCGCGCAAACCCAAAATCGCAAACACGTTTGACGAATACACAATGAACGCATTACGCGTGATCGCCAGCACCGCCGGAACCGAATCCACCGCGAAAATAATATCCATGGCTTCGACTGCCACCAGCGCCAAAAACAGCGGCGTGGCAATCCATTTTCCCGTCTGCTTTACGAAGAAGCGCTCGCCCTCGAACTGATGCGTCACCGGAATAATCCGCTGCGCCATCAGCACCAGCGGATTGCGATCCGGCCGTATCACGCGCTTGCTCGGCCAAAACATCTTCAAACCCGTCAACAGCAGCAGCGCCCCAAAAACATACAACACCGCGTGAAACGACTGTAGCAGCTCGACGCCCGCCAGCACGAAAACAGCGCGCATCACCAGAGCCCCAAGCACTCCCAGGAACAAAACTCGGTGCTGCGACTGCGCCGGAACGTGAAACGCCTGAAAGATCAGCAGGAAAACGAATATATTGTCCACGCTGAGCGATTTCTCCACCAAATAACCGGTAAGGAATTCCACGCCCACTTGCGGCCCCTGCGAATAGTAGAGCCATAAGTTGAAAAGCAGCGATACGGAAATCCACGCCGCGCTCTCCAGCAACGCCTCGCGAAGGCCGATCGTATGGTTTTTGCGATGGAATACGCCCAGGTCAATCACCAGGGCCGCGGCCGTTGTGATCGCGAAGACTATCCAGACGTGTATTGGCGTTCCCAGCATCGCGATATGAGCGCTCTCAGATGGTGCACCAGTCTAACCGTGCGACCGCCGCGAACGAAGGCCGATATTGCACATTTCCAACACTTAATAGTTGCAGGGTTTGCGAGGATGCACGATAATTCGCCATTGTAGTCCCCGATTCGGAGCCGTCTTGGCGGCTTTCTCGTGATTAATTGCCCTCACTGCAGCACGGTGAACCCGGACTTCGCGGAATCCTGCTCACGTTGCGGGACTCCTATGCCATTGGGCGAGTCGGAAACGATTCAGATGGTGGACGCCACCGTCATCGCTCCGGGCAGCGATTTCGGTCCGCGCTATCGCATCGAAGCGCTTTTGGGCCAAGGCGGCATGGGACGTGTTTATAAGGCCTATGACAAAGACCTCGACCGGACCGTCGCCATCAAAGTGGTTCGCGAAGGCGCCATCGGTGAATCCGACGCGCTGAAGCGTTTCAAGCAGGAACTGGTTCTCGCCAGCAAGATTTCCCACAAGAATATTCTGCGCATTCACGACATGGGGGATGTCGGCGGACTGCGCTTCATTTCCATGGCCTTCGTCGAAGGCAAGGACCTGCAGCACATCATTCGCGAGAATCCCAAGATGCCGCTCGAGCGCCTGCTGAATTTTGCGCGGCAGATCGCCGAAGCTCTGGCTGCGGCGCATGCCGAAGGCGTGGTCCATCGCGACCTGAAGCCGCAAAACCTGCTGGTGGATAAGAACGATCAGATCTTCGTCTGCGATTTCGGCCTGGCAAAATCTTTTGAAGAAGGCGCCATCGGCATGACGCGCACCGGCGCGTTCCTCGGCACGCCGCGTTATATGTCGCCAGAGCAAGTGGAAGGCAAACCCGCCGACGGCCGCGCGGATCTCTACGCTTTCGGCCTGATCCTCTACGAATTGGTGATTGGCGACGTGCCCTTCACCGGCGAATCAACGCTGAAAGTGATGTACCAGCGCATTCAGGAAAAACCCAAGAGCCCGAAAGTTCTTCGCCCGGACCTGCCGAACTGGCTGGTGAAAATCATCATGCGCTGCCTGGAGCGCGATCCCAACGATCGTTATCAGAACGCGTACGAGATTCTGGCGGATCTGCAGGGCGGACAATCCGGCAGCGGCGTCTCACGCGTGGGCATGTCGCGCATCGGCTCCGGCTCGCAAAGCGTCATCATTCAGATTCCGGAGTTCGCGAACCGGCGTTGGGTGTGGATCGTAGCCGGCGTTGTGGCAGTGCTACTGCTGGCGTTCGCGATTCCGCCGGTGCGCCATCTGATTCCCGGCTTCCGCGTGGAGCAAACTGGTCCCGGCGGCGCCGCATCCTCTGGAATTCCGCCGCTCTCTAGCGGCCACTACATCGCGATTCTGCCGTTGCAGGTCCTCGGCGACCAATCGCAGCTCGGCTACCTGGCGCAAGGCATTCAGGAGGCCCTTTCGGCGAAGTTGTTTCAGCTGAAAGGCGTGCACGTTACTTCGTCCGACGCTGCCTCCAAGGCCGATCCCAAGCAACCGCTGCAGAAAATCGCGCGCAGCCTGGGCGCGAACATGCTCGTGACGGGGATGGTGCAGGGCAATGGCGACAAGATCCGCATCATCCTGAACCTGGAAGACGTGGTGAACGGCAAGCGCGTCTGGAGCCAGCAGTTCGATGGCGTTCCGGCGGACTTGTTCACGCTGGAGGATCACATCTACGCGCAAGTGGTTTCGGCGATGGATGTGAATCCCTCCAACGAAGAAAATGCCAACGCCGAGGCCCGCCCCACCGACAACGTCGCGTCCTATGATCTTTATCTGCGTGGCCGCAACGCTCTGCGCACGAACGACGCCAAGAGTGCTCAGACCGCGCTCGATTTCTTCAATGAGGCTGTGAAGCAGGATCCGAAGTTTGCGCTGGCTTATACTGGAGTCGCCCAGGCCAGCTTGCGAATGTACGGCGTAACCAACGATGGCTTCTGGACCCAGAAAGCCCTGGCAGCCGCGCAACAAGCTCTGCAGTTGAATGACAAGCTTCCAGAGGTGCACTCGACGCTGGGCAGCGTTTATCGCGCCACCGGTAAGTACGAGGAAGCAATCGCGGAGTTGAAGCGCGCGCAGGCATTAGCGCCCAATTCAGACGAAGTCTATTGGCGCATGGGCAACGTGTACTTATCGAAAGGCGACATGCCGCACGCCATCGAATCCTATCAGAAGGCCGTCCAACTGAACCCCTACTACTGGGTCAACGAAAACTCACTGGGCCATGTCTACTACCAGACCGGGGAATACGACAAGGCTTTGGAGGCGTTCAAGCAGGTTGCGACGCTTGAGCCGGATGTGAACGCGGGATACGTCAATTCCGGGACCGTGCTCAACCAGCAGGGTAAGTACGCTGAGGCAGTGCCTTATTTGCAGAAAGCGCTGCAAATCGAACCCGATACCAACGCCTACACGAACATCGGCACAGCCTATTTCTTCCTGAAGCGGTTCGCCGAGGCCGCGGACGCCTTCGAGAAGGCCGTAGCGATCAATTCGAATGACACCCAGTTGTTCGTAAACCTGGGCGACGCTTATCGCGCCTTGGGCCAGAAGGATAAAGCCCAAGCCGCCTATCAGCAGGCAATTTCCGTCGGTTACAAGGAATTGCAGACGAATCCGCAGGACGCTGCGGTTATGGCTGAGATTGCCCTCTCGTATGCCAAGGTTGGAAACGTTCAGGAATCAGAAACCCTCATCAAGCGGGCTCGCGCGCAAGACAAGAAAGACGTGACGATCGCCTATATCGAAGTCCTGATAAGTGCGCAGAACGGAAAACAGAGCCAGGCGCTGACATTGCTCGCCGACGCGCTCGAGAATCACTTTCCCGCTGACTACGCCCAGAACGATCCGGACTTGGCTACCCTGCACGAAAATCCCGAGTTCATCAAGCTGATCAAGAAATACTCGAAGAAGCCCTGAAACAACTGCGCTCTATCAGGATGGGAAGCGCGCTGGCCGGCGAAAGCGGGATGACCCGCAGGCACCCTAGCGCCCAGGCCCCCAAACCTCCGGACGCACCAAGAAAGCTTCCTCATTCGACGGTAAGCAAAAAAAATGGCCTCTCGGTCACGCCGAGAGGCCAGGATTGAGGGGTCGAATCCCTGATTTGGACGAGTCGCTTAAAGAGCCTTGCGGCGCTTCCAGCTGAAAAGCCCGATCAACGGCAGTCCGGATCCCAGCATCAGCAAAGTGCCCGGCTCAGGTGTTAGTTCCGCCGAACCAGACTCGCCCGGCAGCATTCCGGTGCAGGCGCTTTTTGTGGGGTCGCACGTAAGCTCCAGTTCGACGTAGCCACCTGGGGCCGGATTGGTTCCACCTTTAGTGGTATCAGGGGAATTAGGACCCACCAAAGGCGTTGCGCCGATGTCTGCGCAGGTGTTGAACGCAGGCTCGAGGTCACCAGACTCTGCCCCTACGAAGCAGGTGTATTGCGAAAATCCGACCGTGGGTATAACCGCGAGAAACAGGGCCTGGAGCGTGTCAGACTGTGGGCAAGTAGCGTTTGAGCCAGTGCCGGTGCAGTTCGTCGGCTCATAAATAAAATTCGTGACGATGTCGAAATTCGGGTCTCCGCCTTGTACCTGTTGTTGGGTCGGTCCGGCGATATCGGCTGGATCTTGAATATCGTTGATCGTAAAGCAACTGATGCCGGGACTCGCTTCTTCTGCGGCCGCGCAAGACTCGATCGTTGGATCGATGGGCACGGTAATTCTGCCGATGGGGTCCTGCTGGGCGCTTGAGACACCGGCCCCAAGCCCCGCCGAAACTACAAATGTCGCCACCGCAAGCAATCTGCAGAATTTCATCTAAAAACCTCCGCGCATTTAGCTACGGACGGGACAACAGCACGTACACGGCCAAGTGGCAACCAAATCGCGAAAAATAACCCCTTTGTATTGAAATACATCGAATACCGTATTTTTCGCCCCATCGTCTCAGTATGCAACACTTTGCACAACTCCGCCCTTCCGCTATCTGTATGGCGTATTTGGTGTTGTATGCTGCCGCGTGCCCCGTTCTGATATCCAGCACGTTCCACTATCCCATTTGCTGATCTCGCGCCATAATCCCTGCGCACTCGAAAGCCGAATATGCTGAATCTGCCGTTCACAAATTTTCGCCTTGCACTCAAGACGGCTCTCGCCGGCTGCCTGGGCATGTATTTTGCCTCGGTCCTGCACATGCCGCAGCCCTATTGGGCTGCGATCAGCGCCATGATCGTGATGCAGATAAATCTCGGCGCTGCGGTAAGGCAATCCTGGATTCGCTTCGCCGCCACGGCTGTCGGCGCCGCCGTCTCCATTCCGTTTATGGCAGTCCCGGGACAAAAGCTCTTGGTCTTCGGCGTGGCCGTGTTTGTCACGGTCGTTCTGTGCACGATTTTGCACCTTGAGGACGGAATACGCCTCGCCGCCGTCACCATCGCGATCATCATGCTCGTCCCGAACACCGGCCGGCCGTGGGTACCCGCGCTCAACCGCTTTCTGGAAGTTTCTTTCGGAATTCTCATTGCGCTGGTGGTGGCGGAATTCGTCTTGCCTACCACGGCCCTGGAAAGTCTCCGGCATGCGCTTGCCGAAAAATTCCTGCAGCTCGACACCTTCCTCTCGGCGCTGCTGCTGCGGTTTCGCGGCGAGAATGTGGTTGACGTTGATGCGTTGCGCGCGAGCCTCGCAACTCTGGGGCGTCAAAACACGGACTTCTACGCGCACGGCCGCTATGAGCCGGCGCGTTGGTCCGCACGCCGCATAACTCTCGTAAAATTGCTGCAGCACGAAGAGCGCATGTCTCAAGCCGTGGAAACTCTCGACGCCGCTTGCGACGGAGATTTTTGTGGAGGGATTGACCTGAGGTGGGAGCCGGAGTTCAGCCAGCTATGCGCTGGAATCTCCGAAGCCCTGCAGCGAATCGCGGAAGGAATCTTGACCGGAAAATTCTGGACGCCCGAATACGATTTCGCGGCCGCGATCCAGGCGCTGGACGCGAGAGCAAACGCAGCGGATATCTCCTTCGCACCCGCCGCGTCCAGCGCTCTCAGTGTCGACGCGACGCCTGCCACGCCAACTTTGGAAGGCGTTTTGCGCTCGCACACGATCTACTTCGCGTTGCAGAGCGTGGCCCGCGAGCTCGCGGCCGCACAAGTTACCGCACGAGAAATAGTCTCCGAGGGCGCGACTCCACCCAGCACAAAGTAGGGAAGCGGCGCACGAACGATTGCCGCGCCCATCAATCTCCGCTCGAGTGGCCCGCGATTGGCTCCGTGTTACACTGCGGCGTTTCCCACAGGAGGTCTCATGCGGGGGCTGATGTTGCGCTCGGCTTCGCCCTTGACAATTTTGATCCTTGCCTTCACCTGCGCGAATGCCCGTGCGCAGCCTCAGCTGCCTCTCGAGATGCAACAGAAGATTGATAAGGTGGCCCACGACGCGCTTGCCAAGACGGGCGTGCCAAGCGCATCCGTCGCAGTCGTAAAGGATGGGCACATCGCATATCTGCACGCCTACGGGAATGCTCGGCTCGACCCCGAAACGCCGGCAAAGCCAGAAATGCGTTACAGCATTGGTTCGATCAGCAAGCAGTTCACGGCTGCGGCCATCTTGCGGCTACAGGAAGAGGGCAAGCTTTCGCTGGACGATAAAGTCAGCAAATTCATTCCGGGTCTTACCCGCGGGGATGAAGTAACAATTCGCGAGCTGCTTTCACACACTTCCGGCTATCAGGACTACTGGCCGCAAGACTATGTTATGCCCATGATGTTGCAACCGGTTGATGCGCGGAAGATTCTGGACACCTGGGCGCGCAAGCCGCTCGATTTTGATCCTGGAACGAAGTGGCAGTACAGCAATACGAACTACGTTATCGCTGGCCTGATCGTTGAGAAGGCCAGCGGCGAACCGCTCCTGCAATTTCTGCAGCAAGAAATATTCACGCCCCTCAAGATGAAGAGCGTTGCAGACACTGATAAGGCGAAGCTCGGCGACACAGATCCCACCGGTTACATGCGTTATGCCCTCGGACCGCCGCGGCCCGCACCCAAGGAAGGCAGTGGCTGGCTCTTCGCCGCAGGTGAGCTAGCCATGCCCGCAGAAGACCTGGCGAAGTGGGACATTTCGATCATCAATCAGGAATTACTAAAACCCGCTTCCTATCGCGAATTTGAAACTGAGGTTGTGCTCAAGAATGGTCTGGGGACGCAATATGGACTCGGCGTGGACGTCAGCGCGAAGCTTGGCCATCGCTCATTGTCGCACGGCGGTGAGGTTTCGGGCTTCACGTCGGAAAATCTGGTATTTCCGGATGAACGCGCTGCGGTAGTTGTGCTCACAAACCAAGACGCCTCCGATGTTTCGGGAGCGATTGCCTCCGGCATTGCGCCCTTGCTGCTCGCCAGTGCTGACCCGGCTACTCCAGAAAAGCTTGCGCAAGCACGCAGAATTTTCGAAGGTTTACAGCACGGCGCCATAGATCGTTCTCTTTTCACCGACAACGCCAATTTCTATTTCAATGAGCAGGCGCTAAGAGATTTCGCTGGCAGCTTGGGTCCGCTGGGAACGCCGGAAGAATTCATCCAGACTCGCCAGGCGTTGCGCGGAGGTATGAAGCTGCGCGAGTACACCATCAAATTTCCAAAAACGACTTTAGAAGCTTGGACCTTCGAAATGCCGGATGGCAAGCTGGAACAGTTCCAGGTCGCGGCTCAAAATTAGCGCCGGTCTCTGCTCTCTTTGTTTCTCGAGACGCGCAGAGTCTTTGTGGTTCGTCGCGTCAGTTCGTCTTCGGAGGAAGGCCACGGACCTGCCCCAGCCTGTTGCATTCCAAAAGGGCGCGCCCTGCGGCGGTCACTCTGACGACGGTGCGCCCTCCCACCACGTCTGGTTCGACCAGCCCGCGCTCGTTGGCCTCTTCCCACACCGGCAACTTCGGACACGATGTGCGCCACGCATCCATTACTTCTTCGTAGCTCCGCTCGCTCCCCGCAAGCCATTCGAGCAGGTCCAGAATCAGCGCGTCCACGACCATGTCAGCCATGAATCGTTCCTTCCATTGCTTCGGTCAATTTTAGCGCGAGTGTCGCGCGCCGTTTCAGAGATTTGCTCGCCGCGCTTCCTGCTCCTGCTGCTAAACTCCAAGCTGCTTAAGATTTCGCGACTGCAAGCACTCGAAACCAGGAAAGGGAATTCTCTATGGGCGAACTATTAGACCTGGCGGTCAAAGCGCACGGCGGCCTCGCGCGCTGGAACGAAGTGACCACGATCAAGGTCGCCGCATCCATCACCGGCGCCATCTGGCACGTCAAAGGGAAGCCAGATTTTCTCAAGGACGTGGTCATAACCGCGGAGACGCGCCAAGAACGCGTCACGCTGGACTTCCCGGGCCAGAATAAGCGCGCCATCTTCCAGCCCAAGCGTGTAGTGATCGAAACCGCTGACGGAACCCCGATCGAAGCGCGCGACGATCCAGAGAAATCTTTCGCAGGCCAGCAACGCGAAACTCCGTGGGACGATATCCAAGCCGCCTACTTCGCCGGTGAAGCGCTTTGGACGTACCTCAACACTCCGTTTCTATACACTCAGGAGGGTTTCGTCACTGAAGAAATCGCGCCCATCAACGTCGAGAGTTCCACCTGGCGGCGCCTCAAGGTCACTTTCCCCGAAAACGTGAAGAGCCACACGCGCGAACAGATTTCCTGCTTCTCACCCAGAGGATTGCTGTGTCGCCACGATTACACCGTGGACATCCTCGGCGGCGCCACCGGCCTGAACTATGCATTCGACTACCGCAACGTTGAAGGCATCGTTATCCCCACCAAGCGCCGCGTCTTCGCCTACGAAGGCGATTACCAACCAGTGACAGAGCCTTTGCTCGTCGCGATCGACATGGGCCACATCACTCTCACCTGAGAATGTTGCACTAAGTCAACGCGCTGGCGGACCAGGCCACTGTGCTTAGGGTATGCGTTCGCCCGGCACGTTCGTCGTCGAATGTTTCGGCAGGAATTCGCGGAGTAAATTCCCACCCACTCGTCCCGCCAGGCCCACAGCGGCATTCGAGAACACCAGGTGCGCACCGCGGTTCGCTGCGGGATAGTACAAATTAGAGAGCGCTCCCGAGCACATATCACCCAGGACGTAAGAATAGTTGGGCTCCGTATGCCCATCATCGCCGCGCGTGAGGAATGCGGAGCCGATCGCGTGCAGCATTCGCGACTTTACCGAGCCGGTGCCTTGATAGTAGTAGCGCGGGTCCTGATGCAGCAGCGAAGGGAAGATCGCGTGAGTCAAATAATCACTGCTCCGTCCGTCTGCAAACTTTGCCGCAAAGCGCTTGCCGTAACCTGCTGCGCCTTGCCCGTATCCGGCGAACGAGTCGTTCGCTTGCTCCACGCCGGCCGCGAAGCCTACGCCCAGCATCGCCACGGGATCGAACGTGCCGCGCGTTGCGAACGAAAATTTCTGTTGCCAGGTCATCGGCGCTGCGTCATTAATGTAGCTCGTATAGAAATTTGGCAGTATGCCAACCAGCCGTTGCTTCTCCGCGTCCCTCATCTGCTCCGCGGCAATCACTTCGGTGGGATGCACAATCACTTCCATATTCGTTGCCGCAGGGGAAAGTGAAATATCTGGAACGTCATAAACCTGCCGCGCCGCCAGCACGAATTCCGCGGATGAAAAAACCGCGAAGCCCTTCGCTTCAACAATCACAAAGTAGGAGCCCGGAAGAATCTCCGTAAAATTAAATTCTCCGTTGGCCTCGGACAACATCCTGTGCGATTGCGTTCCATCCCGGGGCAGCAAGCTGACGCCTGCGCCGGAGACGCTGGCTCCGCTTGCGTCTAAGACCGTTCCCAAAACGCTGGCGGATGCCTCCGCTGCGGGCGATGTTGCAAGAAGTCCGTGGGGCAGGGACGTGGGGAGTAGGGCGGGCGCAGAATTTTGTTCCTGGGCGCGTGCGCTCGCAGGAGCCACAAAGCACAAAAGAGACGCACAGGCGAAAACGAAATAGCGACGCAGTTGTCCGGACTTCCCGCAGGCGTTCCTCCGGGGCAAAACGGCGGGCACAGCGCGAGGCTCACCTAGGCGTCGTAGATTGGTACGGCTCGCGTCGAACAAAGTAGGCGCACAGGTCACGAAGTCACAGTGGATTAGCCAGCGCTGGTCGATCTCTAATCGTGTTGCGGGTGGTACACGTGCCAAACTGCAGCGTCAGGGCTCGTCTACTACTTCATTAGCGCATAACGAGAACTACGAAACAGTCCCGCATTGCACACATCGCGCGTAGCGCACAATAGCTGGGCAAGCACATCATTGCCGTGACTCTCAGGCCCAAATCGCTGTACGCTCATTCCGGAGATGGACGAGCAATGGCGCGAATAAAAAGCCCCAGAAAACGCACGGCCATCCTCCGCGCGGCGGTCCGCGAAATCGCCCAGGCGGGGCTCGGCGCGCCCACCGCGAAGATTGCCAGTCGCGCCGGTGTCGCCGCCGGCACGCTCTTCACGTACTTCCCGACCAAGGAACAGCTGTTGAACGAGCTGTATCTCGAGCTGAAGGGCGAGGCGTATGCCCGCCTCAACGCTAAATTTCCGGGGGAGGGAAATCTGCAACGTCGGGCGCGCCATATTTGGTCGAGCTATCTCGATTGGGCCATCCAATTTCCAGAAAAACGTAAAGTTTCCGTGCAACTCAACGTCTCCAATGTGATCACACCCGAAACGCGCGAGAAAACCGCCGCAGCGCGCGGCGCAGTTGGCCAAACGCTCACCGAACTCGACCGCCGCGCTGCGCAGCGCGGGCTGCCGGCAGGTTTCGCGGCCGCCACGATGATGGCGCTGCAGGAAGCCACCATGGAATTCGTCGCCCGGCAGCCGAGACGTCGCAAACAGCTCATGGCACGAGGCTTCCAGGCCTTCTGGCGGGCGCTGCGCTAAAATCCCAGCACCCAAGAATAAATGAGCATCCAGTCAGTCATTGTGGTCATCCAATGCCCCGGAGGAAATCTTAATGGCTAAAGTCTGGTTGATTACAGGAAGCGGGAACGGCCTCGGGAATGACATTGCCAAGGCTGCGCTGGCCGCTGGTGACTGCGTAGTGGCCGGAGCGCGTCGGACGGAAGAACTCGCACCCCTGGTGGCGCAGTACGGCGAGTGGGTGAAGCCCGTCACGCTGGAAGTGCGCGATGAGTCCGCCGCAAAGGCAGCGGTGCAGTTGGCGGTGGACGGCTTCGGTCGCCTCGACGTGCTCGTCAACAACGCCGGTTACGGCCAGTTTGCGCCGTTTGAACAAATGAGCGCCGGGGATTTCCAGGCCGTCATGGACACCTGCTTTTACGGCGTCGTGTACACCACCCGCGCCGCGATTCCGGTGATGCGCAAGCAAAAGTCCGGGCACATTTTTCAGGTCTCTTCAGTCGGCGGCCGCCTGGGGATTCCCGGCAATACGCCTTATCACGCGGCAAAGTGGGCCGTAGGCGGATTCAGCGACTCGCTGGCGATGGAAGTCGCGTCGTTCGGGGTCAAGGTCTGCACGCTGGAGCCGGGAGGTATCCGGACCAACTGGCTGCGGCGCGCCAGTCAGAATGCGCCGGAGCTGCTGCCGGAGTATGAGGCCTCGGTCGGTTCGTTCGCGAAGATATTGCGCGGCCTCGAAGGGCGTGCGGAAGGCGATCCCCGGAAAATCGCGGACGTAATCGTGCAACTGGCGAATAGCGACGACGTCCCCACCAGGCTGATCCTCGGCGTAGACGCGGAACAGCGCGTGCAGCACGCAGAAGCCGCCCGCACCGCCGAGGCCGCGAAATGGCGACATCTCACGCACTCCACGGTTTTCGAAGATGGGCAGTTCGACAGCCGGTTGTATGTGGCGAACAGCGGAACCAGTTCCTGAACCGCTAATCCATCCGCACAAAACGGAATCGCGCCGAACGCAGCCCACAGCCCAGGCTGCCGTCGGCGGGCCTCGTTCAATGCGGGCGGGTCGCGAGGCCCGCCTGCTTCCACAACTTCTCCCAGTGCCATACGCCGGGAGTTGTGTGCAGCAGGCGATAGCCCAACTGGTGCGCCAGCATCAAAATCTGGCCGCGATGATGCGCCTCGTGCGAGAACATGTAAGCAAACATCGTCCCGCCGGCCGGCCAGGTCTGCGCCCAACTGCCGCGCGCGAATTTCGGCACGCGCCGATTCGGCGCAGTTGAAAGCGCATCGCTCAGCATGCGCAAACACTGCACTCCACTTTTTGCATGCGCGGCCGAAGCCTGCTTGATCGTGCAGCGGTCCGGATCGAGCGCCGCCGGACACTTCAAATGCGGCGCCGAATTCTTCAGCCACGAGCGACGGCAGTTGTGCAGATGCGCGAAGATCGCCGCGATCGTCCGCCCGCCGCGTTTTTCACCCGGCAGCTGCGCACGCCACGCGCGCGGGTCCAGCTCCGCCAGGATCAGCTGGTTCATCGCGTCGTTGCACGCATAAGTTTCCAGCAGCGAATCGCGAATTTCAGCCAGTGCCGCATGCGTCCCGCTCGTCACATTTGCACGTTTTGCTCCGCGCGATTGTTGTGCCATGGAAGCTCCGCCAACCGAGGAATCCCGCAAGTCCATTCAGTAAACATCTCGCCGAAAGCGCGCGCTCCCGCCGATCCGCGCATATAATACTACCGTGGAGGATGCGAAGCTCATTGTCGTCGAGTCGTGCGGCAGCCGCCCCGAGGCGGAGTTGGTCCGCGGCGCGCTCGAAGAAGCCGGCATTCCCGCAATCATTCAGGGCGACACCGCAGGAGGAATGCGCGAACATCTGGCGTGGTCCGGCGCCGGATTCAAAATCCTCGTGCGCGACAATGACGCAATCGCAGCCCGCGATTTTCTGGCTGAACTCGCCAAGGGCGGCGAAGACTCCGAGGCAGATTCCGAAACCGACCCCGGCTCGTTCCCGCCATGGCGCCGCTTCAGCTAGCAGCCCGAATCTGCATCGCCAATTCGCGCGCAGTTCTTCCGCCGCGCTGAATTCGCTTTACGCCGATTTCAGCGAAGCCATATCAATCGAGAAGCGGTACTTCACGTCGGACTTGAATAGCCGCTCGTAGGCTTCGTTCACCTTCTGAATCGGAATGATCTCCACGTCCGAGGTGATGTTGTGCTTGCCACAGAAATCCAGCATCTCTTGGGTTTCGGCGATGCCGCCAATCGGCGAACCCGAAAGGCTGCGGCGCCCCATGATCAGCGAAAATACTGAAACCGCCAACGGTTTCTCCGGGGCGCCCACCATTACGACGTGGCCATCGCGTCGCAACATACTGAGGTAAACGTTGATGTCGTGATCCGCAGACACGGCATCCAGAATAAAATCGAAGCTGCTCGCGTGTTTCTGCATCTCGTTCGCATCTTTCGAGACGACCACCTCGTCTGCCCCCAGCCGCAGCGCGTCATCCTTCTTGTTCGGCGAAGTCGTGAACACCACCACGTGTGCTCCTAGCGCGTGCGCGAATTTAACGCCCATGTGCCCCAGTCCGCCCAGACCAACTATGCCAACCTTCTGGCCCTTGCCAACTTTCCAGTGGTGCATCGGGGAGTACGTCGTGATTCCGGCGCACAGCAGGGGAGCGGCTCCGGCAAGCTGCAGGTTCCCGGGCACGCGCAGCACAAAGTGTTCGTCCACCACGATGCTTTCAGAGTAACCGCCGTAAGTGACGCCTCCCAAATGCTTGTCGGGGAAGTTGTAGGTCAAAGTAAAGTTCGGGCAGAACTGCTCCTGGCCCGCCTTGCACTCCGGGCAGGTGCGGTCGGAATCCACCATGCAGCCGACGGCGGCGAGGTCCCCGGCCTTGAACTTCTTGACCGCGGAGCCAACCTTCGTCACGCGGCCGACGATTTCGTGCCCCGGAACGCACGGGTACACGGTCGCCATCACATCGTGCCACTCGTCGCGCACTTGGTGCAGATCGGAGTGGCAGATGCCGCAGAACAAAATTTCGATTTGCACGTCGTGTTCCGTTGGATCGCGTCTGGAAATCTTCGTGGAAGCCATCGGTGATTTCGAACTGGCAGCGGAATAAGCTTTTACGTTGGGCACAGTATTCTCCTCAGTCGAATTGGATTACGGATTCTTGATTGCAGATTCACGTTTCGGTTGGTGCCGCGGACATTCGCGCGGGCGCCTGGTCGCGCTCTCGCCGGTCAGGGTCTGATCACGATCCGGTCACAGTCCCGTCATTTTCTGAAGTGCCTCCGGATATCGCTCGCCCGCAACCGTGATTTTCGCAGCTGCACTATTGATTTCACGCAGGTCGTCGGCTGTGAGTTTCACTTCGAGCGAACCATTATTCTCGTCGAGTCGCGACAGATTCGTCGTCCCCGGGATCGGCGCGATCCAAGGCTTCTGCGCCAGCAGCCAAGCCAGCGCGATCTGTGCAGGCGTCGCACCCTTCGCCTTCGCAATCCTGCCGAGCAAGTCCACGACTGCCAGGTTCGCCTTCCGTGCCTCCGCCGCAAACCGCGGAAGCCTGCTGCGGAAATCAGTTTTGTCAAACGTCGTGTCCTCGTCAATCTTTCCGGTCAGAAATCCCTTGCCCAGCGGGCTGTACGGCACAAAGCCAATTCCCAGTTCTTCCAGCGCAGGGATCACTTCCTCCTCGGGCTTCCTGAACCACAATGAATATTCGCTCTGCAGCGCCGTCACCGGCTGCACCGCGTGCGCGCGACGAATCGTCTTCACTCCCGCCTCGGACATTCCGAAATGTTTCACCTTGCCGGCCTGAATCAACTCCTTCACCGCGCCCGCCACTTCCTCGATCGGCACGTTCGGGTCCACGCGATGCTGGTACAACAGATCAATTACATCGGTCTTCAGTCGCTTCAGTGAACCTTCCACGGCCTGCTTGATGAGTGCAGGCCGGCTGCTCACGGGCGCCGCCCCGGGCCGCGTGTCGCTGCCACTCAGATCGAACCCGAACTTGGTAGCGATCACCACTTGCTTGCGAAACGGAGCCAGCGCTTCGCCTACCAGTTCTTCGTTCGTGAACGGGCCGTACACCTCCGCCGTATCGAAAAACGTGATGCCGCGCTCCACAGCGGCGTGCAGCAGGTCCGTCATCTCCTTCTTGTCCTTCGGCGGCCCATAAGAAAAGCTCATCCCCATGCAACCGAGCCCAAGAGCCGAAACTTCCAGTCCACTCTTTCCAAGTTTGCGCTTTTGCATCAAGTCTCCTTCCGAAGCGTTTCCCACATCCCAGTGTTAGAGTCAAACGCCGCACCAAACGATTCAATCCCGAATTAGCTTTTCGTCCCGGCGCGGATTCTAGAAGAAACGAAGCTCTTTCATTGGATAGTGCCGGCGATTTCGCGTCCAAAGTTGCAGCTCGTGAAGGGAAGCTGTAGCAGCGATCAAAGCGTCGCCCAACTCGACTCCGTGGCTCTTGGCGTACTGTCGCAAAAACGCACCGGCTCGCTGGCCGATCTCCGCATCAATCGGGATCGCTTGAACCGCGGCGAATAGCGCCTGAAGTATTTCGTCCTCCGGCTGGCGAGCCCCATGCCAAAGCTCGGCAACGGTCACGGGAGAGCAGAAAAGCGCCGTGGATCCGCGGCTCAGGGCGTCCCACTTCGTCAGAATAGCTGTGTCCCGAGCGCGCGAGACCTCGATCAAAATATCGGAATCAATCAACAGGGATTTCAAGGTGCGATTCTCTTCAGGCGTTTCCCTTTGCGCAGCCGCCGGATGTAGGTCGTCGTGCTAGGCAGATCATCTCGGTCCTTCCACATTCCCACCAGCGCCGCCATCGCTTGCCTGCGATTGGCAGGCGAACTCCCGTATCGGTCCCGCACCGCCTGACGCACCAGCTCGGAAATGGAGGTGCGCTGCTGCCGCGATCGCACGTGCAGCGCCTTCCAGATATCATTGTCCAGATATAGCTGAGTCCGCCTCATGATGTATAGTATACATCAGCTTCATGGTGGCACGGAAACAGGAAATCCGTACACGGGTCGCGTTGCGAATTCACTGAGCTTTGGGATAAAGCAGGTGGCCGAACCGAGCACGCTCGCAAATTCCCGCCCAGGGTTTTCGCAGAGCGCTCTCGGTTCTGGGGAATACTTGCAGCGAACGGAAATTCAAACAATACAGGGAAATATGTATGCGGATTCGTACGCTGGCGTACGCAGAAGGCGGGATTGCGAGTGCCTTTACCGGCGGGCCGCGCTCCCGCGGCACGCACCTCCGAAACGGATGCTCTCAAACCGAGCTTTGCTTCTTGCGGGAGATTTTCTCCAGGCTGGCAATCAGGTCAGTACCCAGATTGGATTTCGCAGTGAAATATTCGATTTGATACGAGTCCGCAAACTCCCGCATAAGCCTCGGGTCCTGCGCGCTCATGATTACAATCGTTGCGGAGGGGATCGCATCTCGTAATTTGATTGCCAGCACGCTGCCATGCACCTGAGGAAGCGAGAGATCCAACAGAATTACGTCCGGCATTGCCGCTGCAGCTCGCTCCACTGCGTCATCGCCATCCGCCGCTTCGCCGCACACTTGCCATTTGTCCGAATGGGAAGCCAGCAGCGACTTGATCGCTCCGCGCACACGGTCCGAATCATCCACGATGAAAATGCGCAGCGTCATAACAGGATTTGTGCTGCGAGATTTGGCCAAGACGTTCATCGAAAGACCATACCGTAAAGACTGTATGCAAAATTTTGCCCGATAGGTTAAAAACCGCATCCCTCGAGTAGACAAACTGAAATATACTTCCGAAAGTCCGGACGCGAAAAGCGCATTTGTTTTCGTTTCGTCCTAAAGGAACCTGTCAGTGGCCTCATTGCGTGTCCTGTTGGTTGATGATCATGAACCCATTCGCAGAGGGATTCGCGAGCTTCTCTCGTCCCGCGCCAATTGGACTGTTTGCGGCGAAGCAGCGGACGGAATCGACGCAATTGAAAAAAACCGGCGACTTGGACCCGACATCGTTCTAATGGACATTTCGATGCCGCGCATGAATGGATTGGAGGCGACGCGAAATATTCTGCGGGAGTTCCCTCATCGCAAAGTCGTGATCATCACTCAAAATGACCCCACTGTCGCTCGAACGCAGGCTGCCGCGGTCGGCGCGAAGGCCGTCATCACCAAGAACCAGCTCTCACAAGACTTGCTAAGCACGATGGAACGAGTGGCGGACAATCGCGATTTCGAACTCGCTCACCCACTCCCGGACCATGCTTCCGCCAATGCCAAAGATCTCACCCGAGGCGGCGGCGAGCTTGGTGAGCTGATTCGCGACTTCGATTGGGCGAAGACGCCGCTAGGGCCAATCGAAGCATGGCCGCAAAGTTTGAAAACTGTAGTTCGCGTGTTGCTGACCTCTCGTTTTGCAATGTGGATGAGCTGGGGACCAGAACTGACCTTCTTTTATAACGACGCGTACGCGCGAATGACGCTGGGCAAGAAGCACCCTTGGGCGTTGGGGAAACCTTCACAGCAGGTGTGGGCTGAAATCTGGAACGACATCGGTCCGCGAATTCAGAAGGTTTTAGATAGCGGTGAGGCAACGTGGGACGAAGCGCTGCTCCTGTTCCTGGAAAGAAGCGGGTATCGCGAAGAAACGTACCACACGTTTTCCTACAGCCCCTTGAGCGACGACGATGGCAAGGTCGCCGGTCACCTCTGCGTGGTAACCGAAGAAACCGAGCGGGTCATCGGTGAACGCCGCATCAGCACACTGCGTTCGCTGGCTGCCGAGCTCAACAAGACGATCGCGGAGTCAGAAGTGTGTGAATCCATCGTTCGCTCTCTCAGCGAAAATCAACAAGATCTTCCGTTCTCGCTCACATATCTTTTTAGTGATGATGGAAAACAAGCCTGCCTCGCCTGCCAAACAGGGATCGAACCCGGCCACCCTGTCGCAGCTGCTTGCATTGCGGTTGACGCACAAAATAATCACTGGCCAGTCGGCGAAGTACTGAAGACCAAGAGTTCAGTCACCGTGGAAATGTTGCCGGAGCGGGGTAGGTTCGCGTCCCTTCCGTGCGGCTTCTGGGACATCGCACCGTCGAAGGCGCTTTTGGTTCCCATCACCAGCCCAGGCCAGGAGAATCCCGCGGGAGTTCTCATTGCCGCTCTCAATCCATACAGGCAACTGGATGCCGGCTATCGAGGATTCATCGAGCTGGTGGCCGGCCAAATCGCGGCAAGCATCGCGAACGCGCGCGCGTATGACGAGGAGAGAAAAAGGGCGGAAGCCCTCGCAGAAATCGACCGCGCGAAAACAGTTTTTTTTAGCAATGTCAGCCACGAATTTCGTACTCCGCTGACCCTGATGCTGGGGCCCCTTCAGGATCTGCTCGCGAGAAGCCAAACGCACCTATCGCCCACTGCCAAAGAGCAATTGGAACTTGCAAATCGAAACGGGGCGCGCCTCTTGCGGTTGGTAAATACGCTGCTCGATTTTTCGCGCATCGAAGCCGGCCGAGTCCACGCTGTTTACCAGGCCACCGACCTCGCAGCTTTCACCGCAGAGCTCGCCAGCGTCTTTCGCTCCGCCACCGAAAAGGCCGGTCTAAGGCTGCTGGTCAATTGCAACTCGACGAGTGAGCTGGCGTATGTGGACCGCGACATGTGGGAGAAGATTGTCCTCAATTTAGTCTCCAATGCTTTCAAGTTCACATTTGACGGTGAGATTGAGGTCAGTCTGCGACAGGTCGGCACTACGGCCGAACTTCGTGTTCGAGATTCCGGCGTCGGAATTCCTGTCGACGAAATTCCTCGGCTGTTTGATCGCTTCCACCGCGTTTCCAATACTCGCAGCCGCACCCACGAGGGCAGCGGCATCGGTCTTGCCCTGGTCCATGAACTGGTGAAACTGCATGGCGGTTTCGTCCGAGTTGAAAGCGTACCGGAGCAAGGCAGTACGTTTATCGTCAGCATTCCGTTGGGACAAGATCATTTGGCGTCCGGTCAGGTCGGCGGAGATCGCCCCCTCTCCTCTACTGCGACAGGTGCCGCGCCGTTTGTCGAAGAGGCTCTGCGCTGGCTGCCGCAGGCTGCACCAAGCGATTCGGCTTCGCAGATAGCCCCTGATTACGAACTAATGGCAGTGCCCGCGCCAGTGTCGTCTCAGCGCCACGGCCGGCCTCGAGTGCTGATCGCCGACGACAACGCGGATATGCGTCTGTATCTGACGCGCCTGCTCGCGGAACGCTTTGAGGTGCAGGCTGTTGCGAACGGTCGCGCAGCGCTCGAAGCTATCAGCCAAAAAGCGCCCGATCTCGTCCTCTGCGACGTGATGATGCCCGAACTCGACGGCTATGGGCTGTTGCGGGAATTGCGCGCGCATGCTGCGACAAGAACTCTGCCGTTCATTCTTCTATCGGCCAGGGCGGGGGAAGAGTCGCGTGTTGCAGGTCTCGACGCGGGTGCGGATGATTATCTTGTAAAACCATTCAGCGCCCGTGAATTAATTGCTCGCGTGCAAACCCATCTGCAATTGGCGCAGGTTCGTAACGAAGCAGAGAAGGCCATTCGCGAAAGCGAGAACAAACTTCAACTTTCGTTGAAGGCGTCAACAATGGGCGCATTCTCCTGGCATCCAGACGCAGATCGCTGTGAAGCCGACCGCAGAGTTCTGGATATTTTCGGACTTTCGTCCACGGAGGAGTTAACCCTCGCCGCAGCGCTGGACACCATGATCCATCCCCAGGATCGCGATCGATATGCGCAAAGCGTCACTCAATCGTTGCGCTCCGACGGTGATCGTAAGCTCGAGGAAGAAATCCGTATTCGCCGCCGCGACGGCCAGGAACGCTGGATTTCCGTAACCGCTCAGGTGCATTTCGCGGATGGACACGAAGCCGAGCGCATGATCGGTCTGATCGGCGATATTACGGAGCGGAAGCGCACGGAGCTTGCCTTGCGCGAAAGCGAGGAACGGCAAGCCTTCCTGCTCACTCTAAGCGATGCCCTGCGACCCCTGGCCGATGCGATTGAGATTCAAGAGACCGCTGCCCGCATCGTCTGTGAACACCTCCACGCCAATCGTGTGGGATATGCCGAAGATCAAGGCGATGGTAAGACCGTGGCCATCACGCGGCATTTCGCCGATCACGTCCCTCCAATCGAAGGTGCCTACCGGAATCGCGACTACGGTGAAATGCTCTTGAAAGAATTGCGCGCGGGACGCACCGTCACACGCAACGACCTCGCAAACGATCCAACCCTCACGGATGACGAGAAGGCCGCTGACGCGCTCCTGCAATTGGGCGCTGCCGTCAAAATTCCCGTGGTGAAAGCGGGCCGCTTAGTCGCCGTATTATTCGTGCATTACAAGCAGGCACACCAATTTTCCGATAATGAAGTGGCGCTGCTTGTCGAAGTTGCCGAGCGGATTTGGGCCGCCATTGAACGAGCAAAGATCGAAGCCCAATTGCGCGACAGCGAAGAGCGCTTTCGCAGGCTTGCCGAATCTCTTGAGTCGGAAGTGCAGGCTCGCACACGGGAACTCGAAGAGCGCAACGCAGAAGTGTTGCTGCAGGCCGAAACAGTTCAGACTCTTTCCAGCAGCCTCATGCACGTGCAGGACGATGAACGGCGCCACATTGCTAGGGAACTGCACGATAGCGCCGGCCAGACGCTCACCGTTCTGGGCATGAACCTGGCGATGGTTTCGCAGCTAGCGGGCGCGGGCGATCCGCAGTTGCGTGAACAAGTTTCAGAAGCGCAAAAAGCAGTTGAACAGCTTACGCAGGAAATTCGCACGGCATCCTACCTGCTGCATCCTCCCTTGCTGGACGAAATTGGCGTGGCGGCGGTGCTCAAGTGGTACGTCGAAGGACTGGCTGAACGCAGTGGGCTGAAAATAAGTTTGGATCTACCTGAAGATTTGGGCCGATTTTCCCGCGACTCGGAACTCGTCGTCTTTCGCGTCGTGCAGGAGTGTCTGACAAACATTCACCGGCACTCCGGAAGTAAGACCGCAGCCATTCGACTCGCGCTTTGTGATGGCGTCGTGGCGGTCGAGGTCCAGGATTCTGGCAAGGGAATGTCGGGTGAGAAACTTGCTGAGATTGAATCCAGTGCTTCGGGTGTAGGAGTTCGCGGCATGCGCGAGCGCGTTCGACAATTAGGAGGGCAGATCCGCATACACTCGGACGCATCCGGCACCACAGTCTCGATAACCCTGCCTACTTCCGCGGTTCCTCAGCCAGCGGCTCCGCCGCGAGCGATGGAAGCAAGGAGCTCATCCGGTTCCTTCGCTGACGATTAATTCCACTGAACAGTCCAAGCCATATCCACTCGACGTCATCCTTAACTAGGGCTCATCCAGACTCAGTCCCATGTAAAATAGCAGTGCGTCATAAGACCGCCCTTTGCCGATGATCCTACAAGGCTATTTTCGCATCCTGAATTTCTTTGATATCGCCGAAGCGATTGAGCTCGAAAAGTTGCGTGCCCTCCTCGGACCAGAGGCAGGTCCTCTCACGGCCGCATTCCGTCACCGCACGCCGGAGTATTCTCAAGTTCAGCAAGCGCCCATCGTCGAATCGGTAGGTTCCATCACGCTGCTGACCAACGAGAAACTGGACGCTCGCATTAAATACTATTGGTTCGGCGTCGCAGCGGTCGAGCTTACAGCAGTGTTTGAATGCGATCTGGATGCTCTGTGCGTGCGCTCATCGCGTTGGATGAACGCGCCTGAAGTGGAGGAAGCCGCGGAAAAACTGCTGCGCGAACACCTGGATCGTTTCGGCCCGGCGCTCGTCAGGCCCTCGCCAAAATGGCTCGACGAAGACTATTTGGTCATTGATGTCGAATCAGCGAAGCATCGCGACGGCCATTTAGCTACCGCCGCCGAGCTGCTTGATTCCTATTCCGATCCGATTTCCAAACTGGTCCGCGGCGAAGTTGTTTCGGTCTCGAATGCCGAGCGCGACGAGATCGTGCGCTCAGCACTTTCCTATTACCCCAATGACCTGGTAGTCGTCGGTTGGGCCGCGGCGCTTGTTTACGATAGGCCGGAAGCCACCCCGGCCGTTATAGAAATTCTGGAGTACGCGAACACCCAGCTGCTTGAATTCCGGTACTACGACGATCTGCTGACCAACTTGCTCTCGCAAGTCTATAGTTCTCTCGAAGGTCACGAAAGTTTTTGGTCCCGCTGGCGGCTATCACGGCGCGCAGGCCGCTTGAATCGAATCCGCCTCGATATCATGGACCTCGCGGAGAGAACTGAATACGCGGTGAAATTCATCAGCGACACTTATTACGCGAGAGTCTACAACGTTGGCGCCGCAAAAATTGGCGTCACCGACTATAAGACGCTCGTCGGCGAGAAGTTGAAAACCGCGGGAGAGCTTTACGAGTTTATGGTCGATCAGTTCAACGAGCGGCGCATGTTTGCGCTGGAAGTGGTCGTAGCCATCCTGGTGCTGCTCGACGTAATAGCCCTGCTCCGGGGCAGGTGAAATTCTCTCGCGTGACGCGTTCAGTGGGTGTGCCGGCGCCCCGCTCGGCCATGGCACGGGCCTGCGAGCGCTCAAAATCGTGCC
>Ga0209655_10000196_pt1 | contig 22562 bp, 10 predicted proteins | sample BogFormECP03_OM2_FD_188236 | JGI IMG/M metagenome (GOLD analysis project Ga0209655, IMG submission 188236) | Bog forest soil microbial communities from Calvert Island, British Columbia, Canada - ECP03_OM2 (SPAdes) (version 2) | ecosystem: Environmental > Aquatic > Freshwater > Wetlands > Bog ...
CCCTGCCTCTCGCATTCTCGAACTCCTGCGACAGAACAACCGTTCAGACTGCCCCAACGTCGGCGGAGTCCACTTCAATCATCGCTGATTGGCGAATCAAATCAATCGAGAGGACCAGACGCACACGGCCCTTCTTGCGTACCAGCACGCCCTCCATTCCTGCCAATGCTCCGCGCGTGATCCGTACTTTCCGTCCGACGCTAAGGTACGGATGCGGCTCGGAGTGGACTCCGTGCACCAGTACGCTTCGCAGCGCCTCGATTTCCCCGTCGGGAAGCGCCGCCGGCCGATTGTCGAAGCCCACCAGACGAACCACTCCTGGCGTCGCCAACACACGCAACCGCTCCTGCAGGGGAATGCGCACGAATACATAGCCCGGGAAAAGTGGGAGTTCCAGGCGCTTGCGACGGTCTTTCCACTTGCGCACTGATTCATACAACGGGAGAAAATGTTCGATCGATCGCTGCTCCAACTGCGTGGCCGAGCTTTTTTCGTGATTCGAACGGGTGCACACTGCGTACCACTGCGGCGTGGCGTCCGGATCAAGCAGCCCATGATCGAGAGACGCCGCGAATCCAGTCTGGAACGACCGAGCTTGGGTATCATTCAGCATATTCTGGTGAGGCTCCAAGTAGACAGCTCCGCCCCGTCACTTACAGGGAAAATGTGACCTAACCCTAATAACTTCTGTAGCTTAGACAGCGTCTCGCGACTACGCGGAGGCTGTCTTGCTTCGTTCTTCTGGCTGCTTGCCATTCTTGCCTGAATGCCCATTCGCACTCGGAGTCCCGTTCGCACCGTTCACGGTCACCCACGGCATTCCCGCTCTCACGGTTCCGAACACTTCCTGCGCGAATCTCATTCCGGGATCGTGTGGGTCAATCTGGCGCCAACGCGCCGTCCCAAATACCCAAGCCGCTCCCAACAGCACCGAGCATGCCGTTCCCGCAAGAATGATCAGTGTTCGTGGCGGAAAGAACTTGTGTTCCGGCACCTCCGGTTGATCCAACACCTTCACCGAAGGGATTTCCTTTGCTTCCTGGACTTTCGCCAATTCAAACTGCTTTGTCAGCGTTTCGTAAACGGCTTCCTCCACCTTCAGTTGGCGGAATTTGTCCGCGTACGGCACTCCTAAAATTGGCAATTGACGCAAAGTTGGATAAGCGTTGTCTGTTGTGCTTTGATCGCTGGGGGCTGATCCGCCGGACGTGCCGCCCATCTTTTGCAGCTGGCTGCGCAGCTCAGCGATGCGAGCTTGCGTCGTGCGCACTCGAATATTGTTGTCGGAATAGATTTGCCTTAGCCCTTCGAGTTGCGATTCCGCGCCAATCAGCTGGCCTTGCAATGATGCGGCGCCTTCCAGCATTGCTCTGCCCTGAGCCGAGATGTCGATCGTTGCGTTCTTGCTCGCGAACTGGCTGAAATCCTTTTCCGCTGCTTCCAGGTCAACCTTAATTTTGTCCAGGCGCTCTTCCAGAAATACACGCTCGCGATGCGCGGAGGATGTATTGAGCTCTGTAATCAGCGTATCGAGTTCGTCGATATATGCGCCGGTGATGGCCGCGGCGCGTTTTGCATTATGATCCACAGTGCTGACAGTGATCACTCCGCTTTTGCGGTCCTCAGTGATCACTGTGTTTTTTTCGAGACGCAATCTTGCTGAATCCTCCAGACGCGTCGAATACACTTTCTTCAAATCGAATCGTTGAATAATGCGCTCTTCCGCCGTGCGGCTGCGCATCACGGCGATGAACACCGCCCCCGTCGTCTTCGCTCCCATAAGATCGCTTGCCAGGGCCCCCAAGCCACTAGAGCCTCCACTCTGGCTGCCGCTGCCGAGCATCGCCATAAGGGCCAATCCACCGCCGGGCTGCGAATCGGGAGGCATCAGGCGCGCGGTGGATTCGAATTCGCTGGGAATCAGAAACGCGATAAGTATCGCGACGAAAAATCCGACCACGGCACAACGCCCCAGAAACCGGCGCATGCCCCACAACAAACGCAGTCGTGGCAAAATTCGCTCGCGGGCCAAGCTCTCATTCCACTCCGGAGCGAAGGTCGCGTGAGCGTCCGGCGTCTCCTCCATCACCGCATGCGACTTGGGCGATGTCTGCATCAATTCCACGCTCTCCTGACTTCAGTTGCGTTCATGGAGCTGGGACGCCATTTACCTGATCGTTACCGTTCGGCTGCCGCCTCGAATGCAGCGGCAACTCCAAATCCCGCGGCTGATAGCTAATCCCTACCGAAGACGTCCAATTCGTCTGGCGCGTGGATGCCAGAACTGGCGCCAGCCACGTCTCGTGTTGCACGGACGCCTGCACGTTTAGGACTCCCCGAATCCAAAAGTTTCCTTTTATCCACTCGTCGTTGACGCTCTCACCTTGCGGAATGAAGTCTGGCGCGACCGTCGCGTGCCGGTAACCGAATTGCAGCGAGCTCTTCGGGGTAAACCAGTAGTTGCTCCACGCCTGTATGCCGGTTCCCTCTCTGCCGATCCAGCTGCCGATTATGTTGCCTTTGTTGGTGTACATATCGGTGTAGAAAGCGTCATAGTAGATGTACTGTCCGTGGCGGGCCGAGGACACGGAGTTCGTGTTGGTGCTCTCCACCCTCAGGTCCAACTTTGCTATCTTCGGGAAGTGTGTCAGATAGATGCCCGTGTCAATCCCGGCGCGGCGCGGAGAAGCGAGCGGCGAAGGGTCGTCATCCGAAAGCGAGTCGGAATAAATGGACAGCCAATCGCGCACAAACGGAAGCCGGTAATTAAAATAAAATCCGCCGTAACGTTTTCCGGGATTGTCGTTGGGACCGTACAGCACCGACGATTTAAAATAATCGAAGTAGCTGTTAAATATGGCCGAAGGAGTGATCGCACGTCCGACTCCTCCGAATTCAGCGGTTCTGGAAAATCCCAGCTCCAAATTTGGCGTCGGTTTCAGGGTAATAACCTCGCCGTGGACCATCGGACGCGGCGGAAATTCGTTTCCCGAAAGCTTGCCCACAAAGAAATCCGTTTTTATCGGCCCGAGCCAGTGAAAAATCCAGGGAAGGACGAAAGGGGAGACCCGGCTGGCGCGAAACATATAGATCGGTTCCGCGTTGTCGCTGAAGATTAGAACGCTTCCCTCCCCCGGTCCCCACCACAGGCTTTGTTTGCCGAAAGCGAAATTCCAATCCGCAACCTTCGCGGCGACGTATGTATCCAGCAGACGAAATTGATTCGTCACGGTGATCGGCGTGGCTTGTTGCACCGGGGTGTTATCCAGCGTTGCGATCAGGTTTTGCGTGGACTGGGAAAATCCTGGCGCCGACGGGGCATGCTGATATTCGCCGCGCACATAGAGCGTGAAGCGCCCCCAACCGCCATACCCGGAGAATCCGTCATATGTGTTAATCCCTTCCTGGTACGGGCGCCCGTAGTTATTAATGATGGTCTGCCCGAAATGACGGCTATCGTTCAGAGGCGGACCGTTAATGCCGGTGGTAACGGAATAGAGCGATTCCAGTCGCGCTGTTACTTCGGACCCGCCATCACCGCCCGCAGCTGTTTCCAGGTCGCTCGCGAATTCATTTTGCAGCGCATAATAAAGTTTCGCCGCTTCTCCCGAGTTCGCTTCGCCCGCGAATGCGACGCGGTCGCTGGCCTCCTCCACCAAGTGCGCGCATTCAATGCGCGTCCACGGGCGCTGTCCTAGAAATGCCAGACGAATGTAGCCCAGCGCCGCAAGCCGTTCGATGGCTGGATAAATCCAGCTATCAAGTTCCACGAAGGGCGATCCCGTGGGCGCGACACGTCTCGCAGGACTCACGTCGCTGGATTCCGCGTAGGTTTCCCACTCTCCGCCGCCGGCCTCGGGATCGTGATGCCGGCGATACACTTGTTGTGCGACAAACCAACCGAGCGTGCTCCCGATGAGAACGTCCGTCGGAAAATGCTGCTTGGCATCTATACGCGCCGCGCCGATCGCCGCCGCCATTCCGTAGCTCACAAGACTCACGTACGGGCTGGGATATTCGTGCGCGATCACGCCCGCAATCGCCCATGCGGCCGCAGCGTGTTCGGAGGGAAACGAATCGTCGCCCTTCCAGAAATTCCCCTGGTAGTGATTCTGCAGCGGCCGTTCCCTCCCGAAAGTGTATTTCAGCGCATAGGAGTCTGCCGTGGCGTTCAAGGCGGCTTCAATGGCAAGAAACCCTGTTTCGCGTAGGTGATCGTTGTGCGTGAAGTGGCCCCACAAATAAAGTCCCCCGGCAGCCGCGGCCATCGAGCCGATTCCGTAGTTCGAAAACTCATTGGCGTGATTCAGCCGGCTCGGTGAATTCGACAGATGCTTGCTGAATTCTGTATCCGTTGCCAGCGATACACCGGTCGCAACGCCGAGTGGCAACAACCAATCAACGTCCACCAATCGGAGGCGCGCCGGAGCCGTCCATGTTGTTGCCTGATCGTTCGCAAATCGCTTGAACAGGTACGGGCCTATCGAGGTGTCGTAATTCTGTGTGGAATCGAAATCAGCGCCCGAATTTGCTGGGGGCTTAGATTCAACCGCTGGCACAGGGGGCTGCGACGCGTCCGCCGCATCGCCCTGCGAGTCGTCGAACGGCGCTGCGGAACCGGCATCCCGCTTTGCCTGCGGATCGGCTGCTTTTGCGCGACCTGCTGCGTCAGTCTCCTGTTGCGGAGTCTTCGCGAAGCAAATCGTGCTAGCCATCGGTGCGATCAGTAAGAAGGAACTCAACACGTATCTGCACCATCCTCGGGTCATTCCTGGGTCTCTCGAACTAATAGTGCGCGGCGATAAATGCCGTGGAGGCGATCGACGACGCTACCTGTGCCGCCAGGAACACCGTCTGCCACTGTATGCCGCCGCCGATGGCCTTCTCGGGAACGACTACCGAGTCGCCAGGACGCAACTCCGCGTTCAAAGAATCTGCACCCCACAGGCCTTGGTTAGAACCCAAGACCGAGCCATCCGCGCGAATCACAAAAATTGCTTTCTTGTTGGCTAATTGCGTGGGTCCGCCGGATTGCCCCAGATACCACTGCGCACTTTTTCCCGGACGATAGGAAACTGCCGTCGGGTTGTAAACTTGGCCGGTGACCATTACGTAGCTGGGTTTTTTCGGAATTTCGATCGAATCTCCGGCTCGCACTTCCACATCCGCGGTCGAGTTTTGCCATTGATGGATGTCCGCCGAGATTCGTATGGCCACCCGGCCCGTCGGCGGATTGGAACTCAATTGTTCCAACGCGGTCTGCCACTGCTGCAACGCCAGGTCTTTCGCTCTTTTCTTATCCGGATCGGTTTCCGGGAGCAGTTGCAGATTGGACTGTTCATCCTTCACGCGCAGAATCATCTGATCCTGGTCTTTCGCCTCCAGTTCCCGCACTTGCACTCGGCGCAGCACCGCGCCGTAGGGATAAGAGTCAGGCTGGAAGCCACCTGCCCTCTCGATAATCGAACTCAGCTTTTCGCCGGGACGAATTCCGTATGTTCCCGGGTTTTTCACTTCGCCCTTTACGCTGATCGAGGCCCCGAGGTCATTCCAACCAGGCAGCTGACGAACGGTGAGCACGTCCCCGTTGTGAACCGGAATCGACGCTTCTGGACCCTTGGAGAGGACGCTGGAAATCGAAATTGATTCGTGTTGCGCCGTCAAAGACGATTGATTGGCATACTGAAAATGTGTCAGGTCCGCGGTGGACGTATCCGCGCTGGGCTTTAGCCCGCCGCCCACCTGGATCAAATCCGAGAGGGTCATGTTGGTCGTGAGCGGGTAGCGTCCGGGCCGCGCCACTTCGCCTTGAACGTAGACGGTCGCTGGGTCTGCTACATTCGTATTGCGGTGAATCAGCAAACGATCACGCGGCTGGAGCAAAATGTTCTCTGTGGGATCCCCGGCCAGCGCTTCGCTAAGATTCACGCTGAAGATTTTGAATTTGCCGTCGGGCATGTACCTGAAAACCTGCGCATCTTCCTTCTGCGCGTCAGGAGATAGTCCGCCCGCCAGATGAACCGCATCCCCGAGCCGGATTTGGCCGGAGGTTCGGTAAGTTCCAGGTGCCCGTACGTCTCCCCACACGGAGACAATCGGAGGATTCTCGAAATCAAATCGGCTGTAGATACGTACGGTATCCATCGGATGCAGCAGCGGCGCCTGTGTGGGATTGGCCAGCGAATCCGCCAGGTCAAAACTCTCCACGGTTGGATGAAAGTCCGGCGGATTCAGGCGAATAATCTCCGCGTAGTTCATGGAAGGCTCGGGGAGCAGGTCCTTATATGTTGCGATCACATCCGTCACGCGCATATTTTCGCGGTACGAGTAGCGGCCGGGACGAAGTACGTGGCCATCCAGATAAATCGCGTCCTGGTTATACGAAGCGATCGGAAAAATCCTAATGCGATCCCCGTCTTTGATCTGAAACGCCTCCAGCTTCTTGGTTACTTCCGCAGAGTCGCTGGCATCCGGGATATCCAGGCTCAGCATCGTCTGTTTCTCGTGCGCCACCAGCCGTTGTACTTCAATATGCCGCAGCGCGGCGGTCGGCAGCAGCCCACCGGACAGTTCCAGGACTGCCGCCAGATTTTTTTCGTCTTTCAATTCGTAAACCGCAGGCCGCCGCACCATCCCTTCCACCGTCACTTGTGGGCCCACCGGTGGCACCAGCACCGTATCGCCGTTATCTAGACGAGCCATGTCGCTCTTCACGCCGTGCAGCAAGAGGTCGTACAGATCCACCTCCTGCACCAACTGATTGCCTCGATAGTGCTTGACGATTCGCAGCGATCCTTTCGGCGTCGGCCCGCCCGCAGCAAAAAGCGCGTTCAACGGAGTCGAAAGCGAACTGATGTCGTACGCGCCCGGATTCGCTACATCTCCCACTTCATAGATACGAATCGTGCGTAGCCGCGCCAGCGAAACCTCGGCAGACACATCGCGATACTCTGTTCGCAAAATGCGTTGCAGGTCTTGTTGTACGTCAGCCAGATTTCTGCCGCTCACCAGCACGGGACCCGCTTCAGGCAGGCTGATACGGCCCTCCCGATCCACGGTGCGGAAAAATCGCTGTGAGACGCTGCCCCACAAATCGACCGAAAGCCCATCACCTGGTCCCACTACATAATCAGGACCTACAGGAAGATCCATGGGAATCAACTGCGGATCGCGCGTTCCGTTGTCGAAAACCTCGGAACCGAAACGTCGCGGCGTTGTTGGCCGAGGCACCGCCTGAAGGTACATGTCATAAAGTGACGGAATATCTGTATAAGGACTCTGCTTGCGCGCCAGTTCAGCCGGTTGTAACAGCGCCTCTTGCCGAGCCCGTCGCGTAGACGGTCGGACCGGAACAACCGGTGACATACCCGAAGAAGGAGGACCATTCATGTCGCGGCCAGAAGAAGAACCCAGGCTCGCCATTGCGAGCGCTGCGCCAGCGGAGTCCATTCCCATTCCGCTCGCTCCCAGATCTCCGCCGTTCCTGTTTATCGATCCTCCGCCGAAGTCAGAACCGCCCAGCTGGTTATCGCCGCCGGCCAAGAGCTGCCCCAAAGAACTTCCCGACCCGGACCCCGATCCGAATCCGGAGTCGGCCCCTGCTCCGGATGAGTTCGAACCCATCCCGCTGAACAATTGCATCCCGTCAGAGCGATCTCCGAGCTGATTCGTCGGATAATTGTTTAAGGGATCGCCGTTTGTCTGCATCAACAGCCCGCGCTCCAGAGGATTTTCGCCGCCGCTCGGGAAGTTGGGAGGAATCGATTGATATTGATCAGGAGCAGTGAGTTGAGGCGACTGCGTCGCGGGGCCCTGTCGTCCCTGCGATCCTTGATTATCAGCGGGCGAATTTGGCTCTGCGCTCGTGCAGTCCATCTCCAACCGCGGGTCGCAAGTACTCGTAGTCTGCAAATTTTGTTGCAGGTTTTTTTGGTGCGCTGCTGCACGTTCCTCTTCCTGATGTTGCGCCATCCATTTCGTGCGCTCTTGCACCAGAAGTTCCTGCTGCTTGCCGAGTTCCGATTCTGGATTGAGCCTCGGTACAAGAAACCCGTATCTCTGCACGATGGTTGTCGCAACCGACCGGAACTGGATGTCAGTCTCCAAGCGCTCAAAGATGGCGTTGTTCGTCAGATCCGAATCGCTGATGATTTGGCCGTGATCTGTGGCGTCCTTGGCCACCCAGCGCTTCAATTCCACCATCAGTCCAACTTCTGTGAGCAGAACCGACTTCAGCTCGGTGGCTGATGCCGCCACGCGGCTCAAATTGTCGCGACCCAGATCTGAGCCGAGCGTCGGAGCCGGTCGCTGATTTTGCGCAACCGCCGCCTGGCCGCCTAATGCGCAAGCGATCAAGGCGCAGGCAACAAGTGCCTTTTGTATTCCCCGCATTCGAAAGGTCGCGGAGTTCACGGCTGTCGGTGCGTGGCTCATCGCAATCACTGGACCCTATTGAAAGTCTGCATCTTTCCGCGGATGGCGCTGAGTACGCCTGCTTCGGAGGGCTCGATCGGATTGGACTCGATGCGCAGGGACGTCCAATAAAACATTGAACTGTTCCGGTCAGAGGCGATCGCAATCACTCGCAGCTGGGGATGATTTCGCAATATCGATTGGCAAATTGCCGGTAGAGAATTGGATCTTTCCAGCGCAACAATCAGGAAGTCCGGGCGTGTTTCTTCAATGGCTCGTTCCAATTCGGTCTCCTGCTGAACCTCGCCGACAACTTCAATGTCGGGCTCGTCGGAAATCGTGGCCGTCACCAGTTCACGGATCAGCCTCGGTCGATTTGCGACGAGCACTCGGATGGGGCTCATAAAGATCCTCCGCAAAGCCGTAAATATTTGGCGAGTAGTATGGAGACGGGGCGTGAGAGACGGTAGATTCAATTAGGATTCAGACCTGCGTACCAAATGAAGTTCACTCAAAGGTTGGCGCACATGGATGTGGTACCAAGGGGTGAATCGAGAACGTACTGGGCCGGTACCTAACTGGACTGGTCAATCATCCGGTACTGGGAAGCACGCATAGAGGCCAGTCGTTGAGCACGTTTGGCCATATTTGCAGGGTAAATCTGTCCATACCTGCCGCGATCCGATTCTGTCGATAGGAAGCTCATGCGCCGATCTTCTTGCCAATGCTCCGCATACAGGAACCGGATGTTCTTTTGCCCCCGGGAACTAGCGCGCGCTGACTTGCAAGATAGCTTCTCCGGAGCCAGCCGGCGTGAATTGCGCTCGAAAGATTTTGCTTAGTGAGTCGTAAGCCGGGTCAGTGAGCTTGCCTTGAAGAGCTCTGAGTCGAGGGGGATGCGAAGCGTAGCCGGAGATGGTGAGCACGTCTTCGCCGCGAGCGAATTTGATGGTAGCTGTCAGGGCGCCGTGATCTTCAAGAACTGCGATGCGTTGCTTCCCTAGCGGCACAATCTTTTCGATATCACCCAGCAATGCCAATCCTTGGCCGTTCACTGGGGAAAGTATCTGATAATCCCAACCATCCGTGAAGTTCATCCGAAGACTTCCGCCGTCCGGTATCAGCTCTCCGCGGTGCGTCACCCAGTCATACGCAAACACAGGTCCGCTTATTTCCAAGCTGGTCAGCGGAACTGTGACGCCCTCCTCCGATCGACTTCGTGCGTATGCAAAAACATAGCGCGCGTGCTGATTGCCAAAAACACTCTGCGACATGGCGACCATGGGCGCTTTCTCATGCAACGCGTCGGTTGCATACATCGAGTCAATGGGAAGCAAGGGCGAATCAGGTTTCAGGATCAGCCCATCGGCGCGCGCGGCAGCTAACAGATTGTGGGCGTTGGTCTCACCCAATGCGTCTCCCACGCCTACGGGGCCGGCCGATAACGTGGATAGAATTAAGTTGGGGAGCTCGTTGCTCAGAAAAACGTCGGTCCACGGCCAGAGGCCGACCGCGGTGGCTAGTCTCGAGTCGTAGAGAAATGAGTCCCACTTTTCGCGATCGAATCGGTCATTACTCGGCCGAATCGTTTGGACATTTGAATATTGCGTGCTCGCCATGTAGTGGCTCGGCAGCGGCATGCAGTATTGAATGGTGATTCCTTTGCTGAGCATCGCTTCCGACATATTTTCGAGAAACGATTGGGAGTCCCTTAGATTCAATTCCGCCGTCGCGTTATGATCCAGCCAGTCCTGCTCATACGTGACCACACCTGCAGCGGCTAAATATTCAGAAGTGGATTTCCAAAACGCGGGGTCAAGCACGACGTTGCCAGACATCTTATACTCCGTTCGGTAGGGGCTCGCCGTGGAGATCCAACGCGCGTGAGTGACCAGCGGCAGGCCGAGGGATTGCTGAAACGCTGCGAGGCCATCCGGGAAAAGCTCCTTATCCGCTTGGTACGTGTATTCACCGTTGGGAAGTGCTCCGCTCAGAGAACTCCATCGAGCGTTCACACCCTTGGGATACCACCAGCTGTCGAGTTGCATGTACCCAAGCGGCACACCCAGTTTCTTAAACTGGTCTCGTATCGCAAGCAGCGTTCCCGCGTAGCCTAGCTGAGGATCAAACTTGTAATAGTAGCGGGCGCCGTTGTCGGTCCAGTAGCCAAGCTTCGCGAGCACGACGTTCGCGTCATTCGCAGGGCGTTGCTTTCCGCCCAGCGCCAGGAGCGCAGAACCCCAAACCGAAAAAGCTTGGTTTATGCCCTTATCGAAAACAAGCAGCGTGCTGTGAGAAAATCCGGTGGGTAGAGTTTGGATCGCCTGATCGATTCCGCTCGCTGCTGTGCCTTCAGGTGATTCGTCCATTCGGGAGATGAGAAAGTTGTCCGCTGGCGACAGCAGCAGCACATTGCCAAGCTTGTCGAAAAGCGACCACGGCCCTTCGGGGCCCAGCGCTCCGAACTCATAAGTACCAAAAGTCTTCCTCTGGTACGAAAATTTCATTAAACCAGACGGGAGGTTATCGAAGGTAGGAAACGGGTGCTCGTTTGGACCGGCGGAATTCCAGACATCTTGAAAAATGGCGATCGGCGAGGCGCGATAAATGCGGATCTCGGCAGTGCGCGCTCCGCCCAGGTAGGTTGCGGATACGGCTTCGTAGCTTCCGATTGCATCTGTTCCGGGAGTTGATTGAACAGACTCGGGGGCTTCAGGAAGTCTGCCGACGAGATGCCAGTCCACTCGAAAAAAATCGAGTTCGTAGGTCCCGTCAGCATTGATCGTAGTCCGCAGCGCGGCATTTTGTGCGGCATACTGTGGTGGATTCGCGGCCCGGGCTGGCACACACGCACCGAGAAGAACGAAAGCCAGCCAAACCGAAAAGGAACCTGGCCGATGATTTTGCGGGCTTTCTCTCAAGCGGCACCTCCTTATCGCGACAGTGATCGAATTTGCAGACGATGCTTATGATGGAGGGTGAGCGGTCAGAGCCTGGATCTTGCGATAGTTTTCCGTGTCACGAGCGGCCTGCTCCGCCTTGCCCTGCCGCCGGTGAATTTGAGCCAATACCAAATAGGCCTGCCCGGCAAGCGGAGTATCCTTTTCCAGTTCGATCACTCGCTCCAGTGCGTGTGCGGCCGCATCCGGCTCACTGATGGCCGCCGCCTTACCCAAGGCGTACAAAGTTTCCGGCATACCGGGGCTGAGCGAATCGGAACGCTTTAGCTCCTCAGCGGCTTCTTTCATTTTTCCCTGCTGCAGCAACGCATTTCCCAAACGATAAGCAGCTTCCGCGCTTCCAGGCTGCAATTTTGCTTCCCCCCGAAATTGTTCTTCCGCTTTCGCCCATTCGGAACCGGCTGCGAAGACTTGTCCAAGCTCAAGCCGCAAGCCGGGCAAATCGGGCCGCATAGCTAAGGCCTGTTCATATTCCTTCGCAGCCTCGGGAAGCTTCTTCATTTCGTAATCGGTTTGACCCAGAGCCTGATGCCCTCGTGCAGAATTTGGATCGACGGCGCGCAATCGGTCGAGCGACTGCCCAGCGAGCGCCGTCGCAGCGCGACTGAGATAGAAAAGAAGATCCGGATCGTCCGGCGATTTCGCGAGCGCCGCTTGCAGATTCGCGACTGCCTCCGCGGCTTGGCCCGCTTGCAGTTGCGCAATGCCCAGAGCTGCGGGGTCATTGATCATTTTCAAATGAGAAACGGCGTCGGCTGCGTAGCCCGCCGCGAGGAGCGCATATCCGAGCAACTGATGGACAGCAGGCGAATCAGGACTCAATTCGGCTGCGTGCTTCAAGGGAGGAATGGCCGCGGCGTAGTCATGCTCCTTCATGTATGCATCTCCCAACCGAAGGAAGACGATTGCAGTGTTAGGCGCCAGTTCCGCGGCCTTGCGAAACGCGGCGACAGCCTCGTCAAAAGCACCGCGATTTTCAGCGTCGATACCGGATTGCAGCAGCGGAAGCGCATCGCCGGGCACGGAAGGCTCCGCAGATTGAGGTGGCAAGAGCAAGCACATCCACAGCAGCGCGTGAATCATGGTTGCACCGACTCCTCAATCACGATGAATTGATCGGCCTTTACGCCGCGGAGGACCTGACGAATGCCAGAGGGCCAGCGAATCTCGATGTCGGCCGTCTCCGCGGAGCCAAGGCCAAAATGCAAACGTTTATCGTTAGAAGAGAGATAGCTGCCGGCGGCCGTCGCGAAGCGGGTCTGGCCATTGACTTGGACGCGAGCACCGAAGCCGTCGCGATTGCTGCGCTTTCCGTGCAGCGTGATTGTCAGCCAGTGAAATTGGCCGCGGCGATTGAAATAAAACTGCGGAGCTTCGCCGAGAGAGGTGGTAACGACATCCATCCAACCGTCGTTGTTCAAATCGCCGAACGCCGCACCGCGACCGGCCACGGGCAAATCCGATCCGGGATTGGCTCTTTCGAACCGACCTGCGCGGTTCAGGGCCAGCAAGGGAGGTTCGCGATAGCGCAGCGAGTCGTCGTAGGTCTCGACGTTATCGAAAACATGCCCTTGGACGATAAAGGCATCCTTCCATCCGTCGTTATCAAAATCTTCCAATCCGACCCCCCAGCCCGACACGCTTCCCGAGAGCACGCCAAACCCTGCTTCTAATTCCTGCGCGCTGAATAATCCCCGGCCGTCGTTGTGGAAAATAACATAAGGATCGTGAGGAAGTTGGGTGACGAGCAGGTCGGGAAGGCCATCGTTGTCATAATCCTGAAAAACCACGCCCATGCCGGAGGGCATTCTGCCGCTTTCCGAGAGGCCCGCGCCAGCATCGAGACCACATTCGGTAAACGTACCATTGCCGTTGTTGTGGAAAAGAAACTGATCTGTGGCGTCGTTCGCGACAAAAATGTCCGTGAATCCGTCGCCGTCGTAATCCGCGAACGCGACCCCCAGGCCATGGCCCTTCTTCGCGGCGATGCCGGAAGCGATGCTGACATCCTCAAACGTGCCGTCTCCCCGATTGTGGTAGAGGACATTGGTGATGGCGGGAAACGTACCCGGTGGGCAGTATGTGGCTCTTTCGGAGCCGCACGTTTTGCTTTTCTCGACGCTCCAATCAAGATAGCGGGTAACAAACAGATCCAACCTGCCGTCGTTATCGTAATCGAAAAATCCCGCAGAGACGGACCAGCCACCTGCGGCGACGCCAGCCTTCGCGGTGACGTCCGTAAAAGTGCCGTCGCCATTGTTGTGATACAAAATATTTTTTCCGAAGTTGGTCACGTAGATGTCGGGAAAGCCATCATTGTCGTAATCCCCGACTGCCACTCCCATCCCGTAGTTTGCGTCGCCGGCATGAGCAAGGCCAGCCTGCTCGGTGACATCGGTGAACGTGCCATCCGGATTCTGACGGTACAGGCGATTCCAATAGGCTGGATTTCGACGATCGAAGTTGATGGGAGTGGCCATAGTGTCACGGACGTTTCCGCCGTTCACGAAAAAAACGTCCAGCAATCCGTCGTTGTTGTAGTCGAGGAGGGCTACCCCTCCCGGCATGGTTTCAATCAGATACTTCCGGGAAGTCGGCGAGTTGCGAAGAACAAAATCAACACCCTTCGGGGATTTCACTTGGAACACAGGGTCGGATTTGGGTTTTGTGTCTTGAGCGGGCAGCACCCTGCCGAATTCACGCGCACCGAGAGAAAACAACAGAGACAGCAGCTCTCTTCTGGTCATCCATGTTCCTGATAATTCGAAATCGCCTGGCGTCTGCAGCTTGCGACGGAAAAAATTGCTCGCGCGAACGCGCCGCTTTGCTCCGCTCTGAGCTTCTCACTTCGAATTCGGAATTTCCAGGCCCGCGCGCTGCGATTCGGCTCTGAGCTACCGGCTCACTCCGGGTGCGCTTGTACTGTTGGAGGATACCGAGGGAGGTGGATTAGTGTCCGCGATGTGCGCGAGGGCGGTGCTGATCAAACCGTTGTACTCTTCGAGCTTTTGACTCTGGTGTTTCTTGTCCTGATTCATCATCGCAAATGCGGGCGAGGTCTCCGTAGCATGCATGGCGTCTATTATCTTGGCCAAGCCGCTCAGTTTCGCCGACAGGCCGCTTACTTCCGCAAACGCTGTCTCCGGATGATAGCCGATGCGATCTCCGGTCTGCATAGCGTCGATCAACAGGTCGGGCGATCCGGCGGCGGGCCACGCAGCGTTCAAGATGTCATACGCCTCGCGAAGTCGCGTCAGCTTGCCAGCGAGGCCGTCGAGCATCGCGCGATTGTGCGTCAACTGAGGATCGGTTCGCAGTTTCACGGTAACCGTGTCGCCGGTGCTGAACCTGTGCGTCGTAATCACGGTCGTTAGGTTGTTGCCTTCAAAACGCCATCCGGGTTTATCCGCCGTGCTGGAGTAGGCCAGCGGCTCGCCGTTTACGGTCACCGAAGTTGGCGGCCAGTTTCCCGGGAGGCGGAATTCGTAGGCACGCTCGTTTAGCATTCCCGCGTAATGACCCGCGGTGGGCGCGACGGTCAACGTAAGTATGGCGCCGTCGGCGTTCAAAGCAGCCTGAATCGGGGTCCAGGCAAATTCCTCCTGCTGGTATCCGGGCGTGTCTCCCGCATCGTCGTAAAGACGATATTTCGACGTCTGTCCATTCTGTAGCGGGAAGACTGTCAGGATGAGCGGGTCTACGGGCTTCTCGCCGGTGTAGCTCATCGGCGGTTGCATGGGAATAATGCTTCCACCCTTCACGTACAAGGGAATCTGGCTAATAGAAAATTCGCGCTCTACGGTGACAGAGCCGTGAAAGTTTGCACCGCTATCTCGTTCGAACCATTCACCGGGAGGCAGCCATACCGACAGCTTCGCGAGTTGCGAATCCTTTGCTACGGGCTGCGTCACCGGATCGGCAAGGATGCTATCGCCGAACATGTATTCATTTCTCGCGGCATAGGCCTCGGGCGCGTCCGGGTATTCGTAGTACAGCGGATGCAGCAGCGCCAGACCGGTGTCGTATGTTTTCCTGGCTTCGGTGTAGATGTAGGGCTGCAGGGCATAGCGACGCGCGAAAGACTCCCGCATCAGATCCGAATATGGCTCGGGATAAGCCCAGATACGCCGTTCCGCGTCGGGATTCTTGGTGGTGTGAGTTCGCAGAATCGGACTAAAACTTCCCCACTGAATCCAGCGCAGGTAAAGTTCCGGTTCAATGGCGCCCGGCATGTGGCCGCCGATGTCGTGGCTCCAATATGCGTAGCCCACGTTGGCAGCCGTGGCTGTGAAATAAGGCTGAAATGCGAGCGAATCCCACACAGAAATAGTGTCGCCGGAAAATCCGATCTGATAGCGGTGATTCCCGAGGCCTCCCCAGCGGTGAAAGAGCAACGCGCGTTTGCCTTGGCGCTGCTGGTCGGTGAAGAAGACATAGTTGATCCACCAAGTGGGGTTCAATCCAGCGATGCTGGTGGTGTCCTCTTGCTGCCAGTCGAGCCAGAAGAAATTGATTCCCTGCTGCTCGAGCGGGTGAATTATGTCGTTCAGGTAGTTGGTTGCGAATTTCTTTTCCGTGATGTCGTAGGGAATGTACTGCTTGGACGCCGGATCGATCCCCATGGCGCGAGCCAACTCCGGATAGTGATCCTCCCAAGGCTGCACACCGGAGGCCGGGTGGATATTCAGTGTGGCCTTCAGACCCTGCAGGTGTATGCCCTTCAGAAATTGGTCTGGATCGGGGAAGAGCAGCTTGTTCCAGGAGTAGCCCGTCCAGCCTAGTTTGTGACCGGAAGCATCCAGTTGAGAGTTTCCCGCGACCTGATTGAAGGTGGGATGCCAGTCGATATCAATTACGAGAACGTCGAGCGGGGTGTCGTGTTGATGAAATCCCCGAATCAGTTGATTGAATTGCTGATCAGAATAGGCCCAGTATCGCGACCACCACGCCCCGAATGCAAACCGCGGCGGGAGCGGAATCTTTCCCGCCACGCGCGTGTAATCGTAGAGAGCGCGCTTGTAGTCGTGGCCGTAGCCGAAGAAGTACCAATCTTCACGCTCTCCAGTCGGGCGCGCCGTGACCCATGGCCAAGGGCTGCGTTCACCTGCCGTAAAGGAAAAATCATCGGAATCAAAAAGCTGACGCGTGCTGTCGTCCACGATAGTCCAGCCATCACGCGAGATGAGCCCTGGTTCCAACTGCACATCAGAGCCCTGGATCCTGTCGAGAGTGCGCGTGGTACCGAGTAGATTGCCGGTATCTGGCATTCCTGGCTTCCACACGATCTCTTTTCCGTCCAGGCTAAATGTGATGCTGAGATTGTCCGCGGCAAATTTCCCGTCGGAGTTTCCGGGGCTGTAAACCAACTTCAGCGCGCTGGTTTGAATTACTGTTCGTCCTCCATCGGGCGCGGATTCGTGCGTGAATTCCGCGAGGGGAAGCCGGCGGTTCAGAAACACGAGCGAGGCGTGATCTTCGAACTTACCGTCCGCGGCCCACTCCATGCGAATCAGCTGCGGCGTCAAAATCGTGAAACGTGCGTGCGCGGTAGTGACCACCGCGCGCGGATCGGCAACCGGGTCATAACGGCCGGGAGCATCCGCGGCTTCAACAGGGGAGTGGAGGAGAGTCAGCGCTCCCACTGCCACTAAGAACATCCCGCGACGAAGCCTGTGAAGCACATCCGTTATGAGCATCTGTGGGCCCCGTATCTTCATAGTGTGACCGGATTACCGAGTTGCGTCTGAACCGGGATGCATCCGGGTAGAGTTCTGGCACAGAGGCCATTGCATCGCCGACGATTGAACAACCCTTGTCGGCAGCGCTCAGAACGAAGCGCCTGGCAGGCGGGGTGTCGAACCTCGACTGGGATTCCAGTCGCCGGCACCTGCCAGGCTTTCGCGCTCCGGGTGGGGGAGATGAAGATCGCACCAGCCGTCAAAAGTAGAATTTCGCTGCCACTTGCGCCGTTCGCGCCTGGTAAGCTGAGGTTATCCTGCCGAAATTGCCAGAGCTTACGTCGCCCAGATTTGTGTCGGGTTGGAAGAAGTCCGGGTGGTTGAGCGCATTAAACATCTCGAAGCGGAACTGCAGGCTCTTGCTCTCGGCGAATTTCCAGTTTTTTTGTATGGCCATGTCCCAATCGAAGTACATGGGCCCACGAAGATCCGCGAAGAATCTCGGAGCATCTCCGAATGTGAAGTTAGTAGGTTGCGAAAACGCGTTCGGATTAATCCAGTTGTTGATTGATTGGTTCGCAGGTATTGGGTTCACTCCCGGCACGACATTGGGCCGCTGGTTAAAGCCGAAACCGACATTGTTGGAAGCTGGTTGGATGGAAAGGGGTAATCCTGATTCCGCAGTAAGGATTCCGCTCCACTCCCAACCGCCCAGAACAGCGTTAACCGGGGTACTCCAATCGGATCCGAATCGCTTCCCCTTGCCCACGGGCAATTCGTAAATGTAAGAGGCCACGAAGCGGTTCGGGACGTTGCTCGCATCAACTGAATAGTCGGCAGAGAGGTTGTACGAATTCAGGTTACTAGTCCCACTGCCTGGGAATGCCCAACCGGCAGCTCCTTGCACATCATCCTTGAACTTCGAGTAAGTATAGGAAAGGTTAAGGTCCAGGCCAGAGTGCCAGCGGTGCGTATACGTCACTTGCAGTGCGTCGTACGAAGAGGTGCCGACGGTAGGCCCGCCCTCGAACACGCTGCAGTATTCAGGAAAAGGATTGAGCGATTGCGCCAGAGTAATTGTGGCGTTGTTGAGGCCGCAGCTGCTGGATGTTATGTGGCCAAAGAAGGGGTTGGGCACCGCGTTGAAAAGCGTGTTCCCCAGCGCCAAGTTTCCCGGCGACATTTGGTCCCACTGCAGACCCGTTGCGAGCAAATTCGTACCATGATTTCCGACGTAGCTGATGTCCAACAAGTCGTTGGGGGTAAATGAGTACTGACCACCGGCCATCCACTGCTCAACGTAAGGGGTTTTCCTGTTGCCGTTCACTGCGGCGGCCCCAAAACCGACGTCCTGCAATCCTCCCGCGGAATTGCCAGTGGGCAGCCGTTCCGTGGTGAATGCAGGGCCGCAAGGCGCGAAAACACCAGGGGCAGTTTCACAACTGGCGTTCGCGTTTCCGCTTAGAGTGGACTGGGGATTTAGACCGTTGTTTAGTGTCGTATTCCACGGTGTTTGCTGCGAGTACCCGTCATTAGGACCTTGGCCGTAGAAGTTCGGCACGTAAAAGATCCCATAACCGCCACGGATCACGAGGTTCTTGGTGGCCTCAATAGCGATGGAGACGCGCGGAGCAACGTTCCCGTACGGGGTATCGTAAAGGCCCGGATTGTTGGGCGAATTGAAGATAAGTTCACCGGGAACGAAGGAACCAATCTGGGCGCTGATGGGGTTCTCCGCAGTAAAGCTAAAGTAGTTTTGCGCATTGTGACGTTCGGTTGGCGCGGTCTGGATTTCGTAGCGGAGGCCCAGGTTCAAAGTAACTCTGGGAGTCAGCTTCCAACCGTCCTGAATGTACCAGCCGAGAAAGCTCTTATCCGTGGCGGGAAACGCTTGAAATAGCGTACAGAGTTGGCACGACGTACCGTTATCCCCGCTCCCAATTCCAAGGAGGAAAGATGCGAACCCATCTCCTGTGGCGCCCGGTGCGTTATTTGGATCTGGGCCGTTCGTGGATGCAGTTTGGAAGTTGAGCGCCGTTTGGCCGAAGTGACCGCCGTCAATCCGCAGCCACACGTCAGTGAAGCCAAAAGACAATTCGTGCCTTCCCTTCAGTTTCGTGAAATCGACCGAGCTGGTCCAGAATGTTTGCGGCACGATGTAGCTGTTGTTCCCGCCAACCGCTCCCAACGGGGCATAATTCCCGCCTCCGCTAAAGGATATCTGGGGGAAAGCCGGGGCGATACCATCAATGAATGTCGGGAACCCGAGGCTCGACGTCGCGAAACCCAATCCCTGCCCCGTTGCCTGCTCGACGTGGCGATTCACCCCGAAATTCAAGTTCATGGTAAATGTCGGATCGAAAATGTGGTTCAGGCCGACGTTGACGCTATAGCGGTTGTTGGGATTGAGCAGTCCCGGGCCTCCCGGATCGTCAGGTCCGTAGAAGTCCGGCGTGTTCGTTTTCGTCTGGAACTTTTGCGAAAAGCGTGCGTAGAGCCGGTTGTTCTCGTTTATGTTGTAGTCTATGCGGCCGGAGTACTCGTTCGAATGTTCTGCGGCGGCTCCAGTTGGCGTGAAATTGGTTCCCGTGGATCCGCCCCCAGTGGGCGTAGGCCAGAAGTTCGCGGCCGCGATGTTACCGGCAATCGTGTCCATAAGCGCCGCTGGAATCTTGTTCGTGACGCCCAATCCGGTCGAGATATTGCCGGAAATTGGGTCTCTAATGAATTCCGTGGTGGCTCCGCAAGTTACGTGATTCCCGGTGACGGGATCAGTCCCTCCGCAAGTAACTTGGCGGGTGCTGAACGGGTTGTAGATTTCACCAGCAAAGACCGGCCTTCCTAGGTAATCGACGACAGGCGCGCCGTTGGCGACGAGTTGTGGGCCCAGTATCGCCGAGAAGTCGCCACCCCTTTCCGCGGTGGTTGGCAATGTGTATGTGTTGGTTGATGGTGTGGATTGCCGCTCGCCTTCATAGTAGGCAAAGAAAAAGAGTTTGTTCTTCTTGATCGGGCCGCCAATCGTGCCGCCAAATTGATTGCGATTGAACGCTGGTTGAGCTGCGTTGTTGAAATAGTATCTCGCGTCGAGCGCGCTGTTGGCGTAGAACTCCCAAGCGTCTCCGTGGAAATCATTGGTTCCCGACTTTGTCACGATGTTCACTACGTTGCCGCTGCTCCAGCCGTACTGCGCCGTGAACGCGTTGGTCATAACCTTCATTTCCTGCACGTCGTCCACCGACGGAACATAGATCACTCCGCCCCAATCAACGCGTGTATCCCAGGTTCCGTCTAACAGGTACTCCGCAGTGCCAAAGAAAGTGCCGCCGAAATTCAGAAACGAAATATCTTGGTCCGCAGTTTGCGCCAGACCCGGCGCTCCCACCACTTGTTGTTCAGCAGCGTTGTTCACTGAGGAATTGATCAGCGTCAAACTGATGACGCTTCGGTAGTTCAATGGAAGCCCCTCAGCGAATCTAGAGGATAGGTCCTCCGAGATATTCGCGTTGTCCGTGTTCACCAGCGGCGCTTGTGCGGTGACTTCCACGCTTTCGGTGAGCGCTCCTACGGTTAGGGTAATTTCTTGTTCAACGCTCTGGCCGGCGGCCAACGTGATCGCCTCCTGCCGGTACTGCTTGAATCCCGGAGTTCTAGTCTCCAAGGCGTAAATGCCCGGCGGCAGAAAGGTAAAACTGTAGAGGCCGGTGTCACCGCTCGTAGTCGTGCGCGAAACGCCAAGATCAGCGCTGGTGAGGGTTACGGTCGCGCCTCTCACCGCCAAGCCGGCAGGATCGACCACTCTACCGCTCAGCGTGGCCGTGAACGCGGCGGACGACTGTCCGTAGAGAGGTTTGCAGCAGAGGAAAAGGACCACCAGAGCGCCAAGTAACAACCCGAGTTGCCGTGAACGTTCTCTGCGTGACATTCGGAAATCCTCCTCGAAATTCTGGCTGATGCCAGGACCCCACTGCGCACGGCCGAACAATCGGCCCAAGCTCACTGCTCGCTGCCGACTGCACATGCGTCTTCAAATTTTGCGTGAAAGCACCAACACACCCTGCATAGCGCTGGCCAGAGTTATAGAGAGTCGCGCGTAAGCTGGCAACGGTTTTCAGGTAAAGGAACGGGGATAAGAGCGATAAAGCTACAAACTTCCGCTTATGGTACTGATTTCTCACAACTTGCAAAACGACCTAGAATGACCGTAAAGCGGCACGTCAGCGCCTTTTAGATTGCACGCTGCTCTAAAGCGCAGTAACATCCATCGAAATCAACTTTGCATTGCTAGAACTAGTCGAAGTGTGGGTCTATTTGACCGCGCGGCGACGCCCGTCACCGGGGGGTGGGGTGGGTAACATTGCAACCAGAGCAAGTAACCGAAAACTGGACACCGTGTAGCGAAGTCGAAAAGGGCGCCGTTGAACAGCAACTCGAATTGCTGCTCGCTTCACCCTTATTCCATTCAAGCAAGAGATATCCGAGGTTCCTGAGATTTGTCGTTGCGCGAGCATTGGCCGGCCAGACCGACCAACTCAAAGAGCGCATCCTTGGTGTGGAAATCTTCGACCGGCCGGCCGACTACGACACGAATACGGATCCCATCGTTCGAGTGACTGCGGCGGAAATTCGTAAGCGCATCGAACACTACTATCAGGACCACAAGCATAAGCACGAAATCCGGATGATTTTGCCCGCCGGATCCTATGCTCCACAGTTTTACTGGCCGGGCCATCCGAGCGCTCCTCCGGTAACTTCGCTAGCATTGCCGAGTGACGCATCGGATGCCCTCAACGCGCAGCCCGTCGTTACACTGCCGGATGTTCCACGATCCGAACCTACTTTTCTGGCACGCAGGAAACCGGCGCTCGCAGTAGTTAGTCTGACGCTGGTGATTGCTGCGGCGGCGCTGTGGCATGTATCCCATCCGCCGGTCCTGAAACAATTTTGGGAACCTTTCGTAAACTCGCCAAATCCAGTACTCATATGCGTGGCCGACCAAAGCCAGTATTCCACCATACGGCTGCGCGACGCCGCCGATCCTTCGCACGAAATCACGTTGCCGGACCGTATGGTCGCGCTGATCATTGATGATGTGAGTCCCCTCGTGAACGTCGCAGCTCTGCTGCGTACTTACGGGAAGACCTCCCACGTCCTTGGCGAGTCAAACACTACCCTGACTGATTTACGCCGGGCCCCATCAATTTTTATTGGAGCGTTCGACAATAGCTGGACGTTGCGCATGACCGCTCCACTACGCTTTCATTTTGCGAACGATTCTGCGATGAACAAATTGTGGATTGAAGACCGGAACAATCCTGAAAATCACAATTGGATGATGGATCGCACAGTTCAGCAAACGGGAACGTACTCGGATTACGCCCTGGTGGCGCGCTTTGTGGACCCAAACATCGAGCAATTGGTTGTCGTCGGCGCAGGCATAGGTCGCGGCGGTACCGTCGCAGCCGGAGAATTCCTGGTTGACGAGCAACGCATGGACGAGATGCTGAAGCAC
>Ga0209655_10000197_pt1 | contig 22497 bp, 18 predicted proteins | sample BogFormECP03_OM2_FD_188236 | JGI IMG/M metagenome (GOLD analysis project Ga0209655, IMG submission 188236) | Bog forest soil microbial communities from Calvert Island, British Columbia, Canada - ECP03_OM2 (SPAdes) (version 2) | ecosystem: Environmental > Aquatic > Freshwater > Wetlands > Bog ...
CTGAAAAATCACCGACTTCTCCGGATCGAGCCCCGCCGCCAGATAATCCGTCATAATCTCAATCGTGTTCCCCGCCACCCCCGACGTATCCGCATAGTCGCTAGTCAGCGCATGCCAATCCGCAATAAAGTAAAAACACTCATAAGCCTTCCGCTGCGAAGCCGCCGTAGCGCCGGGCTTCAGCCCGGCATCTTCGCCGCCTGCCACAACCTCATTCTGCAACCGCACCCAATTCTCCAACGCCCCAAAGTAATGCCCAATATGCAGCCTCCCCGTAGGCCGCATCCCGCTAACCACCCTCTTCTTTTTCCCCTGGCCCTCAGAACTCAATCGCCTCTCCTCTTCTCTGTGACCGCTGCGCACTCTGGGCTCATTGCCCTGAAAACACAGGCGCTGAACAGTAGGGTCATCCTTCTGAGGGTGACCGCTCTACGCCAAATCGCCCTTGACAATTGTTAACGTTTGTGCTATACTGGCCTCTGTAATGTTCTAGTACTAATAAATGCGACCCTCAGGCCTTGCGCAAGGCAACTATCCGCCAAACCATCCCGCAACTCGCCCAAATCTAACCAGATCTAAGTCCTTTAAATGCAACACTTACAATCCACACGTAACTGCTGATTCTAAACAACTTACGAAAAACTTAAATCCTTTAGATGCAACACTTACAAAAAACAGGGGGAGGGGGTACCCCCACCTAACCGCGGGCACCCAGCAACTCCCGAGCAATGATCATCCTTTGTATCTCGCTGGTCCCCTCGTAAATCGTAATCACCCGCGCATCCCGGTACATCCGCTCGACATCCGTCTCCCGCGAATACCCCGAACTCCCATGAATCTGGACCGCCTTAGCCACCACCCGGTTGACCATTTCGCTCGCGTAGAGCTTGGCCTTGGACGAAGCCGCCCCCAACTTCCCCGGGTGCGTATCCTTAAGCCATGCAGCATGATAGACGAGCCCGCGCGCCGCCTCGATCTCCGTCTGCATGTCGGCAAGCATCCACTGTATGGCCTGGAACTCGCCGATAGTCTTGCCAAAGGCGCGCCGCTGCTTGGCGTACTTCACGGACTCGTCGAGGGCGCCCTCGGCCAAACCCAAAGCCACCGCCGCAATTCCAATTCGTCCGCCGTCCAGGGCACTGAGCGCAATCTTCAACCCCTGCCCTTCTTCGCCCAGGCGGTTCTCGCGAGGCACTTCGCAATCGTTCAGCAAAACCTCAACGGCCGGCGAACTCCGCTGCCCCATTTTGTCTTCATGCCGGCCGACCTTAAATCCCGGAAACCCAGGCTCAACGAGAAACGCGGTAATGCCCTTGCTGCCAGCGTCCGGATCGGTCTTCGCAAACACGATGAACAGCCCGGCAACATGCCCGTTGGAGACCCACGTCTTCGTACCATTCAAGCGATAAACATCGACGCTTGCTGTACCAAGGGCCGCTCCGCCCCAATCACCGGCGCCGAGCGCCAGCGCCGGACCACCCGAACTCTTCGTGCCCAGCCCCGAGCCAACACGGCTTGCGGCAACAGCGCGCGACTGAATCCCCGCCGCGTCCGAACCTGCCGCAGGCTCCGTCAAACAAAACGACCCGAGAATTTCCCCGGTGGCGAGACGCCGCAAATATTTCTGCTTCTGCGCTTCGGTGCCGAATTTCGTCAAGGGCACCTGCACGGCCGAATTCGTCACGCCAAGCGAAGTAGCCATGCCCGCATCCACGCGCGCCACTTCCTCGAGCATCAGCACATAGGAAAGCGTATCGAGGCCCGGCCCGCCCCACTCTTCGGGAATCAGCATCCCGCAGCAGCCCATCTCGGCCAGCTTTTTGATCTCCGCGGCAGGAAAACGCTCTTCGCGGTCGCGCTGCTTCACGGACGGGCGCACCTCCGCCTCCATGAATTGGCGAACGGTATCGCGAATCAGTTTTTGGTGGTCGCTAAGCGAAAAATCCATCGTCACATTGTACGCGAGGTACGCACGATGCTAACACACGCATCAGTAGCCCTCATAGAGAAGCTTGGTCGCGGAATTCAAGGCCGGAACGACAATTTATCAGTTGATTGGCTCCGAAGACTCAAAAAGGAAGGGCTGCAGCTCGGCTACCTCAACATCACAGCTTTTTTTCCACGGGTAATGGCCGTCGCGGTCGGGCCAGAAGCACTGCCACAAAGGAAAATCATCGCCCTCATAAAACCACAGCGACCAACCAACGTAATCTTTATACCGACTGATGTGAACTCTTCGGAAACGGCATTTGACGTTGTCCGCGAGGATATCGTCACAATCCGTGTCCAAGTCAAATCTGCGGCCGTTTTTCAGGGCGTTGCCAATCTCATTTATGATCCGAATGGCTGTGTCAGCACCCAATCCGCAGAGCAAGATTTCCGGATGGGAAAACTGCATGAAAATGCCCGTTGAATACGAAAACCACTCTTGTTTGTCTTTCGATTCAGCACGTGGGGCGACACTCATAACATGCCACCCATACTGGTCAATGATTTCGAGGAATTGCGCGTCCGCCCCGTGCAATCCATCGCGTTTCTTAGGGTCAAGCATCGGTGACTGGCCTCTCGTTGGCGCAGCGCGTCTACAGTTTGAAAAGTTCGCGGAGGCGCCTGGCTTGGACGCGGCTTACGGGGATCTCGGTGGTTTTTTTGTCATTCATTTTCAACGTGAAGATGTTTTTGGACCACGGCACGACTTCGCGGATGTGCCGCGTGTTGACCAGAAACGAGCGGTGCGGGCGCCAGAAAATTTCGGAATCGAGCGTTTCGCCCAGTTCATCGAGCGTGCGGTAATTGGAGGAACCTTCGACGTCGCGAGCGACCACGGTGATCGAGCCGCCGTCGATGGTCGCGAAGACTACGTCGTCGGCGTCGATGAGCAGAAGGCGCTGGCCTGCGCGCACCAGCACTTTCACTGCCTGGAAGGCTTCGATAGGCTCGGGCTGCTTTGCAGCGCCAAGCTGGCTGACAAGCTGCTCCAGGCGATCCGTCGCCGACGTTTGCGTGTCCAGCATTTTTTTTGCGCGCTGAATGGCTTTCGAGATGCGCGCCTTGTCGAACGGCTTTAAGACGTAGTCCACAGCGTTTACGTCAAACGCCTGGACTGCGTACTGATCGAAAGCCGTGGCAAAAACGACGTGCGGCATTTTCATTTTGCGTTCGACGATTTTTTTCAGCACGCCGAAGCCATCAAGCCCGGGCATTTGCACGTCCAGAAAAACGAGATCGGGAGAGTGCTCTTTGATCAGCGCGACAGCTTCCACGCCGTTCTTCCCTTGCCCGATGAGATTAACCTCGGGAAAGGCCTTCAACAGAAAGGCGAGCTCTTCCCGCGCGGGTTTCTCGTCGTCGACGATGATGGTGTTAATCGCCATAGCCAGACAGTCAGATGCAGCTGATCAGAAATGCCGGGCTGAAGCCCGACACCTACAGTGTATGATATCGCCGGAGAAAACGTACTGACTATGCCGTCCAAACCAGCCAGCCGCACCACCGCCAAGGTTCTGCGAAGCAAGATGATTTACAAGGGGCCCGTCTTCGGACTTCGGCGCGACGAAATCATTGAGCCGAGCGGCTTGCGTGTTACGCGCGAAGTTATCACGCACCCCGGCTCGGTCGTGGTGCTGCCTGTTTTTCCCGATGGGCGGATTCTGCTGATTCGCCAGTATCGCCATGCCACACGGCAGTTCTTGTGGGAGCTGGTTGCCGGTCGAATCGATCATGGAGAAAATCCGCGGAAGGCTGCCGCGCGAGAGTTGATTGAAGAAACGGGTTACCGCGCGAAGCGGTTTCATACTTTTCTGGATGTTTTTCCCACGCCCGGCTTTCTGGAAGAGCGGATGTACATTCTGCTCGCGGAAGATCTAACCGCTGGCAAAGCGGAACCAGAGGAAGACGAAAAGATTACGGCGCAGGCGTTTACTCAAAGCGAGCTGGAGCAGATGATTCGGCGCAACAAGCTGCGTGACGCAAAGTCGATCGCCGGAATTCTGTACTACCTGCGATTCCTAGTTCGTTCCTGACACCACAGAGAGCCGCTTTCTGAAATGCCAACCATCTCCACTCGCCTGACGGCGCGATTCTGAAACAATGATCGTGTCCACGACTGCGGGAGCCCCCAACGCGAACAAGACAGAGGAAAGCTCGGGCATGGCTGCCAGCACGCCGCCCACACTGCACCGGGCCGTCTTCGCGTCGACTATTTTTCTCGGGGCGTTTCTTCTCTTTCTGATTGAACCGCTCATCGCCAAATTAATTCTTCCGTGGTTCGGCGGATCGGCGGCGGTCTGGGCGACCTGCCTGGTATTTTTTCAGACGGCGCTTCTTCTCGGATATCTATATGCGGACGCTGTTACTCGGCGACTTGCGCCAACGCGCCAGTCCGCGCTGCACATCAGTCTTCTGGCGGTCAGCCTTATCTGGTTGCCGATTGCACCGCAGGTTTTCTGGCGTTCGCACGTGACGATCGACCCCGCCTGGCGCATCCTGGGACTGCTCACGTTTTCGATTGGACTGCCTTTCGTGCTGCTCAGCGCGACGAGCCCGCTGGCGCAGGCATGGTACGCGCGGCGCGCTTCGGGGAAATCGCCGTATCACCTGTTTGCGCTTTCCAATTTCGCTTCCCTCCTCGCGCTTTTGAGTTTTCCAGTTTTCATCGAGCCGCATCTATCCAGCCACCATCAAGCCATTTTGTGGTCCATCCTCTACGGACTCTTCGCGATAAGCTGTTCGTTCGCCGCTTGGCTGAGTCGCGGCAGCGCCGCGCGCTCCCCAGTAGCAGACAATTCGGAAGCGGAAGAAGCTGCTCCGCCGAGTGCGCGCACAAAGCTCCTGTGGCTAGGCCTCTCAGCGTGCGCCTCGATGATGCTTCTTGCGGTGACGAATCACCTTTCGGGAAACGTCGCGCCGGTGCCGCTGTTATGGGTAATTCCTCTCGCGCTTTATCTTTTGAGCTTCACGCTGGTATTTGCAAAACGGCGAATGTATTCGCGCTGGATCGTTGCGCGGCTGCTTGCGGTAATGTTGGGCGGAGCCGGCTACGCAATTTATGACTCTTCGTATACGCAGGCGATTCAAATCGGTGTGCCGGTTTTCTGCATCACGCTCTTCGTGGCCTGCTTTTTTTGCCACGGGGAATTGGCCGTGCGAAAGCCTTCGGTACGCTATCTGACTTCATTTTACCTGATCGTTGCGTTGGGCGGCGCGCTAGGGGCGATCTGCGTGGGGCTGTTGGCTCCGCACGTTCTTTCGGGAGTCTACGAGTTCCCAATGGTTTTGTTGTTCAGCGCGATTCTCGGCGTCATCGTGCTTTGGCACGAGGGATGGGGCGCACGCATTTTCTGGACAAGCCTGTCCGCCCTAATGTGCGCGGTGCTGATCATGAACGTTCGAACCACACGGGAAGGCACCGTCGCGATGATGCGCAATTTTTATGGAGCTCTTCGCATTGAAGAAGCTGGGCGCCTTGAGCCGTACCGGAGCCTGGTTCATGGGACGATTCAGCATGGAGCGCAGTATCTTTCATGGCCGGAGAATCGCAATCCCACGACGTATTACGGCAGAAAATCGGGAGCTGGCCTGGCGTTGAAATATTGTTGTGATGGGCCTAAGCGCGTGGGCGTGATCGGTTTGGGCGCCGGAACCCTGGCGGCCTACGGAAAAGCGGGCGACACGTTTCGATTTTATGAGATCAATCCGCAAGTCGTGGGAATCGCGAAGGGCTGGTTCACGTTTCTCAAGCAGAGCCCGGCAAAATCGGAAATTATCCTGGGGGATGCGCGGTTATCGCTCGAGAGCGAGCCGACGCAGCAATTTGACGTTTTGCTGGTGGATGCTTTTTCCGGAGATGCGATTCCCGTGCATCTGCTTACAAAAGAAGCCTTTGCGCTCTATTTCCGGCATTTGAAACCGGACGGGATTCTGGCCGTACACACCTCCAACACCTATCTGGATCTCGCGCCGGTTGTAAAATTACTGGCGGACGACGCGGATTACCCAACGCGGCTGATTTCGAGCCAGGAAAATGCGCCGGCACTGGTTTCCGCGGCCGATTGGGTGCTGGTAACGCGCAAGCAGAGTTTTCTGAACGTGCCGGAGACATTTGAAGGCAGCGAGAAAATCGTTTTACCTCTTAATGCGCATCTTTGGACCGACGACTACAACAATCTTTTTGAAGTTCTTCGCCCGGTGAGCTACGCGCTGCGAGGCTCGCCGGGCTTTTAATCAGAGTTTTGTTCGAAGAGTCACGGTAGCGAAACAAATGCTTCATACTGTGAAACAAAAGTATGCACTTTCTGTATGCGCTTGACGTTGCAGGACTTATCTCGTTTCCGCCCACATGCGCCAGGCGGCGATCCATCATTGAATCGTTTTTATATTCGGCTTTTCGCTGATTTTCGCACATAGAAAAAACCAAAGCTCACTTGACTGAACGACTCTTTCTGGTACACTCCGCGCAATTTGTTCGTGTGGCGGCGGCGCTTGTTCCGGTTTGCTTGCCACGAGAAACATCCAGGTCTCCAGCAGGAGGAGAAGATAAGTGCAAGGAACCGTGAAATGGTTTAATAACTCGAAAGGGTACGGCTTCATCGGGCGCGATGATGGTCCTGATGTGTTTGTGCATTATTCCGCTATCGTGGGGGATGGCTACCGCAGCTTGCAGGAAGGAGACGCGGTGGAGTTCGAGATTGTCCAGGGCCCGAAAGGTCCCCAGGCAGCGAACGTGCAAAAGCCCGGTTAATTAAACCAGGTAGGTAGGGTAAAGCCGGCAGAGTGCGCCCCTCTGCCGACTATTTTTTGGAGGATCAGATGGAGATAGGGCGCCAGAAAGCTAAGGTAAGGACTATCAGTACGTACAGTTCGTCTGCACATTTCGTTGACTTGCCCCTTGATTCGGAGATTTGAGCCCCGCTTGCTAACTCCCTTCTTGCTGACACTCGTTAACTGGGCGGCTCCGGGCTTATAATCCAGGCGCTATGGACAACAAACAGATTGCCCGCATTTTGCGCGAGACCGCGCAACTCCTGGAAATTGATGGGGCCATCATTGGCCGCTACCGCAGCTATGAAAAGGCCGCGGAGCTGATTGATGGGCTGCCGGAATCGATCGAACAGCTTGTAAAGGAGCCGGAGAAGCTGGAAGAGTTGCCGGGAATCGGCGATCGCATGGTCGAACACCTGACGGAGATCGTCGAGACCGGCGATTACAGCCTGCGGAAGAAGCTGCTGAAGAAATATCCGGAAACCCTGCTCGATGTCCTGCGATTGCAATCCCTGGGGCCAAAGAAAGTCGCATTTCTTTGGAAGAACTTCAAGGCTGGGACGGTGGCCGACGTCGAAAAACTCGCCAAAGAGGGAAAACTGCGTGACTTGGCCGGCTTTGGCGAAAAATCCGAACAAAATATTCTGAAAGCGGTCGAAGTTTTCAAAAAATCGACGGGGCGTTTCCACATTGATGTGGCGGAAGCCGCGGCATGGGCCATCATTGAGCACATTAAGAAGGCCGGGAAAGCCGCGGAGAGCGTGACGCCGGCGGGATCGTTGCGCCGCGGGAAGGAAACCGTGGGCGATCTGGACCTGCTGGTGACGCTTGGAGATGGACACACCTCGCAGAAGCATGTGGATGCGCTAGCCAAGCACATTCTGGAATTCCCGGAAATCGATCAGACGCTCGCGCACGGGGAGAACAAAGTCAGCTTCACGCTGGAAAATGGCTTACAGGTGGACGTGCGGCTGCTTGAAAAAGAGAGCTTTGGTGCCGCTCTGCTCTATTTTACGGGCTCGAAAGAGCACAACGTGGCGCTGCGCGGCCGCGCGAATGACATGGGCCTCACGCTGAATGAATACGCGCTGGCTACTCTGAAAGGGGAAAAGCCTGTCGCGCGGCGTACTGAGGAGGAGATTTACGCGAAGCTGAAGCTGGACTACATCCCGCCCGAACTACGCGAAAACACCGGCGAAATCGCGGCCGCTGAAGCGCACAAGCTGCCCCATCTGATTGAGCTGAAAGACATGAAGGGCGATTTGCAGATGCACTCGACCGCCAGCGATGGAAAAAACTCCATCGAGGAGATGGCGGAAGCGGCGCGCAAGCTGGGTCACCAGTACATTGCAATTACGGATCACTCGAAAGCGGTTACTGTTGCCAACGGGCTCGACGAGAAGCGCATGGCTGCACATATCAAGAAGATTCACGCCGCGAGCGATAGCGGCCTTGGCATTCGAGTGCTGGCCGGGGCCGAAGTGGACATTTTGAAGGACGGGACGCTGGATTATTCCGATGAAATTCTCGCGCAGATAGACGTGGTGGTGTGCTCGATCCACTCGTACTTCAACCTGGATCGCGCCGAAATGACCGATCGTATGCTCGCCGCGATCGAGAACCCTTACGCCCAGATCATCGGTCACCCAACGGGACGCTTGCTCCTGCGCCGCGACCCGCTGGACTATGACATGGAGAAGATCCTGCAAGCCTGCGCCAAACACGGCGTAGCGATGGAATGCAACTCCTACCCTGACCGGCTGGATTTGAAGGACGTTTACCTGCGGATGTGCAAGGAACGCGGCGTAAAGGTCGTAATTTCAACGGATTCGCATACTGCCGCAAACCTTGCCTTCATTCGCCACGGGGTGACCATGGCGCGGCGCGGCTGGCTGGAGAAGAAGGATGTTATCAATACCCTTCCCACGGAGCAGTTCCTGGTAGCCTTGCGCACCAAACCCGACGCGGGTAACAAGAAGCACGCGGCCCACTCGGCAAAGAAATAGCGGGCGGCGACCGGCCTGATCCTCGACTGTTTGGCGGCCAATATCAGACGAGAAGGTCAGCCCAGTCGTTTATAAATGGAATCCCGGAGCGCCTGAGAACTGGCTGTATGGGATCAGGGAACATTTTTGCCCCGGGAGTCGTACCTTTATCTAGAACGTGATGCTTCGGAGGCATAGAGCTATGAATTCGCACACTTACCGGTCGGCAGCCATACGCCTAGGGATTGCCACTGTCGCCCTGTTTGCCGCGGTTGCTTTGGCGCCTGGCGCCCGCGCCTCGGACGTTGATAAGCACTTCTCCGTCTCAGGACGCCCCACGGTTCACGTGGACACCAATGACGGCAGCGTACTCGTGACCACCAGCGATTCCAAGACCGTGGACTTTCACGTGGAATACGAAGGGTATGAGCTGGAAAAGAGCCTGCACATTGACACGCGCCAGGATGGCAATAAAGTCGAGCTGGTGGCTCGCGTCGTAGGCCATTGGGGATTCTCTTGGGGCCATAACTCGCGCCGCCTGCATATTGAGGTACGAATGCCCCGGGAAGCCGATTTGGACGTGAGCACCGGAGATGGCTCGGTGGAGGCCAGCTCGATCAATGGAAATGTGATTATCCGGACGGGCGACGGGTCGGTTCGTGCCAACACTTTGACGGCGGGTCAGGGACAGCGCATTGATCTGCATACCAGCGACGGCAGCATCAACGTGGACACCTTGAAGGGTGACATGAAGCTCCACACGGGAGACGGCTCGATCGAGGGCCGAGAGCTGGATGGGACTCTGGATGCCGACAGCGGCGACGGGCATATCCGCATCGCCGGGCGCTTCGATGGCCTCAACATCAAGACGGGCGATGGCAGCGTGGACGCGAAGGTGCTTTCCGGCTCCAAGATGGGTTCCAGTTGGTTCCTGCACACGGGCGACGGCAGCGTGGATTTGTCGCTGCCTGGCGATTTCCAGGCCACTATTGATGCCACCACCGGTGACGGGCATATCAGCCTGGGTATGCCGGTGACCATTGAGGGGACCTTTAGTAAGTCGCAGATCCACGGGAAGATGAACGGCGGCGGACAGTCCCTGACGATTCACACCGGGGACGGGTCGATCCGGCTTAGCCGAGGGTAAGTTGTCGGTCTAAACCGAAATCTTCAGTGTCCGGATCGGGCTTCCGGGCATCCAATGGTTGGAGTTATCAAGCCAGTACTAGAACCGGCAAATTTGTCTTGAAATACCTGCACCTGTGCTCTACTGGTGACACAGATTTCACCTTATTTTTCGTAAATTATTGAAAAGAGAGCAGTTGGGTTTGGACCTTGACCTGCCCTTTAGGTCAGCGTCTGCTTAGGGGGAGTTCCGTGATCGTCTTTGTTCTGATGTTTGCCATAGTAGCTTTGGTTTCGCTCACCATTGCCAGCGCGATTTCCGAAGGGGCTCGGCGCCGCAGCTTCTGATTCCTCCTGTTGACGGCCAGCGCATCGGGCTGCGATTTAGGATTTTGACCCTCTCTGCGTCGTATCAAGTTTCCACTTCCATTGAATGATCTGATCTTTCGGGGCGTTCTGCTCTTTCGGCGGCGGCCTGCTGTGGCGCATAATCAACGCCGCGAGGTAGCAAGATGCCGGAAGACCCAAATCCAGGCCGCGGGTCTCATGAAACGGCAAAGCCGAAACCAACCGGCGTGCTGGAGTTCTCAAGCGCGCAGGGTTGGTGGATTCTGCTCGGCATTTACACCGCAATTTTTGTCCTGATTTTCGGCTACCACTACCTCGATGATCTTTCGCGCCAGCGCCTCGGGACGTTTGGCGTGCGTTTTCTCGAAGAGTTCACCGGGGTGTACTCGGTCTTCATCCTGCTGCCGCTGGTTTTCCGCATGGCGCATTCCTATCTGTTTCGGCGCAAAGGGTGGATTCGGCTGGTGGGCATGCATGTGGCGGCGGCGGTGGCGTTTTCGTTTTTGCACACCAGCCTGATGGCCGTGAGCCGATGGATTATCTCGCCGCTGATTGGCATGGGGAGCTACGACTACGGGATCATGCGTTTTCGGTATCCCATGGAGTTTTCCAACGACCTCATAGGCTACACGGTCGTCGTGCTGGCCTATTATTTTTTCAGGAGGATGCAAATCGCGCAGGCGCAACAGCTTGCGGCGGCGGAATTGCAGACCAGGCTGGCGCAGGCGCAACTGGAAAATCTTCGGCTGCAACTGCAGCCGCATTTTTTGTTCAATACGCTGAACACGATTTCGTCGGTGATGTACGAAGATGTGCGCGCGGCGGACGCTATGCTTACGCAGCTAAGCGATTTGCTGCGGTTGACGCTGCGGACGGCCAGCTCGCACGAGATTTTGCTTTCGCAGGAATTGCAGATTACGCGGCTTTACCTGGACATTATGCAGAAGCGGTTTGAGGACAAGCTGCGCGTGACGTATTCGGTCGATCCGGGCCTCGAAAATTCGCTGGTGCCGCAGCTGATTTTGCAGCCGCTGGTCGAGAATTCTTTGCGGCATGGTTTGAAAGAGATTGGCGCGGGAATCGATATTTCGATTGGCGTGCGGCGCGAAAATGGCAGCCTGATTCTTCAGGTTATGGATACGGGCGCGGGCCTCGGGCAACAGAATACCGACGCTATTTTGAATCGCGGGCTGGGGCTTGCGAATATTCGCGGGCGGCTCGAACAACTGTATGGTGCGGGGCAGGCGTTTTCGATTGCCAACCGTGCCGCTGGCGGGGCCGAAGTTACGCTGCGCTTCCCTTTCCACTTGGCGGAACAGGCTTCGCCGATTGTGGGATGAGTCCCGCGAGCAAACTTCGGGTGCTCGTCGTGGATGACGAAGCGCCTGCGCGCCGCAAAATTCTGCGGTTACTTCGGCAGGAGCCGGATGTGCAGGTTGTCGCGGAGGCGGATGGCGCGCAAGCGGCAATCGCTGCGATTGAAAAACACAAGCCGGATCTGGTTTTCCTTGACGTGCAGATGCCCGGAACGGACGGCTTCGGTGTGGTGCAGGCCGTTTCTTCCAAAAATATGCCTCGATTTGTTTTCGTCACTGCGCACGACCACTACGCGCTCAAGGCGTTTGAAGTGCACGCCTTGGATTACCTGCTCAAGCCATTTAACGAGGAGCGCTTTCGCGCCGCTGTGGGCCGCGTGCGCGCAGAACGCGCGCAATCGAGCGACGGGTTTGCTTCTCAGCTTCAGGAGTTGCTCGCGCAGTTGCAGAAGGAGCGGTCGTTTTCGGAGCGCATTCTGGTGCAGGAAAATGGACGGGCGCATTTTGTGGCGGCGCGGGATATTTCGTGGCTTGAAGCGGATGGAAACTATTTGAAGCTGCACTGCGGGGCGAAGACTTATACCTTGCGCGGGACGCTGGATTCCATGAGGGACGTGCTCGATCCGAAGACGTTTGTACGGATTAATCGAAGCAGCCTGGTGCGGCTCGATGCGATCCGCGAAATGCTGCCTTGGTTTCATGGGGAATACAAAGTTGTGTTGCAGGATTCCACGGAGTTGCGTTGGAGCCGGAGGTATGTGAAGTTGCGGCCTGAGCTCTTAAAAAAAGTGTGAGACTGAGCTTTGCGGTAAAAAAGAAAGGGACAGACTGAAGTCTGTCCCACTTGTCCCGGGTTTAGGCCCGCTCGTCCCAGTTTTGTTGCCTGCGCGCGCTGGATCACTTAAGTTTCTCCCATGAAACATTTCAGGTTGTCCACACTCCCTCTCTGCATCGTCCTTTTCGCCTTTGTTTCTGTTTGGACTGGCAGGAGCTTGGCGCAAACTTCGGCCGATGCGGGTTGGCCGAACTATGGAAATGATCCCGGAGGCACGCGCTATTCTCCGGCGAAACAGATTGATCGCGGCAACGTGGCGCAGTTGCACGTGGCATGGACGTATCGGACGGGAGCGCTGCCCAACGATGAGGAGCTCGACAAAAAGGCGGCGTTTGAGGCTACGCCGATACTGATCGATGGAAAACTGTTCCTCAGCACGCCTTACGACCACGTCATTGCTTTGAATGCGGTCACGGGAGCGAAGCTTTGGGAGTTTGACCCCAAGCTGGAGCATCCGTACGGATTTTCTGAAGTGACTTCGCGCGGAGTTTCGGCTTGGCGTGACACGGCCGCGAAATTGGGCAAGCCTTGTGCGCTGCGCATCTTTATCGGCACGCTGGACGCGCGGCTGATTGCGTTGGACGGCGACACGGGCAAGCCGTGCAAAGACTTTGGCATTGACGGCGAAGTGGACTTAAAGGCGGACGTGAGGATGCGCGATCCCGGCGATTATCAGGTCACTTCCGCGCCTGCCATCTACAAGAATCTGGTCATCACTGGCTCATCCGAGGGCGACAATCGCGCCGTCACTCTGGAACGCGGCATTGTGCGGGCGTTCGACGTTCGCACGGGAGGGCTGCGCTGGACCTGGGACCCGATTGCGCCGTGGGCTTATCAGAACACGCCGCGAACCGGCGCGGGCAATGCGTGGTCAACTCTTTCCGTGGATGCTCCGCACGATTTGGTGTTCATTCCCACCGGCAGCGCGAGCCCCGACTATTACGGCGGGCTTCGCAAGGGCGACAACAAGTGGGCCAATTCGGTTGTGGCGCTCAAAGCTTCCACCGGCGAATTTGTATGGGGATTTCAAGTCGTACACCACGATCTCTGGGATTATGACGTGGCCTCGCAGCCGACTCTTTTCAACTGGAAAGACGGAACTCCCGCTATCGCCATCACGACAAAAATGGGGCGCGTTTTTGTGCTGAATCGGTTGAATGGCGCGCCACTTTTGCCGGTGGAAGAACGCCCGGTGCAAAAGAGCGATATCCCCGGTGAAGAGTCGTGGCCGACGCAGCCTGCTTCTACGATTTCGCTGGTGCCGGAAAAGCTTACGCCTGAGAACGCGTGGGGCATCGACGAGGAACAGCGAAAGTGGTGTGCGGAGCAAATCAAAGCGGCGCGCAATGGCGACATCTTTACACCGCCCAGCCTGCAAGGGACACTCGTTTTTCCAAGCAACGCCGGCGGCGTTAATTGGGGCAGTGCGGCGTACGATCCGCAAAGGCATCTGCTGTTTGTGAACACCAACCGGTTGCCGATTTTTGTAAAACTGATTCCCCGTGCGGAATTAGAAGATGCCCGCAAAAACGCTTCCGACGTCGACCGAATGCACGGCGAGTTTGCGCGGCAGACGGGCGCGCCTTACGCCATGTTCCGCAAGCCGCTGCTTTCCGCGAGCGGCCTGCCCTGTAACGCGCCACCGTGGGGAACGCTGGCTGCGGTCGATCTGTTCGAAGGGAAGAAAGTTTGGGATGTTCCACTGGGGAGTCACATCCCTGGGCAGACGAGCGGGGCGCTCAGTTTCGGAGGACCCATTGTGACGGCAGGCGGCCTGAATTTCACGGCCGCTTCCTGGGATGGCCATCTTCGAGCGTTCGACGCGGAGACGGGAAAAGAATTGTGGTCGTATGAGCTGCCCGCCGGAGGACAGGCTACACCGATGACCTACGGCATTGGCGGCAAGCAGTACGTCGTTATTGCCGCAGGCGGGCACGGCAAGTTTGGAACAAAGCAAGGCGATTACGTTATCGCGTTCACTCTGCCTTAACCCTAGCGGCAGCAGAAACAGCAACGACGATTTTAAACTGATCAGGAGGACCGCCATGCAATGGACTAAACCGGAATTTGAAGAGATTTCTCTCGCGTGTGAAGTCAGCAGCTATGCAAACGCCGAACTGCCCGCTCTGCCGGAACTATCCGCTCCAGAGCGGCAACAGGTGAGGCCGGCAAAGGAATGAAAGTCAAAGCTCAACAGGCCGGGACGAGAGTGCTTCTCCTCGCGGCGTGTTTTCTTTCTGCTTGTTCGAACATTTCGGCTCAAGGCGCAGCGGATTCAGACTGGCCGTATTACGGCCACGATGCGGGTGGGATGCGCTATTCACCTCTGTCGCAAATCAACCGCGAAGATGTGGCAAAGCTCAAGATCGCCTGGATATTTCACACGGGTGATGTGCAAGAAGCCAAAGGGGACGTTAAACGCAGCGGCTTTGAAACCACGCCGATTCTCGTCGATGGCCTCTTGTATATCACGACGCCATTCAACCGCGTGATCGCACTGGACCCAGCCACGGGAAAACAGCGGTGGGCTTACGATCCACTGATCGATCGCACTTTGGATTATGGCGATGGGCTGGTCAACCGCGGGGCGAGCGCCTGGCTCGATCCTTCGCGAACTGCCGGGCAAACGTGCCGGACACGGATTTTTGAAGCAACGCAGGACGCGCGGTTGATTGCCCTGGACGCAGCGACCGGAAAACTCTGCCCGGACTTTGGGAACGCTGGGCAGGTCAGCTTGCGAGATGTTCCCGGGTATACGGCGGGTTGGTACCACATGACTTCGCCGCCAGGGGTGATCGACGATATGGTGATTGCGGGGTCTGCTATCGATGACAATCATCGTGTGGACATGCCCGCGGGTGTGGTGCGTGCTTTCGACGCGCGGTCGGGAGCGTTGCGATGGAGTTGGGAACCCATTCCGCAAAATACGGGAGATCGAACTGGCAACGGTGATTCGGCAAAATGGCGCACTGGGGCGGCCAACGCGTGGTCCATCATGACAGTGGATCCCGAACGTGACCTGGTCTTCGTTCCAACTGGCAGCGCGAGCCCGGATTATTACGGAGGGTTGCGACCGGGCGATAACAAGTGGGCGAACTCCGTGGTTGCGCTGCACGCAAAAAACGGAAAAATTGCGTGGGGATTTCAGCTTGTTCATCACGACCTGTGGGACTACGACACGGCTTCGCCACCGCTTCTCGCGACGGTGGCGCATGGCGGAAAGAAAATCCCCGTGGTTATCCAGGGAAATAAGACCGGGCTGCTGTTCGTCCTCAACCGAGACACGGGTGCGCCCGTTTTCCCAGTGGAGGAACGCGCCGTACCGCAGAGCGACGTGCCCGGTGAACTCGCTTCAGCGACGCAGCCTTTTCCGTCCGCGCCGCCGCCGCTCGTTGCTCAACAGTTTTCGGGGGACGAAGTTTGGGGGCCGACGCCGGAAGATCGCGAATCGTGCCGCAAGGAGATTCAAAAGCTGCGCAATGAGGGCATTTTCACTCCGCCCAGCATTCAGGGCACGCTTGCCGTGCCCGGGAACCTCGGCGGCATGACCTGGAGCGGGTACGCTTTCGATCCCGAGCGCGGCTTGCTGTTTGTTAATATCAACAATCTTCCCGCGAGGATCAGGCTCATTCCACGCGATAAAGTGCAATCGGACAATGAGGACGGCGATTACGGACCCCAGCGTGGGACGCCTTATGGCATCCTTCGGCGCTTTCTGCAGTCGCCTTCGGACTTGCCATGCAATGCGCCGCCATGGGGCACGCTCGCGGCGGTGGACATGACCGAGGGGAAGATTCGATGGCGAGTTCCTCTGGGGACTATGGAAAATTTCGGCGGAGCTCACGGGATCATTCCGCCGGGATCGATCAGTCTCGGTGGGCCGATTGTAACGGCGGGAGGGCTGGTTTTTATAGCGGGCACGACGGACTCTTCTATTCGCGGCTTCGATGTGGAAACGGGGAAGGAATTGTGGAAGGCTGAGCTGCCGGCCAGCGGTAACGCTACGCCGATGACCTACAGCCTGGGCGCACGCGGCAAACAATATCTTGTGATTGCTGCGGGCGGCCACCCAAAAATCCCGGAAGAGGCGCTGGGGGATGCGCTGGTGGCATTTACGCTGCCTTAGGCAACAGTCGAATGCATGGAAGACGCGCAAACTTTCTACGATAAGGGATGATTCAAATGGGCGGGGCTTCTGGCAACTGGCAAACTTCCGTAGTTGAAAAGCGGCCGTTCCTGGCGAATGGCATGGCGATTGTCGTGGCCATCGCCGTCGCAAAATTTCTCTTTCACTGCTATTTCAACAACCGCTACGGCTATTTCCGCGACGAATTCGATTACATGTCCTGCGGCGACCACCTCGCATGGGGATACGTGGATCAGCCGCCCCTCATTCCGTTTCTGATTCACATTTGCCGGGCGGTGTTGGGAGATTCACTGCGCAGCGTGCGCTTTATTCCAGCGTTGGCTTCTTCCCTGCTGGTTGTCCAAGTCGCGCTCATCGCCCGCGAATTGGGCGGACGGACCTACGCTCTTTTGTTGAGCGCAGTCTGCGTCGTCGTCGCGCCACAATATCTTTCCAATGGGAGTCTTCTTGGAACCAACTGCCTCGAACCCAATCTGTGGATGGCCTGCGCCTATTTCGCCATTTTGGCTATCAAACGCGACAATCCCCGCTACTGGGTCTGGTTCGGCGTCTTTGCGGGAATAGGCCTCGAGGAAAAATATTCCATCGCCTTATTCGGTTTCGGCATCGTCGTTGGGCTTCTACTCACGGCGCAGAGGCGAACGTTTCTAAGCCCCTGGATATGGCTCGGCGGCCTCGCCGCCTTCCTGATTTTCCTGCCCAACCTGCTTTGGAACATTCACAACCATTGGCCGTTCGTCCAGCTCATGCACAATATTCGCGAAGATGGCCGCGACGTTGTCCTTCCGTTATGGGCATATTCCTTGCAGCAAACGCTGCTGGTTCTTCCGCTAACGGCGCCCATCTGGATTAGGGGCTTGATTGCGTTTCTCGTCTCGAAGCGATTTAAACCGTATCGCGCCCTCGGCTGGTGTTACCTGGTTTGCTTTACCGTTTTCTTTCTTTTGCACGGCAAGATTTATTATCTCTCTCCCATTTACCCGATGCTGCTGGCCGTTGGAGCCGTCACGATTGAAGGGAAGATCGACGGCCGCAAAAGTGACGCCCCGGAAAACAATGCGGTCCAGAGCGGCCCGCGTCGCCTTACGTGGTTGAAAGTCACGATCGTCATTCTTCTGCTCGCCGGCGGCGCGCATGCCGCGCCTCTGGCTGTCCCCGTTCTAACGCCTGACCATTTTCTTGCCTATCTGAAATATCTGCCCATGAAGCCGCCCGTCCTGGAGCATGGCCACGAAAAGGCGCCTTTGCCGCAATGGTATTCCGACCAATTCGGCTGGCAGGAGATCGTCGATGAAACCGCGGTGGCATGGAATCGCATCCCGGTGAGTGAGCGGCCCGGCTGCGGGATCTTTGGTCAGGATTATGGTCAGGCCGGCGCAATCGATTTCCTTGGCCGCCGCTACGGTTTGCCGCCGGCTTTGAGCGGACACCAGACCTACTGGCTCTGGGGCCCGCGCGGCTACTCCGGAAATTGTCTGATCGTTCTCGGCGATGAACGGAGACGACTGGAAGAACTCTTCGACCATGTCGAATACGTAGGAACTTCCGCCGACAATCGTTACGCTCTCGAGACCGAAATCTCCGTCTACATTTGCCGAGGGGCAAAATTCGGTTCGCTGGAGAAAATCTGGCCGGACCTGAAGAAGTGGCGCTGAACTCTCTTTTCCAACAAACTCCCTCAAGATAAGCACCTGGAATGACCGCTCTTAATTCGTTGACTTGGGCTGCGGCGCTGCCTAAGATTACCCGCACAGTTACGTACCCCCGAGGTTGCCTCTGCAATGTTCCAGTTCCAAATGAAACAGATCGCGGGTGCCCTAGCCGATGACTTAGAGATTTGCCGGAAAAGGAGAACGCCATGGATTTGACCGAGGCTATCCAGTATGGCTTTTTGGTGGGCGCAGCATACGATGTTTTTAATAGAAAGCTCAGTCTCGCGCCGGGGCAATCGTTCAGTGCTGGGATTCCGCCTAATACAGTTTCCTACCAGCTCATCGCTTCGATGATTGCGAACGACTTGGCGACCGACCTGAAAGATAGCCTGGGTTTAGTTCCGGCACCGGTATCCATCGGGCTGATCTTTCAGAGTGTTGATACTGGAGAGGCCGTAGTTGCCATTCGTGGCACGGATGGAATCCTGGAGTGGGTCCAGGATGCAAAGTTTCTGACGGAGCCGTGCCCATTCTTGCCGAGTGCGGGAAACACGGAAGATGGATTCACGGACATGTACAAATCCACGGTGATGGATGCGGCTAACGGGTCGAAACCCGTGGCGGGGGCGCTGAGCGGGCTTCCCTGGGCGAAGCAGGTCAGCTCCCTGACAATTTGCGGGCACAGCCTGGGAGGCGCGCTTGCTACGCTGCTGGCTTTGGATGTCGCGGCAAATGGTTCCGCGCCGTTTAATAATCCTGTCGCGTACACCTATGCTAGCCCGAAGACGGGAGACCCTCAGTTCGTCAATGTTTATAACCATATGGTCCCGAACACTAACCGCATTGCGAACCGGCTGGACCTCGTGCCGAAATTGCCCTTGCCGCCGCTTTACGAGCATGTCCTTGGACTGTTTGAACTGAACCCCGTCCTCGCCGTTCTCCCGCCGAAATTCCGCGTTAAGCCGGAAATCCCTTGCCAGCACTTCCTTCACAGCTATCTGTTTCTCTTGTCTGTGCTAGCTGGCGGAACTCTCTCCCCACTCGACCCGCCGTGCGTTCCTTAAGAGGTATAGCACCGGTTGTTGAGGTCGTTCGTCAATGAACATGGGCTGGAAAAACTCGGAGATTTCCGCCGTTGCACCCGACTGCCAGGGCAGATAAACTGCGGCCATCATGAAACGCTTCCTCACTATTTGTGCTTTTGCGGCGACGTTCGTTCCGTTCGCGTCATCTGTACGTGCGCAGCAGCCGAAAGCGCTGTTCTACATGACCCGTGAACCGAAATCGGTGAGGTCGTTTCTGGCGCATGCTGACAAAATCGACTTGTTGGTTCCCGCCTGGTACGGAGTGGATGCGGACGGGCTTGTCTCTGGAGGGCCGAATCCGCTGGTGCTGGAGACGGCGCGGGCGCATCACGTTCCCATGATGCCCATCGTGGCGAACGGGGACTTCGCGCAGGAAGAGTTTCACAAATTGCTGAGAAACCCGGCCGCGGCGAAGAGCATGGTTGCGCAGTTGATTCGCGTGTGCAAAGAGAATGGCTATATCGGAATTCAATTTGATTTTGAAAATGTGCATTGGACGGATCGCGATGCGCTTTCGAGCATGGTGCGCGAAGCCGCGGCGGCGTTTCACAGCGAGGGGCTGCAGCTCACGATTGCAACCGTGCCGAACGCACCGGGCGCACCTGCTGGCGAAGGCGGCTTCGCGGCGTGGATTTACGAAAATTGGCGCGGGGCTTATGACCTGAAAGCGCTCGCGCAGAGCGTCGATCTGATATGTCTGATGACTTACGACCAGCATACGCGATGGACGGCACCTGGTCCGGTTGCAGGTTGGGCTTGGACTACAGGTAACCTGGATTACGCGTTGAAAGTTGTGCCTGTGCAAAAACTTTCGCTGGGAATTCCCTTGTATGGCTATCACTGGTTCGCGGGGACGCCGGAAAAGACGGGCGACAAATCGGGCGATAAGCCGAATCCGTCGGCAGAATACATCGCGACGGAAGACGCTTTGGACCTGGCGAAAGACTTCGGCGGACATATCGAATGGGATGCCGCGGACCGGTCGGCATGGTTTTATTTTTACCGGGCAGATATGCGCGAATGGATTTTCTTTACGGACGCGCGGACGTTTGGCGAACGCTACAAGCTGGTGAAGGAACGCGGGCTTCAGGGATTCTGCTCGTGGGTGCTGGGCACGGAAGATCCCGCGATATGGGACCTGTTGCCAGCGCACAAGTGAGGCGTGATGTGCGCCGGCGCGACAACCGAGCCGATTTCCACGCTAAAGAATTAAAAAGTAAGTACCATTGCCGCCGGCGGCCCCAAGTGTAGAATGATGCCAGAGGGAAATTTCCTCTTGGGGTTCTGTCCAAAGTCAGCCTCTCACCCGCCTCGAGAGACTTGCACGCCTGAAGAGCGCCCCAGTTTGCAAATCCGGGTCGCCCTAGCCCGCCCCGAAACCTCGCTCCAAGTCGACAAGGGGGAATTATGAATCTCCGCAATTCCAACACAGTTCGCTTCCCTTTCTTTGCGCTGCCCCTGCTGCTTGTGGCTGGTCCGTCGTCTGCTGCTCCCGGGGCCAGGCTGGTCGTGAGCAACAATCCCGCGCAGTGTCCAGCGACCACATTTACAAAAATTCAGGATGCGATTAATGCTGCTTCGCCCGGCGATGAAATTGTCATCTGCAACGGGATCTACGCGGAACAGCTTTCGATTAACAAGTCGCTGGACATCGAAGCCGATAGCGGAGCGTTCCTGGTGCCGGCTTCGATTCAGCAAAATGCGACAAGTCTCGCGACCGGAGACGCGATCGCCGCGGCTGTGCTGGTGAGTGGTGCGACAAGTGTTTCCATCTCCGGCTTGACGGTGGATGGCATCAACAACGGAATCACGGAATGCGCGCCGCGATTGATCGGAGTGTATTTCCAGAACTCTTCGGGCACTCTCCGGCATGCGGCGATTCGCAATTTCAAGCTGGGCGCTGCGTTGAATGGCTGCCAGAGCGGGACAGGAGTGTTTGTAGAGAGCGGCGGCGGGCAAACTTCCAACGTGGAGATTGCGGACAGCTCCATTCACGATTATCAGAAAAATGGGATCACCGCGAATGAATCGGGAACCACCGCGCAAATCCACGACAACGTGGTAACAGGGATCGGACCGACCACGGGAGCCGCGCAGAACGGCATTCAAATCGGATTTTCCGCGGCGGGCTCCATTCGGACAAATACAGTGGCGAACAATGTGTGGTCGCCCTGCACCGCCGTGGCGACGTGCCAGACCGTGGCCACCGACATCCTGGTGACGCAATCGGACGGCGTGCACGTCTCTGGCAATACGGCGGGAGTCAGCCAGGTGGGGATATTCGTGGACGGGAATGACGCCGAAGTACGCGGCAATACTGTGTTTTCTGCGAGCGTCTTCGACAATATCCGCATTCAGGGAAACGGCGGCCACATCAGGGAAAACCAAGTCTTCAACAGCGGAGAGTCCGACATTTATATCCAGGGCAACAACAATTCCGTCGAGCTCAATTCGATTACGGAAGCTCCGATTGGCATTCTCGAGGCACAGGGCTCCACTGGAAATCACTTTGCTCTAAACACTTTCTTCAATGTGGCCGTGCAGATCCAGGATCCGGTGGCGACGGACCTGAGCAAGCGGGTCGTGCCCGACCGGTAGTAACAGCAGCGGACCAATAGCGCGGCGCCTTCCCTCGAGGAACCTATTTCTTCGATGAGGGCGATATCTTGACTTGGCCCTGTACAATCGAATGGAGCCAAGTATGCCGACGCCCAAGGGCAAACCACACTCGCGCGGACTTTTACTGATTGCGGCTTTCAAATTGTTGAAGGGCGCTGTACTGATCGCGGTTGGCATCGGTGCGCTGCGACTGCTGCATAGGGATGTGGCTAGTATTGCCGACCATTGGGTGAACGCGTTTCGCGTGGACCCACACAACCGCTACCTGCTTTGGCTTCTAGCGAAATTGTCGAATGTGAATGACAAGAAGCTGGAAGAATTGAGCATCGGGACGTTTATTTACGCGGCGGTCTTTTTGACCGAAGGGACCGGGCTGGCGTTCAAGAAGCGCTGGGCCGAATATTTTACGATTATTACGACCGGATCGTTTCTGCCGCTGGAGATTTATGAGCTTGTGCGGCACGCAACGGTTGCCAAGGGCGTAGCGCTGGCCGTCAATATTGCCGTGCTGGTTTATTTGATTTGGGAGCTTCGACGGTACCGGCCGGGGAAATAGCATTACGCGTGGGCGAGTTGGCACGAGTTTATAATGCGCGTCCTGCCGCGGCGCCTGAGGACCACGCCCA
>Ga0209655_10000198_pt1 | contig 22488 bp, 16 predicted proteins | sample BogFormECP03_OM2_FD_188236 | JGI IMG/M metagenome (GOLD analysis project Ga0209655, IMG submission 188236) | Bog forest soil microbial communities from Calvert Island, British Columbia, Canada - ECP03_OM2 (SPAdes) (version 2) | ecosystem: Environmental > Aquatic > Freshwater > Wetlands > Bog ...
CAGGACTTCCCGCAATCCGCATTTCTTGCGCAGGCTTACGAAGTTGCCGCCGACAGCAGCTTTGATCAGCACGAATATTCCGCCGGGTTGGACTTTGCGAAAAAGGCCCTCACCTATTTGCCGGAGAATCCGCAGTTGCTCGTGGCCGTTGCGGACGTCCAGGCGCGCGAGCATCTGAACGATGAGGCGATTGCCAGTGCGCGAGCTGCGCTGGATTATCTCGATAAGTTTGGCCGGTCGGCAACGATTCAAGAGAGCCAGTGGCCAGCGACGAAACGCCGCCTGCAAGCTTCGGCCAATTTCGCTTTGGGCAGGGCGCTTCTGCAAGAAGCGGTGGACGCGCCTGCGGGCGAGAAAAGAATCACGCTATTAAAGCAATCTCAGCAGGCTCTTTCTCAAGCGCGGATTTTGAATCCCGATGATTGGGAAATTATGTACGTTCTCGGCTTGGTGCGGCTCTCTTCAGGCGATTTTCCTGCGGCCGCGGGTGCTTTTGCCCAGGTGTACCAGCAAAAAGGGGAACTCGCGCCAAAGGCGCTCGAGCATTTGCGCGCGATTTATAAGACGCTCCCTGCGAATTCCAAAGGAGACTTCGAATCTTTCGTTCAACAAGCCGCGCGTTCGAATCCCGTGGAATCCAAGCAGTTGCCACCCGAGAAATCCACCATGCCAGAGGGCATGCCCGCATACGCTGGCTCGGATTCCTGCCGCACTTGCCACGGTGGGTTCTACCGCAACTGGTCGCATTCAGGCATGTCCAGGATGCTGCGCCCCTACGCGCCAGAGAACGTGATCGGTGATTTCACCCAGAACAATGAATTTTATCGGGGAGACGACGCCGAGTATAAAGATGGGAAACTGAAAGTCGTTCGCGGCGCGAATCGTTCGCCGTTTGCCCGGATGCAAATCAGAGACGGCAAACACTATTTTGATATCTTGCAGTCCGATGGCCAGTGGCGCAGCTACCCGGTTGACTACACCATCGGTTCAAAGTGGCAGCAAGCCTACGCGACAAAATTGCCGAACGGCCAGATTCATGTGTTCCCCATCCAATACAACGCCCGCGAAAAGCAATGGCTGAATTTCTGGAAGCTGATTGACTCGCCCGGAAGCGCGCGCGCCGATTTGCAGTCCTGGCAAAAACTTGACGCGACGACGAGCTATCAGGCGGTCTGCGCAGTGTGCCACACGAGCCAATTGCGCAACGTTGAGGGCGGAGCCTTCGCGTCCGAGAATCTGGACTTTCGCGAACCGGGAATTGATTGCGAAATGTGCCATGGCCCGTCCTCCCGGCACGTGGCTGCCATGGACAGTGAGGATGAGTATAAAAAGGAGCCTCTGGATCCGCCTGTGGAGTTCCGGAAAATCAGCAACCGGGATTTTGTGGCGATCTGCTCGCAGTGCCATATGCAGTCCGCAATTCGCTCGCCGGGGCCGCATGGCGAGTTGAACTACTCCACCACCGGCAGCTTCTTCATGCGCAATCCGATGATTCCATTCAGCGAATTTTCAAGGAAAGGCTTCTACAAGGATGGCCGTTTCCGCCAGACGACCTTCATCGTCGAAGCGCTGGAGCGCTCGCAATGCTTTCAAAAAGGGCAGGTGAGCTGTGGAACCTGCCACAATCCGCACTCCCACGATGAATCGGAAAACCCCACCGCTCTGAAGTTTCGCGACGATCCCAACCAGATGTGCACCGGATGCCACACGCAATTCCAGGACACATCGAAGCTGGTCGCGCATTCGCATCATTCTTCCGGTTCCGAAGGAAGCCAGTGCGTTTCCTGCCACATGCCGCGCATCATGGACGCGCTTTTGTTCCGCGCGCGAACCCACCAGATTGATGATATTCCGAATCCGGACATGACTCAGCGTTTTGGGCAGTCCGAAAGCCCCAATGCATGCCTCCTCTGCCATGCGGAAAAAACGGCGCAGTGGGTGAGACAACAAATCTCCGGCTGGAAAGCAGCGGATTGACGTGTACATCCGGCTAGCGAAGCGGCACGCACCAATTTCCAATAAGCTCAACCGCGGCGCGTGTTCGGCCGTTTATCTTTGCGTGATGGTATTCTTGCTGGCGGCGGCATCGTTTCCCCGAAGCCGCAAGAATTCCACGGGCGAGCCGGATAAAGCTGGCGCACTACTTTCGGTGACCGCCGTTTCACCAATCGCGCCAAGCACCACTGGCTACGTGGGTTCGAAGGTCTGTGCGCAGTGCCACGCCCCGATCGCCAGCAAGTACTCGCGAACGGACATGGGACGCTCGATGTCCGAGATCACACCTGCGCTGCTTGAAAAAATTCCCACCGCCGCTTCCGTCGTGGACGACCGCCTCCATCGCCACTTTGCTGTTCGCGCCGAAGATGGAAAGCTTTTGCAAAGCGAATATCAAATCAGCAACGACGGCAAGGAAGTGTTTCGAGAAACGCATCCGATAGAATGGATCATCGGCTCGGGCGCCAACGGTTTCGGCGCGCTCATAAAGCGCGGTGAATTTATTTTTGAAGCGCCGCTTTCCTTCTATTCAAAAAGTAAGGCGTGGGCCCTCTCGCCCGGTTATGAGTTTGGCGACTATGGTTTCAATCGCCCGATTCTTCCTGGCTGCATCGCGTGTCACAGCGGGCGCCCGCAAGCGGTGTTGGGCGGAAACGGCAGATTTCTCGATCCGCCATTCCATGAATTGGCGATTGGTTGTGAAAACTGCCACGGGCCGGGAGAAGCGCATGTGCGCGAAATGCACGAAGGCGATTCGAGCGCCGAAGGCAACACCCATTCCATCGTCAATCCTGCAAAGCTCGAACCGTGGCTCGCCGACAACATTTGCATGTCCTGCCACCAGACCGGCGACGCGATCGTTCTGAAACCCGGAAAGGACTATCGCGACTTCAAGCCCGGAACACCGCTCGATGACACGCTCGGAATTTTCATGGTCCCTCCGCGGCGCGATTCACCGCAGACCGATCTTCTGGAACACTACTTTTCGATGACGCTGAGCAAATGCTATCGCGGCAGCGGCGGGAAATTGAGTTGCATTACCTGCCACGATCCCCACGTGCAGCCTGTCGCGCAAGACGTTCCCGCCTATTACCGGCAGAAATGCCTCGCGTGCCACACTGAAAACAGTTGCGCACTGCCACTCGGAATCCGCCAGCGCAAAACTCCTGCCGACGATTGCGCCGGATGCCACATGCCCAAACGCGACGTACCAGTAATTGCGCATGCGGTTCTGACGAACCATCGAATCGTCGCGCAAGCCGAAGAGCCCTACCCGGACGCGGCGTTTCACATGACTACCCCACAACTGCCCGATTTGGTTCACCTCAGCGCGATCCCCAGCAAACGCGACGAGCCCGTCGCGCCGCTGGTGCTCTTGCAGGCGTACCGCCAGTTAATGACTCCGAATCCTGAATATCGCGGACGATACTTCGCGCTCGCAAAAAAGCTCGAGGCCGCCCAGCCCGACAACGCGGACGTGCTGGAGGCATTGGCGGCGCTGTCTATCGAACAGAAGGACGACGAAGCGGCAATCCGATTTCTGGATAGCGCCGTGAAACACGGCGCCACCTCGCCGTCATCCTACGAACGATTGTCCAGTCTCTTGGTCCAACAAGCGCGCTATCAGGAAGCCGTCGACGTGCTGGAGCGCGCCATTAAACAGACGCCCTACGACGCCTTGCTTTACAAGCTCTTGGCAGAGGGCTACCTCTCGTTGCATAAAAATTCACAAGCCGCTGCACTGCTGCAGCAAGCGGTGCAAGTTTTTCCGCAGGATGCGGTCTTGCGAAAACTTTTGCAGGATTCCGAAGGAATAGTTCCAACCGAGATCGCACCCTGAGCGAGCCTGGCTCATCGGCAGGCGAGCGTGTCTTCCAGGAGCGTGGTCATTCAGGAACGCACCGAATGAATCTGCCGCGGCATTTCGATCGCGGGCGCCTCCTGGTGAAATCCCATCGCGCTGGAGATCGCCTTGGCTGCCCCAACGACCGCCGCGGATAGGGCCCCCACCTGTTCCCTTCCTACTCGCGTGACCGGTCCGGAGACGCTGATAGCGCCGATCGCCTCACCGTCCGAACCTAGAATTGGCGCGCTGACGCAACGCGCTCCGAGCGTTACTTCCTCGTCGTCAACCGCATATCCCTGCCGCCGGACTTTCTCGAGTTCCTGGCGAAATTGCACCAGATTCATAATCGTATTCGGCGTCAACGCCTGAAAATTCAATCCACTGAGGATTCGTTCCCGATGCTTTTCGTCCAGGAAAGCCGCCAGCGCTTTCCCCAAGGCAGTCGCGTGCAGCGAACGCCGGCTTCCCACGCGCGAAGAGAGCCGGAATTCGTGCGGGCTCTCGAGCACCTCGATGTACAACACGCTGCCTTGATCCAGCGCCGCCAGATTCACCGTTTCACGAGTTGATTTCCACAATTCGGCAAGGATCGGCCGCGAGACAGCCTGCAACGTGGCGCGGTGGTCCGCGCGCGCCCCCATTTGCGAGAGCTTCGGTCCGATCAAATATTTGCTGCCCTCGGCGCGAATCAGATATCCTTCCCGCTCCAGGTGCTTCAGAAACCGATGCGCTGTGCTTTTGTTCAGGCGAGTTACATCGCAGATGGACTTGAGGCCCAGCCCCGAAGGCGCCGCCTCAATCGCTTCAAGAATGCGAAATACTTTTGAAATCACTCCTACTGCCACGGCGCATTGACCCCCGATGTATATCGGACCGGCACGATTCCACACTATAACAGACTGACATCTCGTTCCAAAATATGAAACAGTCGCTTGCTCCGATGCAATATCAGCCTCGTAATTCCCCAATCCAATGCCGGTACGGCCTAAAACCGCATAACTGTGCGTATCATATGTTGAAACGCCGTTCGAAAGAATAAAAGTTTTTGATTGACACCATTCAGATTTGTTGCTATCAGACGTGAGCATTGGGGGGCGTCCGTTTGGCGTGGGATGGGGATTTCCCGACCTAACCTTGCGTTTGTTGACCCTCTCCAAACTCACGGGAGCAACTGCTGTGGCTCGATCTTGCTCACCTGCGGCTGGGAGAAGCGATGATGACATCTAAGAGGAAGCCCCGGTTTTCGAACCTTTGCTCTTTGGGTTCGCTCGTTTTGCTCTTCGCTGGTCTGGCCCTGCTGTTACCGGGCACTGCCCGCGCCCAGGCCGGCGGCGCGATCAATGGGACCGTGCGCGACTCTAGCGGCGGAGTGATCCCGGACGCGACCGTCATCTTGCACAATCGGGCGACGAACCTGGATCGCAACGCGGCCACGAATAGCGCCGGTTTCTACGCGCTTACTAATATTCAGCCGGGCGAATATGATCTGACCGTCAGCAAGGACGGATTCAAGACGTCCAAGCGCTCAGATGTCACCGTTGATGTGAACCAGACCTCGACCATTGACTACTCGCTCGATCCCGGCACCGTGCAGCAAACGGTGACTGTGCAGGCGACCACCGTGGCGCTCGAGACGTCCACTTCCGAATTGGGAGTTGCCATCGTCAGGCAAGAGGTAAACAACCTCCCGCTGAACGGGCGAAACTTTACTCAGCTGCTGGATCTGACCCCGGGAGTTAGCACGATCAACGTCTCGCAAAATGGCAGCCTCGGAGGTGTGTGGTCGAACCCCGTAGGGTCATTCAGCTATCCTTCGATTAATGGCCAGACCAACCGCAGCGATTTTTTCCTGCTCGATGGCGTGAACAATCAGGGGTCATTCGGCAGCACCTACGCCGTCGCCCCGATTCTTGATGACGTCCAGGAGTTCAAGGTTCAATCACACAACGATGACGCTTCCTTCGGCGGCGCCTTGGGCGGGATCATCAACGTCGTCACTAAATCAGGAACCCAGCAGTATCATGGCTCGGCCTGGGAATTTTACCGAGGCGCCGGCTCAGACGCGTTGCCGACATTTCACCAGCCCGGCACTCCTTATCAATTTACCCAAAACCAGTTTGGCGGTGCGGGGGGAGGCCCGGTAGTCATTCCCGGGCATAGCTCATCCGTGCCCAAGACGTTTTTCTACACCGCTTATGAGGGATATCGCTATACACAATCCGCGAGCGCTCTCTACACCACGCCCAATGTGACAAGCGAACTGGGCGGCGACCTTTCCTCCGTCGCCAACCAGATTTACAACCCTTATAGCGTTGTCCCAGATGCCACCAGCCCTTCCGGTTTCACCAACTCTCCCTTTCTGTGCACCGGCGGTGCCCCTTCTCCGCTGCAGCCGAACAAGACCCAGGCATCCGGCACGCCCTGCAATATGATCCCCGCGGCGCTGATTGACCCGAACATGGTCACCTACGCGCAAAAGATCTTTCCCGCTCCTAACCTGACTGGCAACGCGCAGTTTAACGGCGTGGACACGACTCCTTCGAATGTCCGCCAGGACACCGGGACACTGCGCATCGATCACCAGTTTACTGAGCGCGATAACCTCTGGGCGCGCTACGTGGGATTTTGGCAACCTGTCACGGACTCGGGAGGGTTCGTCGGCCTCCCGCATTCGCAAAAGACCGATGGTTTCAATCTCGGCGTTGGATACAGCCATGCTTTCTCCAGCAGCAGTTTGATTGAAGCCAGGTTCGGCCGCGTAGTTCTGTCAATCAATCAAAACTCGAACCCCTCAGGTGCGCCTCCCAGTTTCGGCCCGACGATTTTCAATCCAAACTATGCCGGCAATTTCAGGGGTGGTGCCGAGATGGTTCCAGAGGTCGCCATCCTGGGCTACATTGGCAATTCGAACGCCAGCGCCCACAATGCCGCGCAGTTTGACTACACCAAGGCGTCCGACATCTGGGAAGGTGGCGGAGCGTACACGAAAATCTATCAACGTCATACCTTCAAGATGGGTGTGGACTTCGCCAGCAACAATGCTGACGCCGTGTACTTGAACTCCGGCGTCGTCTTTGCGGCGGCCAACACATCGGCGGCGAACACCAATACCCAAATCGGTGCTGCTACGGGAGACGCGCTCGCCTCCTTCTTACTCGGCCTCCCCAACAACGCCACCCGGCGCAATGTTGTCGAGACAGAACACGGCGGCTGGGTTGACGGCGCCTATTTCATGGATCAATGGAAGGCCACCAGCAAGCTCACTGTGAACCTGGGTCTTCGTTATGATCTGACGCTCATGCCGATTTACGGCAATAATGGCGCAGCTAACAATTTTGTGGGCGACCTGGATGCCCGGCATGGGATTTACTACATAGAACGCAACGCTCCCGCCTGCGATCCCCCTACCGTGGGCGCTCCGTGTATTCCCGGCGGAGTGCTTCCGGCAAACGTTTCCATCACCCCGGTCAGCAACGGAGGCATCTATCACAACGATTTGACGAACTTTCAGCCGCGCATCGGTCTTGCGTATCAGCTTGGTGAAAAAACCGTGCTGCGTGCCGGGTACGGAAGGTTTTACGACAACTGGGCTGCCATCACTCAGACCGCTCAAAACTTCGAAGGTACTTGGCCCAGCTTGGACCAGCTCGGCGCCAGCAACACCAACCCGATTACGGGTTTGCCGAATGTTTTTGCAGAAGACCCGCTCAGCCAGGGGACCACGCCTCCGGTTACCGGCCCCACCCCGTTTAACCAGTCCACGTGGTTTGCAGATCCTTACCTGAAGCGGCCTTACGCCGATCAGTGGAACCTGGGCGTGCAGCAGGAACTAGGAACTCACACGGTGCTGACGGCGAACTACGTCGGCTCCCACGGCGGGCGACTCGATCTCGGTCCGTACGCCAACACCGTGAATCCCGCAACGGGCCAAAAACCGTTCTCTTTCATCACTCCGACCGCTTGGGACTACAGCGGTGGCAGAAGCCACTACAACGCTTTGCAAGTCTCTCTGAACGGCAAGCAGTATAAAGGGCTCACCTACCTGATTTCCTACACATGGTCGAAGAGCGTGGATATCGGTTGCACGGGTTGGTACGGTGTCGAAGGTTGTGGCATCGAGAATCCCTACAATGTCAACGCAAATGAGGGTCCTTCCGCAATTGACCTGCCGCAAATCTTTGTGGCCTCCTGGACCTATCAGATCCCCTTCGGTACTGGACAGCAGTTCTCCTCGGGCAGCAAAGCGTTGAACTATGTGCTGGGAGGTTGGGGGATCAACGGAATCCTCACCCTTACTTCCGGCGCGCCATTCGATGTGGGCGTCGGCGGCGATCCCGCGCTCACGCAGAACTTCGGATGCTGCAACGGCTACTATGACCGGTTGAATGTAGTGAGCGGCCAGTCGTTCTATGCACCCAACAAAGGACCTGCCGAGTGGCTAAATCCCAACGCGTTCTCGACCCCGCCGACAGCGCTCGGTTCGTTCGGCGACTTGGGTCGCGATGCACTGCGCGGTGATAATTTCAAGAACTTGGACTTCTCGTTATTCAAACAATTCCCCATTACCGAACGTTACCGCGTCGAATTTCGCTTCGAGACGTTCAATCTGTTCAATACGCCGACCTGGGGATTCCCGGACCAAAATATTCAGGATAAGAATTTCAATACGATCTCATCTACTAGAAACGTCGCCGCCAGGCAATTGCAGTACGGCGTAAAGTTTTACTTCTAGCTGTGCGAGATACCCCCGCGCGGGGCGCCGATCGGGTGCCGGCGCGAAGGTCCGGGAGCGGCAGTCGCAGCTTGCGCGTCGCGTACGGCGAACCGAACGTGCGTCAAGGAACCCCCCACCCCTGCGGCATCGCTCCCGGCGCTCGGGCGCTGGTATCAACGTCGCGCTACACAAGGACGGCAGAATCCGTGTGGGCGCCCATAATCAGGTCATCGAGCCCGTTCCCTCCTGTGTTCCGTCACTTGGACCCGTTCGGGTAGCGTGGCGAAAGGGCACGGAATATACTTGTGAAAAAATTGGGCGTGGCACGGTACGCTTCAGGCGAGCTCGAATGTTCCGCGGCGGAAGATCGCGCTTTCCGATGGCGCGAGTGGGAATCTTGGCGCTCGGCTTCGTAGCCGCGCTCGCAGCGGCGCGGTTGTGCGTCGCTCAATCGCCCACGCCAGCCGGCCTAGCCACCGCGCAGCATCGCGAGGCCGCACCAAGCTTGTTGCCGAAACCTTGCCTGATGCCAGCGCATGCTTCCGAGCAGATCACGGCCTTGCTCGAAACGGTCAAGGATCATCCTACCGCCGGCGCATACAACACCCTGGGCGCGCTCTATGCGGCGGCAGGGCAAGTCAAATGTGCCATTCCAGCATTTCAGCTGTCGGTGCAAATGGATGGTCAGAACTGGGAAGCGCATTACAACCTAGCCCTCGCGCTTCTAACCGTGCGCGATCCCGCCCGCGCCGCCGCCGAATTTCGTGCCGCTATCGCCGCAAAGCCGGATTCGGCGAGTTCGCATTTCGCGCTTGGCACGCTGCTCTACAACGAAAAGAAACTCGCACCAGCCGCAGCCGAATTCGACGCCGTAATCAACATTGATCCAAATTTCCCCGGCGCGGTCATCAGTCGTGCACAAGTACTCATCGCGCAGGGGAACCCAACAGCGGCCGTTGCCTTGCTGGAAAACGCGCTCACGCAACCCCCTCCCGGCGAGCAACTCATACCGGTCATAGTCGCGCTAGGATTGGCGTACTCACAAAATGGGGACGCCGCTAAAGGCTTGCGGACGTTACAACAACTCGCGGCAACTCACCCGGATTCCGCGGACGCTCATATGGGGCTCGGAACAATCTATGCCGAGGCGCAACCTGCGATTCCGGAAGACGCCATCGCTGAGTTTCGCGAAGCCTTGCGGCTCGATCCGGGCAAGGACGAAGCACGGCTTGCGCTTGGCCGTGCGCTGATCTCGCAGCGTAAGTTTTCCGATGCATTGGCTCCGCTGCGGGAGTACGTCGAGCGCCAGCCGCGCGATTATCAGGGCTATTACGCCTCGGGCCTGGCCTACCAAGGGCTCCGGCAATCGGATCCTGCGATCGAAATGCTGCAAAAGGCCGCGCGGTTTTCTCCTGGGAGTTACGAAGTTCGCTACGAACTCGGCTCGGCGCTCGCCGCAGCCGGTCAAACCGAACGCGCCATTCGCGAATTGCAGGTGGCGGAAAAAATCCGACCTTCCACGCCCGACCCCCACGATCAGTTGGCTCGGTTACTCACGAAAACCGGGCAGGACGAACTCGCACGGAAAGAACATGCGCAATATGCTGCCCTTGTTTCGCGCGGTGATCCGGATGGCGCGGGTAAGCTCAACGCGCAGGCGAATCAGCTGCTGGCCGCAGGGAAAGCTCGTGCCGCGGCGGATGCATACCGCGAAGCCCTGCGCGTTGATCCCAAAAACCCACAGTTGCACTACAACTTGTCACTCGCGCTGGATAAACTCGACGACCGCGCCGCGGAACAGCAAGAACTCGAAAAAGCCATTCAGCTCGATCCAGACCTCGCCGTCGCTCACAATCAGTTAGGTGTGCTGGCGCTTCAGGCGAATCGCACGTCCGAAGCCGATCGAGAATTCAAGAAAGCCATCGCCGCCGATCCGCGCTATGCGGAGGCGCAGAACAATCTCGGCGTCCTTTATAGCCGTGAGGGCCAGGATCAAAAAGCGGCTACGCTCTACCAACAGGCGATTGATAGCGATCCAAAATACATTAAAGCCTTCGTAAATTTGGGCCTGCTGCTCGCCCAGCACGGCCAAGTCGCGCGCGGCGAACAGCAATTGCGCGCAGCTATCCAGATTGACCCCGGCGATCCGGGAGCTTACACAGCACTCGGCATGATCCAGGGCAAGACCGGGCGAGGCGGCGAGGCGGTGGAGAGCTTTCGCAAGGTCGTCGCGCTCCAGCCTGAATCAGCGGACGCGCATTTGAACCTGGGTATTGCGTTAGTGGATCAGTATGACCGCGCCGGCGGGTTCAAGGAATTTCAGCAGGCTGCAGGCCTCGCGCCTCAATCCCCCGCCGTTCACTACAACTTGGGCCGCTTCTTTTTCGAAACCGCCAAGTATGAAGATGCGCGTAAGGAGCTTGAGGAAGCCGTACGGCTTGATCCCAAGTACGCGCCGGCGCTTTATTTCCTCGCCCTTGCCGCGAAACAAGACAACGATCTCGCCCGCTCCACCGAGCTCTTCGAAAAGCTGCTCGCGCTCCAACCGAAAAATCCGGACGCGCAATTCCTCCTCGGCCAAAATCTTGATCATCAGGGAAACATCAGCGAGGCGATGGCCCATTGGAAATTGGCTCTGCAGGCGGACCCCAACTATTCGCAGGCCCTGTACAATCTGGCGCGAGCCTTGAAAAAGGCCAATGATCCCGAAGCGCAGAAGTATCAGGATCGCTACGACCAGCTTCAGAAAGATCAGCAAATCTCCGACCGCGTGCAACAACTCGGAAATTTCGCGCTCGCGGCCTCCAACGCTCAAAACTGGCCGCAGGCATTCGCCCAAATGCAAGAAGCCGTGCAACTCTGTGGCGCGTGTCCCGAAGCCGCGCATCTGCACAAGAACCTCGGATGGATGTACTTTCGCACCGGAAAATTGGAAGAAGCCGAAAAAGAGCTGGGAATCGCTCTCGATTTGAATCCCAGTGACGCCGACGCCAAGCTGGCTCTGGCCGCGATCCAGAAAGCCCGCGCGCAGCAAACGCCATGATTCTGTTTCGCAAAGGGTGACCGATAATGACCGACGTTTTCCCGCATCTCGACTACAAACCGAAACTGCCACGCAACCTCGGCCAAGGCATCGGGATCATCGGCACGGGTGGAATCGTCAATTACGCCCATCTACCCGCTTACAAAAAGGCCGGCTTCAAAGTGGTAGGCGTCACCGACAAGAATCGTGCCCAGGCTGAGAAAACCGCGCGCGAGCATGGAATTCCAAAAGTTTACGCGAGCGCGGACGAATTGCTCGCCGACCCGGATGTTCAGATTGTGGACGTGGCGGTCTACCCAGACGTTCAACCCGAAATTGTCGAGCAGGTTACCGCCGCGAAAAAACATTTGCTCTGCCAGAAGCCGTTTGCGGACGAGTATGCCAAAGCAGTTCGTTGTGTTGAGCTGGCGCGAAAAGCCAACGTCAAAATTGCCGTAAACCAGCAGATGCGCTGGGACGCCGGCATCCGCTGCACGCGATTACTGATGGATGACGGATGGGTGGGCGCTCCTTTCTACGCCACGATTCAGGTTCACTGCAAGACCGACTGGAGCTTGTGGCCCTGGATCTATTCAGGCAAGCGCCTCGAAGTGATGTTCCACAGCATTCATTACATCGATTCACTGCGTTATCTACTCGGCGAGCCGGCCTTCGTATTTACCAGTGGCAGCCGCGCTCCCGGCGAGGAAACTTCCGCGGAAACGAAAACTCTCACAACTTGGGAGTACGATTCCGGCCTTCAGGTGCTGATTGATGTTTGTCATTCTACCTGGACGGACGACCCCTACGCCATTTTCAGGATCGAGGGAACCGAAGGTGTGATCAAGGGAACCATCGGATTGATGTACAACTATCCGGCCGGACGTCCGGACACGCTTGAATTCATGTCCAAACGCAACCCGGGTTACTGGTTTTCCGCGCGGCTCGAAAGCATGTGGATCCCTGATGCATTCGTCGGCCCCATGGCGTCCCTGATGCGTGCGGTCGAGGATGATTCCGAGCCGGAAACCAGCGGCCGGGACAATCTCCGCACTCTACAAATCGTGTTCGCGGAATACAAATCCATGGCGGAACGGCGTGCGGTGCGCCCCGCAGAGATCACTGCATAACTCGATCAGTAGGAGCATCCATATTAAGAATAAGACGCCCGCAAACAATCTCACAACTCACAATCCCGGCGGTTCCCTGTAGAGAGAATTTCGCCGCCGGAAAGGGTCCACTCTCATGAAGCGCTATGGCTCAGTCATCCATATAAAGCCCGAAGCGATCGCCGAATACAAGCGGTACCACGCGGCCGTGTGGCCCGGCATTCTCGATATGATTCGAAAATGCGACATTCGAAACTATTCCATCTATCTCAAGGACGACTTCCTATTTGGTTATTTTGAGTATCACGGCACCGACTATCAGGCGGACATGGCTAAAATGGCGGCCGATCCCAGGACCCAAGAATGGTGGGCCGTGATGATGCCGATGCAGCAACCGTTGCCCACGCGTAAAGAGGGAGAGTGGTGGGCCGAGATGGAGGAAGTATTTCACATGGATTAGATCGTTCCGCGGGTCGCTGCGCGGAATTCGTCATATTTTGAGTATTGAAATCCTAGAAACTTCAACGAAGTGCGCGGAGTTCATTGACGCGCCGCGCGCATTTCGATAGATTCAGCCGCGTCTCGCCGGGTGCCTTGAAGACCTATGAAAATCGTTGATACCCACCAGCACCTTTGGGACAAAGACCTGTTTCACTATGCCTGGCTCGCACCGTTGCCGCTCCTCGACCGCTCGTTCCGCCTCAGCGATTATTCCGAAGCTATTCGCGGGCTGGAAATCGCCAAAACCGTATTTGTCGAGTGCGATGTGGACGAAGAACAAGTACTGGATGAAGCCTTGCACGTCCTGCGCCTGGCGAACGACCCGGGCAATTGCATCGCCGGTGTCGTGGCCTCCGGTCGCCCCGAAAAGGATGGCTTCAAGGCATATCTCGACAAAGTTTCCGCGCATCCGCAACTGAAAGGCATTCGACGAATTTTTCACACCCATCCCGACGAGCTCGGCCAGGGAAAGCTGTTTGTCGAAAATGTGGCGCGGCTCGCAACCTATGGCCTCTCTTTCGACCTATGCGTGCTCGCGCGCCAGCTTCCCGTCGCGCTCAACCTAGCGACGCGCTGCTCCGGTGTTGCATTCGTACTCGATCACTGCGGAGTTCCAGACGTAAAGGGCCACGCCCTCGACCCCTGGCGCGCGCATATCAGCGAACTTTCCAGGCTTCCCAACGTTTCCTGCAAAATCTCCGGCCTCGTCGCATACGCGAACCCCGCAAACTGGCAGAGCGGAGATCTCCGCCCGTTCGTGGATCACGTGATCGCATCGTTTGGCTGGGACCGCGTGATGTTTGGAAGTGACTGGCCAGTGTGCAACCTCACTGCCAATTACCAACGGTGGGTCGCGACGCTGTTATCCCTCACAGACGCCGCTGGCGAAGCAAACCAAAGAAAGCTTTTCCACGATAACGCAATCCGAATCTATCGGCTCAGCTGAACGCAGCCGCCGCAAGCAGCGAAAGGTCACTAACTCTTATGAGCGAACAGAAAGCAGCCGGGCTTGTGGAAAGACTCTCCAAGATCCCCTACACCGGTGCCGTCAGCGACATTCTGGATGAAATGGGATTCCACGATCAGGTGCTGCCGCACGAAATACAGTCGCTTCATCCCGGTCACGTCGTTGTAGGCAAGGCGCTGACGATCCTCGGCGAACCCACCGCCAGCGAAGATCCGGAGGTGATTTTTGTCCCGTTTCTAAAGATGTTGGGTGACGTGAAGCCTGACGACGTTCTAGTGAACCAGCCTCAAGACAATCTCGCCGCTCATCTCGGCGAACTCTCCACGGAGACAGCGCAATATCGCGGAGCCCGTGGTGCCGTGATTGATGGCGGCGCTCGCGACACGGACTACATCCTGAAGCTCGGCTTCCCGGTATTTGCTCGCTACAAAACCCCCGTCGATATTGTCGGCCGCTGGCGGCTCGTTGCTCACAACGTCCCCATCGTTATCGGCCGCGTCCACATCGCCCCGGGTGATTACATCCTCGGTGACCGCGACGGCGTGCTGGTTATTCCCCAATCCATCGCGGCAGACGTCGTGTCTAAAGCCGAAGAAGTCGTGCAAACCGAGAATCTCGTGCGCAAATCAATCCTGCAGGGCAGGCATCCCCTCGAAGCCTTCCGGCAATTCGGACGATTCTAGCGACCTACAGCGCAAATTCTTGCGCAATCAGTTCGGTGTGCTCGCCCACTTTTGGCGCAACCTTCGCGTTTTTCAGTACCTTGCCATCCAAACGAAATGGGCAGCGCGTCGTAAGAATTTCCAGGCCCCTTCCGTTCGCAAGAGTTTGCAGCATGTCGAGCTGTTGGAACGCTTCGCTCGCGAGAAGTTTCGGCCAGTCCAACACCTCAGAGCACCAGATATCCGCGGCGTCCAAGATTTCCAGCCAATGCTCGGTGGAGTCTGCGCGCAGCCGCTCTGCGATCAGGCGCTTGATTTCATCTCGCCGTTGGAATCCTTCCGCGGAGTTTTTGATTTGCGTCAGTTCGGGAATTCTCAGCAGCGTTCCGAGCGTTGGAAGATGCGTCATGGCCAGAGCCAGATGCCCGTTTCTCGTGTCATATACTCCGTACGGCGCCGCGAGATAACTGTGTGCATTGCGAAACGCGCCTCGCCGCGGCGGCCGCCTTCCATCATTCATGTACGTGGTGAGAACTTCGAACTGAAAATCTATCAAAGATTCCAGCAGGCTGACTTCCACAAGCCCGCCTCGTCCCGTGATTCCGCGCCGCACCAGGCACGCAAGAATTCCCTGGCAGAGATTGTGTCCCGTCAGCATGTCCGCGATCGCCAGTGAGAAGGGAGTCGGCGGGTCGCCTTCATCGCCGCTCAACCACATAATCCCCGATCGCGCCTGTGCCAGCAGATCCTGGCCCGGGCGATCGCGCCATGCCCCGGCATCGCCGTATCCGCTGACCGATCCATACACGATGCGCGGATTCGTTTGCGCCACCGTTTCGTAGTCCAGCTTCAGCCGCTCGATCACGCCGGGACGAAAATTCTGCACCATCACGTCCGCGCGGGCGATCATGCGGCGCAGCTTTTCAATGTCGCGGGGATCCTTCAGGTCCGCAGCAAAACTTTCCTTGTTCCGATTGATGGCATGGAACAGCGTGTTTTCGCCATTGATGTCCGTGTCGCTCAAATAGAGCGTTCGCCCCAGATCGCCTTGTCCCGGCCGCTCGATCTTGATCACGCGCGCGCCCAAATCCGCGAGCCGCAAGGTAGCCAGCGGCCCAGAGAGAAATTGACTGAAGTCCAGGACCAGCAGGCCCTGCAAGGGCCGATCTATATTGAGATCGGTCGAGGATCGAGTTGTCGTCATTGGCGTGACCTCAAGTGCAGCGTAGCGCTTTGCTGAGTATTGCACATGTGAAATGCCATTTTCATTAGAGAAATTATCGTGTACACTGCCGTTCAGTCCTATGCGAGCCGCACGACTCAAACGCAGGGCCCACTCCCCAGCGCATCCTGCCGGTGTCCGCTACACTGCTCCGGCACTCGACAAGGGCTTGGACATCCTGGAGCTTTTTGCTTCCGAGCCGGAGGGCCTCACCACCAGCCAGGTGGCTCGCCGTCTCGGTCGTACCGTCGGCGAAATTTTCCGCATGCTCGTTTGCCTGGCTGAGCGCGGCTACATTTCTCAAGTGCTGCCCGACGAGCGTTTTCAACTCACGCTGAAACTCTTTGAGCTGGCGCACCGGCACCATCCGCTCCAGCGATTCGTTGCCAAGGCGCGTCCGCTGATGGAAGAGGTAGCGCACAAAACGCGCCAATCCTGTCACCTCGCCATGCCCAGCAACGGAGAGGTCGTGGTCATCACTCAAGTAGATGCCCCCGGCACAGCGGGCTTCGCGTTAAAGCTTGGCGCGAGAATTGACCTCCTGAACACCGCTTCCGGCCACCTCATCCTGGCCTTTCAGAGCGCTGAAATGCGCGCACGCTCGCTCGCAGCGTGGCGACGGCGCACCGACCAGCCACTTCCCGCGGATCTAGAGGAACACTTGACGCGCATTCGAGAGCGCGGCCATGAAGAAATGCCAAGCTACCAGGTCGAAGGAGTCGTGAATTTCAGTTTTCCAGTTCTAAATCAGCATCAGGAAGCGATCGCAGCTCTCTCCGTGCCGTTTCTGCCGCGGATCGGAGACCGAGTTGGCCCTCCGCAAGTGAAAGCCGCGCTCCAGGCAGCGAGCAGGGCGTTATCCATCGCGATTGGCGCCCGTAAAGCACAGCTCACGGGCACCGGAGGTTGAGCCATGACGAAAACAGAATACTTCGAGGATTACGCAGTCGGCGCGCAGCGAAATACTTCCGGCCGCACGATTACCGAAGCCGATGTAGTGATCCACGCCGGCCACACCGGAGACTACTTTCCACATCACGTGGACGCCGAATTCGCACGCGAAACTTCCTTCGGCCAACGCATCGCGCACGGCACCATGACGTTTGCCATCGGCATTGGCCTCACCGCCGGCCAGCTCAACCCCGTCGCTTTCACGTACGGATACGACCGCCTGCGTTTTCCGAAGCCCGTTTTCATCGGTGACACGATTCACACGCGCGCCACGATCAAAGAAAAGCAGCCGGACGCCAAGCGCCCGGATTTCGGCCGCGTGATCGAAGCGTGCGAGGTGCTTAACCAGCGCGGCGAAGTCGTCCTGTATTGCGAACACATTCTCGTCGTGCAAATGAAGCCGGTGTCGGGCAAAGGTTAACGCGGAAGTCAGAACGCGCGCTCATGAGGCAAATGTGGAAGTAACTTTAAAAGGTCTCACCTGGGACCATCCGCGTGGCTATGCGCCGCTGATAAAAGGCGCGCCCGAGTATCAGAAATCTCATGCCGGAATTAATGTCCAATGGGATCGCCGGACGCTGCGCGAATTCGGCGAAGCTCCGATCGAACAATATCTAGACCGCTACGATCTGATCATTATGGATCATCCGTTCGTAGGATTTGCCGCCGCCCACGATGTCCTCGTTGACCTGAACCCGTTTCTCAGCGCCGCTGAGAGCGTCACCCTCGCGAGTGATTCTGTCGGCCCTTCCGCGGAATCCTACCGGTATGCAGGCGGCCTCTGGGCTTTGCCGGTAGATGCGGCAACGCAGGTCGCCTCCTATTGCCCTGACCTTCTGCGACAGCTCGTCTCGAAGCCACCAAAAACTTTCGACGAAGTTCTTCAGTTGGGGCAAAAGGCGCGCGCGAAAGGCAAATTCATAGCCGTCGCAGCGTGCCCAATTGACGCGATCAGTCTTTTTTTCACGCTGACTGCCAACCTGGGCCATCCCATCGCCGAAAATGCCGATCCATTCGTGGAGCAGGTCGTCGCGCGCGAAGCTCTCGATCGCCTGCACGCGCTAATCGCCATCGCGCATCCCCTATCTACAACCTGGAATCCGATCCAGATGTACGACCACATGGTCGTTGAATCCGACGCAGTGTATTGCCCGTGGGCTTACGGCTATTCCAACTATTCTCGCCGTGAAAATTCCGTGCGCTTGCAATTCACCAACGCTCCTGCGGCCGGCGCAATCGGCTGCGCCGGCACGCAACTGGGCGGCACGGGCGTGGCTGTCAGCCAACAGAGTCCTCAGCGCGACCACGCTGTGGCCTACGCGAAATGGCTTGCAAGTCCCGAACACCAGCGCGGCAGCTACGTGAAGGATGGCGGCCAACCTGCTAGCCTCTCCGCTTGGCTCGATCTGGAAGTTAATGCCGCCGCCTGCGATTTTTTTTCGGACACGCTCGAGACTCTGCGAAGTTCCTACGTACGCCCGCGCTTCAATGGATTCGTGCGCTTTTTCGAAGCCGCTGGCATCGAGATCAATCGCTGTCTGAAGGGCGAAACCACCGATCTGCAACTGATTGACTCGCTCAACAAGAAGTTTTCTGAACGTCTTGCATTGGTGGCTACCCGCGCATAAAGAAATTCGCATGAACAAATTCGATCGCCCGCAAGAGAGGAATCAACATGACGAACCCTAACCCCGATCCCCTCACGCACGACGCCATTCGCATTTGGAATCAGGAAGATTGGCTCTACGAGGATTTCGAAGTTGGCCTGCGCGCCCGCTCCATCCGGCGCACCATTTCGGAAGGCGAGAGCATGGCCTTCAATGCTCTCGTGCTGGACATGCACCCGTACGTCGCTGACGAAATCTTCGCCAAAGAAGAAGGCATCTTCGGCAAACGCCTCGTTGCCGGCGCCATGGTGTTCAGCGTGGGTCTCGGTCTGATGGCCCACAATAATATTCATACCTTCAGCTACGGCTATGACAAGTTGCGTTTCATCAAACCGGTATTCATCGGTGACACCATTTACACCATCCGCACCAATCTTGAAAAACGGCCGAAGTATCCCACCATGGGAATGGTCAAAGTGTCGTACGAGGTTTTCAAGATGCCCGGCGAGTTGGTCTTGTACTGCGAGCATCTGCAGACGGTGAAGTACAGGGATGCCGGCAAATTTGCCGGTGAAATCGAAAAGAAGTAATCGCAACTGCGGCACGGAGCCTGACGACAATGACGGTTGAAGGACGAGTGGCGCTCGTAACCGGCGCTGGCACCGGCATTGGACGCGCCATCGCGGAGCGATTCGCGCGCGCTGGCGCCAAGATCGCGGTGAGCTACCGCTCGTCGCGCGATCCGGCAGAAGATCTCGTCTCACGGATCCGCTCCGCCGGAGGCGTCGCGATTTCGATTCAGGCCGACGTTTCCAAAGATGTCGAAGTTCAAATTATGCTCGCGCAAGTCGCGCGCGAATTCGGACGCCTCGATATCCTCGTCAACAACGCCGGCTGGAGCACGCGCGTGCCGCACCGCAACCTGGATCAACTCACCGACGACATCTGGGACAAGACGTTCGACATTAATCTGCGATCTGTTTTCTACTGTGTGCGAGCCGCCGTGCCGCTCTTGCGCAAGCAACTGGGTGCTGCAATCGTAAACGTCGCATCCGTTGCCGGCTCTACCGGCGTGGGAAGTTCGATCGCCTACGCCGCCGCCAAAGCCGGCGTTCTTACCTTGACCAAATCGCTCGCGCGCGCACTCGCGCCCGAAATTCGTGTCAACGCAATTTCTCCCGGTTTAATTCGCACCCAATTCGCCGGGCGCCCTGATTCTGACTCTGCGTTTCAAGCCGAAGAGGGCGTTACGCCGTTAAAGAAACTCGCCACCGTCGCCGAGTGCGCCGAAGCCGCATTTTTCCTGGCTTCTGCCGCCACTGCAGTTACCGGCCAAACGATTCTTGTTGACGGGGGTTTGTACACACTGGGTCCAAATCGCTAGAAGCCGCCGTATCGAATCGTCCGCGGTCCCTTTCCCGAAACCCTCTCCTGCGCGCAAGACCAGATGTATCGCTTAACGTCACTACTCGCATCGCAGAACGCCCGCAGCACTAACCGCGCGGTCTTGCTAGCCATCCTTTCGGTACTTCTACCAGCGACGGATTCAGTTCCGCCACCGACGCGCAACCCAACAACCTCATCGCTCGCTCCATTTCCGTCCGCAAGATCTCGAGCGCTCGACTCACCCCCGGCTGCCCCGCCGCGCCCAGCCCGTACGCGTATGCGCGCCCCACCAGCACCGCTCGCGCTCCCATGCAAATTGCTTTCACAATGTCGGAGCCGCGCCGTATTCCTCCATCCATTAATACTTCGGCTTGGCCGTTCACCGCCGCCACAATTTCCGGCAGCGCTCGCAACGTAGCCGACACGCCGTCCAGCTGACGCCCGCCGTGGTTGGATACCACCACGCCTTCGGCGCCCTCATCAATCGCCCGCCGCGCATCGTCGCCCGTGAGCACGCCTTTCACTAGGATCGGGGCGCGCCAAGCCTTGCGCAGCCAACGTAAATCGTTCCACGTGACCACCGCGCTCGCCAGCGCTGCGGCCACGTCGGTCATCGGCTTGGCCCCGCCGGTGACCGTAACAATGTTCTCCAGTTTCGGCACGCCGCCGTCCGCCAGAAACGCCGCGAGCCATCCGGGGTGCGCGAGCAGATTTGGCAGGAACGGAATCTTTGCCAGCAGCGAGTTGCCCATCAATTCTTTCACGCCGTTCCGCACGTCGCGCTCGCGCAGCCCCGCCACCGGCGTATCAATCGTGACTACGAGTGCGGAAAATCGCGCCACGCGCGCTCGTTCAATCGCCGCCTCCGTCGCCGCGCGCCCCCCCACCGCGTAGAGCTGATACCAGACCGGCCCGCTGGACGCCTCCTTCACCTTTTCCATCTTGTGGCCGGAAATCGTCGAGAGGATAAATCCCGTCCCGCTCTCCCCGGCCGCGCGCGCCGCAGCCACTTCTCCGCCGGGATGCATCAACCGGCTGTAGCCAACGGGCGCCAGCATCGCAGGAAAAGAGATATCGCACCCCACCACGCGCGTGCGCAAATCGCACTTCTCGTTGGCCACCGCGTGTTGAGGGCGCAGCATCACTTCCTGAAACGCGCGGCAATTCTCCCGCAGTGTCACTTCATCCGCCGCGCCCCCGTCCATGTAGTCGAACACCGCCCTGGGCAGCCGCCGCTGCGCCAGCCGCCTCAGATCCTCGATATTCACTACATGCGGTGAATCCAGCCTAGGCATAGTCCTCTTCGCATCCGGCGTTCGCGCCGCGCGCATTATAAACCCGCTTCGCGTCGACGCCGCAGGTTCCCTTGCGATTCGTCTGGAAGTCGTGCAGGCGCGTTGATATTCCCATTGCTAGAATGAGCAATCCGCCCGAATTTTTCCGCCACTTGACAGAAGTAGCGGGCGGATCGGGCACGCGGTTAGCTAGCAAGGCCTGGTGAACCAGTGTTCTAGCGCGGCACGAGGTAGCTTCGGAGCTCGAGTCAAGCGAGCCGAGCAGTGTGACGATTACTTGGTTCTTTGTGTTTGCTGCAAGAGCGCTTTTCGAGTCTCAGCGATCTCTTGGGCGAGTTCCTTCTCGCCGGGCAAAGCGAGCTTGGACTGGCTGGACAGTACCTCGTTATGCAGATTTCCGAGCGCGTAGTGAGCGACGGCTTCGTTCTTCTCCGAGCAAAGGATCAATCTCAGGGGTGGGTTCTCATCGGGCAGCGCCCAGTGCTCGCGGGCGTGGTTCAGATAGAGATTCATCCGTCCGGCATCGGCATGCGTGAATTTTCCGATCTTCAAATCGATAATGACCAGACAGCGCAGGCGTCGATGAAAGAACAGCAAGTCGATGCGATACCACTCGTCGCCGACGCGCTGCGCTATGAATTCAAGGTAAGCCTTGTCGAGAAGAACGGGCTACTTGGGTGTCATAAACTGAACGCGATTCTTTTCGGCAAGACTGTAGTCGGAACGATTACAGTCGTGTTTGCGGCAGAGATTGAGGCAGTGCGCAGGCCCAGCATCATCGAAGGAGAGGGCAATGAGGTTCGTCTTGTCGAGAGCCTCGTGCTGAAGCCTTGGAAGGTATGGAAACATAGGAACTGTCAGAGCATCGTTCACGAGAGTGAGAGCACCTGCCCGTTGAGCAGACGTTCCACGTCTGCTGTCCGGAACAGCGGTCTCTGAATCCGTCGTCTCAAGATTTCTTGGGCCACATGTACGCAAAGCCGACTTTTCGTCCAAGTGAAACTGTGTAGGTAACACATGCACATTTCTCGTCACCTATCTGGTTAGACTCCCCACAACGGGACTTCTGGAAAGTCAACGAGATTTCACTTTTCCGGTTTGCGAGTTAATCAGGACTTGTAGCAACTCTCGCTATGCGGCAGAAGGGTTGGCATTCGGGTTGAAAACCTCGAAGCTCCGACCGTGCAATTAGACGTAATTAGGAAGGATCA
>Ga0209655_10000199_pt1 | contig 22488 bp, 21 predicted proteins | sample BogFormECP03_OM2_FD_188236 | JGI IMG/M metagenome (GOLD analysis project Ga0209655, IMG submission 188236) | Bog forest soil microbial communities from Calvert Island, British Columbia, Canada - ECP03_OM2 (SPAdes) (version 2) | ecosystem: Environmental > Aquatic > Freshwater > Wetlands > Bog ...
CGCCCACTCCGGGACGTCCGCGAGATGATTGGCGAGCCAGCCCATCGTTCCGGACTTCTCGTGCGGCTTCCAGGAAAATTTTTCGGTCGGCACGCGCTCGAGCGTCTTGCGCGTATTAGCCATCTCGGCGTCGAATTCGGGTAGCAGCGCTTCGTTCAGTGCCATAAATCCCTCCAAAGTGACTAGCGTGTTGGGGTCACAACGCCGGAAAGTATAGGCGAAGAAAAAGCGAAAGTCAAGATATCATAAAAAGCGGGTGAGTGGCGCGGCGGAGTTTCACCGCCGCGCCACTCACCCTAAAAAGCATGGTCGCTGCGCTCTATGCCGCAGCTGCTCGCGCACACCTGGCTGGGTCTGCGAGATTCAAGAGTAACTCTGGCCTGCTCCGTGGCATCCTATGTGCCAGTCAGTTTCGCGTCGACTGACGGAGGGTTCGCTTGCCAGTCATTCGCACCTGCAGTCACTGCGGAACGCAGAATCGCATCCCAGTGAAATTTCTTGCCAGCACGGGCCGCTGCGGCTCCTGCAAATCGCCCCTGCCGCCCATCGCAGAACCTCTCGCGGCGGACGAGCAATTATTCGATGAAATTGTGAAAAACAGCCCTGTTCCGGTGCTCGTGGATTTCTGGGCGGGGTGGTGCCGGCCGTGCCTCGCCGCCGCGCCGGAAGTAGCGCGCACCGCCACGAACATGGCCGGCAAAGCCGTGGTGTTGAAAGTGGACACGGAAAAATATCCGCAGCTGGCTGGCCGCTTCAACGTCAACAGCATCCCCAACTTCGTGGTCCTCTCCGGCGGCCGCATGGTCATGCAGCAAGCCGGCGTCGTGGACCACAGTCAGATGGAACGCTGGCTCAAGTCCGCTGCGGCCGTTTCTGCATGAGCGACAATTTGTAAGGCATTGCGTCGCTACCAACCCGCGTGCGCGTTTGTCCTCGCGCCAAATCACCGCAACAGATGCTCCGCGTCCGCCGTATGTCGCGCACCGTATCCGCACTTCAATTTCCCGCAGCGCTCGGTTATTCTCACGCCTGGTTTCCGGAGGTGCTCGCCATGAAATTTGCATTTCTGTCCGCGCGATTCCTGCTGGCAGTAGCCGCCACGCTCGCGTCCCTTGCGACGCTCGCCGCGCCCGCGAGCGGGCAACAACAAGCAATCCCCAAGACCCCTGCCGAAAGCATCGGCGGGATCCTCAGCTATACAGAAGATCAATTCTTTTCCGTCGCCGAAGCCATGCCCGCCGAAAAATATTCCTACATACCCAGCGCGCCCGGCGCCAAATTCGACGGCGTCCGCTCCTTTGCTGAACAGGTAAAGCACGTGGCCTGCGCCAACTTCGCCTTCTTCGACGAGATCGAAGGCAAGACGCCTCCGGACGCCTGCGAGAAGGGCGGGCCCGCGCCCGCGAAGACCAAAGCCGAGCTGCTGCAATACCTGCGCGATTCCTTCGACAACGGCAACAAAGTCCTGGCCACGATCAGCGCCCAAAACGCGATGGATCGCGTCGAAGGCCGCTACGGCGGAGCGAACACGAAGCTCGGCCACGCGGTAATCGCGGTCTGGCACATCGCCGATCACTACGGCCAGATCGTCTACTACTTGCGCCTGAACGGCATGGTCCCTCCGCCGACGCAGCAACACGGCCCGCAAGTCCGCTGAAGCGGCGGCCCCGCTCCGTGATGCACCCGGGGATTCCCCTATCGCAAATTTCAGGTATTTACTGTATGGCCGAATTCGTAGGTTTTCGAGATTATGCGTGCGGGACAATGAGAGCGCGGGTCGGGAAACCTTATTAATAAAATTTTAAGGGCTGGGCCCCACCCGCGCTCTCGCTCCCGTAGTTTTGCCCCTTCCGAGTAGGAGCGCGCGTCACCGGGTTTTGCACTCATTCGGTTGACGCGTGCCCGTTTCAGATTCCACTTGCGTAATTGTCAATTCGCACGCTCGCCTGGGCCGAAGTCCGCCGCCATAACTTGCTTGTGCTCGCGCTCGTGAGCGTTTACGCTGGCGACGATGCTGCCGCCTTCTCCGCCACCTCTATTTCCACCCAACCCTCTTTCTCGCGACCCTGCACGCTATCGCGCCTCGGCTGTTCGCGCGCGCCTCGAACGCCTGCCGGCTACGCGCTACATCTGGTCGCTCGTGCTGCTGCTTTCGCTCGGCGGCTGGTTCGAATATTACGATCTATTTTTCACTGCATACGTCGGACCCGGTCTGGTTCGCAGCGGCCTTTTCACCAGCACGTCAGCCGCGTTCTTCGGTTTCAACGGACTCGCCAGCTTCGTCGCCGCCACGTTTGCCGGACTCTTGATTGGCACGCTGCTCTTCAGTTTCGCCGCCGATCGTTTTGGCCGGCGCCTAATCTTCACGACTTCGCTGTTGTGGTACACCGCCGCCACGATAGTGATGGCGTTCCAACGCACGGCACACGGAATTGTCCTGTGGCGCGTGATCGCAGGTGTCGGCATTGGCGTCGAACTCGTCACCATAGACACCTACATCACCGAGTTGATGCCGCGACAATTGCGCGGCCGCGCCATCGCCCTCAGTCAGATCGTCGGCTTCACCGCGCTGCCCGCCGTCGCGCTGCTTTCCTGGTGGCTCGTGCCGCATCAACCGCTTGGGCTCGACGGCTGGCGCTGGGTGGTCCTCGCCGGATCGCTCGGCGCGATATTCGTCTGGTTCATTCGTCGCGCCTTGCCGGAAGGCCCGCGCTGGCTGATGGCGCATGGAAAATTCGACGAAGCCGAACGTGTCGCCGCTGCAATGGAAGCGCACGTTAAGCGGGATCTCGAAAGGGAGGCGGCGAATGGATCCCCCGCGCCGCAGCTTTCGCGCACGATGCTTGTCGCGTCTCGCCCAGCCGAAACTCGCGGCAGCCTGCTCGAGCTCGCGCGCCCGCCCTACCGCAAACGGACGCTCATGCTCATGGTCTTCAATTTTTTCCAGACCATCGGTTACTACGGCTTCGCGTCCTGGGTTCCCACGCTGCTAATCGCGACGGGCATCACCACCACCAACAGCCTGCAATATTCTTTTCTCATCGCCCTCAGCGCGCCGCTCGGCCCGCTGCTCGCCTATCGCGTCGCGGATCGCATCGAACGCAAATGGCAAATCGTCTTCACCGCCGCGTGCATCGCTACCTTCGGCGTGTTGTTCGCACGCCAACGCGATCCCGTGTGGCTCATCACCTGCGGGGTGCTGCTCACTTGCGCGAACAATTGCATGTCCATCGCCTTCCACGCCTATCAGGCGGAATTATTTCCCACACGCATCCGCGCCCAGGCCGTCGGCTTCGTTTATTCCTGGAGCCGCCTCAGCGCCATCTTCACCAGCTTCCTGATCGCTTTCTTCCTGCGCCACTACGGCACGCGCGGTGTCTTCGCCTTCATCGCCGCGGCCATGGCCATCGTCATCCTCGCGATCGGCATCTTCGGCCCACGCACCCGCGGCCTCGCGCTCGAAGATATTTCGCAATGAACCGCAAGCCGCTGAAAGGACAACTGCTCCGCCGGCCCATCGCGATAGACACCGCCACCGCAAAGCGCTAACGTTGCATTAGGTAGTGCGGGAAAGCTTTCATCCGGAGAAGGAGCCCTCATGAACTACGATTCGCATCAACGAGCTGCCGAATTCCACGAAATGGCCGCGCACGCTCACCGCGCCGCCGCCGCGCACCACGGCAAACAGGACCACCTCACCGGCAACGAGCATTCCCGGCAAGCCATGGAGCACGCCAACAAAGCGCACCAAGCCACGCTGGAAGCGTTCGCGCAATCCGCCGAACTGGCGAAGCAGCATTCGAAGTAATCTCGCTGCCACACGCCACACCCCGCGCGCTCGCGCCGTACAGCTACACGATCCGTTGGCTTAGATCCAGCGCGCGCACCGAATGTGTCAACGTCCCCAGCGAAATCGCATCCACTTCCGCCGCGGCGTACAACTCCATATTCTTCTCCGAAATTCCGCCGCTAGCTTCCACCAGCGTGCCCTCCCACACTTTTTCCCGGCGCATCGCCACGATAATCTGCCGCACATCGTCCGGCATCAAGTTATCGAGCATCACCAGGCAGGGGTATTCCCGCGTGGCCGAAGGAGCCTCCGCGCGCAAACGTTTGAACGCATGCGCTGCCGCCAGCGCGCCCTCTTCGCTGCGCACCTCGACCTCGATGAACGGCGCCCGCCGCCGCGACTTCCACGCTTTCTCCACGGCCAGCGGCGCCGCCTGCTCTTCAAGCCGCGTGAGCAATGCCAGATGATTATTCTTCACCACGATTCCGTCTCCCAACCCCAGCCGGTGCGTGCCGCCTCCGCCCAGGTGTATCGCGCGCTTATCGAGCAGGCCCCACGGCGTCTTGCGCGTCCCCACAATTCGCGTGGCAGGGCATTGCCGCCGCGCGCGCTCCTGTAAACGCTGCGTGGCCGTAGCGATTCCGCACATGCGCTGCAATAAATTCAGTCCCACGCGTTCCAGGCTCAGTAGTTTGTTCTCTCCGCCCTCCGCGCGCAGCAATACATCGCCGGTGTGAAAAACGTCGCCATCTTCTTTCTTCAAAGTGACTTTCACGCCGCGCTGCCGCAACAGGTACGCGTACTCTTCCAGCCCCGCGGCCACGCCCGGCTCGCGCGCCAGCACCTGAGCAGCGGCACGGCGGCCTTTGATCCCCAGCGCCGCCACAGTCAAATCGCGCGGCGTCAGGTCCGGCACCAGCAAGGCATCCAGCAGCGAACGCAACGCGCGAAGATATGCGGGATTTTCCGGCGTCAGATGAGCGCCGTGGAACAACGCTTTTTCCACGCGCCGTTGCCGTTCCTCCGGCATGGGGAATCGCAAGGAAGCTTTCATGTAACATTTATATTACTATCACGCGCCCTGCGCCGGAAATCGTGCCCTACAATCCAGAGACACGCGCGCCATCGCGTTCGAATATAATGTGCCCATGAAAACTCAAAACGAAAAAGCCGAGCTATTCCGTTCGCTCCACCGCGGCCCGGAAATTCTGGTGCTGCCCAATGCATGGGACTGCGCCAGCGCGCGCATCTTCGAACAATCAGGCTTCCCAGCGATCGCCACCACCAGCGCCGGAATCGCCTTCGCCTTCGGCTATTCCGATGGCGAGCGCATCCCGCCAGACTTGATGTTCACAACCGTCGCACGAATCAGCGCCGCCGTGCCTCTTCCAATAACCGCGGATTTGGAATCCGGCTACCGAGACGTCGCCAAAACCACCGCCGACCTGATCGCCGCGGGTGCCGTGGGTCTGAACCTCGAGGACATGGACCACGAATCGCGCGCGCTCGTGCCTGTCGCCGCGCAAATCGAAAAAATCGCCACGATTCGCCGCATCGCCACCGGCCTGGGCGTCAACATAGTAATCAACGCGCGCACTGACGTATTTCTCGCGCAAATAGGCGAGCCGTCCACGCGCTTCGAACGCGCCTGCGAATGCTTGCAAGCCTACATCGCGGCCGGCGCCGACTGCGTTTTCCTCCCCGGCCTAGCCGACGAAAATATTATTCGCCGCGTAGTCGAAACCCTGAGATTCCCGCTGAACATTCTGGCCGGCGCGAATCTTCCCACAATCCCGCGCCTCCGCGAACTAGGCGTAGCCCGCGTCAGCGTAGGCTCCGGCATCATGCGCGCCACCCTGGGCCTGACCCGCCGCATCGCCCAGGAACTAAAACACTCCGGCACCTACACCGCTCTGCTAGACGGCACCATGCCCTTCGCCGAAGCCAACGCTCTCTTCGAAAAGTAACTACTGCCCGAGATGTGCAAGAGCGGCGCGCAGCGGGGCGCCGGAGACGTGAATCAGTCCTGCGTAGGGGGAGTACATTTCCAGGATCAAGAAAATCGCGCCGGAAACCGAAAGCGCGGAGACCAACAAACTGACTATCACCGTTAGATTGCGGGGAGCGAACAGACCGAAACTGATGAATATAATCGTAAGCCAAGCAACCAGCACCACCAGCATCGGTACAGAAACCGAGTTACCCCTTTGTGCGGCGACCAGCCAGCGCGTTTGCCCCAGGCTCACCATAAGGTTCAATGCCTGGGCCTGGATCGCGCGCTGCGCATCGTCCTTCGGCGAAAGTCCCTGGATTTTGTCGTAAAGTACTTCGCCACTGGCGGACGATCCAAATTGGCCAGGGATGGCCGCATCCCTCGACGAGAGCGAATCGAGAGCGCCGGCCACGGTGCCGCGCAGTATATCCCGCGCTTCTTTCGCGTCAGGTCCATAGTGGGCGAGGATGCGGTCCAGCAAGATGACCTTGCTGGACATCTCCGTAAGCTCCGCATTTTGCGTGTCAAACGATGTTTTGGCAGAAGCGATCAGCAAACCAAGAACCAGAGCGGCCATCGTCGCAATCAGACCCACGCAAAGCTTTACAACGTCTCTGGATTCGTCACTCAGTTCATCCTGCGGCAACACGGAGCGCAGCGCGATGCCAAGGAGCGCACCTCCAAAAACAATCGCCAACGTAACGAAGCTGATTTCGAGGGAATTCATGATTGGCTCGCCGATGAAGACAAACTCTTCACGTCGCCGAATCCGAGGGACGTTACTCGGTAAGGCCAATCGTTCGCCATTGGCAGAATTAACAGGTGTAAACGAGAGACCCAGCGCGTTTCCGGCGTCCGTTGCCCCCGACGACCAGAACCTGAGTGCCCAATTAGCGTCGTAAACGAACACGGAACCATCCGCTGCGGCTTCCCCAGCTTCCCCAGCTTGACTTCACTCCGCAGCCCGAGTACGCTTCGGCCGATCCCAGCCAATTCATCGCGTTTCCGTGCGGGGATCTCCGTTCGGCCCTTCCATGATAGTAGTCCGCTCACGTCTCTCTGCCGAGGAGGTCGGCACAAAATGAAAATAGTTGTGACCATATTGTTGGGTACTTGCCTGTGTGTCGGCGCCGCGACTGTCGCCGTGGCGCAGAACAACGGCGGAATCAACATGCCGCCAAAGGTTCTGGTGATTAACCGCGAAGTCTTGAAACCCGGCAAGAACGGCACTCCGCATCAACGCACCGAAAGCGCCTTCGTGCGCGCCATGGCCGCCGCCAAAGACACCACGTATTATCTCGGCATGGATGCGCTCAGCGGTCCCAGTCGCTCGCTCTTCTTCACCGCTTACGATTCCTTCGCCGACTGGGAAAAAGAGGCAATCTCCGAACAGAAAAACGCCACGCTCTCCGCCGCGCTGAATCGCGCCGCCGTCGCCGATGGCGATCTGCTGCAATCCTACGAGACCAGCATATTTTTCCTGCGCGACGATTTCAGCCTGAACCCCGGCACGGAACTCGCGCACGATCGCTACTTCGAAATCGGCGTCTTCCACGTCAAGCCCGGACACGACGAAAACTGGGCCACGATCATGAAGTTGGTCAAGGACGCCTACGCGAAAGTTCCCGACGTCCAATGGGCCATGTACGAGCGCGCCTACGGCGGCTCCGAGGGCTACTTCATCTACATCACTCCGCTTAAGACCGCCGCGGAAATCGACCGCAATTTCGCCAATGGTCCGAAATTCGTCGAAGCCATCGGCAAAGACGACATGAAGACACTCAACAGCTTGATGGCCGAATCGGTTGACGAGGCGGAAATCAATCTGTTCGCCCTGAATCCCGCCATCAGTTACGTCGGCCCGGAAATGATCAGGTCCGATCCCACATTCTGGAAGTCCGCGCCGGCCGCCGGCACCAAAAAGGCAGCCGAAAAGGCTGCGCAGTAGCGAGCAGTCGGTTGCACGTCAGAAGACAAAATCCCCCATCCGCCTCGCGTGCGGATGGGGCATTTAATTTGACGCAAAAGTGTAGAAATAGTTGTCATCCCGAACGCGCGAAGCGGGTGAGTCCTGCCTGCCGCAGGCAGGGATCTGCTTTTCGTCCTCGTGCTAGCGAAAAACCGAGTGCGCGGGCCAACTCAGCGCCGTAGGCGCGGCATAAGTCAGCCCAGGCCGGAGGGCCTGGGACAAATCGTAAAGAAAACGTCGAGCGCCGTTTTACCCTGGGGCCCGGCCAGCGGCGGGCCGAATGGGAGGTGCGACACGTTGTTGCTCGTGCCACGGCGCGGCAATCGCTGAAGAAAAGCCTCTAATCTCCCGCCCGCTCCAGTTCCTTGCGGTCCCATTTCGCCAGATTCGCCGCGGCTTCATAAGTGCTCTGCAAAAACTCCAGCAACGCCTCCCGCGGCGATGCGGCAGTCCGTACATCGTCATACATCAGCAAAAATTCCTTCATCTGCGGATGATAATAAGCCTGCGCCGGCCGCACCGACACCGCGCCAAATCCCGCCGGCTCCGGAGCAGCATACGCGTAAAACGCCGCACCCTTAATATCTCCGCCTCCGGGCCAAAAACCCGCGCTGCTCACCTCGTGCGAATAGGCTTCCCGCGTAACCGCATCCGCCCCCGGCCGCTCTGGCGCCCGCCGCCCCGAAAATCGCGTCGCCGCCAGATCGAAACTCCCCCAGAAAAAATGCACCGGGCTGGCCTTCCCGATAAACCGCGCGCGGAATTCCGTGAAAATCTTTTCGCTGCTCGCCACAATCCGCCAAAAACGATTGGCATATTCCGCATCGTAGGAAGCGTGCTGCGTATCCTTATCAAACGCGATCGGATTCGGAATCTCGACCGGCAGTCGCCAGATTTTCACCTCGATGCCCAGAGAAGCCAGCGCCGCCATAAAGTCCCCGTGAAAATCCGCCACCGAACGAGGCCGCAGCCCCACCGTAGCCGCAGTGTTCTGACTGGTCTTGATCGTCAGACGGTGATGAATGAAATCGAACTCGACTTCGAAATTCCCCTCGGGGTAGGGAATCGCCGAAGTGGTCAGCCCGAGCGCGCTGACGTACAGCGGCACTTCCCACCAATGATTGATGCGCGGGGCCAGCGCCAACCGCACCTTGCCCACAATCTGCGACCACAGGTGCAGCGTCGCGTAAGTGTCCTGCCAGGCCTCCAGCGGCAGCTCCGGCCAATCTTCCTGCGTGTCGCGCGCCATCGTTGCGCTCATCGTACCCCCCCGAAATCCTTCATTCTGCAGCCTAGCGCGGCGCGAAGTTGCCAAATCCCATCAGCACCACGACCGATTTCCCGTAAGATACCGAGGCGGAATTCTGGCTCATCCCGATCACCCGGTACCCCTTGCTCGCAAAACGATTGATCTCGTCCTGATGCTCCTGCTCCGCATCGCCGCTAACAAACACATACGGCGTCGGATTCTTCTCATCAATTTCGCTGGCGGTAGTCATCGAAGTCCTCTGCTGCAACACTATACCGCTGCCCTCTTCCGCACAACAACTACGCCCGCAAGCGTTTCGGCGCGGTAAAAATTCTCGTGGCACAGCCTAGCACGAAGCTTTGTGGGCAGACGCGCCGCGCCGTGTATAATCCGCGCGGCTGTTCACGCGGCGCCGGCGTCGTCCCTTCATTCGCGTGCGGAGAATCGGAATGTGGAAGAGTTCCATCGCGGCAATCAGAATTTGCGTTGCGATCAGTCTTGGCGCCGCCGGCATCGCAGCGCAACAACCCGGAACGGCGCCGAACTTCATCCGCGAGAACGCCCCGATCATCGTCCTGACGCATGTGGAAGTGATCGACGGAACTGGAGCCGCGCCGCAATCCGATCAATCGATAATAATTGACGACGGAAAAATCTCAGCAGTGGGCGCAACCGCCAGCGTAGCCGTTCCTTCCGGCGCGAAAGTAATTGACGCCGCCGGTAAGACCGTAATCCCCGGCCTGGTTGGCATGCACGAACACCTTTTCTATCCCTCCACCGGCGATGGCCCTCTCACAGCCGTCGAGCAGTTTTTCTCTTTCCCTCCGCTCTATCTCGCTAGCGGAGTCACCACCGCGCGAACCACCGGCTCCATGGATCCCTACGGCGACCTCGCCGTAAAAGCTCGCGTGGACAGGGGCAAAATGCTCGGCCCCAATTTTTATCTATCCACTCCGTACCTCCAAGGCGCTCCGTCACTGATCCCCCAGATGTATGAGCTAAAAGATGCCGAAGATGCCCGCGCGTTCGTGCGGTACTGGCATTCCGTCGGTTTCACTTCCGTCAAAGCCTACGTGGACGTCACTCCTGACGAGCTCCGCGCCGGAATTGATGAAGCCCACAAATTAAATATGAAAGTCACGGGACACATCTGCTCGGTCGGCTACAAGGAAGCCGCCGAAATGGGAATTGACAACCTCGAGCACGGCCCCTTCGGCGCGCCCGACGGCGAACTGTATTCGAAACGCAAGCCGGACATCTGCGGCCCGGATTATTTTGCGGAACTGCGAGACATCGTCATGAACGTCGAGCCAGACAGCCCGCAGTTGAAGCAGACCATCCAAGATCTAGTAGCGCATCACGTCGCCATCACTTCCACGCTCGCCGTCATGGAAGGCGGCTTGCGTCCGCCAATGGATCGAGACGGCCTGATGACCCGCACTAGAATGTTGCTGGTTCCGGAGGCTTGGTCCAAGGTCATGACCAGTCGCGCCAACAGGGAAGTCACCGATTCGTTTTCCCAGAAGCTGCTGGAAAAAGAAATGAAATTTGAGCGGGAGTTCGTTGCCGCCGGCGGCGTGCTGATGGCGGGCTGCGATCCCACCGGCGATGGCCACACACTCGCCGGCCTGGGCGATCAACGCAACATCGAACTTCTGGCTGAAGCAGGTTTTACGCCGGTCGAAGCAATCCACATCGCCACGCAAAATGGCGCCACATTTCTCGGCGAATCAGAACGTATCGGCACAGTAACCGCAGGCAAGCAAGCCGACCTGGTCCTGCTGAACGGCGACCTCGCCAAAGACATCACCACAATCGAAAGGCCAGAAGTGGTTTTCAAAGCCGGCGTAGGCTACGATTCGGGCGCAATCTACCAAAGCCTTCGCGGCAAAGTAGGCAGGCAATAGTCCGATGAAATTCATGCGCCTTCTGACGTTTGGGACGGTCATGTTGATGGCAAACGGCGCTAGTGCGCAGAATTCCCTGAATCCATTTCATCTCGATGAGGCCACGATCAACGATGTCCATGCGGCATACAAGTCCGGCACTCTCACATCCGTGAAGTTGGTGCAGGCTTATCTGGAGCGCATCCGGGCCTGCGACCAGGCGGGTCCGAAGCTCAATGTGGTGATCTTTCTCAATCCTCGTGCGTTGGAAGAGGCGGCCGCGCTAGATGAACAATTCCGCAAGACCGGGCAGTTCGTCGGCCCGCTCCATGGAATCCCCGTGCTGCTGAAAGACAATATCAATACGAAAGACCTGCCGACCACGGGCGGCTCGCTCAGCCTGGCGGGATACACTCCCGCAACCGATTCCGCGATTATTCAGAAATGGCGCAGCGCGGGCGCAATCATCCTCGCGAAAGTCAATCTGCACGAGTTCGCGATCTGGGGTCAAACGGTTAGCTCGATCCAAGGCCAGACTCTGAATCCCTATGACCTGACCCGCACGCCTGGCGGGTCGAGTGGTGGTACCGGCGCCGGTGTGGCCGCCAATTTCGCGATTGCCGGCATTGGCACTGACACCGTCAACTCCATCCGGTCACCGGCGTCGGCGAACAGCATCGTGGGCATTCGCCCGACGCTCGGTCTCGTCAGCCGAGCCGGTATTATCCCGTACTCGTTCACCCAGGATGCGGCTGGACCGCTCGCCCGCACCGTGACTGACGCGGCGAAGATGCTAAACGTGCTGGTCGGCTATGACCCTAACGATCCGGCGACGGCATGGTGCGTCGGGTATACCGAGGTTGCCTACACGAAATTCCTGAAGCCCAATGGTTTGCAGGGCAAGCGCATCGGCGTACTACGCAGTTTCTTCGGCACTGCACCCATCAACAACGAGGTCAATCTTATCGCGAACCAAGCCGTCGAGGATCTGAAGAGGACTGGCGCAACGGTAGTCGAGCTGAACACCCCCGATCTCGATAGCGGAAAGATTACCTCTGATGTCAGCGTTCATCTGTACGAATTCAAGCCGGCAATCAACGCTTATCTTGCCGCGGGCAACGCCCCCGTTAAATCGCTCGCGGAGATCATCTCTTCCGGCAAGTTTCATCCGGACATCGCGGACAGCATCAAGAAAGCGCAAAGCCTGGAGATGGACGACAGCTATCGCCTGCGTCTTCAGAAGCGCTCTGAGTTGCAGCAGCGTGTCATGAAGATCACGGCTGACGAGCGACTCGATGCGATCGTGTTCCCGCATCAGCAGTGGCTCGTGGTGCCCATTGGGGAGACTCAGGTGGAGCGCAACGGCGCTCTTGGATCAGTGACCGGCTTTCCTTCCATCGTTGTACCCGGCGGATTTTCTTCCCCAACTCCGACGGCCACGCTTGGCGTCCCGGTGGGCATCGAATTCCTCGGCCGACCATGGTCCGAAAAGCTATTGATCGAGATTGGCTACGGTTACGAACAAGCAACCAAGCACCGCCGCCCTCCGCCAACCATACCGCAGCTGCTCGCTGCACGATATCCTAACTAGGTGATTTCGCTCACGAGGCAAGCGTGCTGAACATTCGCAAGACAATCGTCACACCACTAGCCACTGTGCTTCTCGCGGCGTTGCTCGGCATACCCACGCCCGCCGATTCCAAACCCGTGCACGCTCCGCACGCTATCGTCGCCAGCATCGATGAACGAGCCTCCAAAGCGGGCTCTGAAATCATGCAGCAAGGCGGCAACGCCATAGACGCCGCGGTCGCGATAGGTTTCGCGCTTGCAGTCGTGTATCCGCAAGCCGGCAATCTCGGCGGCGGCGGCTTCATGCTGATCCGCATGGCCGACGGCAAAACGCATTTCATAGATTTCCGCGAAGAAGCTCCAGCCGCCGCCACCGCTAACATGTATTTAGACGCGCAGGGAAATGTCATCGAAGGTGCCAGTGAATATGGCTACAAAGCCATCGGCGTTCCCGGCTCCGTAGCAGGCCTGGTCTACGCAGAAAAAAAATACGGCAAACTCACGCTCCCGCAAGTAATGGCGCCAGCAATCCGCGTGGCCCGCGATGGTTTCGCCCTCTCGTGGCAAGAAGCCCGCGATCTCCGCGAAGACTCGCACCTCGCCGACTACCCCGAGTCCCGCCGCATCTTCCAGCGCGACGGCAATTTCTACAAGCAATACGAAATCTTCCGCCAGCCCGAATTAGCCCGCACCCTCGAACGCATCGCCAAAAATCCCGATGATTTTTACCGCGGCGCCATCGCCCACGAGCTCGCCGCCGCAATCCAGCAGGGCGGCGGAGTCGTCACCGCCGACGATCTCGCCCACTACCAGGTGAAAGAACGCGAGCCGCTCCGCGACACTTATCGCGGCTACGAAGTGATCAGCGCCCCGCCGCCGTCATCCGGCGGCACAGTGCTGATCGAAACCCTGAATATTCTGGAGGGTTACGATCTGGCGAAAGCCGGCAGTCGCTCCGCGGAATCGGTCCATCTCACGACAGAAGCTTTCCGCCGTGCCTTTTTCGATCGCGCCGAATTCCTGGGCGATCCCGATTTCACAAAACTTCCCATTGCCCAACTCACCAATAAAAAATACGCCGAAGCCTGGCGCGCCACAATTGACCCCGAGCACGCCACACCAAGCAAAGATCTACAACGCCCCGTGATTTTCCGAGCCCTCGCGCAATCAGACGCGCGGGAGCAAGAACAGCCGCATCAGCAACCCTCCCCGCCGCGCGAATCTCCGCACACCACGCACTATTCCGTCGTGGACGCCGACGGCAACGCCGTAGCCGTCACCACCACTATTAATGATTGGTTCGGTTCGCGCGTCACCGCCGCGGGCCTCGGTTTTCTGCTCAACGACGAAATGGACGATTTCTCCGCGAAGCAAGGCGCGCCGAACAGCGACGGCCTGATCCAAGGCGCGGCAAACTCGATCGGACCCGGCAAGCGCCCCCTCTCTTCGATGACGCCCACGATGGTCCTGAAAGACGGCAAACTGTTCCTGGTCCTCGGCTCTCCCGGCTCATCGCGCATCATCACCACCGTAGCGCTGGCCATCATGGGAGTAGTGGACTACGGCATGAACATCCAGGAAGCGATCGACGCGCCGCGCTTCCACAATCAATGGATGCCAGACGTCCTAAGCGTCGAAGCATGGTTCGCGCCCGACGCCATCCACTCGCTCGAAAAAATGGGCTACAAAATCCTAGTCGGCCAACACGAAGACGGCTCATGGTTGCCCTACTGGAGCGATGCCGAATGCATCGCCATCGATCCGCAAACCAACGAACGCCTGGGCGCCAGCGACGGCCGCAACAGCGGCAAACCAGTGGGATATTGATCCCGCCGAGCCTGCGTATGGCACTTGCACGCTTCTATACAATATTGCTAACTTGTACATTTCCGTACAATCCACCACATCGCCCGTCAACAAATATTCGCGTCACGCCCGCAGCTACTTATCCGTGTTAAATATATCCGCTTCCACTTTCCACGTGGGACCGATCTTCCGCCACGTCACCACATACTTGCCCGGGATTTCCATCGGCTGCCCGTGCGCATCGTTCAGTCGCAGCTCGAACCTGCCGATTTCCCACGCCATGTCTCCCGCGGACGCCACCTCGATCTTTGCGGGCACGAAAGTCAGCGAATAACCGGGCTTGGCCATCAGCGCCGCCCATGTTTTCCGGATGGCTTCGGTTCCCGTGGCGATGGGCGCGCCGAAAGGCAGCATGGACGCGTCCTCGGCGTACGGATACACCGCGCCCTCCAAGTCCTTGTCATCCGCGGCGTTCGACCATAGCGCGTCAATCCTGCGGATTAGCGCTTCGTCGTTGGAGCGATTACCGGAATGTAGGTTCGGGCGGGCCACCGCCGCGCCCACACCGCCCGCAAACAGCGCAATCAAAAAAGCAAAATGGACTGACTTCATTGACGTCTCCTTCGTGAAATACTTGCAGAACTTCATCCTTCTCGGCTCGTAGCGTACTTATAGCAAATTCTCGTGCGGGTAACCGCGATTCTACCCTCGATAAACGGCGGCGCGCCGCTTGACGCCCTGCCCGGTAAACTCTTTCGATGGTAAAATTGCGTGACTTATAAACGACTGGGGGCCACCATCATGACCGAACCAACCAAGGAAGAATTGCTCGCGCGCATTGCCGAACTGGAAAAGAAAGCCGCCGGCCCGAAACGCAGCGGCGCTCTCGAATTTCGTGTAGGAGAAAAAGGCGGCGTCAGCGTGTACGGCCTCGGACGCTTCCCCGTCACTCTATATTACGAACAATGGAATCGGCTGCTCAATGTCGCCGACGACCTCCGCGCCTTCCTCGAAGAAAATAAATCGCGTCTGAAGCTCAAGAACGCCGAATAATACGCGCCGGTCATAACCGGCAAATCGCGCCGCGAAAAATCGCAGTGCGCGCGCGCGACGCGAACCACGCCACTCGGATCGGCCACAAAAAATGACGCAGCCGTAGGCACCGCTTGCGGCTCACGAACCCCGCTGCCGCGATTGCAACCACTCAAAGTTGGCGGAAGCGATGGCGATGAATAGAAACAGGAACCCGGCGTCCAAAAAACTGTGCACGTCAATCGTATTGCCCTTATTCAATATGCGCACGAAGGCAACGCCCAAGGCGTCGGACAACCGTCCGACCACCGCCACCAGCGCGCACACCACCCCCAGCCAATAACTCCCTGTCGCGATATATTTCACCATCACGTGCGCCTCTTCCACAAAACGATTCGGCCCCGCCGGCGAAGTCTCGCGCTGAAAGTACATCGCTCGCACCACAGAGTCAACGCCGTCCGCTCCCCAGGAAAGCCCGCCGCAATAAACCAGTGACATTATTCTGCTTTCCGCTATTATTAGACTCTCCTTCTACTCGCTACCTGCGCCTTTTTGGGCGGGGTACCAGCCCTGCGGGCCATGAAGTTGGTCCGCATCAACCATCAACAAAAAATCCCGCCGAACATCCGCGTGGCACACACGCGATTGTCCAGGCGTTTAGGGGAGAAGATGGGCTCAACGGCAGGCGACGAATTTCGCGACCTTTTGACTTTAGTGCGGCAAAGCGGCCTGATGGCAAAACAACCCGCGTATTATTTCCGCAAAATTCTTCTCAACGTAGCCATGTTCGTCGGCACCTTCGTCCTGATCGCCAAATTCCACAACAATCCCTGGATCGAACTCTGCAACGCCGCGTTCCTCGCCTTTGTTTTCGCGCAACTCGGCTTCATCGTCCACGATGCCGGCCATCAGGAAATTTTCAGCGGCCCCACCGGCAATGAAGCCCTCGGCCTGCTGCACTCCAATTTCCTGCTCGGATTCAGCTACAGCTGGTGGCTCGACAAGCACAATCACCATCACTGCTCGCCGAACCACGTAACCGCCGACCCTGACGTGGATTTAATTCCGTTCGCCTTCTCGCAAGACCAGGCAGCAGCGAAGCACGGCCTCGCGCGCCTCTCCGTGAAATACCAGCATTTTTCTTTCTTCCCGCTGTCGCTGCTCGAGGCCTTCGTACTGAAACACGACAGCATCCGCTTCCTCCTGCGCAACAAAGTCGCGCATCCCATCCTCGAAGTCAGCTTCCTCATTCTTCACGCGATCTGGTACCTGGGCCTGCTCACCTACCTTCTAGGCTTTCCACACGCCATTCTCTTCGCCATCGCGCATCAAGCCTTCCTCGGCCTCTATCTCACCCTAATCTTCGCGCCCAATCATCAAGGCATGCCGCTCGCTCAAGGCAGCACCGCCGTAAATTTCCTCCGCGAACAAGTCCTCACCAGCCGCAACATCAAAAATCATCCGGGCATAGATTTCTGCACCGGCAATCTGACCTGCCAAATCGAACACCACCTGTTTCCGACGATGCCAGCTAACAAGCTGCGCAAAGTCCAGGAAATCGTGCGCTTGTACTGCCGCTCACACGACGTTCCGTACCATGAGACGTCCCTGTTTCAGTCCTATCGGGAGATTTATCAGAATTTGAAAGAAGTAAGCCTGCTAGTAGAAGAAGAAGCCGAAGCAGAATCCAGCGCGGATTGAAGCGGGTTACAACGAAACGTTACAACGCAGATCCACGTTAGGCCACGATCTCACAACTCGAGCCGAACACAAAAATTGTCACAACCCAGATTCACGTTAGGCCAAGATTGCTCCACTCGCGCCAAACACAAGAAACTTGTCATCCCGCGGGCCGCCTTTTGGGCGGAGGGATCTGCTTCTGTTTTTGGGCACGCGCGCTCTCTTGTGCTTTAACTCAAGTTACAATATCAGCAAACCATGGCCACTTGCGCTGACTGCTCGCGCTCGTTCGATGGCGACAAATGCCCGTACTGCGGTGCCGTTCCGCAACTCGTCCTGCATGATTCTCCCGTGCGGGACACGAGTCCTTGGTGGGCTCGACCGACCGATTTCGTGGGCTGAAAATATCGAATCGGGTTCTTTTTATTCGTTTGCTATGCGACCGTCTGGGCCGTAGGAAAGCTCGGCACGGCGCTTTCGATTTTCGTGGGAGTCCTCGCTCTCGGCGTTGCTGTGCTCGTGATTTGGCTACGCTACCGCGACGACGAGCTATAGTGAGACGGCCGCCGGGCGCCCGGTCATACCTTTTTCAACTGCGCCACCCGCAAGCCAAACGCAATCTACTGCGCAGCCTTACCTTCGCGCAGCAGCACCACGTCTGACACCAGGTGCCCGCGCACCACAGCCAGCGTCTTGCCGTCCGGCGACCACGCGAAGCTGCGAATATGATCCGTAGTGAAGTTCGTCACTTGGTGGCCTTTCGATCCGTCCACCGGCTGCATCCAGATATTGTCCGTCCCGTTGTCCACCACGCGATACGCCACATTCTTGCCGTTCGGCGTGAATACCACCGGAAACGTAATCGTCGCTTGCGAAGGGAAGACCCGTATGGCAGACGCGGTGTTCGTCACCACGTCAATCAGCGCCAGGGAATGAATATCCTCCTGCGTCTTGGGGTCAATTTTTGTGGCGATCGTCGGCAGCCATCTTCCGTCCGCCGAAAGCGTCCCACCCGCGGCGCCCACGAATCCATTTTCCATCACGCTGGCTTTCAGCAATTCCGGCGTTCCGCCTTCCATGGGCATCCGATAAATCTGGTAATTCTTCGTCTGGTCCGCGTAGTACGCCCATTTTCCGTCCGTCGAGCAACCCGGCGCCTCGTCGTCCGCTCCGTGGCTGATCTGTTTCGGGTGCGATCCATCCGCATCCAGCCGCCAGATGTCGGTCATATCACGGCCCTCTCGCGCATACCAATTCACCAGAATCGGCCCGCCATTTGGGCACGCCGCCGCGTGCTGGATCATCGCGTTGGGGTCGGTCACCACCGTCGTCTGGTGGCTTCCATCCAGGGAAGTACGCAAGATTTGGTGCGCCGCAACGATCAGCAGGTTCCCATCCTTGTCCCACAACACATCCCGAATTCCCTCGCCGTTTGGAATGTTTGGAACTGTCGTTGAATTACCCTGTCCCGACGCCGGCAGCAGCACGATGGAAGCGGATCCCTGCCGCTGCATCGCCGCGATGGACTTTCCGTCAGAGGAGATGCTGAGTGTCTGATATCCGCTAGTGTCATTCGTGAGCGCGTGGAACTGCGCCTCTGGAAATGACAAGAATCCGATTTGCGAGCGTTGGAATCCTGTCGAGCGATCCGTGTATACCAGCATCAGCCCGCGGCCGTCCGGCATCCATGCAATGCTCGACGCAAACTTATCAGTCAATGTCGCCAGTGGCTGATTCTTTCCGGACGCCAGCTCAACCGTCCGCACCGTTCCTTGTGCGTCTTGCCCCGCCGCCAGAATGTAGGCCATCAGCTTGCCGTCTGGTGACCACGCGGCCGACGAAGGAAACGGCGTCGGCGCCGTGTACAACACTCTCTCGTCGCTGCCGTCCATATTCGCGCTCAATATCAGATATTGGCCAACCACCGGATCGTTCGCGCGCAAGTACCCCATGCGTTTCCCGTCCGGCGAGAACGTCGGCCCCACGTCCACGTCGCGCGACACTTGCACCGCCTCGCCGCCCAGCACTGGAATGCGGAACAGATTGTAGCTATTTCCCGCGGCATCGGCGGCCTTGCTGTAATAAATGTAATTTCCGTCCGGCGAGAATGCCGGGTTCTGATACAGCGCAGCTTCCGGCGGCAGCACCTGCGTATTGCTCCCCGTGGGAATATTGCGCAGCCACAAACTCATTTTCCCGCCGTCTTCCACAATGCTCAGGACGTACTTTCCATCGGGCGCGATCGCCGCGTACCGCACGTTCCCGGAATTCGTCACCTGCGTGATCGTGAATGTCTGGAACGGCACAGCCGCCGCTTTCCCGCGCAGCATTTCAAAAACTCCGTAACCCGCCACGGCCAGGATCACCAGTGCAATCGCCGCGCCCGCAATCAGTTTGCCTTTATTTTCTTGCGCCGCCTGCAGAATTGCCGAGCTGCCCGAACCAGGTGCCGAAGCGGTCGCTATGGCTGACCCGGAACCAGGCTGCGCAGCTTGTCCGCCCAAACCGGCCCCCGCCGCTTGCGCGCCCGTACTCAGACTTCGCGTCGCCACCGATCTCCCCGAATCCGTGTCGCGCTTCAACCGCTGCAAATCCGCGCTTAAATCCGAAGCATGCTGATAACGCAGCTTGGGATTTTTCTCCAATGCCTTGGCAACGATCTGATCGAACGCCGGCGGCAAATCCGGATTCACCTGCGAAGGCGGCGCGGGCTGCCGCTCCAATATCGCCGCGAAGATTACCCCCGACGTATTTCCCGAAAAAGCCTGCCGCCCCGTCGCCATCTCATACAGCACCAGCCCCAGCGAAAATAGATCGCTGCGCCCATCCAGCGTTTCTCCCCGCACCTGCTCGGGAGACATATATCCCACCGTGCCCAGCGCCATCCCCGGACTGGTGAGATTTGGATCACTGTCCAGCGTCGCGCCGCCGACCGTCACCGCCTCGCTAACTCCGCGCCCCACTACCATCTGTTTCGCCAGCCCAAAATCCAGCACCTTCGCCTGCCCGCGCTCCGTCACGAAAATATTCGCCGGCTTGATGTCGCGATGCACGATTCCTTCGGCATGCGCCGCTTCCAGCGCGTCCGCCACATCAATTCCGATTTCCAGCACGTTATCCAGCATCAGCGGCTTACTATTAATACGGTGCTTCAGCGTCGCGCCCTTCAGCAGTTCCATCGCAATGAAAGGTGTCCCGCCGTCTTCGTCAATATCGTAGATCGTGCAAATGCTGGGGTGGTTCAGCGCCGAAGCAGCCTGCGCCTCGCGCTGAAATCGCGAAAGCGCCGCCTCATCCTTCAGCACTTCCGGCGGCAGAAATTTCAGCGCCACCTGCCGCTTCAGCTTGATGTCTTCCGCGCGATACACCACGCCCATGCCTCCGCCGCCAATTCTTTCGACGATGCGGTAATGCGTGATGATTCGCCCAGCAGGAAGGCTCAAGTCCGTCATGTAGCCGCCATTCTAGGATGCGACCCCACCCAAGTCAACGCAGCACCCTCGTTCGTAATAGGTCAGTTTCCGATAAATGCTGCGTTAATCAAGCACTAGCTGGATTTTACAGGCAGAAGCGCGGGCCACCCAAGTCTGTGAGTCTTGACCGCTAGCAAATCCATGCAAGCTAAACGCAACTCACTTCGTTCTTGGCGATGCTCTGGCGAGTCCGTCAGTTCCTTCATGCGATAAAACATCGCTATCTCTGCAGCCTGGACTAGCCCGGTGAGTTTCTCTTTTTCGGATGTTTTCAGTGCCTCAAGGTACGGCTGCTTCCATGACGACGGAGAAAAAGACTTCGACATTGCAAGCCTCCTGGCTTGTATGCACTTCCTTGGCCTAACGGCGCGAGCCGGCAACACGACACTGATTGCAATCGTGTCTGTAAACCGAGCTTAGGACTGACCATCTAGAAAGCCGTCAACCGCCTTCTTTGCAGTCTGCCAGCCCATAAACCAGCGCTCTAAATTGTTCACGTTCTGAAGCGAATTCACTGCCTTGTAGTCCAACAAGCGGTCGCAGGTCGTTCGTAACAATTACGATCTCGGCTCCGCTATTTACGTCGCGGACGCGGACTCGTTGCGGCCACCCTTCAAAATCATGATCCAACCCGCAGAGTAACTCGACCGTTTCTCCGTTCTTCGTCAAGAAATGAGATGTCATGCAGGCCTCCAGCTAGGGGAGCCAATGGGCAGTACGAAGTGAGATCAGAAATTAATCACCCCGCGACAGAACACAAACTGCCGGGCGACGCTCTTTGCTTTTGTGAGGGCTTCCTTAGTTCTCCCGATATAGGGAGAAGCCGAAGCAATTAGGAGTCGTGAACTTCGGAAGGAGGCGCACGCCCGGAGTGGGACGTTAGAAAGGAATCGGGAGGGAATCCTGCACTGGTAGCCAGAGTCAAACTGGCTGGCGATCGGTCAAATCTTGAATCATTTCCATCCGGACAAATGCCAGCGCCCGGTTGCGGCGATAGGCCAAGGTCATCCGTCGCCGGGTCCGGTCCGGAAACCAAATTTGTTTCGCATTCTCTGAATGCGCCGGGAAATGCAGCGAGTTCTGCCCGTGAAAAACTGCCGTGGCCATCATTAAGAAATATCGCCACGGGCTGTCTGCTCCATGCGGCGGAGACAACCAGGTCGACAACATCGTCTCCATCAACGTCTCGCGCCTCGATCCGGAGGCCACCTATCGGGGCAACAAGGGCAAGCGATTGTCGTCCGACCTGCGACAGGTAGATTTGAATCGAGTAGTCGGAGCCGCCGGACCTGATTTGTCCAGCTTGAATGCTGGCGAAATCCGGACGACGGTCGCCATCGAAATCGGCGATCGCAAATGTTAAGCCGGGCCCAAACGAAGTGGCAGGTGAATTTTCGGCATATGCCCGCGCCGCCGTTCCGCCATAGACCAGGCCTAAAAATAGAAATGAGCTGACAAACCGCAACAAGAGGTGCGGTCTTTTCGCGAACCAGTCCCTTGCCGTGAAAGGAACGCCATGCTTGCGAGCGAAGTTGTGCACGACCCCTGTCATTGGCTTCTGCAGCTTCTGCGGCCTGAAGATACCATTCGACAATCCCATTGGAGAAGGAGAAATTCCGCGGACGTGGCGCTCGGAACAAGTTGGATCGCCGCGAAAGGGTTGTTCGCCAAAAGCTAATTCCTGATCAGTCGTGTAATCGGAGTGCGCCGTGAAAAGGCGCTGATCCACAGCGGGAGAGAAATCCCGCCCGGAAACTGGTTCGCTCCACTCGGTAGCAATCGAAGCAGCAGCGGAGGCAACGAAGCTGCTGAAGCCTTCGGTGTAGAGGGTCGCATAGGCGACTCGGCGAGCATGCAGGCCGTAACGTGAGTAATCGCTGAGCAGGCCGCGAAACCGACAACGCAGGAGCCGACCCGCCTCCGATTCGGGGAAGGCCGAAGACGATGGAAAGGTACGAGCGAATCAGTTTCCATCGGACCTGCCGGGGTATTAGCGACGGCATGCAGGCGAAGGGGATCAGACGCAACACGGGAAGTCCCA
>Ga0209655_10000200_pt1 | contig 22472 bp, 26 predicted proteins | sample BogFormECP03_OM2_FD_188236 | JGI IMG/M metagenome (GOLD analysis project Ga0209655, IMG submission 188236) | Bog forest soil microbial communities from Calvert Island, British Columbia, Canada - ECP03_OM2 (SPAdes) (version 2) | ecosystem: Environmental > Aquatic > Freshwater > Wetlands > Bog ...
CGGCCTAACCCACCCCAGCATAGGAGTGCAGGCCAACCGTCACCAGGTTGACGAAGAACAGGTTGAACACCATGGCCACGAAACCGATCACGTTGATCCACGCTGCTTTCCTGTCCCGCCAGCCCGCTGTCGACCGAGCATGCAGGTAGGCGGCGTAGACCACCCAGGCAATGAACGCGACCGTCTCCTTGGGATCCCAGCCCCAATACCGGCCCCAGGCCTGCTCGGCCCAGATTGCGCCGAAGATCACTCCGAAGCCGAACACCGGGAAGGCGAAGATCGTCGTCCGGTAGGCGATCCGATCCAGCGTCTGCGCGTCGGGCAGCCGCTGCACCACGCGAGCAAACGCGCCGGGCGTCTCCGGCTCACCCAGGCGGGAAGTCCGCAGCAGGAACAGGATGCTGGCTACTCCGGCGACGAGGAACACCCCCGAGCCGAGGCTGACCACCGAGACGTGGATGGGCAGCCAGTACGACTGCAGGGCGGGCATCACCGGCGCGGCGTTGGTGTACAGCCAGCGACCGGACACCGTCAGCAAAATCAGCACCGGCAGCAGCAGAAAAACCCACAACGGCCGGTACTGCGGTCGGCGCAACACGATCGCGCCGGCGACCAGGCCACACAAGCAGGTCAGGTTGATGAACTCGTACATGTTGCCCCACGGCACCCGCACTGTGGCGAGCCCGCGCAACACGATGCACAGCAGCAACAAGCCGATGCCGGCGTAAACCAGGATCAGCCCGGCCCGTCCGACGCGTTCGTCGAACGGTCGCCGCGGGGCGTCCAGCACGACGCCCGGCGTCGCGCTGTCGGCGGCCACCGATCCGGCGCTGACCAACTCACGGTCGGCTCGCCGGCTGCGGGCATAGGCGAGTTCGACGGCGAGCAGCAACAACGCGACCACCAGCACCACGACCGCCGAGGTGAACGCCCAGTCGGAATTGCGCGCCAAGCCCAAGTCGACGTGCGCTGTGTTCATCGGCGCCACTCTCCCCCGCAAGCGGGCGGTACCCCCACACCGCCCCTTGCGCCGGCTTTATCGTCGTCGGCGCTATTCATTCGAGGCTCCTCCCGGTCCCAACCGGCTCGCCAGGCGTGGTGGCCGGGGTTTCCAGTCCGTCCTGCCGTCGGTCGACGAGCCGCTCGAATTCGTCGCCCCAGCCCGAGTTATCCGTCCGCGCCAGCCCGCCTAGCTCGACGTTCACCGTACCGGCCGCGCTCGGTATCAGCCGGACCCATACCCGCCGCCGGCGCACCACCAGCGACACCACCAGCCCGGCCATCATCGTGATGGCGAACACCAACACCCAGATCTGCCCGGGATCGTGCGAAACCTGCAGGTTGACGAACGGGACGGCGCCGTCGAAACGCACGACGGTGCCCGTCGCCGGGCCCCGATCGAGCCGCACACTGTCGCCGACGCGCAGGTTGACCCGCTTGATCCGGGTCAGCCGGTGCTGGTCGATGAGACGCGGATCCAGGGTGTACAGCGACTGCGGCCGGCCGCTGTCCAGCCCGGTGTCACCGGAGTAGATGTCGACGGCGACCGCCGGGGCGTTCAGCGCGGGAAAACTCGACGACAACAGGGTGCCCTCGAGCTGTTCGGTCGGGGCGAGCAGACCCTGGATGGCGATCTGGCGTTTGCGACGTTCGGCGGCGTCGGGATAGGCGCCGGCCGGCGGGTCGATCCGCGCGACGCCCGACGACAGCAGCGTGTGGGCGTTGTCGGGTCGCCACTGCATCGTCGAGGTGCGGGTCTGCCCGTCGGGGAAGGTCACGGTGAACGTCGGCGCGTAGCCGTGGCCTTGCAAGTAGACCCGGTTGCCGCCGACGCGCAGCGGGTGGTTGACCTCCAGCCGGTAGGGCCGCCAACTGTCGTTCGCGAGGTCGCGCCCGGCCTGGTAGTCGATGTCGGCGGCGAATGACGTTGCCTGGCCGTTCGAAAGGTAGTGCGCGTCAAAGTCTTTGACACGCATGCAGATCGGGTACAACGACGTGCCGTCGACGGTGTTGCCGGCCCGGAACGAGTCGAACGCGGCGGGCGATGCCGAGCAGAACCCCGGACCGCCGTCGGCGATCACGACGACGTTGCCCTCGTAGCCGAACAGCTTGCCGGCGGCCACCGCCACCAGCAGGCCCACCAGGGCGAAATGGAATACCAAGTTGCCGAATTCGCGCAGATAGCCCTTCTCGGCGGAGATTTCGATGCCCTCGCCGCTGCGGATGACTTTGCGCCAACCCCGCAGCCGGTCGGCCATTGTCGCCGCCAACTGGTCGGGGTCGCCGACCACTGTGGCGGTGGCGTGCTTGGGCAGCCGAGCCAGGTTGCGCGGAGCCGGCACCGGTTTTGCCCACATGCTGCGGGCGTGCTCGATCATCCGCGGCGTCAGACAGCCGACCAGCGACACGAACAGCAACGTGTAGATGGCGGTGAACCAGAAGCTGCCGAACACGTTGAACGCCTGCAGCCGATCCAGCCACGGCCCGATCAGCGGGTGGGCGGCCAGGTAGTCGCCGACCTTGCCGGCGTTGAGGCTGCGTTGGGGCAGCAGCGCGCCGGGCACCGCACCAAGAGCCAACAGGAACAACAGCACCAGCGCGGTGCCCATCGAGGTCAGCGTGCGCCACGTGTTGCGAGCCAGGGCGAAAAGCCTTGTCAAATCGGCAACCTCACATCCGAGACGAACGCGTCGCGCAGCCACGAGATGAAGTCGTTCCACCCGCCGGTGACCAGCGCGACGCCGACCGCGACCAGCAGCACGCCGCCAAAGACCTGCAGCGCCCGGGTATGCCGACGCAACCAGTCGAGGCCGGCGACCGCCGCCGCCGACCCGAACGCCAACAACACGAACGGGATGCCCAAGCCCAGGCAGTAGGCGATCGTCAACACGATCCCGCGGGCCACACTCGCGCCGTCGGTGGCCGACGCGACGGTGATCACCCCGGTCAGCGTCGGCCCCAGGCACGGCGTCCAGCCCAACGCGAACACCGCGCCCAGCAGCGGCGCCCCCGCCACCGTCGACAGCTGCCGCGGCGCGAACCGGACCTGACGCTGCAGTGCCGGAACGTATCCCACGAACACCAGCCCCATCAGAATCGTCAGCGCGCCGCCCACCCGCTGCAGCATCAGCTGATTGGTGATCAACGTGGTGGTCATGCCGAGTACGGCGACCGTGCCGAGCAGGAACACCACGGTGAAGCCGGCGACGAACAATGCCGCCGAGCCGACGACCCGCCACCGCGCAGCGGGCGGGTCCTTGACGGCACCGTCCGCTGCCTCGTCGACCCCGACGACAGCGGCCAGGTATGACAGGTAACCCGGCACCAGCGGCACCACGCACGGCGACGCGAAGGACACCAGCCCGGCCAGCAGGCACACGGCCAGCGCCAGCAATATCGGTCCGGCGGCGGCGATTTCGGTGAAGCCGGTCATTGCGCTCTCGGTGGCGCCTGCTGCCCGGCGGGTTCGGCCGCGATCCGTTGCACCACCGGCTGCAGGTCCTCGGCGAGCAGCTCACGCAGGAAGACTGCGGCCACCCGGTGCTGGCGGTCGAGCACCAGCGTGGACGGGATGACGGTGGTGGGGTACTTGCCGCCGAACGCGATCATCGTGCGCATCGCCGGGTCGTAGATCGACGGGAACGTCACGTTGTGGTCTTTGACGAAGTCTACGGCGGCCTCGCGGTTGTTGTCGCGCACGTCGATGCCCAGCAGGATGACGCCGTCGGCGCCCGTGGCGTTGTACACCTGCTGCAGCTGGGTGACCTCGGCGCGGCACGGCCCGCACCACTGGCCCCAGACATTGATGACGACGACCTTGCCGGCGAAGGGGCCGGCGGGATCATCGACCGACAGGGTGCGCGACGGGTCCAACAGGTCGGAGCCGGAGACCGATCCAGGTCGGCCGCGGTGGTCGGGCGGGTCGTAGTAGATGTCGGTTTTGCCGCCGGGAGCGACGAATTCGAAGGTGCCGCCCTGCGCGACTGCGTCGTCGCCGCTGGAGCAGCCGGCCAGCAGGCCTGCTACCGCGGTCGCGACGAACACCAGCCGCCGCACGGTCAACTGCCCGCCGGCTCGCTGTACAGCACGTCAACCAACCGGTCACCGTCGTACACCAGCGACGTCACCGAGCCGACCGCGCACTGGCGGCGCCGCGGGTCGTGCCAAAGCCGTTTGCCGGTCAGCGCATTCCTTTCCGTCCACACCGGGAGCTGGTGGCTGACGCACACCGCCTCGTGGCCGGCGGCCCGTGCGCGGGCCTTGTCCACCGCGGTCGTCATCCGGGCCGCGATCTGCTTGTACGGCTCACCCCACGACGGGGTGAACGGGTTGCGCAGCTGCCACCAGAATCGCGGGTCGCGCCAGGCGCCGTCGCCCGGGCCTAACCGCTTGCCCTCGAAGAAGTTTGCCGACTCGATCAGGTCGGGGTCGGTGCCCACCGGCAGGTCGTGACGGGCCGCGATGGGCGCGGCGGTTTCCTGCGCCCGCTGCAGCGGAGAGGCGATCAGCGCGACGATGTCGCGGCCGGCCAGCGCATCTGCTACCGCCTGGGCCTGCCGAATTCCCTTGTCGGACAGGCGGAATCCAGGCAGTCTGCCGTAGAGCACACCCTCTGGGTTGTGCACCTCGCCGTGGCGCACCAGGTGGATTCGGGTCTGCTCGGCCATCAGGGTTTGCTCTCCTTGGCTGCCTTTGCGGCCCGATGGGCCGCAATAGGCAAGGCGTCGGCGATCCGGGCGAAGGCGGCGTCGTCGAGTGCCGTCGAGACGAACCACGCCTCGAAGGCACTGCACGGCGGGTAGACACCGGCGTCCAGCAGGGCGTGGAAGAAGGCCGGAAAGCGCCATGTCTCGCTGGCGCGTGCCGACGCGAAATCGGTGACCGGCGTATCTCCGAAGAACACGCTGAGCATGTTGCCGGCTCGTGGAATCTGATGCGGCACACCGGCATCCGTCAATGCGGCGGACAGCAGGCCGGCCAGCCGATCGGCGTTGGCGTCCAGCGCGGTGTAGACGGCGGCGTCGGCGTTGCGCAGCGTCGCCAGCCCGGCGGCCATCGCCACCGGATTCCCGGACAGCGTGCCGGCCTGATACACCGGCCCCAGCGGCGCCAGTCGCTCCATCACCTCGGCGCGTCCTCCGAACGCCGCGGCGGGCAACCCGCCGCTCATCACCTTGCCGAAGGTGAACAGGTCGGCGTCGACCGGATCGATTCCGTACCAACCGCTTCGGCTGACCCGAAACCCCGTCATCACCTCGTCGATGATGAGCAGCGCGCCGTGCTCGGCGGTGATCGCGCGCAGCGCCGCGTTGTAGCCGGGCGCGGGTGGGACGACGCCCATGTTGCCGGGGCTGGCTTCGGTGATCACCGCGGCGATCTGGTCACCGAACCGGACGATGGTCTGCTGTACGGCGTCAATGTCGTTATACGGCAATACAATCGTGTCGGCGGCGGTGGCCCCGGTGACACCGGGCGACGACGGCAGGCCCAGGGTGGCAACCCCGGAGCCGGCGTCGGCAAGCAGCGCGTCGACGTGGCCGTGGTAGCACCCGGAGAACTTGATGACCTTGGCGCGGCCAGTGAACCCGCGGGCCAGCCGCACCGCGCTCATGGTGGCCTCGGTGCCGGAGTTGACCAGCCGGATCCGCTCCACCGGCCGCATCCGGTCGATGATCTCGGCGGCGAGCTCGGTTTCGGCGGGCGTCGGCGCCCCAAAGGACAGCCCGGTGCTGGCGGCCTTGGCGACCGCCTCCACCACCGACGGGTGCGCGTGGCCCAGGATCATCGGTCCCCACGAGCAGACCAGGTCGACGTAGCGGTTGCCGTCGGCGTCGGTGAGCCAGCAGCCGTGCGCTTCGGTGATGAAGCGTGGCGTGCCGCCGACCGCCTTGAACGCCCGCACCGGCGAGTTCACTCCACCGGGAATGACCGCGCAGGCGTCGTCGAAGAGCTTCGCCGAGATGGCCGTACCGTGCACGTCCACCAGTGTCCCAGCCGCTGGGAGTCGCTTCACTACAGGGTGTAGCAGAAGCGTGAAGGCTGTGAGATTGAGATATCCGCAGCCGTTTTGTGAGCGTTATGCCCCTGATTATCCGACAGTCGGCTACGTCCCCGAAAATGAGAGGGCACAGCCATGACCACCACCACTCCGAAACGTGACCTTCGGATATGGCAGATCCGAGACATCATGACCCGCGTCCGGCCCGACGATATGACCGACGCGGAGCTCGAGGCCGCGCTCGCCATTTTCCGGCTGGCTGCAAGCCGGCTACCCGGCAATAGGCCCATCTTCCGCATCACGCCTGTGGGTGACGGAACCAGCTCGGCCTAAACTCACGTCCTACTAGTTACTCGGCCCGTCATCCCTCGGGGGTGGCGGGCCAACATCATCCCGGGAACCTGACTGCCACGTTCAACACGACCGTGCAGCCCGACTCGACGACGGCGGACAGCCGGTGCAATCCGTCCCTCAAGGCTCCATGGGCGTCGAGCTCGATTGGTGCTCCTCGATCCGCCCGCCATTCGCCCGCCGCCATAGCCTTCGCGAACCGGCTGACCTTGTCGTCGTGGAGATCGTGGCGCCGCGGCGCCCGCGCGGAGTGGTAGATCCACGCCCGCGCCAGCTCCGGCGTGACTTCGATCCGTTCCACCGAAGGCGGCGCCGTCATGTGTCAACCACCGTCAGAGGCGACCGCGACGGGTCGGGATCGAAAGGAGCGCCCGTCGCGGTCGCCGTCCTTTGGGGGCGGGACGCTGAGGCCGAAAGGGATACCCGCGGTGTTGGAGACGACTGATATTGCGGCCGCCTCGGACCGGTTCGCGGCTAGCCATGGGGGTCGTCTGGTTGAGATGGGACGTCTGGGCCGGGGTGCACTTCCGGTGGTGCGGGGAGCGGGGTTGGCGGCAGCCCGCCGCCGAGCGAGGCTTGTCGTACGCCGACGACAAGTGTGAGCACGTAATTGGGCGGTGTGTCAGGTGGGAAGCCCAGCACTCGCACGTCGTCTGGGATCGGGTCGGGGCGTAGGCAGATCGTCGCCAGGCCCCGTCCGGCCGAATAATCGTCGTCGGGCCCTGGCTCGAGTTGGTAGTCGAAGATCGTGATGGCCGAGCTGCCCAGCACTCGTTTCTCGACGGGGATGTACACCCCTGGGAGTTCGTATGGGTTTGCCGACTCTCGGTAACGTTCCGGGTTGGGCACGGTGTGCTGGCCTTCGAGTTGCACCGCCACACGGTGGTGTCTCGGGGGGCCGCCCGGGTACCACGGACCGCTGATCTCAGCCACGTCCCAGAGGGGGCTCGGCTGACAGTCCGGTTCGCCGTAGGGTATCCAGCGAACCGGATCACTGGGGAGCTGTACTTCGAGCAGTGCTCCTTTGGGGACCAGCTGCGGAAGCCAGGTGCGGTTCCACCAACTCAGGTTGTCCCGGTGCTGTTGGTTGAAGACGTAGCGGCCCTGGTTGTGCATAGGTTGGGAGGGGTCTGCTGTAGCTGGGACGGCGGATGTGACAATCGCCGTTAACGCGAGGAGCAGTCGGCGGCGCATCGTCACGGCTTTCCTCTGGGATACGCCCCAGGTGGATCGATGAGGAGGTTGCCCATCATCGACCTGTCTTCGTGCGGCAGTAGGTGACAGTGGTAGACGGTCAGACCGGTTACATCCGGGCGGAAATAGGTACGCAGGGTGTACCGGCCCCTCGGGGGTATCCGGAACGTATCCCACCACACGCCGGGCTCCCGCTCGGCCAGCCAACTGGTGTCGCCCGGCGGGATGCCTTGGACGTCGATGACCTGGAACGGGTTGGTATGGATATGGATGGGGTGTTGGGAGACATCCTCGTTGACCATCGTCCACTCCTCGACGGTGCCCGCCTCGACCTCCTGGTCGATCCGCATGTGGTCATACTCCTTACCGTCGATGAGCATCTGCATGCCGAGGCCGTTCCGCCCGGTGATGTCGCCGGAGAACACCAGAGTCCGGCGTCGTACCACCGGCAGGTTCGGCATTCGCGGCGGCTCCACCAGCGTTGATGGCATCCTGCTGTTGACCCGTTTGCCGCGTACCACCAATGTGGCCAGCGGCAGATAGGGGCGTGGGCCTCCGGGGTGGCCTTGGTCGTAGGCTTCGGCGTAGATCCGATACCGGCCGGGCTCGCCTGCTTTGATGATGAACTCGGCCCGGTTGGCTGGTGCCAGCATGATGTGCGGTCTGCTCCTCGGGGTGTGGTAGGGCGTTCCGTCCGTGCCGATCTGCTCCATGGTGTGACCCTCAACGTGCAGCCAGATAAACCGATCCGGGCCAGCGTTGAGAACGCGCCAGCGCTGCGCCTCGCCTGGCTGGATGGTGATGTCGGGGATCAACTGGCCGTTGAGGGGGAAGTACATGCTCGACGGCACTGCGGGCATGGAATCGTACGACACGTCGCCGGCAATGGGCAACAGCGCGCTGTACGGCGTCTCCCCGCTGTCGTCGGCGATCCAGAGCTCGCTGATCACGATGGTTCGCTCGCGCATTTCGGCAATCTCGGGCACGGCGTCAATGTCACCCTCGACGATAATTGGGCCCGCGAGCCCCTGCCAGCCTTGATGGGCGGTCGATGGGTGGTAGTGCGGGTGATACCAGTACAGTCCGGCGGGCTGATCGGTGGGGATGTTGTAGGAGTATTGGTGCTGCGCGAGCGGTTCCAATCGAAGGAAGACGTTGTCCCCGGGGTCATTTGGGGACACCTGCAGCCCGTGGGTGTGGATGTTGGTGTACACGAACGCCTGCAGGGGTGTCTTCCCCTGCAGCAACTTCTTCCATAGATCCTGCAGGCAGGCCAACCGGGTGTCATAGTGCGGGTCGGCGGGCGTGGAAGCGCAGTACGCCAGGTTGTTGGTGGGGATCCCTGCCGGAACCATTTGGTTTGTGAGCAGCAGTCGTAGGTTGTCACCCGGCCGCACCCGTAATGCAGGTCCGGGCAACTGGCCGTTGAATGTGTTCAAGGTCAGCTGACGTTCACCCACCGGCACCGGCAGGGTCACCATGTTTAACGCATAGTCCAAGACGCCATTCTCGCTGGACATCTCGGGCAGATCCCGAAGCTCGTCACCGCCGGCCTGCGCCGGAGCCGAAGCGTTGTTTACCACGCCAGCTGCCCCCGTCGCAGCCATCAGGCTCAGGAATGTCCTGCGGTTCACAGGTTCTTCCCGCAAGCGATGCCAAAAGATACCGATTCCATTTGAAAACCCGTTTGCTGCTAACTCGTTGTTGCTGTCAACTGGCCGACGGGCACTTGCCCGCTGGAGTTTGGTTCTACCGCACTGGTGGCAGGAGATGCCAGCGGTGCGCCATCTATTTGACTATGCGGTTAAGTCGCGTGCATCCCGGCGCAGTGCTGCGCGGCAAGATCGTCGAGACCGAAGAACTCCGTGAACTCCATCAGGCGTCGCCGCCCTTCTCGGTCATCGTCCGAACAAGCGCAAGGCCGCCGCGACGCCCGCGTGCCGACGCCGCACGCAGCTTGTCGAGCAACGCGCTCAATACCTTCGCCGCCGCCGTGTGCTGATTAACCGCCCGCGGGTTATCCAAGACCCGCGCCAAAGCAAGGGCAGCCTGAGCAAGTCCGGGACGCGCCTGGGCGGCCAAACCGTCGGTCTCAGCCCGCACACCCGACTCGACGGGCCCCGGTTCTGAGCCACCATCAGCAACGGCCTGCGGTAACTGTGCTACATCCCGATTAACCCGGCGCTCGCGGTATCTCTGCTGATAGACGCGCTGCGCACCCTTGCAATCATCACAGCGGCAGCCCTCGCTGTAGCCTCGCCGGGTGCCGTGTCGTGCTGCCATAGTCGTTCAAACCCCTTGCGTTGCTTAGCAATTCGCGCGCAAAGTGTGCGCGAAAAGTGTTGATACAGGGCTACTTTCAAACCTGTTTGCGATTTTCGGCCTAAGCCGCAGGCTCGTCCGGATGGTCGTTTGCTGAAATTTGTATACCCCCTGGTCAGGGGCCTGGCCTGCCAACGTTCACACGCGCTCGGCCGTCATGTCCATCTCGATCCAGCCCTGGCACGGACCGCTCAAGATGTCGGTGTGCATCACGCCGGCAAGTGTTCCGTTGGCTTGGGGCGTGTAGCGCACATTGGATCGGGCCGGACTCCATTGGATCGTGGTGTCGTGCATCATGCAGTCCCACTGGAAATCGCTGACTTGCGTCCAGGACGACCCGTCCCAGGTGAATTGCACCGGTTGCGGAACCGTCGGGTTGCTCGGCGGAGGGCCGCTGACGATCGTGGCGACGCATTTTCCGTTGGTACAGCTTGATCGGAATCCGTAGGTATCCGTGTGCTGCACCTCGGGGTCACCGGCGGCCATGCTAGTCCCGTCCTTTGGACCAACCATGAACGTGATCGCGTACTCGCCGTTCCAGGACGGAGGGTCGGCGGAGGCAGTTGGGGGAAGCGACACGGCAACCGCGAGCGACGCGGCGCATAAACCGGCGAGACTGCTCAGACCATCTGGGGCCATCGTTTCTCCTCTGGGTCCGTGACCCCATCTCTATAGTGTTATGCCGCGCCATCGCCGACAAGCACCCGTAAGCGGTGGTTGACGCCAGGCGCGTCGAAGTATCACTTGCCGGTGACGCGTTCGACCCAGCCTGATCGCACCCATTCCACGGCTGTTGCTTCGGGGACGGTGAGCTCGTCGCCTTTGGTGTGTGCTTCGCCGGTTTCGGGGTTGACGACGCGCCAGCGGTCGGACACTTTCACCCGGATTTGTTTTTGAGGCATTGTGTTCTCCGTAATCATTTATGAGGTGGGCAGGCCGGAGCAGAGCGCGATCGACGACGGCCTTGGAGTTGCGAGGCACAGGCGGGTCTCCGCAATAAATTGGAACACGTTTGTTGAGGCCAGGCTGTACGGGTCGTAAAACGTCGACACCGGTTCGCGCACGTAAACGACGGCTGCATCGGACTGAATACTCAAAACGGCTGCGGTGCCTGCTGCTTGCTGGGTCGTCTGAATCACCTGCACGCCCCACAGGTTTTCTGACTGTCGATTACAGGGTGTAGTCGATGCTGAGCGTTTGTTGCGTTAGCTGCGACGACAGCGACGACAATACGCAGGTCACAGCGACGGCTAGCGCCAGTTGTGACGATCGACGCTAGATGTGCTGCGGACGATCTGCGGACGACTGCGGACGCCACTCCCACGAACCATCCCCGCGGTTGTGCCGCTCATACCCCGCCGCCTCAACCTGACGGTTGCAGTCCGCCAGATACCCCAGCGCCACGCTCGGACAGTCGGGGTCGCGGTCGGCCCGCCAGATCCCCAACACGTTGCACGGCTTGCCGTTACCGTCCACGAACCGCTCTTGAGCACTCCGGCCACCCTGCGGCGGCTCCAACCCCACAAACCGGAACGGCGGCACCAACCCGTCGTCGGTCTCAGCGTCCAGCATCGACAGCCGCTCCTCGGCCTCACTGACGTCGCGGGCCTTGGCGGTCTGCGCGGTGATGATCTGGTGCACCCGCGACCGCGACAACCCCACCTCCCGCGCAATCGACCGCACGCTGTAGCCCTGCAAATGCAGCGCCATGATCAACGCCTCACGCATACCATCGCCGTTATTGCCGTCCATGCCCGCGAGCCTATGACCAGCACCAACGCGCCACAGCAAACGACACGCGGCACGACGACCAGCGGTGTCCACTGCGCTGTCCACCGCCGCGTCCATCGGCCAGCAACCGAGATCCCCACGCCGACAGGAGATCCCCCACGTTTGCCCTGGAGGGTGACCACCCCACGCGAAAACCGTTGCAAACACGTCGGGGGGGGATTCCAAGACGGACTCTCGCGTCCCTCGTCGCCGCGCCTGACTTTGGCGCGGTCAGCGCGTCGTCGTTCGGTGACACGCCGTTAATGTGACAGCGCGCTGTGTTGCGGCACAACAGGTTTCGCATTGCGAGCTACCTGGGAGGCGGGTGGCGTGCCAGTGGCGAGTACGGCATCGGGCCGGACCGGGAAATGGGACCAGTGGAACGGATGTTGGCAGAGACCGACGCCGAGCTAGGGGAAAGCAATGGCTGACTACAAAATCTTGGAAGTACGGTACGAGATAGATGCCCACAATAATCCGTCGCCCCGGTTTACAGTTCCTGAACCGGTGCGGAAGGTCCTGGACATATCCGCGTCAGACGACCTCTGGGTCGAGGTATCGTCCCCGGTCAAGGGTGTTACGCGGAAGATGACCAGGCTTAAATCTGGCCCAGAGATTTACGGTGACGGGCTACAGGATTGCTGTGATCCGGGTGAACGGATTTGTGTCCGCGTGTCGAAGGCGTGAGGGCCGGGCAGCCGCGACTCCAGCCGTAACGTCTTCGTTTCCGACCATGCAATCTTCGGTTGCGGCTCCCGCCCTCGTTTGTAGTCGCTACTCGACCGGGTGGGGGGGTCTGCGGCGAACGATCGCGAACCGATTCGGCGGATGAAGGCCGGTTCGGCCTTTGGCCCGTATCCCCCAGCTTTCGCTGTTTTTCATATTTGTGTCGCTTTCGACCCGCACACTGACGGCACCGTTAACGCCAAGAAGAAAGAAGGCGCATCAAATGCTCTCACCTCGCTGGCTGGCCAGACTCACCATTCCCATTATGGCTGGCGCTGCCCTGGTTACTGGCTCTGCGATTGCGACTGCCGATCCCGTCAATGACGGGTACCTCACTCAACTGCAGGGCCTCGGCTTCACTTGGCCGCCGGGCCACGAGGAGGCTCTCATCGGGATGGCGCAGCTCATCTGCGACGATCTCGGGTCGGGTTGGACGCACGACCAGATTGCCCAGGACATCCACGCCAACTTGGACGGCAGGGACATTCATTACGGACAAGTCGCAGCCATGGTGAACCTCGCACACTCGACCTATTGCCCCAACCAGACGTGCTGGGTCGCTCCAGGCAGCGGGGCAAGTTGGTGCTGAGCGCGCAGAGTCTCTGCCTGGACATTCTCGGCACAGCTCCACCAGGGCCACATAATCTGTGCCTAGCTGCGCTTGCAGACGGGTGATGAGGTCGGCGAGTTCCTCGGGTGGATCGTCTTTGTGAATGAGCAACGTGCCGGTGGTGGCGTCGCTGCAGAATCCAAGGAAATGGTGTATCCGCGAGCGTAATTCGTTATCGAGTACCCGGGTGCGCAGCTTTTGCACGGCGACGGTGGCGGCGCGAGATTCCTCACCGCCGAGCCCGACCGGGGCGACCGCGAAGATCAGCGCGAGATTGACGAATGGCTGCGCGAGTACCTAGAGCATGAGGGAAGCGCCAAGGCCCGCGATGTGATCCATGACGGCAAACTCGCGGGGTACACCGTGGACGAGATCAAAAAGGCCCGACGACGCATTAAAGCGGCGACACGGCGGCATGGTTTCGGCCCCGGATCGACGTTCTTTTGGTCCATAGGTGCCATTGAACCCATACACAAGCCTATGGACTCAATGGCACCAATGGCGTGCCGCGAGTGTGGCGCGGTGCTGGAAACCCCCGACTCGATCGCGGCGGGTGTCTGCGCCGAATGCCGCCAGTCAGCAAACACAGACCCCCCGCCGACAGACGGCGGAACGGAGAAAGGATCAAAATGACCAAGAAAAAGGACATGTTCGTGTCGGCCCGGGTGACAGGTATACGCACCATGTCAGGCCCGACGGCGGAATCGATAGCGGCGGAAAAGGCGAAGACGCCCGAAGCGGATTACGACACCGGAACCCCGGCTTATCTGGCCCCCGTTTCGGCGCTGATGTTGGCGTGTCCCGACTGTCAGGCCCCACCGTTTGAACCCTGCCGACGCGACCCGATCAACATTGATGATCCGGAGCTGTCCGGTCACGTCACGGTCTGCGGCGGACGGATCCAGGAACCGCCAGCAATATTGATCGGCGATTCCGACCCCGAAGGCGAGGCCATGCCATGCCCACCACCGATAGTCGGCTCACGACTCATGCGCGGGCCGCTTTCGGCAGGGGTCGATGCGGCGTGTTGAAACGGCCAATGGGACGATGCCGCTGTGGCAGACGCGGCTGGCTGGTTTGCGCTTGGCGGTGCGGCTATCGGCGTGGCACCGGCCACGGTGAAGGCATTTCTCGATTGGCGGACCGCTAAAGCTGATCGCGAGCACCAACAAACCTTCAAGCTGCGTGACGAGCGCCGCGAACTGATCGACAAGTGGCGGTCCCGACTAGCGCAGTCGCACGCCGACTATCGGCGGTGGCTCGTAGAGAAGTACAAAGATGTCCCTCCCCGCACAACCATCGTTGAACCCGATAAACCGCTCGGCGCGTCAGACGCGCCGGATGCAGTCGGTTCAGATTGGTTCGCAAGTTTGCGAGCGCACCTCTCCGAGACAGGTGAAGCCGCCGAGTACCAGAACGCAGTTCAATTGCACTGCGACAACATGACTGTCCGCACGCTGCAGAACGAGATCGGCCGCATTGAAAAGCACTGGCTGGGCTAGAACGGTCTGCGGACGATCTGCTGCGGACGATCTGCGGACGATTCGCCGAAATCCCGGAGGAAACCCCTGCTTCAGCGGGGTAGCTGGGTTTTTTTCGGACTACAGGGTGTAGTTGTTACCCCACTACCGCGGACATTGGAACAATCGACGGGTGACCCGGCAATCGGCCAGCGAGGTCGCGCTCGCCACCGTCGGAGCCGTCCGCGACGATCCGGCGGGGCGGCTGGCCCTGATGCGCAACCAATACCAAGTCCCACCGGACGTGGACCGCGGCTACCTGCCATACCGACAGGCCACGTCGGCGTTCATGCGGTGGCAGCTGCGGCGAGGACTGCTCAACCCGATCGACGCGCCGAGGCCGGGAAGCCCGTGGTGGCGGGCGATCAACGAACGCCTGCTTTACGACGTCGGCGAAGCCCGCGCCCTCGCGTTCGGCCATCCCGGACCGCCGAGCTCGTCGACGGTCGCGGCCTGGCTGGAGTTCACTCGGCGTCCCGGCGCCGCACGCTGGTACCGGGCGCACAACATGAGCGTCGTCGGCGCTTACCTGGAAAACGAACACCTGGCGGCGCGCGAAGGCCGCATCGAGCGGTTCTTCATGAACGTCGTGCTGGCTCGGGTGCTCTACACCCACGCAATGGTTGCCGCGCCGCGGCTCGCACTGGCCTGGCTGGCGCCGGCCGGCCGGTTGCTCGGCGATCCACGGCTGGGCATGACCGGCATGTTCCTCTCGCTGTCGCGAGTGCTACCCGACCGCTATCCCCTCGGCGACGACATCGCGCCCTACGCGCAGCTGGAACATGGCCTGGGCCATCTGCTCGACGTCGGCGTCATCACGCCCAGGGTGGAGTCCCTCTACGCGTGGTCGGCCACCGTGCTGGACACTCCCGGTCTGCGACAGCTGCTGTCCGGCCAGACGCCCTGCTACGCCTGGCCCGCGGCTGACCGAGAGCCGTGGAACCCGGTCCCATCGCGGCTGGCCCGCCTGTCGCGAAGGCTGGTTCCGGTCAGGACGTCGTAGCGGTCAGCGCGAACACCGGGTGATCCGCCGGGTCGGGCAACTTGCGAAAGTAGCCCTCGACGGCCCGACCGGCCTTGTGCTGGTAGGCGGTCAGGATCGGCTGGCGCTGCGGCGCAGGCATCTCGTGCGCGACGTACGTCACGGCGCCGGACTTGGTGGTCAGTGTGACGGTCGGATTGGCGCGGACGTTTTTGACCCACTGCGACTCACCGCGAGTGGAAACCAGATACCGGTCACCGTCGACGTCGACGGTGACGACGGGAATGTGCTGCGGCTCCCCAGTGCCCCGCTTGGTAACGCTGAGGGTTTCGCTGTTGCTGACGCCGGTGGCCATCGCGATCCGGTTGAAGACCTTGACGGTGAACCACGGGGGCTTGAGATAGGCCATGCGATAAGAGTTTGATGGCGGCATGCAACTACCGCAACGGCTCGCCCGGTTCAATCGACACGTCACCAACCCCATCCAGCGGACGTGGGCCGGCTGGGCCCCGTCGTTCGGCATTCTCGAGCACGTCGGGCGGCGCTCCGGCACGCCGTATCGCACGCCGTTGACGGTGTTCAACGCCGAAGTCGACGGCAAGCCCGGCGTCGCGATCCTGTTGACCTACGGCCCCGACCGCGACTGGTTGAAAAACCTCAACGCCGCCGGCGGCGGCCGAATGCGACGGCACGCCAAGACCTTCCGCGTCATCAACCCGCAGACCGTGACCAAGGAAGAGGCGGCGTCGCACGTCAGCGGCGCCGTGCGGCGCGTCTTCGGCAGGTTGCCGTTCGAGCAGGCGGTTCTGCTGACCAAGGCCGACTAAGCGCCGGCGACCGGTCGGCGCCACCGTTTGGCGAGGAAGTACAGCACGACCACCGCGGCCCAGGACAGCAGGCTGAGCCAAAACTGAACTCGCACAGTGCTGTTGAACGCCATTTGTACCAACACGCCAACGATCGCGAGCAGCGTGAGGATCGACAGCACCGGGGAGAACCACATCTTGACGCGCAGTTTTTCCGGCGGCGTCTTGTAGCGCAAGACGATTTGCGACAGCGCGATCAACAAGTAAACGAACAACACGATCGCGCCCGACGAGTTCAGCAGGAAAGTGAACACCGAGCCCGGAGCGACCGCGGACATGATCACACACAGGAAACCCACCACCGAGGAGCCCACGATCGCCAGGTAGGGCACGCCGCGTCGGCTCACTTTCAACAGCCGGGCCGGCGCCTCTCCCCTGGCGGCGAGCACGAACAGCATGCGGGATCCGGTATACAGGCCAGAGTTCAAACAAGACAGCACCGCGGTGAGCACAATCGCGTTCATGATGTGATCCGCACCGCGAATTCCGATGTGCTTCAACGCCGCAACAAATGGCGACGCACCGACCTCCACCGCGTTCCACGGCAGGAGCACAACGAGCAGAAACACCGAGCCCACAAAGAAGATCGCGATGCGGGCGGCCACCGCATTGGTCGCCTTCGCGATTGCGCGCTCGGGATTGGCGGTTTCGCCGGCGGCGATGGTGGCGACCTCCGCCCCGACCATGGAGAAGATCACCACGACGACCGCGGCGAACATGCCACCAACGCCGTGCGGGAAGAATCCGCCGTGAGCGGTGAGATTGGAAAAGTCCAGGTGCCGACCGGGCCACAGCCCCAGGACGAACAGCGTGGCGAGAACGAGGAAGATGATGATGGTCGCGACTTTGATTCCGGCGAACCAGAATTCGAATTCCCCGAACGACGACACGGAGAACAAGTTGGTCGCGGTCATTGTCAGCATCAGGATCAGCGCGACCAGCCACAACGGGGATTTGACCCAGTAGTTGAAGACTTTTGCGCCGGCGACCGCCTCGAAACCCACGACGATCACCCAGTAGTACCAATACAGCCAGCCCACCGAGAAACCCGCCCAACCACCCAGCGCGTCACGCGCGTAGTCGGCGAACGAACCGGTCGACGGGTTCGCGGTGGCCATTTCGCCAAGCATCCGCATCACCAGGATGATCAGTACGCCGCACAGCACATAGGTCAAAAAGGCTGCCGGGCCGGCAGTTCGGATCACCACACCCGACCCGACGAAAAATCCGGCGCCGATGACACCGCCGATGGCGATCATGGTGAGCTGCCGCTGCGACAGGCCCTGGCTCAGTTGCGGTGCGGCAGCCATTTGGAGGTCAGATGGCCCGAAGCGGCGCCGAGCTCGTGTCGGCCTCGTGCATCTGCAGCATGACGGGACGCTAGCACCCCTATGCGCAGTCCCGCTCGATTCAAACCGGCACGGCGCGCAGCGCCGCGGGCAGGCTGGGCAGGAAGTGCTCGGTGGCAAAAGCGCGGATGTCGTCGGCGTCAGTCAGCGGCCTGCGGCTGGGTAACAGCAGCACCATCGCCGCATAGCGCAGGATCGTTTCGGCCAATTCGTCGATGGCCTGGTCTCCGATCCGCTGAGCAAATCCGTCGGGGAAGATGATGCGCAATGCGGCCGCCATCCGCTCAACCGCGGCATCCCAGTGCTGGTCGGCCAACTCGATCATCAGGCCGGGCTCGTCGGCGAGCATCCGGGTCAGCACGCGGTGTTGGCGGAAACGTACGATCGACAGCGTGAACGCCTCGACATAGTAATTCGATTGCGGCCGACGGCTTTTCAGTTCGTCAGCGATGTCGGCGAAAAGCACCGCGTTTTCCCGGTCGATGACGGCGGCGACCAGCTCGTCGCGTCCGGCGAACCGTCGGTAGATGGTGGTACGGCTGACCCGCGCGCGGCGGGCTACGTCGTCGAGCGCGACTCGGCGGAAGCCGTGCTGTTCGAACTCGACGACGGCGGCGTCGAGGATTGCAGTGGTGGCCGGGTCCGCGGCGTTGTTAGCGGGCATAGCCCGCCTGGGCAAACCCGTTGTAGCGCAGCCGCATCGGAAGATGGTCCCACAGCCAGTTGACCGGCCGCGACCGCCACACCGCGGCGAAACGCTGGTAGCGGCGCTCCTGCCGGTCGCTCCAGGGCAGACCGAGCAGGGTGCGCGCGCGGGGCGGCAGGCCGCCGGTCGTCAGGAACGCCGCGACCGGGTTGAACGCCGGCGAGACGACGCGCCACACCAGCGGCGGCACACCCTTGGGGCAAGGGAACCCCTTAGTCACATATCCGACACCGTATTTGGCGGTCGGGTGGGCGACCATGACGTCGTCGAGCATGTGGTCCCAGTACCGCTCGAACTCGGTGTAGTCGGCCGGCATCGGCCGGTCGCTGACGCCGTAGCGGCGATACCAGGTCTTCGACTCGAGGTAGATCTGCTGCTTCTCCTTGTCGGTGAGGCGTTTGACGAAGGTGTCGGCGAAGTACAGCACCTGCTCGACGAAGGTGGCATGCGCCCAGAAGTAGGTGTCGGGGTCCAGCGCGTGATACCGGTCGGCTTTTCCTTGCCCGGGGGGCATGAGCCCTTTGATCTGGTGATGAAAATCACGCACCTGCCGGCCGGTGTTGTCGTCGTCGGCCCCGTAGACGGTCATGAAGATCGGCGGCAGCGAGCGTTTGACCCGCGCCGCGGTGTCGCTGAAGAACACCGAGTGGTCCAGCACGCCCTGCCCGAGTTCGGCGAGCATGTTCTGCAGGACCGCGGGACGCGGGCCGATCAGGAACATCCGGTTGTCGCCGAAGTACCGCCATACCAACGACTGCGGTCCCAGTGGCAGGGCGTCGGTGGCCGCAGGAATCACAGCACGCTCAGTCAACTCGGTCATGTGAGACAGTGTTACATATTTCGCACTTTGTACCAACCCGGGGAGCCTCGCTGATCGCCGGCATCACGGCCAGGCGTTGTTGCCGGACTGTTGTCGTACCGTTGCCGCTCAGCGCCCGTTGGCTTGGCACGATTCGCTGGTGCATGCCATGACCTATCGGACGAACCGTCGGTCCGCACTGCGCCTCGCCGCCGCCGGTGCCGGTGCCGCGGGTCTGTGGGCGCTGGGCGCGCTGCCGGATGCGACCAGGGCCGCGCCCGCTCCACTGAGCAGTCCGCTGCCCACCCGCGAGGAGGGCTCATTCATCTCCGCGGCGCGCGGCGGAAAGAGCACCAGGTGGATCATCGCCCGCCCACCGGGCCAGACCGGCCCGTTGCGCACGGTGATCGCGTTGCACGGGTTGGACAGCGATGCCGCCGGGGTGATGAGCCTCGGTGTCGAGGACGCCCTGGCCAAACTGCCCGCCAACGGCAAACCGTCGATCGCGGTGGTCAGCGTCGACGGCGGCAATGGCTACTGGCGCCCGCGGGCCTCGGGCGAAGACTCCGGCGCGATGGTGCTCAACGAGCTGATCCCGATGCTTGCCGGCAAGGGTCTCGACACGTCGCAGGTTGCGTTGATGGGCTGGTCGATGGGTGGATACGGGGCGATGCGGCTGGCCACTCGGCTGGGCGCGGGCCGGACCTTCGCGATCTGCGCGATCAGCCCTGCGCTGTACCTGACGTATTGGGGGGCGCCGCAGGATGCCTTCGACGGCCTCGATGACTTCCGGAAGAACTCCACGGTGAATGCCGCGGAGCTGACGTCGATTCCGCTGCGAGTGGACTGCGGGACCGGCGACGGCTTCTATATCGCCAACCGGGAATTCGTCAACCGATTGCCCAGGCAGCCGGCCGGCGGGTTCGAGCCGGGCGGCCACGACGCGGATTACTGGCGTGCGCAGCTTCCCGGCGAGCTGGCCTGGTTGGCGTCCTGAGTTCAGGCGGCACGCCGCAGCCGCGCCACACCGACCACCGCCAGAATGCCGGCCGCCGTCGCCAACAGCAGCGTCAACAGCAGCAACTGAGGGTCATAGACCACGGATGTGGTGACCGGCTGGCCGCTGGCGACGGGCGCGACCGCCACGGTCGAGCGCACCGCCGACCAGCTGGCTGCGCAGCCCAGCGCCGCCCCGCAGGCCAGGGCGAGCTCGATGAAGGCCCGAAATCGGGGCATCACCTGGGTGATCCGGTGTCGGTGTCGTCGTCGTCCCGCGGCTCGGGCGGAGGACCGGCCTGTCCGACCCGCTCCTCGACCAGCGGGGTCAGCGCGGCACGCAGGTGCCGGTGTCGACGGGCCCACGCTTGTGCGGTGCGCCCGCCGGTGAGTCGCAGACCGATGCCGATCCGGCCCTTGGGCACGGCGACCAGCTCACCGAGCGCACGCGCCGTTTGCCAACGCTCCAACTCCTTTTCGGAGGTCAGCGGGTGGTCGGGTTGGGGGTAGACCTTGACGATCTCGGCCACCTTGATGGTTTCGGTGCCCTGGCGCAGCGTCTCGTTGGTCAGTTCCACCGATGTGTGAATACGAGCCGCCTTGACCTGTAGCGCAATGAAACTCGTCACCAGCACCAAGAACAGCGCAGGGACGCTGATCTGCCAGCCGAACCCGTTGGTTTTTTCGAGCCACAGCATGGCCGCGGCCGACAGCGGGCCGACCAGCACCCAGTACCAGCTGGCCCCGACTTCGCGGAAGAGCGGGGCGGACTTGGTTTCGGTACCCGCGGTCATCGAAACATCATCCCCTGCTGTTCCCGTCGCCAAAACAGGTGGGGTCCGTCGCGCTCACCTGGTGAAGTACGCGTGGGCGTCACTGCGGTGCAGCAGGAACATCCCCCCGGCGATCAGCACCGACCCGACGATGCCGGCGACGCCGCAGATCATCGCGAACATCGGCGGCCAGTTCACGGTGAACAGCCTGGTCCCGATGTAGACGACGGTGGCTATGCCGCCGCCGGTCAACACCGTTCGGGCCCAGCGGTAACCGGCCCGCATCAGAATCAGGAAAGTCACCACGATCGCGCACAGCACCGCGGTGAAAAGCCCGGATGCGACGTAGAGCACCGTCGATCCACGACCGGGCGACGACCCGACCATGTCGGCGATGTAGCCGACCACCATCAGCGGCAACGCCACCAACCACAGCCAGAAGCCGGTGTCGACGTCGACGGGCCGGGTCTGCGGTTCCGGCCGCCCTGACGGCGGCGGGACGGGCCCCGTCACGACAGCCAGGCCGCCGCCTCGGCGGCCCAATACGTCAGCACGATGTCGGCTCCGGCACGTCGGATACCGGTCAGGGATTCCAGCGCGGCGGCGCGCTCGTCGATCCAACCGTTGGCGGCCGCTGCGCGGATCATCGCGTACTCCCCCGACACCTGGTAGGCGGCCACCGGGACCGGTGAAACTTCGGCCGCGGCGGCGACCACATCGAGATATGCCATCGCGGGTTTAACCATGATGATGTCGGCGCCCTCGTCGAGGTCGAGTTGCACCTCGCGCAGCGCTTCGCGGGCATTGCCCGGCTCCTGCTGATAGGTGCGCCGGTCGCCGGACAGGCTAGAGCTCACGGCCTCGCGGAACGGGCCGTAAAACGCCGAGGCGAACTTGGCGGCGTACGCCAGGATCACCACATCGCCGTGGCCTGCCGCGTCCAGGCCGTCGCGGATCACCCCCACCTGGCCGTCCATCATGCCGCTCGGGCCGACCACGTGGGCACCCGAATCTGCTTGTGCCACTGCCAATTCCACATATCGCTTCAGAGTAGCGTCATTGTCGACCCGGCCGCGCTCGTCCAGCACACCGCAGTGCCCGTGGTCGGTGAATTCGTCCAGGCAGGTGTCGGCCATCAGAACGGTGGCATCGCCGAGGTCCTTGGCCAGATCGCGCAACGCGACGTTGAGGATGCCGTCGGGATCCGAGCCGGCCGATCCGGCCGCGTCCTTGTCGTCGTCGCGCGGCACGCCGAAGAGCATCAGTCCGCCCACCCCGGCGGTCACCGCCTCGGCGGCGGCGGCGCGTAACGAGTCGCGGGTGTGCTGCACCACGCCGGGCATCGACGTGATCGACCGCGGCTCGTCGATACCGTCAGCGACGAACATCGGCAACACCAGATGCCTTGGCTCCAGCGAAGTTTGCGCCACCAACCGCCGCATCGCCGGAGTCGAGCGGAGCCGACGCGGGCGTTGCCGCGGGTAGGCGCCGCTCATGCGTGGCGACCCGC
>Ga0209655_10000203_pt1 | contig 22161 bp, 23 predicted proteins | sample BogFormECP03_OM2_FD_188236 | JGI IMG/M metagenome (GOLD analysis project Ga0209655, IMG submission 188236) | Bog forest soil microbial communities from Calvert Island, British Columbia, Canada - ECP03_OM2 (SPAdes) (version 2) | ecosystem: Environmental > Aquatic > Freshwater > Wetlands > Bog ...
CGATCCCGAGCAACTGCAACTCGGCCAGCAAGTCGAAGTCATTTTCGAGCAGGCCGAGGACGTATGGCTGCCGTTGTTCCGCCCCACCCGTGGCGATCGCCAGCGCGGCGAAGCCGGGCGCAGCGGGTCGCCACAAGATATCGACACCCAGCCCGCTGCGCTGCCAATCGACGAAATCGCCCCGGAGCGCTTCGGTGAATACGTCCGCCCGATGCTCACGACGGAGAAGTTCGAAGACAAGGTGGCGCTGACCGGCATCGGCATGTCGGAGATCGGACGGCGGTTGATGGTCCCGCCACTGTCGCTGACAGTGGCGGCATGCGAGGCCGCAATCGCCGATGCCGGCCTGACATTCGACGACATCGACGGCCTGTCAACCTATCCGGGCGGGGGCAACCTCGGCGGGTTCGGCGAAGGCGGAGTCACCGCACTGGAGGCCGCGCTGGGTATCCGGCCGACCTGGCACAACGGCGGCATCGAAACCTTTGGCCCGGGTGGGTCGGTCATCGCGGCGATGCTCGCCATTGCCGGCGGGCTGGCCCGTCACGTGCTGTGCTTCCGGACGCTGTGGGAAGCGACCTTCAACGAGCAGATGAAGCAGGGCAAGATCGTTCCGTCGATGGGCCGCCGAGCCGACTGGCTGATGCCGTTCGGCGCCACCTCGGCGGCTCACACGTTGGCGCAGAACGCGCAGCGCCACTTCCATCGTTACGGGACGACGAAAGAGACGCTGGGCTGGATTGCGTTGAACCAGCGCGCCAATGCCGAACTCAACCCGTCGGCGGTCTACCGGTCTCCGATGACGATGGACGACTACCTGAACGCACGCCCGATCACCACGCCGTTCGGGCTCTACGACTGTGACGTGCCCTGCGACGGGGCGATCGCCGTCATCGTCTCGGCTGTCGACGCCGCCCGCGACATGGCCAAGCCGCCGGTGTTGGTGGAGGCGGTGGGAACGCAAATCATCGAGCGAATCGACTGGGACCAAAGCACATTGACCCACGAGCCTCAGGTGCTCGGCCAATCCGCGCACCTGTGGACGCGTACTTCGCTGCGGCCGGAGGACGTCGACGTCGCCGAGCTGTACGACGGGTTCACCATGAACTGCCTGTCCTGGATCGAAGCGCTGGGGTTCTGCCGGATCGGTGAGGCGAAAGAATTCCTGGACGGCGGCAAGAACATCGCCCGCGACGGCCAGCTGCCACTCAACACGCACGGCGGTCAACTTTCGCACGGCCGAACGCATGGGATGGGTTTGTTGCATGAAGCCATCAGCCAGCTGCGTGGCGAGGCCGGTCAGCGACAGGTCGCCGATGCCCGCGTCGGCGTGGTCAGCAGCGGCGGCCTGACGCCCAGCGGCGTACTGCTGCTGCGGTCGGACACATGAGCGCCGGCGACGATGCAGAGCGAAGCGATGAGGAGGAGCGGCGTACTGCTGCTGCGGTCGGACACATGACGGTGCAGCCGCGGGTCGTCATCGTCGATGGCGTGCCGATGTCCGCGCTGGTCGCCGAGGCGCAGGATCCGCGGGCGGTCATCGTGGCCATTCACGGCGGAGGCACCACCTCAATCTATTTCGACTGTCCGGGGCACCCGGAATTGTCCTTTCTCCGAACGGCCGCGGCGCACGGATTTACCGCGGTGGCGCTGGATCGCCCCGGCTACGGCAGCTCGGCCCCATATCCGGAAGCGGTGGCGCGCCCCGAACAGCGTGTCCAGCTTGCCTATTCGGCTGTCGATCGCATTCTCGGTGAACGACCGCGCAGCGCCGGCGTGTTCTTGATGGGCCATTCCGGCGGATGCGAATTGACGATGCGGATGGCGGCCGATGAACGCGGTGGCGATCTGCTGGGCATCCAATTGGCGGGCACCGGCCGGCATTACCACCCGGCGGCCCGCGACATGCTCAAGACGGCAACGCGGGAACGCCGCCCGTCGGGTCTGCGTGAACTGTTATGGCACCCACCGGAACTGTATCCACCCGAGGTGCTCAACGGGGCCACGGTGTATCCCGGCGCCCCGCCCTACGAGGACCTGATGGTGTCCAGCTGGGCCCGCCAGGACTTTCCGGCGCTCGCACCCGCGGTGCGCGTCCCGGTGCACTTCAGCATCGCCGAGCACGAGAAGGTTTGGCAGACCGACACTTCGGCGATGGCCGAGATCGAGGCGATGTTCTCTGCCGTGCCGCGGTTTGTTGTCCATCACCAACCTCAGGCCGGACACAACATCAGCCTCGGCCATACCGCCGCGGACTACCACGCGACCGTTCTGGCGTTCGCCGACGAATGTGTCGTCGCGCGTGAAAGTCCCGACTTGGAGGCCGGTTGATGCACGTCGGATTCATTGGCTTGGGCAGCCAGGGCGGCCCGATGGCGGGACGGATCGTCGAAGCCGGCTTCCCGACGACGCTGTGGGCGCGCCGACCGGCCTCACTCGAGCCGTACGCGGACACGGCGGCCAAGGTTGCAGGGTCACCGGCCGAACTCGCGGCCAGTAGCGATCTCGTCTGCCTCTGCGTGGTCGGTGACGCCGACGTCGAGGAGATCACGGGCGGCGCGAATGGAGTGCTGGCCGGACTCAAGCCGGGCGGGGTCATCGCCATCCACAGCACCGTCCACCCCAAGACCTGCCACGCACTGGCGAAGAAGGCTGGCGCGCAGGGTGTATCGGTTATCGACGCGCCGGTGAGCGGTGGCGCTCCGGCGGTGGCCGAACGTCGTCTGCTGGTGATGGTCGGTGGTGACGCCGACGTGATCGAGCGCTGCCGCCCAGTGTTCGAGACCTATGCCAACCCCGTCGTGCATCTGGGTGACCTGGGCTCCGGACAAACCACCAAGCTGCTGAACAACCTGTTGTTTACGGCCAATCTGGGAACGGCTGCCACCGCCTTAGCGCTAGGTGAGGCGCTTGGTGTCTTGCCGGACCGGCTCACCGAGGTCATCTCGCGCGGCAGCGGGAACAGCTTCGCGCTCAACACTCTTGGCGGTGATACCGGCGGTTTAGACCGCCTGGCCGGCCTTGCCGGCGCACTGCTGCAGAAGGACGTCCGCCTGGTCGCCGACCTCGCCGATGCCGCCGCCGTCCCCGGTGGGGCCGTGCTCGACGCCGCCGACGCCACCCTGACTCTGATGAAACACCCGCGGTGAGAATCGGATTCATCGGCGCGGGACGGATGGGACACCCCATGGTGGCCCGCCTGATCGAGGCCGGCCATGACGTCGCGGTGCTGGGCCGTAGCGCCGAGAAACGTGCTGCCGTCGCTCAACTGGGCGCCAACGCGGTGGCCGACACGGCTGAGGTGACCGCGACCGCCGACGTGGTGGTGATCTGCGTGTTCACCGACGAGCAAGTGCGGCAGATCTGCCTGGAGGACGGCCTGCTCGCGACGATGTCGCCGGGCTCGGCGCTGGTGGTGCACACCACGGGAAGTCCCCATACGGTGGAGACCATCGCCGTGCGAGGGGCACCGCACGACGTCGACGTCGTTGATGCACCGGTCAGCGGCGGCCCGCACAACGCCGCGGCCGGTGCCCTGACGCTGTTCGTCGGCGGCGCCGAGGAAGCGGTGGCGCGCGTGCGCCCGGTGTTGGGCTGCTACGGCGATCCGGTTCTGCACGTCGGCCCGCTGGGAGCGGGTCAGAAGGTGAAGCTGGTCAACAACGCGTTGTTTGCAGCGCACCTCGGATTGCTCTCCCGGTCGATCGAACTGGGTGCGCGACTCGGCGTGCCGGAGTCGACGCTGCTCAACGCGCTTGTGCATGGCAGCGCGGCGAGTCGCGTGTTGGACATCGTCGCAAGGGGCGGGTCGGTCGCGTCGTTCATCGACACTGCGGGCGAATTCGTGGGCAAAGACGTTGGCGTGGTCAGGGGTATCGCCGCCGAACTGGGCGCCGACCTGGGCGTGCTCGACGACGTTATCGACGCGGCCATAAGGGTGTGAGATGAGGTCTTTTCGACACGAGACGAACCGTCTACCGTTAGCGTTACAGTCGAGCATTCCGTCGTAAAGGTGTGAGCCGCTCACTGGGCGGCGAGGAGGGTGCAATGACCAAGCCAAAGGTCGTCTTTGATCCGTTCTCCGAGGAGTACTTCACCAACCCGTTCGACATTTATCGACGAATGCGTGAGGACGCGCCGCTCTACTACGACGAGAAAGAGGACTTCTTCGCGCTGACCCGCCACGAGGACGTGGCTGCCGCGCTCAAGGACTTCGAGACTTTCTCGTCCTCGCGCGGCTGCGACCTGGCGATGGTGCGCAAGGGCATATCCCCCGAGCAGCGGTCCATCATCTTCATGGACCCCCCGGACCACCGCCACATGCGCAGCCTGGTCAACAAGGCGTTCACCCCACGAGCCATCCAATCGCAGCACGACACAGTCGTCGAAGTGGTCGAAAAGTACCTGGGCGCGGTCGATCCCGATCACTTCGACGTCGTCCAGGACTTCTCCGGGCCGTTCCCGGTCGAAGTCATCACCACGATGGCCGGAGTGCCGCCGGAGTACCGCCAGCAGGTACGGCACTGGATTGACACCAGCCTGCACCGGGAGCCGGGGCAAATCGAACTCAGCGAAGCCGGCATGCAGGCCAACATCGACACGGCGATGTACTACTACGGCTTGGTGCAGGAGCGCCGCGCCGAGCCGCAGGACGACATGATCAGCCGGCTGATCGCCGCCGAGATTCCCAGCGATGACGGCACGGTGCGCCGTCTGGACGACGTCGAGATCTGCGGTTTTGCGACGCTGTTGGGCGGCGCGGGCGCGGAGACGGTCACCAAGTTGGTCGGCAGCGCGGCGGTACTGTTCGCCCGCAACCCAGACCAGTGGCAGAAACTGCAAGAAGACCGCAGCAAAATCCCGGGCGCCATCGAAGAGTTGCTGCGCTACGAAGGACCGGTGCAATACAACGTCCGCTGGACCTCGAAAGAAGCACATGTCGCCGGTGGCACGATTCCCCCCGGCAAGCCGGTGTTCCTGATGAAAGCCGCGGCGAACCGAGACCCCGATGCCTTCACCGACGCGGACACATTCGATATCGAGCGTGACCACACCGAGGCACAGCACCTCGGTCTGGGGTACGGGATTCACAGTTGCCTGGGCGCGGCGTTGGCCCGGATGGAAAGCAGGATCGCGATCGAGAAGCTGCTCGACTTCATGCCCCGCTACGAGGTGAACTGGGAGGGCTGCAAACGGGTCACCATGCAGAACGTCGCGGGCTGGCTGAACGTACCGGTGAAAGTATTGCGCTGAGGGGCTTTTGAATGACGAAGAAGATCGAAGTCGACTGGGGTCTGTGCGAAAGCAACGGGGTGTGCATGGGGATCATCCCGGAGGTGTTTCAGCTCGAGGATGACGACACCCTGACCGTGCTGCAGGAGGACGTCACGGCGGAAAACGAAGCGCAGGTGCGCGACGCGGTCCGGCAGTGCCCGCGGCAGGCCATTTCGATCACCGAATAAAGGTGTTGTCGGTCCGGCACTCACCCAATTGACGTTCGAGACGGCAGCGAGACAGACGTTAAGGATTTATCAAGCGGTCGCGGCTACTTTTTGGAGCGAAGAAGTGGAAGGCAGCCGCTATGTACAACACCCGCATCCTTAAGAAGACCATCGCCGCGGCGCTTCTGTCTGGCAGCGTCGCGGTCACCGGGGTGGGACTCAGCATAGGTACCGCCCAGGCCGACCCATTTGCTGCGCAGCCTCACACCTGGTGCCCCGGGCAAGGATTGCCATTCCGCAACATTCAGTGGGATATGGGTGTGTGCCACACCTGGTATGAGGTTCCGATCGGCAGGGGCAATGTACGGATGAATGACGTCCAGGGGAATCCGTTGGCTAGCTTCGTTTCGGCGGACATTCCAGCCCCGATCTTTACTCCTCAACCTCCGCCGCCACCGCCACCCCCGCACCCGTTCTGCACCCCTCGCGGCGGCTTGATCATCATTCCGCCGATCTGCGACGAGATCGGGGTGCACGGCTGACAGGCCGGATCATCGCCAACAACGAACCGCCGCCAGTTTAGTTGCGACTCAGCCGAATCCGGAGATGATCACCGCATTGCAGTCGGCGGCGGCTTGGCGCAGTTTTGCCGCCTTCTGGTAGGCCTCGGACTCGTACCAGGCGCGGGCCGCATCCACCGACTCGAATTCCAGCACGACGGTCTGGTCGCCATGCCAGCCGCCTTCGATGACCTTAGGTGCGGTGTCCACCGCGAGGATGTTGACACCACCCATCGCTGCTCCGGCGGCCCGGCCGTAGGCCTTCATGCCTTCCGGATCCTTGATGGCCTCGGTCAGGATCACATATCCCTTCGGCATAGAGCTCCTTTGGTCAGCTTTCGGCGATGGCCTGTTCCGGACAGCAGTCGATGGCTTCCCGGGTGACAGCTTCGAATTCCGTTGGGACATCGGACTCTATCGCCTCAGCGTAGCCATCGTCGGTCAGGTCGAACACTTCCGGGCAGAGCGTTACACACACGCCGTGACCGCGGCAGCGCTGGTCGTCAACCCACACTTTCATGCCGGTGTGAACTCCAGGTGCAGCTCGGTCAGGCCGCGCAGGATGTAGGTCGGAACGTATTGGTAGCGGCGGTCATTCGCCGGGCCGTGGACGCGCTCGTTGATCCTGATATCGGACGTGCGGTCCAGTAGCCGCTCGATGGCCACCCGCGTTTCGGCGCGCGCCAGTGGCGCACCGGGGCAGCTGTGAATGCCCCGGCCAAACGAGATGTGCTGGCGGGCGTTCTTGCGGGCCGGATCAAACGTGGTGGGGTCTTCGAACCGGCGCGGATCGCGGTTGGCGGCGGCCTGCACGATCATCACCGTGGTGCCGGCGGGCAGGTCGACCCCACCCACGTTGACCGGCACCCGGTTCATCCGGAAGTCGCCCTTGACCGGGCTCTCGATGCGGAGCGACTCTTCGATGAAGTTGGGAATGAGGCTGCGGTCCTTGCGCAATTGCGCCTGGATGTCGGGTCGCTCCCCCATGGTCTGCAGCGCGGCGCCCAGTAGTCGCACGGTGGTTTCCTGGCCCGCCGAGAAGACGTTGCTCGCGACGCGGGCTACGTCTTCGACCTCAGGTGTCGAGCCGTCGGGGTAGGTGGCGGTCGCCAGGCCGGTCAGCACGTCGTCGCGGGGCTTAGCGCGGCGGTCCCGGACGTAGTCGGAGAAAAGACCGTAGAGGAATTCCAGCGGACTGTGGGCCAGCGATTGCTTGCCGGTACCCCCGACGCCGCCACCCGAGTGTTCGCGGATGCCTTGGACGAACTTGTCGCGATCCTCCATGGGCACGCCCAGTAGGTCGGCGATGACCAGCAGGGTGAACGGGCTGGCGAAGCCCTTGATGAACTCGCCGTGCCCGGGCGCCAGGAACCCGTCGAGTGCCTGGTCTGCGAGCACCCACATGGCGTCCTCGTTCTCCTTGAGGCGCTTGGGGGTGATCAGCCGCATCAGCAGGGAGCGGTGGTTGGTGTGAGTCGGCGGGTCAAGCGTGGGCAACTGGTCGCTGAATGGCAGCTGGTCACGATGCTCTTCGATCAAGTCGGTGATGTCGTCACCTTCGAGCGGTACCGGAAAGCCGGGGAACGGTCCGGTCACCGAGATGCACGACGACCACGTCTCGGCGTCGTTGAGCACGGCGCACGCCTCGTCCCAGCCTGTCACCATGGTGACGCCGTGGTGATTTTCCCGGGCTACCGGGCATTGCTGCCTCAGCGACTCGTAGTAGGGGTAGGGGTCCGCGATGAGCTCGCTGCCGCGGAAGAAGTCCAGCTCGGTGAAGTCGTTCACCATCTCACACCGTTCCAATCTCAATCAGTGAGAATGCGCCTCTCAGAGATGAGTATTAGATTTCCATAGAGCATGCCGCGACGTCAACGCGGCACCAACGGGCGGGTCAGCTAGCCGGAATGAGGTCGGCCTCGACCGACGGGCTGGCCATCACCCGGCTGCGGAACGTCTCGACCGGCCCGACCGAATCCAGCGGCATCGCGGCTGCCGCCAGGGCCTGGGCTTTGAACGCCTGAGCTGCGGCGCTGAGCCGATGCTGGACCAGGCCGACGCTGTCTTCCAGCTCGGCCGGCCAGGTCTCGCCCCACAAGGTGACTTCGGTGGCACCCTGGTCGAGCGCCTGCACGACGCCCTGCCGCACGCGGGAATCGCAGCCGAAAAGGTCAGCCGCAGCCGCCAAGGTCTGCGGAGGCGGCCGGTGCCCCACCGTCGCCAGTGCGTATTCCAGATCGACGATCTGAGCGCCGAGGATCTGAAGCGGACGTTCGTCGGGATGGTCGACGAGCAGCACGGTGACATCCCATCCGGCCGTCGCCCGGTCGAAGAGCCAACCGCCGGCGAACTTGACCACGTCGGCGACGTCCGCGGCGACCACGTCGAGCCGGTATCTCATCCCGAGCTCGGCGGTGCCATGTCCCGGGCCAACGACTCCGAGTACTCCTTGAAGACCTCGGTCAGCGGTATCGAAGGATTGATCAACCATGTGGTCTCCATTCCGGTGATAAAGGCAAGGATCTGCACTGCCTTGACGGTGACGTCCATATCCATGCGAAATTGGCCGGCCTGCTGGCCTCGCCGGATGAGCTCAGTGATGATGTCGATCGCGCCCCGGTATCGGGCGGCGAGGCGGTCATGCAGCGGGGCGTCCGGGTCGAGGTTCTCGGCCAGCAACACGGTGTACGTGCCGACCAGTTCGGGCGACCGGTAAAACCGATCGGCCACCGCGGCGATTTCTGCGATCAGATCGCCGGCCCGGTCGGCGTGCGCGTCGTCATCGGCGTCGCGGACGTCGAGCACCGCGTGTAAAAGCTGTTCCTTGGATTCGAAGTGGTGCAGCAGGCCGGCGGGGCTGACGCCGGCCTCGCCGGCGATCTGGGCCAGTGTCGTATTACGCCACCCGTTGCGGGTCAGCAGCCGCTGCGCAACGGCCAGGATCCGCTGTTTGCGGTCCTCGCCCTTGGCGCGCAACGACTCGTACGGCCGTGTCTCGGGCACCGGACTCCTTCGTCCAACCAACCAACTGAACACACAGTAGGTTGGTTTGCCGATTGCGACAAGGGTCGCATCTCGAGGATTTTCTCTAGCTTCTTCGGCGGCGTCACAAACCCAGCGACTTGGCGATGATCACCTTCAACATCATCCTGGGCGTCGGTACCCGAAAACTGTGTTGGCTGTTCGATAGACCTGCAGGTCATAGCGTTGGGTGCGTTGGCTAACGAAAGCTGTTGTCGAAACTACTGCGGACGATCTGCGGACGGACTGCGGACGATCTCGATTAGGAACCAAGCGCCCCGTCAGGGGCGACTGAACGGGTATCGGCCCGCCACAACCTCTCTCTGTGGCGGGCCGAGCTGTCTAGCGCTGATCGGCATGCCAAAACCACTCCACCTAAAGACTTCGAAATCTGTCGTGCGCCCAAGACTGAGGTCAGAACATGTTGGTCAAATACAGTTGCAGAGAGTTGAATACGCTCTCGAGTAGTCCGCTGCTGTCGACCCCGTGCTCAATTGCATCAATCCACGCGTCGAAGTTATTGATGTTGTCGGAGATGTCGACATATGTGAGGTCGCCGTCGGTCGACGTGGTCGCGTCGGCGATTTGCGTCGGTGTCAACCCCAGGTACACCAGGTGCTGGAGGCGCACGATCGGATCCAGCAGACCTCCGGCCGTGAAGTCCTGTTGGAAGTCGGCGACCCCGTCGCCGTCCAGCGTGTAGATCGTCGTCGGGTACAGATCATCCGGCGTCAAGTTTCCAAGGACGCCGTCAAAGCCGAGATCCGTGAGAATTGTGTTCGTCAGACTCGAGCCGAATATCGCGTCCAGGTCTGGTTCCAGATTGGGCCATAAGCCGCCCGGGAGGGAGGGGTCGCCGATGAACACGAAGTGCAGATCGTCGCTGGGGATGCCGGCTTCTTCGAGTCGGGTCATTGCGATCGACTCGGCGGTGGCGCTCTGCGAGTATCCGAAGATCGTTAGCGGGTGCTCGGCGCTGAAAGCGCCTGGATCCGCGTTGAATTCGTTCTCCACGGCGAGAACGACGTCGTCCGCGGCTGTGAAACTACTCGGGCCCTGCTGGATCAGTTCGGGCGTCGTTAGCACCTGCAGCGGCGCGCTGCACGGGTCGGTCCCGATCATGTCGCAGACCGTCGAGTAGGTCGCGCCATCGTCGAAACCCAGCGGGTGCAGATACAGATCCTCGGCGGCCTGCGCGAAAGCGGTCGACGGCGTCGGCTCGCTGGTTCCGCCGAGGATGATCGCCGTGTCGCTCCCAGATAGCGAGCCGTCCGCGGACAGCAGAGTCACGTCAGCGTGGGCGGCTTGGTTGATCGGCGCGCTAGCCACGCCAACGATCATCCCAACGGCGGTAACGCTCGCGAGCAACTTATATCCGTTCACCGCTGCGCTCCTCGAACCGCTGGTGGGCGATCGGAGCGCTGCGCTAAGTGAATCTCACGAACTAGCGCCGGTATCGAAAAAACTACGGTGAACGCGATACCCGCGAACATGGCGCTCATTTCGTCCCACCCCTACGGCGTGATGACGACCAGGCCGCTGCCGTCACTGGCGAACGCGCTCAGCATGTCGCCCATAACGGTGGCGAGGTCGAAACTGCCAACGCTACCGGCGAAGGCCTCGTCGTTGTTGCCGACGATGGAGGCGAAGTCGAAACTGCCGTCCAAGCCCGCCTTGACGTAGTCGTTGTTGCCGACAGCGGAGGCGAAGTCGAAAATGCCGCCGTCGGCCTCGACGACGTTGCTGGTGCCGTCGGCGAATGCGAAGTCAAACCCGGTACCCACTTCACCCGCGTCGGCGCCGGCACCGTTGCCGATGGCGATCGCAATGTCCCCCGGGCCCGCTATGGCGATCGCGGTGTTGCCCGCGAGGGGGAACAAATCTATCCCGCCGATTGAGACCTGCATATCCAAAGCTGATGTCTGGGCGGGGACTGATAGATCACCCAGATCCATCCCGCCGATCCACGAGAACGGGTCGGTAGACGGGTCGGCCGAGGCGACCCCCGGCGTGGCGGCCAGCGCCGCCCCAATACCCAACCCCACCGCCAGTAGGCCCAGCCAACCGAGACCACGAGAACGCAACATGGGTCTTCCTCTCTCAGCCCCTTATGCGTATTTTCTTAGTGACCGCCGCCAGGCACACGAGTAGTCCGGTACTGCATTTCCACCTGTCGTGTACCCAGCTCCATGTGGGGCCAACGGTGGTGGCCGATCTGTCGTTGTGAACGGAAGCTTAACTCCACATGAGTTCGATATGTGCGTGGCCGATGAGCTGCTCGACGAGTGGATCATCGCTTGCCGTCCAACAACTTAGACGTTTGGGCTGCCTGTGGCCGGATGCTGACGAGTCCACCAAGGCAGCTGTCGGGGCGGCGATCCGCACCCGGATCGGAACTGCTGCGGACGTGCTGCGGACGAATTGACCTCTCAGCGGTGCTGCGCTGCAGGTCAGGGTTACAAACCCAGCGACTTGGCGATGATCACCTTCATCACCTCGCTGGTTCCGGCGTAGATTTGCGCCACCCGTGCATCGGTGTACAGCCGTGCGATCGGATACTCCATCATGTAGCCGTAACCGCCGAAGAGCTGCAGGCAACGGTCCACGACGCGGCCCTGCATCTCGGTGCAGAACAACTTCACCCTGGCCGCATCCGCAACAGACAGCCGACCCTCGACGAGCTCGGTGACCGCACGGTCGACCACCGCCTGGCCGGCCTCGATCTCGGCGGACATCGCGGCGAGTTCGAACTTGGTGTTCTGGAACGAGGCGACCGGCTGGCCGAATGCCTTGCGCTCCTTGACGTAGTCGATCGTGGCGGCCACAGCCGCCCGGGCCTGCGCCACCGACCCGACCGCGACCGTCATCCGCTCCTGCGGCAGGTTGTGGCCGAGGTAGCCGAACGCCTCGCCCTCCTCACCCAGCCGGTTGGCGACCGGGACCCGGACGTCGGCGAACGACAGTTCGCCGGTGTCCTGCACCTTGCAGCCCATCTTGTCCAGTGCTCGGCCCTTGACGAAGCCGGGCATGCCGTCCTCGACCACCAGCAGCGTCAACCCACGACGCCGGTTGTCCGGGTCGGTCGAGGTGCGCGCGACCACGATGACCAGATCGGCGAGTATGCCTCCCGTGATGAAAGTCTTTGCGCCATTGAGGATGTAGTGGTCACCGTCCAGCACCGCAGTGGTACGGATACCGGCGAGATCGGAACCAGTGCCGGGCTCGGTCATCGCGACCGCAGTCAGCAGCGTTCCGGCGGCCAGACCGGGAAACCAGCGTTGCCGTTGCTCGGCGTTCGCGTAGTGCAAGAAGTACGGCAGGATCACTTCCAGTTGGGTGCGGACGGTCCCCGTGGTGACCATGGCGCGGGCCGCTTCTTCTTGCAGGACAACGTTATAGCGGTAGTCGGGCTGGCCTGATCCGCCGTATTCCTCGGGGATGGCCATGCCCATCATGCCCAGCGCCCCGAGCTTTTCGTAGGTTTCCCGTGGCATATGACCGGCCTTCTCCCAGTCGGCGTAGTGTGGGCCGATCTCTTTCTCCACGAATTCGCGTGCCAGCTCCCGGAATGCTCGGTGAACAGGTCTCTACGCATGAATTCCCCCGTCAGGCAACAAGTTCCACAAGCGTGGCGTTGGCAGTGCCGCCACCTTCACACATGGTCTGCAATCCGTAGCGAATCCCGTTGTCACGCATGTGATGCGCCATCCGGGTCATCAAGACCGCGCCCGACGCGCCGAGTGGGTGACCGAGGGCAATGGCTCCGCCCAGCGGGTTGACCAGGTCCGGGTCGGCGCCGGTTTCGGCAAGCCAGGCGAGCGGCACCGGGGCGAACGCCTCGTTGACCTCGAACACCCCGACCTCCGCCAGCGAGACGCCAGCCTTGGTCAGCACCTTCTCGGTGGCAGGAATGGGACCCGTGAGCATCAGCACCGGGTCCGCCCCGGTCACCGCTCCGGCCCGGTAGCGCACCAGCGGCGTCAATCCGAGCTCCAGCGCGGCCGCCGACGTCATCACCAACAATGCCGCCGCGCCATCGGAGATCTGTGAAGAGTTGCCGGCGTGAATGACGCCGTCGTCGACGAACGCGGGCTTGAGCCCGGCCAGTTTCTCCACGGTCGTCCCCCGCCGCACGCCCTCGTCTTTGCTCACCGCGGTGTCCCCGACGAAGACGGGGACGATCTGGTCGTCAAAGACCCGGTTGTCCTGGGCCGCGGCGGCCCGTTCGTGGGACATCGCAGAGTATTCGTCGAGCCGGGTACGGGAAAATCCCCACTTCTTCGCGATCATCTCGGCTGACAGCCCTTGGTTGAAGGAGAAATCGTCATAGCGGGCAAGCACTTTGGGCCCGTAGGGCATTCCGGTGGCCCTGGCCGAACCCAGCGGCACTCGGCTCATCACCTCGACACCGCCGGCCACGACGACGTCCTGCTGCCCGGACATCACTGCCTGCACCGCGAAGTCGAGGGCCTGCTGGCTGGAACCGCATGCCCGGTTGATCGTCGTGCCCGGGATGCTCTCAGGCCAGCCGGCGGCCAGCACCGCGTAGCGCCCGATATTGCTTGACTGATCCCCGACCTGCGACACGCAACCCCAGACGACGTCGTCGATGATCTCCGGGGCGATGCCGGTGCGCTGCACCAGTTCGTTGAGCACGAGAGCCGACAGGTCGGCGGCGTGCATGGCCGACAGCCCACCGTTACGCTTGCCGACCGGTGTCCGCACCGCTTCGACGACGACTGTTTCACGCATTTGTCTGCTCCGATCTCGATAACGCCCACCGACCAGTAAACGACGGGTCGCGCCGCTCGGCGAAGGCGGCATACGCTTCGCGTGCATCCTCGGTGGCGAAATTGACGCCCTGCGCACGGGCTTCGTTGGCCAACGCGTCACGCATGGTCCGGTCGGCACCCTCGTTGAGCAACGCCTTGGTTTGCGCCAGCGCGATCGTCGGGCCGGCGGCCAGCCGGTCGGCGAGGTCGGTGACGAAATCGTCGATCTCCGGGGCGGATACCACCCAGGTCACCAGGTTCAGCGCGTGAGCCTCGGCGGCGTCGATAGTCTCGGCCAGCAGCGCCAGCCGTTTGGCCTGTTGCAGGCCAACGATTTTCGGCAGCAGCCAGGAGCCGCCCAGATCCACCGACAATCCACGCTTGGCGAAGATCTGCGAGAACGTCGACTCCGGGGTGGCGGCAACCAGATCGCAGCCCAGCGCCAGGTTCCATCCGGCGCCGACGGCCACCCCGGTCACTTTGGCGATCGTCGGAACCGACAGCTCATGCAGCGCCAGGGCCACGTCGGTCAACCGCTGCAGCTTGTACACCGGGTGGGTGTCGTCGGGACTGGCGATGTCGGCGCCGGAGCAGAACGCGCCGCCGGCGCCCGTGATCACGACCGCACGCACCCCGCGGTCATTGCCCGCGGCGGTGAGCGCATCGGCCAATGCGATCCACAGCTCACGGTTGATCGCGTTCTTCCGCTGAGGTCGATTCAGCGTCAGCGTCCGCACACCGTTGCGGTCGCTGGACAGCAACACGGATTCCTCGGACATCAGCGCCGCCCCTCCTCATCGCTTCGCTCTGCATCGTCGCCGACGCGGGACATCAGGGGTAGACCGGTCCGATCGCGCCTTGCGCTCGCAGCGCGACGATTTCGTCGTCTGCGATGCCGAGTTCGGCGAGCACCGCGTCGGTGTGCTGCCCGAGTCCGGGCACCGCGCCCATGGCGGGCTGATAGCCGGAGATGACCGGCGGGGGCAGCAAAGCCGAAATCGGGCCGGCCGGCGTGTCGACGTGCCGCCAGCGATCCCGGGCGGTCAGCTGTGGGTGCACCAGAACCTCGCTCGGCAGGTTGTAGCGCGCATTGCCGATGCCCGCGGCATCGGCAGTCTTCTGCACATGTTCCAAGTCGTGCGCCGCGCACCAGGCGCCGATGGCGTCGTCCAGGATGTCGCGGTGCGCGCAGCGACCGGCGTTGCCGGCGAACCTCGGGTCGTCGGCGAGGTCGTCACGCTCCAAGATCTGGCGCGAAAGCCGTTGCCATTCAGCATCATTGGTCGTACCTAGCACGACGGTCTGGCCGTCGGAGGTACGGTAGGCGCCGTACGGCGCCACCGCGGGCGAGCTCATGCCCAGCGGCTGCTGGTCGACACCGGAATGCTGGGTGAAGGTGAGCGGATAACCCATCAGATCGGTCATCGTGTCGAACAAGCTCACCCCGACCGTGTTGCCGTGGCCGCCGGAAGTCGACCCGGCGTCGCGCGAATACAGCAGAGCCAAAATCGACAGTGCCGAATACAGCCCGGTGCTGATGTCCGCCATCGGTGGGCCGGGCTTGGCGGGTTCGCCGGGACGGCCGGTCACCGCGCATGCGCCCGACTCCGCTTGGGCGAGCAGGTCGTAAGCCCGTTTGTGCGACAACGGTCCGCCGGGGCCGTACCCGTCGATTTCGACCGCGATCACGTCCGGGTGGCGCTGCGTCAGGTCAGCCGGCCCGATGCCCAGCCGGGCGGTCGACCCTGGGGCGAGGTTGGACACCAGGACGTCGGCATGGTCGAGAAGCTGATGCAGAACGTCAAGGCCCGCTTGGTTTTTCAGGTCGAGTGTTACCGACTCCTTGCCCCGGTTGGCCCAAATAAAGTGGGCGGCGAGTCCGTTGACGACGTCGTCGTAGTGCCGGGCGAAGTCTCCCCCTTTGGGGTTTTCCACCTTGACGACGCGTGCACCGAAGTCAGCGAGCACCCGTGTGCACATCGGAGCGGACACTGCCTGCTCCAGGGCCACCACGGTGACTCCCGTCAGCGGCCCCCTGGATGCCGACATCACATCACCATGCCGCCGTCCACCGGCAACACCTGACCGGTGATGTAGGAGGCGGCGTCCGAGGCGAGGAAGACGAAAGCACCCGCGACCTCCTCGGGTTCGGCCCAGCGCTTCAAGGGAATTCGGGCCATCATGTTGGCCGCGAATTTCTCGTTGGTCCGAATGGTCTCGGTCATCCGGGTCGCGGCGAGCGGTGCGAGCGCGTTGACAAGAATGTTGTTGCGCGCCATCTCGCGGGCCAACGACTTGGTGAACCCGATGATGCTGGCCTTGGCTGCCGAGTAGTTCACCTGGCCAAGCGTGCCCGTGATCCCGGCTGACGAGACGACGTTGATGATGCGGCCGGTGCCGTCGGTGGGCAGGAACTTCAGCGCGGACTTGGCGCAGTGAACGGCCCCCATCAGATGGATGTCGAGCACCCGCTGGAAGCTTTCGTCGGTGAGATCGGCAAACATCGCCGGCGCCGTTATCCCGGCATTGTTGACCAGGATGTGCAGCACACCCTCGGTGAGGCCGGCGGCGTGTGCCGCCGCCGCGTTGGCGGCAGCACGGTCTCGCACGTCGAGCGCGACGCCTTCAGCCTTGCAGCCGTCGGCGCAAATGCGTTCGGCGACAGCTGAAGCAGCGTCCGCGTCCACGTCGCTGACGAGTACCGCTGCGCCGGCAGCGGCCAACGCATGGGCGACCGCCGCGCCGATTCCACTGCCGGACCCGGTGACCAATGCCGATCGTCCGGTCAGGTCGAACAGGGTCATCAGTAGCTCCTCGGCAGTTTCAGCACGTGCGAGCCGAGGAAGTTCAGGATCATCTCCTGGCTGACCGGCGCAATCTTCATCAGCCTGGCCTCCCGGAAGTACCGCGAAACGTGATACTCCTCGGAATATCCCATGCCGCCGTGCGTTTGCAGCGCCCGGTCGGCAGCGGTGAAACCGGCGTCGGCGCATAGGTATTTCGCGGTGTTGGCCTCGCGTCCGCAGGGTTTGCCGTTGTCATAGAGCCAGGTGGCTTTGCGCAGCATCAACTCGGCGGCGTCGAGCCGGGCGAGCGAATCAGCCAGTGGAAACTGAATGCCCTGGTTCATCCCGATCGGCCGGTCGAAGACATGGCGCTCGTTGCCGTACTTCACCGCCTTCTCCAGGGCGACCCGGCCGATGCCCAGCGCCTCAGCGGCGATCAGCATCCGTTCCGGGTTGAGGCCGTCGAGGATGTATTGAAAGCCCTTGCCTTCCTCACCAACTCGATCTTCGACCGGAATGTGCAGGTCGTCGATGAACACCTCGTTGGAGCTGACGGCGTTGCGACCCATCTTGCGGATCGGCCGGACTTCCACCCGGCTGCGGTCAATGTCGGTGAGGAACAGCGTCATCCCATCGGTCTTCTTGGTGACCTCGGCATAGGGCTGGGTTCGGGTGAGCAGCAGGATTTTCTGCGACTCGAGCGCCTTGGAGATCCACACCTTTCGACCGTTGACGACATAGTGGTCGCCGTCGTGCTTGGCGAACGTGGTGATGCGGGAGGTGTCTAGGCCCGCACCGGGTTCGGTGACTCCGAAGCACACGTGCAGTTCGCCCGTCGCCACCTTCGGCAGCGTGCGAGCCTTGAGTTCGTCGGAACCGTGTTTGACCACCGGCTGCATGCCGAAGATCGACAGGTGAATGGCGCTGGCGGCGTTCATCGCTCCGCCTGCTTTGGCCACTTCTTCGGCCAGCAGCGTTGCTTCGGTGATGCCGAGGCCGTGGCCGCCGTACTGCTCCGGGATCGTCATACCCAGCCAGCCGCCGCTGGCGATCGCCTGATAGAACTCGTGCGGAAACTCGTGCGCCTGGTCTTTTTCCATCCAGTAGTGGTCGTCGAACTTCGACGCCAACTCGGCGACCGACTTGCGGATCAGCTCTTGGTCGTCGGTCAGCTCGAAGTTCATCCCACCGCCGGGCACTGGTAAATCTCCTTCAATCAGTTCAGGCACCAGCTTTCAGTGTCGGCCCGCTGCGCCCGGCTTCGCCGCGCTTGCGACCGCCACGGGCTTTCGGTGTCGGCCCGCTGCGCCCGGCTTCGCCGCGCTTGCGACCGCCACGGGAGCGCATGCATTCCGGTGCCGCGTCAGTCCTTGTTGCCGGTCAGTTCTTTCGCGCTGGCGGCGAAGTCCGCGAACGACGAACCCGACCTGGCCTCCTTGTGGTGGCTGAGGGCTCGGATCGAAACGTCGTGGCCCTCCGCGGACTTGCGTAACGCGCCCACTGTTGCCTGCTGCTGCGTGATGTGGCTGAACGGGTCGAACGAGTACCACCGCATGGCGTTCTGGTAGGCCATTTTGTTGATCTCGTCGTCCGGCACGTTGTTGGCGGACAGCACTTCCCACAGCTCCTCGGGCGCGCCCGGCCACATCGAGTCGCTGTGCGGGTAGTCGGCTTCCCAGCAGATGTTGTCGATGCCGATCATGTTGCGCAGCGCCACACCCACCTTGTCGCTGATGAAGCAGGTGAGGAAGTGCTCGCGGAAGATGTCGCTGGGCAGCTTGCCGCCGAAGTTCTGGTGTGTCCAGGTCGAGTGCATCTCGTAGGTCCGGTCCGCCCGCTCGAGGAAGTAGGGGATCCACCCGGTACCGCCCTCGGACAGTGCGACCTTGAGGTCCGGGTACTCCTTGATCGGCCGCGACCACAGCAGATCCGCGGCGGCCTGCACGATGTTCATCGGCTGCAGGGTGATCATCACGTCCATCGGCGCGTCGGGTGCGGTGATCGCGAGCCGGCCCGATGATCCGATGTGCACGTTCATCACGGTGTTGGTGTCACACAACGCTTTCCACAGCGGGTTCCAGTATTCGTTGTGGAAACTCGGGTAGCCCATCGCGGCCGGGTTCTCGGTGAACGTCAATGCATGCACGCCCTTCTTGGCCACCCGTCGCACCTCTTTGGCGCACTCCTCGGCATCCCAGATCACCGGTATCGCCATCGGGATGAACCGTGCCGGGTAGGCGCCGCACCACTCGTCGATGTGCCAGTCGTTGTAGGCCTGCACGAGCGCCACCGAGAATTCCGGGTCCTCGGTGGCGAACAGCCGACCGGCGAACCCCGGGAACGACGGGAAGCAGATCGAGGCCAGGATGCCCCCGGCGTTCATGTCCTTGATCCGCTCGTCGACGTTGTAGCAACCGGGCCGGATCTCGTCGAGGCCCTGCGGCTCGAGGCCGTACTCCTCCTTCGGGCGTCCGGCCACCGCGTTGAGCGCGACGTTGGGGATCACGGTGTCGCGGAACTGCCAGCAGTCGGAGCCGTCCGCGTTGTGCACCAGCCGCGGCGCGTCATCGGTGTACTTCTTCGGCAGGTGGTCCTTGAACATGTCCGGTGGCTCGACGGTGTGGTCGTCGACGCTGATCAGAATCATGTCGTCTTTGTTCACTGGCCGTTCCTCTCGTTGGGGGTCGTTCGGCGGCCCGTTCTCTCAAGTATGAAAATTATCTTCTCTGATCGCGAGAATCAACATCTTCAAGGTACTCCGGCGGCGACCGGGGTCCGGTCGGCGCACTAGCGCGGCCCGCACCTGAGGATGACGTTTCCGCTGGTCGAATGCCAAACATTGACCAATCCGCGAGTTCATGGAAACCTATTGGTCAAATATGAGAATATGATTCTCGTAACTGAGGAGGCCGTATGCGTCTGTCCCCGTTGCCGGCGGACCAGTGGGACGACGCTGCCCGGCATGCGGTCTCCGGCATGCTGCCCGAGGAGCGGCGCAATCCTCGCGACGCCGGCAACGTGCTGTCGACCTTGGTACGCCATCCGAAGCTGACCCGCGCGTATCTCCGCTTCAGCAGTTACCTGCTCTACGGGTCGACGCTGCCGCCGCGCATCCGCGAGCAAGTCATCCTGCGGGTCGCACATCGGCGCGGCTGCGCCTACGAGTGGTCACACCATGTGGACATCGGCAAGGACGTGGGGCTGTCCGCCGCCGACATCGAGGCGGTGCAATCGGGCAATCCGAGCGACGAGTTCGATCGCGCGGTACTGGCCGCCGTCGATGAGCTCGATGAGAAGACCAACCTCTCGGACCAGACGTGGACAGCTCTCGGTGAGCGGCTCGACGAGCACCAGCGGATGGATTTGATCTTCACGACCGGTGGCTATATCGCACTTGCGATGGCTCTGAACACTTTTGGCGTCGAGGTCGAGCACGACCAGACAGCCCGGACAGAAAGGTAGAACATTGCCACATTTCGCCAAGCCGGCTGCCGGCAGCTGGACAGAAAACTACCCAGAACTGGGAACCGCACCAGTCGATTACACCGACTCGATCGATCCGGCGTTCTTCGAGGCCGAGCGCGACGCGATCTTCAAGCGGACGTGGCTCAACGTCGGTCGGGTGGAGCGGCTGCCGCGCACCGGCAGCTACTTCACCAAAGAGCTGCCGTCGGCGGGCCCGGGCATGTCGGTGATCATCGTCAAGACCAAGGACGGGTCCATCAAGGCCTACCACAACGTCTGCCGCCACCGCGGAAACAAGTTGGTGTGGAACGATTTTCCACACGAGGAGACCTCGGGCACCTGCCGGCAGTTCACTTGTAAGTACCACGCCTGGCGCTACAGCCTCGACGGCGATCTGACCTTCATCCAGCAGGAGGACGAGTTCTTCGACGTCGACAAGAGCCAGTACGGCCTGGTCGGCGTCCGCTGCGAGGTGTGGGAGGGTTTCATCTTCATCAACCTCGACCAGAACGCCAAGCCGCTCGCCGACTACCTGGGCCCCCTGGCCAAAGGCATCGAGGGCTACCCGTTCGGCGAGATGACGGAGTACTACTCCTACCGCGCGGAGGTCGGTAGCAACTGGAAGCTGTTCATCGACGCGTTCGCCGAGTTCTACCACGCGCCGGTGCTGCACCAGGGGCAGTACACCAAAGAAGAAGCCGCCAAGATCATGAAGCACGGCTTCGAGGCGCTGCACTACGAGCTGGCCAGCCCGCACGGGATGATCTCCACCTGGGGCGGTCAGGCGCCGCCCGCGGACATGTCGATGGTCAAGCCGATGGACCAGGTGCTGCGCAGCGGGCTGTTCGGTCCGTGGGACAAGCCGGAGGTCATCGAGAAGCTTGCTGAGCTGCCTCCGGGCGTCAACCCAAAGCGGATACCGCAGTGGGGAATTGACTCGTGGCACTTCTTCCCGAACTTCATGCTGCTGATCTGGGAGCCCGGCTGGTTCCTGACCTACCACTACTGGCCGACCGCCGTCGACAAGCACATCTTCGAGTGCACGCTGTATTTCGTTCCGCCGAGAAACGCGCGGGAACGCCTTGCACACGAGTTGGCCGCGGTGACGTTCAAGGAGTATGCGCTGCAGGATTCCAACACCCTCGAAGCGACCCAGACGATGATCGGCACCAAGGTCGTCAAAGACTTTCTGCTATGCGATCAGGAAATCCTGCTCCGGCATCTGCACAAAGTGACCGGTGACTACGTAAAGGAGTACCGCCACAATGGCCACGCCAAGTAAGCTGCCCGCCGAATTCGCAGACCTGGAGCCGTATCTGGAGTGGGATCTGGCCACTGAACCCGAGCGGTACGCCAAGCGGCTGGCCTCGTCGATGGCCGAGATGCAGGCTTTCTACGACGTGGCGTTCCCTCGCCTGAACGACGTGATCGACTACTGCGACAAGTACCCACTGGATGATCTGCCCGAGGATGCACAGACGCTCATGCACCTGATGCAGTCGCTGGTCATGGTGTCGTTTCCGATCGAAGCGTGGAAGCAGCCGCGCGTCCCCGACAGCGGTGCGGCCTGGGTCGAGCTGATCCGGGAGCCGGTGATTTAAGAGGTGCTGACGCTCAAGGCCGCTGGGCTGCTCGACGTCGACGCGGGCGAGATCGTACGACCGGGAATCCTGCGGATCGACGGCGACCGGATCGTAGGTGTCGGCGGCGAACCCGAGGGTGACCTGATCGACCTCGGGGACTCGATCCTGCTGCCCGGGCTGATGGACATGGAGGTCAACCTGTTGATGGGCGGGCGCGGGGAGAAACCCGGACTGTCCCAGGTGCAGGACGACCCACCGACCCGAATGCTGCGTGCGGTCGGCAATGCCCGCCGGACGTTGCGCGCGGGGTTCACCACGGTGCGCAACCTGGGACTGTTCGTCAAGACCGGCGGCTATCTGCTCGACGTCGCGCTCGGAAAGGCCATCGACGCAGGCTGGATCGACGGCCCGCGAGTGGTGCCCGCCGGACACGCGATCACTCCGACCGGCGGGCATCTGGATCCGACCATGTTCGCCGCGTTTGCCCCGCATGTGTTGGACTTGACGGTCGAAGAGGGCATCGCCAACGGAAT
>Ga0209655_10000204_pt1 | contig 22118 bp, 18 predicted proteins | sample BogFormECP03_OM2_FD_188236 | JGI IMG/M metagenome (GOLD analysis project Ga0209655, IMG submission 188236) | Bog forest soil microbial communities from Calvert Island, British Columbia, Canada - ECP03_OM2 (SPAdes) (version 2) | ecosystem: Environmental > Aquatic > Freshwater > Wetlands > Bog ...
GCGGGGAGGAGACGGGCGAGGGCGGTGCTTAGGTCGTTGGCGGAGATGTAGTGGCCGGAGAAGAAGGCGGCGAGGTCATTGGCTAGTTTATCGGCGGTGACGGCGCGGGATTCTTTTTGGGCGTGGTCATAACAGAAATGCGGATGAGTGCTGGTGCGGGGAGTACGGCAACGGCGGCCATCGGCGTAGGTGAACATGCATAGGGACACGCGGTCCTTGGGGCTGAGTGATGACATTAGAATTCTCCTTAGAGTTGAGTTTTGGGATTTGGCGACACAGAACGAAAGCGGTCATCCTCAGAAGGATGACCCTACAACTGAAAACGCCGGCAGGATGCTGGCGCTACAAAGATGGGCCTAAAAACGGAAACGCCTCGCGGAGTGCGAGGCGCAGTTCTTTACAGAACAACTATACCACGTCGGTAAGGTGAGTCAAAGTAAAAAATTCAGTTCAAAAGCAAAGACCAAGTCTAACTCCGCAGCCTTAAAACCGAAGGCTGCAACACCCGCCTTAGTGGCGCTACCTGAACAGCGTTTCGCCCGCGCCTAATGGACCACTCCCTGCAAGCCTGTGGGTGGAGAAGGCAGGCCCGTGGTCAGTGCGTTGATCAGGCCCGCGCCGTTCGGACTGCCCCAGCCGGTGACGAGATCGTAGCCGGGGACTGCTGAAAAGCTGCCCGAGATGCCGGAGGTGATGTCGTGGAAGTCCGTGCTGTAGACCGACGTAACATTTTGGGCGTAGATGGCGGGGTTGAGGAACCCAATCGGTTGGTGCTGGCTGGAGGCGAGTTGCTGATTAACCAGGGCAATGTACGCGGCCCACATGGGAGCGGCGAAACTGGTGCCACCATCTTCGTTGGCCGTACAGGCAGCCTGGTTGGAGCAGACATAGAACGTAAAATTCGCGTTCGCCGATACGTCCGGGCCGTTGCGAAGGGTGGTCGAACCTTGATTGCTAGAGTTGATTACCCCAGGGAGCTGCTGCCAGGACGGGATGGCGATATTGTCGGGGGAGATGCCGCCACCGCTGTCTGTCCAAGCGGTTTCAGACTTCCAGGGGCCACCGGCGCCGGAGGTAATCAAGTCCGTGCCACCAACGGAAACGACATTGGCATCGTCGGAGGGCCAAGCTTCGTTAGTGGCCGACCAGGTGGAGCTGTCGCCAGAGGCTGAAAAGAAGGTCTGGCCTTGCGCGGCCATGCGCTCGAAATAAGGGTCAAGCGTGTTTGGATCCGCGGGTGTCCAGCCCCAGGAACAGCCAATCGTGGTTGGCAGCGGGCTGTGGGTGGTCATGGCGCCGATAATTGCGGTATCGGTGGCTCCCACGTACATCACCAGGCTTGCCAGTCCCGGCGCCATGCCGATGGCCTGGGTCATGTCGAGGGTCTGTTCCGTGTCATCGCAGTTGCTCGAAGCAAAGCAGGTTGTGCTAGTGCCGTCTGCGGAAAAGAGGGAGATCGGAACATTATTGGTTTGACCGACATTGTTGAAGTAGGTGGTCAAGTCAGACAGATCCGTACCGGCAAACTCGAACAGAGCCAGGTTCTGGCCGGCACCGGTCAGCGCCGTCCCCCCGTAATAAGCCGCGCGCATGTCGCTGCCCAAGAAGGAGGCGGAAGGGCCGGAGCCGGTGGTGGCGTAGGGGACAACGTCCTGCGGCCGCATGCCATGAGCCTTCGCGTAGTCGCTCTTCTTGACGTACAAGGGATGCGGGAGGGAATAGTTGTCCAAACCGGAGATGTGCCAGAGTGGGAATGGCAGGTTTGTCGTGGGCTCCTTGTCTGGACAATAAAAAGTGCGGTTCTCTCTAGGGTGCTGGTAGGTGCGCATGGTGACATGGAGAGCTTTCTCGACGACCGAGACGGAGCCCCTGACCTGCACGTCCATACCATCGCGAGTGCCACCCGAGATGGTAAAACCCTTCTTTTTCGCGAAACGAACCACGGCGTCATAATTTTTCTGTGTGGGACCAAACCGCTGGGTGAACTCTCTCACGGTGAGGAAATGGCGGTAGGAGGGGCTGGCGGGATTGTAGAGTTGCTTCAGAAAGGAATCCAGCCCTGCCGGATCGCGCAAAGGCAGAACTATATTCAGCTGCAAAGTATGGTTTGCCGAAAGGCGTCCGACAGACTTGGCCCTGCCGTTGCGAGATACCTCTCGCACGTGGTGGGTCATGACGGACTGCGCCTGGGAATTGGGGATCGCGACTGACAGAATCGCAACGATGGTCAGCAAAAAGAGACCGATTTTTCGCACCATGGAATCTCCTTTGCGGGATTGTCTACAGAGGTGCCCGGTTCGTTTGGGAGAAGACGGCACCGCTGTTCCTCTTGGGTGGGAAGTTAGAGTATCACCGGCAAACGTGAACCGCGAGGGCAATTCAGTATTTTCCCGACTCTTCCACTTGACGGAGTTCGGATTTATAATCCGGGTTATGGCGAATCAGAATGAATTCGCAGGTGTGTTACCGAAGGTCATTCATCCTAAAAATGACCAGGAGGCCACCATCCCTTTGTACGTTGAGAAGATCGAGGGGGAAGTGGCGCTCGATCGATATGTGAAGGCGCAGACTTCGGCGCCCGAGGTGGCGGAGCGGATCACGGAATTGGAGACTTGCCTGCAGCGATTGGCCAGTGCCGTGATGACTTCAACGGATTTGGATAAACATCCGGAATTGCGGGCGGCGGCTGAGGAAGCGAAACTGGCGCTGAAGAACCGGCTGGAAGTGGATGAGAGCAAGCACCGGTTTCACAGCGAATTGGGAGTGTTTAAGGACGAATTGCGAATCGTCAAGGATTGATTCCGTCTGCCTTCGAACTGTAGGTCTTGCTTCTCGTAAAGAGTTCACCGAAATCCCACACAAAAGACAGTTAGGGGGCGAGCGATTAGAGCTACTCCTCGCGGAGGGCTTTCAGCGGATCGATTTTTGTGGATTTGCGGGCTGGGATGTAGCAGGCGAGCATGGCTACCGCAGCGAGCAGGAGGGGTGCGCCGACTAGCAAGAGTGGATCGGCGGTGCCGATTTTTAGGGCGTCGACGAAGAGGCTGGTCAGGGCGGAAAGAACTTTTGCCAGGGCCATTGCGCCTACGAAGCCGAGAATTGTGCCAGCACTTATGAGGGCTGCGCCTTCGCGGAGAACCAGGCGCAGGATTTGGAGTGGGGTTGCTCCTACGGCGGTGCGGATGGCGATTTCTTTGCGGCGTTGGGCGACTGCGTAAGCGGTGACGCCGGCCAGGCCGATGGCCGCTAACACCAGGCCGAAGACTCCGATGCCGCTGTAGGTTTGGACAGAGAAGCGGAGAGCGGAGCGGCTGCGGTCGAGATAGGAGCCGAGCGTTTGAATATTGAAGATGTTGAGGTTGGGATCGAGGAAGGCGATTTCGTTGCGAATGGCGGCGAGTGGGTCTGTTCCTGAAGCTGCCCCTAGATCCGACAAATTATCCGAACGGACGAGAATGGTCATGCCGCCGGCTGGAGGCCTTGCGAAATCGCGCGGCGTGAGCGGCAGATAGAGCGTGGCATGGGTGAAACCATCGACATTCCTAATGTCGCGGACCACGCCGACAACTTCGAAGGAACGCTGGTCGTCCCTGACGCGCTTGCCAAGAGCGTTTTGGTTTCCGAAAAATTTGTGTGCGGCGCTTTCATTCAGGACAGCTGGTAAAGAGGACGGCTTCGAGGGGTCTGGCTGGACGCGTTGATCGGCCGGCTCGAACTCGCGGCCGGAGAGCATAGGCTCGTTGAGCGTGGCAAAGTAGCTGGCGCCAATGGTTTGCTCCATAACCTGTTGAAGCACTTGGGAGGACTGCGCGGCTTCCGCGCTGACTTGCGTGAGTTCCGTATCGCCGGAAAAGGGCGGTTGAGCCGCCATGGCGACGCTGCGGACGTGGCCGGAGGCTTTGAGGCGGTCGGGAAGTTTTTCGAAGAGAGCTTGGGCTCTTTCGGGAGTGTAACCGTCGCGAACTGGATCGAGAGAGAAGAGAACCATCGCGTTGGGATCGAATTTGGGTTGGAGGCTGGTGCCTTTGCTGAGACCCAGGACGAGGAAGCCGGTCATTAACAAGAGCATGAGAGAGGCGGCGACCTGCGCGACCATCAGCAGGTTGCGAAGGCCGAAGCGACGGTAGCCCGGCAATTGGAGCGCGGAGCCTTCTTTGAGAGCTGGAGTGAGATCGGCTTTTGTGGATTGCAGTGCGGGGATGAGGCTGAAGCCTACGCCACAGAGAATTGCGAGGCTGAACGCGAAGAGGGCTGCGTGCCAATCCATCGTGAAATAAAATTCGACGGGGATTGTGGTTGGGGGAGTGAAGTGAGAGTTTAAGACTCCGAGAAGATAGGCGAGAGCGAATCCTGCGAGGCCGCCGAGCATGGAGAGCAGAAGGCCTTCGCTAATCATTTGACGGACCAGGCGGAAACGGCTGGCTCCTACGGCCAGGCGGATGGCCAGCTCTTTGCGACGATTGGCGCCGCGGGCCATGAGCATGTTGGCGAGGTTCATGCACGCCAGAGTGAGAACGAGGCCCATCAGCGCGAGGAAGAATCCGATAATTACGGGCTTTATTTTGCGGGGGATCGGCACGTTGGTGCCTGCGGGGAGAAGAGTTACGCGGCGGCCTTTGTCAATGCGCGGGAGCGCGGTGGTGTCTTGCTCGTCGAGGCGGCGATTGATGGAGTCAAGGGCTACTTCGGCGGAATCCATGCTGACGCCGGGGGCCAGGCAGAGAAGGGCGAGGAAATCTTTGGCGCTACGTTGATGGAGGACGTCGTTGGCGAGTTCTGGAGCGAGAGCCGGCGGGGCGGTGATGGGGACGAAGAGTTCGGATGGATTTACGCCGAGGACGCCGTTGAAATTTTTTGGAGTGATGCCGACGATCGTGGCGGGCTGGCCGTTGAGGTGAAGCGTTTGACCGATGGCGTTGGGAGAGGAGTTGAGGCGATTGCGCCAGAAGCGATCGCTGACGACTACTACCGGGGCGTCGCCTGACTGGTCGAGGTCGGGGCTGAGGACGCGGCCATTTTGCGGTTGGACGCCGATGACGGAAAAATAATCGGGTGAGACGAGTTGACCGAAGATGCGCTGAGGCTTTGCGTTTAAGTTGCCCTGGAAGGTGACGTTGAAGGGGACACTGGTTCGGAAAGCGGCGGCACCGGTGAAGAGGCTTTTTTGTTCGCGGTATTGCTCGATGTAGTAGTAGGAGACCGGGGCCAGGTCGCCGTCTTCTGATTCCTGGAACATCACGAGATGTTTGGCATTTGCGGCGGAGGGGAGATCGCGAAAGAGCATGGTCCATTTGGAGCTGTAGACGTTGGTGGAGAGACCGATTCCGAGGGCCATGGAAAGGATGCCGACGAGCGCGAAGCCGGGGGACTTGGCGAGAGCGCGCCACGCGTAGCGCATGTCACCGCGCATTTCGCTGAGGTATTCGAGAGGGACGCGCATGGCAATGTCGGCGATCAGGCGGATCAGGCCGGTGGTGCCGTGGCGTTTGGCGATGTCCTTCACGACGTCCTCCCCGAGTTGCATCACTTCGGTGCCGTAGGCGAGTTTGAATTCGTGGGGAAAGGCCTGGGCGAGGCGGCGGTAAATGCGCCAGGCGAAGTTCATTTTGAAGTTCATTCGGTCACCAGGGCTTGCTTGATTTTGATGGAGCGGACGAGTTCCTCGAGGCGATTGCATTCGGCGTCCAGGACGCCGCGGCCGAGGGGAGTTAGGCGGTAGTAGCGGCGGCGGGCGTCGTCGAGTTCTGGGGCGGGGCGCTCGTCGGATTCGACGATTAGTTCGGCTTCGATGAGGCGCTTGATGGAGCCGTAGAGCGTGGCTGGCCAGAGGTGGACCTTGTCGTTGGTGCGCTGGAGGACTTCTTGCATGATGGCGTAGCCGTGTTGTTCGCCGCCGGCTAGGGTTAGGAGGATGTGGAACCAGTGGGTCTTGAGGGGGAGGAATGTTTGGGGAAGCTTTGGGGGGGCTTGGCGTGGGGGAGTGTTGGTCATGGGAACATATATATAGCGAATGATATAGATATTTGTCAAGAGCGAAATGTGAGCTGTCGGATGCTCGGGCTTGGCGCTTTGCTGTCGAAAAGCGGGAGCAGAGCTCCCGCACTCCGTAGGCGGAAATTCGGATACAATGCGCCCGCGTCGATCGGGGATTTGTAAGGGAGGATTGCGATGAGAGCTTCTCGGCGGGATTTTTTGGTTGGGAGTGGCGGAGCGATGGCGGCTGCGGCGTTTGCGTTTGGGGCGGCTTCGGAGTTGGTGGCGAATCCTTTGGGGAAACCGATTGGGCTGGAGTTGTACACGGTGGGGGCGGAGTTAGATAAGGATTACGACGGGACGTTGCGGGCGATCGCGGCAATTGGGTACAAAGAGGTGGAGACTGGAGTTTCTGCGACGCGGAAAGCAGCGGACGTGAAGAAGTCATTGCAAGCTGCGGGGTTGCAGTGCCGGGCGATGCACATGAGTTTTGGCGGGATGGAAGAGGCGATTCCTTATGCTGCGGAGATTGGAGCGAAGTATGTGATTTCTTCGGTGACGCTGCCGAGCGTTCCGGAGGCGGGCAAATTTGATATGAAGGCGATGATGGCGCAGTTGACTGCCTTGAATCTGGACGACTTCAAAAAAATTGCGGCGCGCTGCAATACGATGGGCGAGCAGGCGAAGAAGGCGGGCTTGCAGTTTGGATATCATAATCACAATTTTGAGTTTAAGCCGCAGGACGGCGGGGCGATTGGGTACGACGTGGTGCTGAAGGAGACGGATCCGGCGCTCGTGAAATTCGAATTGGATTGCGGGTGGATGGTGGCGGCGGGGCACGATCCGGTGGCGTACCTTACGAAATATCCGACGCGTTACCGGCTGCTGCACATCAAGGATTTTCAGCCGACGGACAGTCCTTCGGTTGGGCTGGATGAAAGCGTGCGTCCGAAGCCGGCAGAGCTGGGGCGGGGACATATTGATTACAAGCCGATTTTCGCGGCGGCGAAAAAGACGGAAGTGGAGTTGTATTACGTGGAGCAGGAGCCGCCGTTTACGGCGACGCCGGCGATGGAAGCGATCAAGATTGATTACGATTATTTGCACGCGTTGGCGTGAGCGCTCACCCCGGCAGCCAAAACTGGCGCTATGGAGTTTCCTCGAATATGGCCTCTAGGAGCACGGCTCGCCGCACGGAACGGATACTTAATGGGGATTACTCCTCCGCGCGGCAGGCTGAGTCTATGATTCCGTCAAACATGGTTGTGGGCGTTCCGCGAGGCAATGTGTAACCGACGGACTCGTGGTCAAAAAAACTGGCATTGCGCCAATGTATTCCCTTTCTCAGTTGCGCCCGCGAGTCAACGCCAACGACATTGCCAGCGCTGGTCTTGATCCAACGCTGCTCAGACCATTTGGCGCCGACAAAATCACCCGGGTCATCCTCTCCCTCGGCGAGAGTTATGAAAAAACTCGCGTCAACGGCCTCTTTACCTCGCGGAAAAACAAAATAGGCTTGGATGTGATCGTCCGCATGTTTGCCTTCTTCATCGATGCCCTCCCACTGTAGTGCTGCAGGAATGACGAACTGCGCCTCAAAACCAATCCGGCGCGGAGATGCGCCTGGTGGCTCACACGAAGGAACGATCCAATCTGACCGCTTTGCCTCCTCGAGTCTTACGTGAACGGGAGCGCCTCCTGGCTTCACAGCAAGAGCCAGTGGGCGATAGGCCGGATTCTTGAACAAAAGCATGGAACCTGAGTTGGAGAATTCGAACTTCCCATGCTCGTCAGTAGTTGTTTGCTGGCGCTCCGGAGGTGAACCACCCAATACATCATCGAAAACCTCGAATCCTTCCATTGGCCTTCTGTCGGGCCCCAAGACCGTCCCTTGTATATTAAGGTTTGCGGGGGGCACGGATTCGACTTCGGACACCTGTGTTATGACGAACAGCGCACAGCACCCAAGATGCCCATAGCCCGCAAAATAGCCTTGCCCATCTGGCCGTCGCTGTTCCTCGCCCGCAAAGAATGCTCCTTCAAGGGTTGCAGTTACAAAGTAAGCGGGTTTATCACCTTTGCGGGCTGCGATCAAAGCGTAGAGCCTGCGAAAATTTTCGTCCTTTTTAACTCCGAAAGAAACACCGTTCACTTTGAGGTCGGTACCGGACTTTCTGGAAGTATCATTCACAGTGGAGGCCACAATTCCGGGGACATCTCCGCCAAAAGCAAGCCAGATTGATTGTAGAGTCGGGCAGTCTCTGCCTTTTACCAGAGTAAAATCCTCAAACTCGACGCTCAGCGCGCCCCGGACACGAACCGTTTCTCCGTTGTAGGATTTCGGATTTTTTGCGAGGTCGCATGGTGTAACAGTCTTCGGTTGTTCCTGGGCAAGCATCGGGGGGCCAGAACAAAGAAGTGCAAAGAAGGCCAGTGCGGAAACGAAGCTCTTCGACATGTTGTTCACAGCTTAGCTCAAATTTAATCCTCTTTTCCCCTCGGAGCGATCTTGGGAGAAGAGAAAGGACAGACTACTGCGAGTGACTAGAGACGGTGTAAGAGTTCGTTGACAGAAGAGGGGACGTACTTTAAGATTAGCGTTTGTCTCTACAGGGAAAGGTGTGGCTGAGAGCGATGAGGACGTACGTAGCGAAAGGCGAAGAAGCGGAAGCGCTGAAAGTGGGCGCGAACTGGTTTGTGGTGGATGCGACGAACCAGGTGCTGGGGCGTCTGGCGACGAAAGTGGCGCGGATGCTGATCGGTAAGGATAAGCCGAGCTATACGCCGTATCTGGATTCTGGGGATCACGTTGTGGTGATCAATGCGGACAAGGTTCGCATGACCGGGAACAAGGTCGAGCAGAAGGTTTATTACTCGCACAGCGGATATCCTGGCGGATTGAAGGCAGTGCCGGCAAAGCGCGTGCGGGAGACGAAGCCGGACTGGATGATTCGCGAGGCGGTTCTGGGGATGTTGCCCAAGAACAAATTGCGGGCGCGGCGAGCGAAGAAATTGCGGATTTACCGGGATGCGGCAGGTTTGGCGCGGCATGCCGGGCAGAAGCCGCAGGCAATGGCTGTCGGGGCGTAGGATTCGTTTCTGCCGCGCGGGCTGCGGCCTGCGTGGAAGTTGTGGCAGAGGCGAAGAGCACAGTCAGGAGTGACTGTGCTACGGTATGTTTTCCGCACGTTGCTGTTCCTTGGTCAAGTGTGGCCGCGTAGTGGTCACCTCTAAGTGGTGCCTTAGGCAGGGAGCAAATAGGCGTGGAGTTTAATGACTCCGTGGTGTCTGGAGTCAGATGGATTGAGGAGGAACGTTGAGTTCTACTGGTACGCCCCTAGCGGGCACAAAAACGTGGTTTCTTGGAACGGGCCGGAGGAAAGAGTCTGTGGCTCGGGTGTTCCTGAAGGCGGGGAGCGGCAAGTTCACGATCAATGGCCGCGAGGTGGCAAATTATTTTCCGAATCATGCGTGGTCGCATGATGCAACTGAGCCGCTGAAATTCACGAGCCTGGCGGACCAGGTGGACGTGAAAGTCACGGCGCATGGCGGGGGAGTTGGCGGGCAGGCTGGAGCGGTGCGGATGGGATTGTCGAGAGCGATCTCGAAATACAATCCGGAATTGCGGCCGGCTTTGCGGAAGAATGGGTTTTTGACGCGCGATTCGCGGATGAAGGAACGGAAGAAGTACGGGCAGAAGGGCGCGCGGAAACGCTTCCAGTTCACCAAGCGTTAATAGGTGGGTGGAAGGAAAAAGATTTTACACAGAGGACTGTGAGTTCGCAGAGGTCACAGAGAAGAGTCCCGAGTGTAGAGAGTTCCAGAGGGTTGACGCGAGTTGGCCCTTTGAGATCACGGCCGGCATGGAGCCGGCAAGAGGCTGTTCTGTAGCTTCCGCTTTGCGATTAGGCGGAGGGAATGCCTGCCCGGCAAAAAACGGGAGTGGCAAGCCCCTGCCCTACGACGGGAAAACGGGAGCTACCGCAAACAGCTATCCAAATAGGAGGAAACTTGGCAGTAGAAATTACAATGAAAGAGTTGCTGGAGGCCGGAGTTCATTTCGGTCACCAGACGCGACGCTGGAACCCGAAGATGAAGGAATATATTTTCGGGGAACGGAATGGCATACACATCATTGATTTGCAGAAGACATTGAAGATGTTCCGCGAGGCGAGCCGCTTCGTGAGCGATCTTTCCGGGCAAGGCAAATCGGTTTTGTTTGTGGGAACCAAGCGGCAGGCGCAGGAAGCTGTGGCGGAAGAGTCCAAGCGCTGCGGAGCGTTCTTTGTGAACCACCGCTGGCTGGGCGGGACCTTGACGAACTGGGCGACGCTGCAGAAATCGATCAAGCGGCTGAAGCTGCTGAAGGCCATGACCGAAGATGGCCGGATCAACGAGCTTTCCAAGAAAGAAAAAGCGCGGCTGGGCCGCGAATTGAAGCACCTCAATCAGAACCTTGAGGGTATTGAGAACATGAGCAATCTGCCGGACGCCATGTTCGTGATTGACTCGAATGCGGAAGAGATTGCGGTGAAGGAAGCGCGGCGCATGGGCGTGCCGGTGGTTTCCGTAGTGGATACCAATTGCGATCCCGACGTGGTGGACTGGATTATTCCCGGAAACGACGACGCGTTGCGCGCGATCCGGCTGTTCACGACGAAGATTGCTGACTCCGTGCTCGAAGGGCACACCGCTTACCAGCAATCGCAGGTGGCGGAACAGAAGTCGGCGCAAGATCAGGCGCTGGTGGATGGCGTGGAGTACGTGGATACGAGCGCATACGAGCAGTATGAGAAGCAGGAAGGCGACTTCGTCGAGGGAGCGGATGTGGTAGTGCCGGTGGAACCGGCGGAACCTGCTCCGGAGGCGGTCGCGGAAGCTACCGTCCCGCCGGACGACGAAACCCGTTAAGAAATTCGAGCGAGCAGGAGATTGGCGAGATCCGCTCCAGGCGGCTCGGGGCGGGTCTTTTTGCAGGCTTAACTTTCAGCTATCAACTAGCAGCCTTCAACCAAGAGATTGAGATGCAGAGTTCGCAGAGAGAAAAAGGATGAGTACACAACAGCCAGCTATGCAAATCCCAGCACATCTCGTGAAAGAACTGCGCGAGCGGACCGGGGCGGGATTCAGCGATTGCCGCGCGGCGCTCGTGGAAGCAGGCGCGGATATTCAGAAAGCAATCGATATCCTGCGGAAAAAGGGCCAGGCCGCGGCAGCCAAAAAGGCGCAACGCGAAGCGAGCGAAGGGCTCGTGGGCAGCTATATCCACGCGGGCGGGAAGATTGGCGTGCTCGTGGAAGTCAACTGCGAGTCCGACTTCGTTGCGCGCACGGAGCGATTCCAGAATTTGTGCCACGACATCGCCATGCACATCGCGGCGCTGGATCCGCGGTATGTGCGGCGCGAGGAAGTGACGGCGGAGATGCTCGAGAAGGAACGCGAGATTTATTCGGCGCAGGCGCGGGCTACCGGGAAGCCGGAACCAGTGATCGAGAGAATCGTTACGGGCAAGATGGAGAAGTTTTACGAGGAAAATTGCCTGTACGAGCAGCACTACATCAAGGATGAGAGTGTGACGATCGGCGAAATGGTGAAGCAGGCCATTGCGGACCTGGGCGAAAATATTGTGATCAAGCGGTTTTCGCGTTTCAAGGTGGGCGAGGAAGGCGGGCCGGTTGCGGCGGCGGAGACGGAGCCAGTTCCGGCTCCTGTTCCGGCACCAGTTAACCCGTGACGCGTTATCCGGAGAAGGCAAATTCGGAGCGTTCCGGTTTCACCGGGACGCTCTTTTGTTTTTGCGGGGTCCGCATTGTGCGGGGGCGAGGATAGTTTGTTACAATTCCGAGGATTTTAGAGGGCGTTGACCGGAGATACATGGCCGCATTGAAAAAGACTGCGAAGAAAACCACGAAGAAAGTTGCGCGACACGCGCAGTTGGCTTACCGGCGGATTCTGCTGAAGCTTTCGGGCGAGTCGCTGCAGGGGCCGCAGGGATTTGGAATTCATGGAGAGACGATTCAGTCGATTGCGCGCGAGTTGAAAGAGGTGCATGCGCTGGGCGTGGAGATTGCCATTATGGTGGGCGGCGGGAATATTTTTCGCGGCGCGCGGCAAAAGGGATTCGAGATTGACCGCTCGACCGGCGACTACATGGGCATGCTGGCGACGGTGATTAATGCCCTGGCTTTGCAGGACGCGCTGGAGAAAGAGGGCGTGTTTACGCGCGTTTTGAGCGCGATTGAGATGCGGCAGGTTTCGGAGCCGTTTATTCGCCGGCGCGCGATGCGGCACCTGGAGAAGGGGCGCATCGTGATTTTTGCTGCGGGAACCGGAAACCCTTATTTTTCGACGGATACGGCCGCGGCTTTGCGCGCGATGGAGATCAAGGCGGACGTGATTTTGAAGGCTACGCGCGTGGACGGAATTTTTGACGCGGATCCGGAAAAAGTTTCCGGGGCAAAGTTTTTTGCACAGATTACGTACGGCGATGTGCTGAACCAGAATTTGAAAGTGATGGATGCGACGGCGATTTCCTTGTGCATGGAGAATGGGATGCCGATCGTGGTGTTTAACATGAACCAGCACGGGAACATCCGGCGGGTGGTGCTGGGCGAGCGCGTGGGGTCTTCGGTGACTCCGGCGCTGAATTAGCATTGGGGGCCAGTTCACGGATCGAGGGCGGGGCAAGCCCCGCCGCTACCAATAATTTGAGGAAAATATGACGACGAAAGACTTGATGGCTGCCGCGCGGACGCGCATGGAAAAAGCGGTGGATGATTTTCGCAAGGAAGCGGCGACGATTCGCACGGGCCGCGCGAACGCCACGATGCTGGACAATATTCGCGTCGATTATCACGGGACGCCGATGCCGGTGAGCCAGCTTGGCTCGATGACCGTGCCGGACCCGACGATGATTGTAATTTCTCCCTGGGATCCTAGCGTGGTGGCGCTGATTGACAAGGCGATTCGCACGTCGGATTTGGGACTGAATCCGACGAATGACGGCAAAGTGGTGCGCGTGCCGATACCTGCGTTGACCGAAGAGCGGCGCAAGGATTTTGTGAAACAGCTCCACAAGGTGCTCGAAAATCACAAGACCGCGGTGCGTAATATTCGCCGGGACATAAAAGAAGGAATCGAGAAGCTCGAAAAAGAAAAGAAAATCAGCGAAGACGAGAAGAAGCGCGGGTTGGAGGAGTTGGAGAAATTGTCGCAGGCGGAGACTGGGAAGGTGGAAGGGCTGTCTGCGGCGAAAGAAAAAGAAATTATGGGTATCAAGTAGATTCCCGAAAAAGCTCAGCGTTGGATCTCGATCAGCAATATCCAGGCGCCGTACAACCCCGCCACGAAAGAAAGCAACGTCCCCGGCACGACCCAGTAGATGCCACTCGGATGCCCGGCGAAAAGCAGCCCACCTGCAATCACAAACGAGGGCGAAGGCAGTTGATTCATGAGGAGGCGCAACGCGCTCCGGGCGTGCTGATGCGAGGCTTTCCAGGTATGAGCCAGCGCGAGAGTCTGAGCGGCCCAAATTACAAGACCGGTTCCGGCGATCTCGGCGCCATAGGCTGCGGAAGATTGCGCCGGAACAAGAGCAAATGTGGCAACCACGAGGACGGACAAGAGCGCGAGCAGAGCTTCAGCACATCGCGTTGGCAAATGCCAGAACTCCAGGATGCGCGCGAGGTTGATGGAGATGGCGACGAAGAGGAGTCCGGCGAGCGCGGCGGAGGCGCCCGCTTCTGCGACAAAGAAATTGTCCCAACCCTGCATGACGACGAAGGGTATCACGGTATCTGCGGTTTGGATGCGGCTTGAGGAGTTGCATCGGCGATCGAGCGTTCCAGCGTGAAAAACTGAGATTCGTCGTTTTGTACGGTGCGCAGGAAGGCGGTGTAGTCCGCGGCGCGGTCGGCGGACATTTCCTTCAAAATAAAATTGAGATGGCGCGTTGCGAGGAGAAATGCGTCCCTTGCGGCGTATTGTGAGGAGTAGGTTGCGAAATCGCGCTGGACGGAAGTGCCGGCGGGAACGTGGATAGTTGTGCCCGGAGGCAGATGCAATGTCACGCTGACGGTCACATCGAGGGGCGTTCCCAGGTCGATGGGCGAAGGGGCAGCGCTGGCTGCGGATTTTGAGGGCGGGTCGGGGACACCGAGAAGCGGGAGCAGCGCGGGAATGCGAATCGTTTTTTTTGACCAGTCAATGAACTTGGGTTGCTCGATTTCGTATTCGACCTTGAAAGGCTCTTTCGTCGCATAGGGATCGGAAGTAGTGGTCGAAAGTATCTTTCCGCGGAAGCCGTCGGAGAGGGCGAGAAGTTGCGCGACTTCGTTTTGTTTTTCTTTTGGAGCTTGATGAAAGGCGATGCGGAGGAGAAGTTCATTGTCCCCGCGCATCGCATAGTGGACTTTGGCGGCGAGTTTGCCTTCCGGCGAGAGAGCCGCATCAATGTCTACGCGTTGCGTGGAAGCAAAGGGCAGATCATTGGGAATTTGGTCAATCATCGGGGAGGCGGGCAAGTCTGTAAGCGGCCCGTCATCGCGGCCGACAATCAGCGAAGCGCTGCCGCGGTACGGGGCTGGCAGAGCACCAAAGGGCGCTACCTCCAGGCTGGGATCGAGCCAGCACTTGCAGCCCACAACGCCGATCAATAAGTGTGCAAATGCCGCAGGGTTCGCTACCAAGGCGCTAAATTTTTTGGAGGAACCGATCAGAGCGGCACCTGCTTCGAGGCTGGCGGTTTTTGCGAGCGCCTGGAAAAGAAAAAACTTGTCTTCTTGCGTGGCGTAACCCGAGGAAATGATTTCGGGCAGGGGGCGCGGCTTGAATCCCGTCGCGCCGAGAGGCAGATCGACCGTTTTGATTTTCTGGGAGACGAAATCGTAGATGCGTTCCGTCTTGGCGAGAGGCGTGGCTGCTTGTTCCGTCAAGTGCTGCGACAGGGCGATGACTTCGTCGGGCATTTGTGACGGCAGCCGGAGCGCTAAGTAGAGGCTGTAGGAAAGGTCCGGCCATGACGAAATCTTACCGGTTTGTATGTCGGGGACTTCGTCTGGCGCCGAAGAGTCCGTTTTGCTGCCGGCTGATTCCTGGGCTACTGCGTGATGCCACGTGTAGATGGTCCTTGAATCGGCCGCCTCGCCGGATTTTTCGACTGATACGTCCGATGCGGACGGCCTGAGCAAAAGCTGAACTTTGCCGAACTCGGGCGGTGGAAGCGGGTCATCGGCTGGGGGAGGCGCCGTAGGAGGCGGAACTTCCGCTGGCTTGGCGATAGCCTTCTCGGGCTTGGTTTTCTTCGTGTTCAATGGCGGCAATTGAGCCAGCAACGCGGGATCCACTGTACGGATCGTCGGCTCAACGCAAAGGCCGCAGCCTGGGTCCGGATAAAGGCGCCATTCCAGGTTCCGTTTGGTCGCTTCGTTTTTGATGACGATGTATTCGACTTTTGCAAGGACTGAAGTGGGCAGGTCGACTTGAAACTGTTCGTTTAAGACGACTCCGGTGCGATTGAACGAGTGTTCGAGCCAAAAGTCCGGAGCGAGCGGAGGATGGGAGATTGTTGTTATGACGCGGTAATCGAGGGAGTCGCCGGGCTCGAGGCCGAGGATGCGGACGGATTTGACGCGGACGTCTTGATAGGCGGGGGCGTTGGCAACGGCGGGATTTGGACTGTCGGTGATGGCACTGGGGAGGACGTCGACGGTGCCGCCGCTGGGGTGGGTGACACGAACTAGCGGGATTTCGACCTGCTCGAACGCGCGGTTGAAATTGAAATTGAGACGGGCGAATTGGCGCGCGCCGAGTTCGTCGTTGATTTTGACGCGGGCGTGGACTTCTTTGCGGTTCCTGCCGTCGGTTTCAAAGCGGACGCGGGTTTCGAGTAGCTCGATCTCGGCAGGAAGTTTAGGTGGAGCTTTTGCCGCGGGCTTCTCTTGCGCTTTCTCGGGAGTCTTTTCCGGGGCCTTTTCCGCTGGTTTTTGCGAGGCGTCTTGCGCGTTGCGCGAGCTTGCGGCAGCCGTGGCAAAAAAACAAATTGCCGCAGCGATGGGAATCGCGGAGAGAAAAGCGCGAGTAGCTTTCACGATGGCCTCGAAGGCAGTGTAGGGCCAGCGAACAGCCGGGTAAAGCGGCGGCTTGTTTGTCGTTGCCGGTTATGCACGAGCACGGAGTGAACAGAAGACGAGTCCGGGAGGTTAGCTGAAACGCTTTTGGGGGAAGCCGTCTGATGGCGTGATAAAGTCTTTTGCGCCGTTTTGTGCAAGGCATAGGGAGAACTGGGAATGCGAAAGATTTTCGGTGGAATCATGGTGATTGCGGTGCTTGCCGCGGCGGCTGCTCAAGCCGGCAACAGGGCCGCAGTCAAAGGGCCGGACGAAGATGGAACCAAGCCTGCCCTTGTAAAAATTGCCGGCGCCGGGCTGATGGATTCGCATGCTTATCAATACCTGACGGAATTGAGCGACGACGTGGGCGCACGCGTGACGGGCTCGCCGCAGGCGCACAAGGCAGTGGAATGGGGCGAAGCAAAAATGAAGGCCATGGGCCTCGAAAATGTGCATGCAGAGAAATGGCAACTGTGGCGCGGCTGGACGCGCGGTACCGCGCAAGCGGAACTCCTGACGCCAATTCGCCGGCCTCTGCACGTCGACGCGATGGGCTGGACCGGTTCGACGCCTGCGGGAGGCGCCGAAGGCGAATTGGTGGCAGTAAACATGTTCGATCTCGACGGCGAGATCAAGAGTATCTCGCGGCTCAACGGCAAGGTCGCGGTGGTGGTGATGCACGGGGCGCCGACTATGAGTGGCATTCAAATGTTCGCGCGGTTTGGTGATTTTTTGAAAGCCGCCAGCAAGGCGGGTGTGATTGCGGTGATTGGCGGACAAGGAGGTGGGAAATCCGCCGGGATGAACCTGACGCACACGGGAATCCTTGGCTTCGACGCGGACTTTGCTGTCCCTGTGGTTTCGATGACCGCGGAAGACCAGGGTCAGTTGGAACGCTACCTTGAACGTGGCCTTACCCCGCGCCTGCGCTTCAATGTGCAGAACACATTTACAAACGGTCCGGTGGAGAGCGCCAACGTCGTCGGGGAAATTCGCGGACGCGAAAAACCGGAGCAAGTGCTGGTCGTCGGAGGACATCTGGATTCCTGGGATCTATCCGAAGGAGCGACGGACAACGGCATGGGCTCGAGCTGCGTGTTGGGGGCGGCGGACGCGATTCTGCGCAGCGGAATGAAGCCGCGACGCACGATTCGATTTGTTTTGTTTACGGGAGAAGAGGAGGGAATTGACGGGTCGTTTGCCTACATCAAGCAGCACGCTTCGGAAATGCCGAATCATCTTGGCAGCGTGATTCTGGATAACGGACAAGGGCCAGTGCGGTCTTTTCAACTCGGCGGACGCGACGATTTGGTGGAAGCCTTCCGGCCATTTGCAAAATCGCTCGCGGATATTCGCGAAGTGAAAGTAGACGACAAGGTGGAAGACGGCACGGACACGTTGCCATTTTCCATGGCAGGATTGCCGGGTATCAACATGGATCAGGATTCGCCGGACTATCAGTACACGCACCATTCCGCAGCGGACGCGTTGGAAGCCGTGAAGCCGGATGTGCTCGCGCAGGACGCAACGTTGATGGCGCTGGCGGCGTATTGGATTGCGGATCGGCCTGAGCGTTTTGCGACGCCGTGGCCGGCGGAGCGGATTGTGAAAATGTTAGTGGCGCAACATGAAGATGACATGTTGAAAGCGTTTGGATTGTGGCCAAAGGAATTCGCGGATATAGAGAAGAGGGATGGGCCGTCGAATTGATAGACAGTTTAAGAGTTGAAGGTTTAAGAGTTCAAGAAGAAAGCTTACGGCTGACAGCTAACAACTAACAGGTGAGGGAGAGAGAAAAAAGATAACGCAGAGGCGCAAGTTAACAGAGGTTGGCAGAGAGTGCGCGATGATCCAAGACAAGCTGGCCAGCAACGTCATGCGAAAAAGCGGGCATCCTCAGAAGGATGCCGCTACCGTTCGGCGGAGAGGGTGAAGCTGTAGGAATGAGCGGTGGTTTGCAGGATACTCCCGGCCTTACAGAGTAAAGATTGTGTTATGAACGATTTACGGGCGGCTGGCGGGGAAGTGCTTTGCCGTAGGGGATGTGGAGCAGGAAGCTATTTGCGGCGATTTCGCGCTTCGTCTTAAGTCCTGTACAATAAGGGTGCTGAGGAATCCTGGCAAACGCTGATTTCCACAGAGAGTACTTCAAGGATTTGTGAAAGAGATTTGACAGAGCACGTTCTTTTCCTTATACTCTACGTTTTGTCAGGGATGTTTCTACCCTGGTGAGGGCGACCTGCAGTTTAGGTCGAGGGGTTGGAAGGGAAATATCTTCGGTCCCGGAACATTGCACGAGGGATTGGGACAGAAGAGCGGCCGGAATGGGGCGCCAGCCCCGCAAAGCCGAGTAAGCCTCTCCGAACTGAAGCCAAGAGAATAGTTCTGCCTCTTGGAGTGCGTACGGAGTTTCTTGCTGGTTGTATCTCCGGATTCGCAGTAGACCTTTCAGCACTATGTGTGCTCTCGCGCATTTTTTTGTGCGCGCCGCGAGAGCCTCGGGAAATTTTGTGCGCAATGGTTGACCCTGGCGGTCGCACTTAAAACCGATCCCAAGCGGTCAGACCAAGAATGAGGACGACTGTGCCGACGTTTTCGCAACTAGTACGCATGGGACGTGAGAAGGTTCTGGTCAAGACGAAGTCACCTGCGCTGGCGGGCTGCCCGGAAAAGCGCGGTGTGTGCATTCGCGTGTACACGCAGACGCCGAAGAAGCCGAACTCCGCGTTGCGCAAGGTGGCGCGCGTGCGCTTGACGAATTCCGTAGAAGTGACGACGTATATCCCTGGCATCGGCCACAACTTGCAGGAGCACTCGATCGTGCTCGTGCGCGGCGGCCGTGTGAAGGATCTGCCGGGAGTGCGCTATCACATCGTGCGCGGAACTTTGGACGCGGCGGGCGTCGAGAATCGCAAGCAGGGGCGTTCCAAGTACGGCGCAAAGCGGCCCAAGGCTGCGGCAGCGAAGTAAGCCAGTGAAGTAAAGCAGCGAGGCAGTCAGCGGCAAAGAAATTGGCAGTAAAGAGATTCTGAAGGAGCGATAAAGAGCAATGCCACGCAAAGGACTTGTTTTCCGGCGATCACAGGCGACCGACCCGGTCTATGCCAGCGACATCGTGGAGAAATTCATCTGCTCGATGATGTGGGAAGGCAAGAAGTCGACGGCGCAGCGCGTGTTTTACGGCGCGATGGACCAGGTGGCCAAGAAGACGAACGACGATGCCTTGAAGGTTTTCAAGAAGGCCATCGAGAACGTGAAGCCGACGCTGGAAGTGAAGACGCGGCGCGTGGGCGGCGCGAATTACCAGGTTCCGGTGGAAGTGAATCCGTTCCGGCGGCAATCGCTGGCGATTCGCTGGCTGTTGCAGTATTCGCGGGAACGCGCGGGCAAGACGATGATTGACAAGCTTGCGGATGAGTTGATTGACGCGGCCAATGCGCGCGGCGGAGCCATCAAGAAGAAGGAAGACGTGCACCGCATGGCGGAAGCGAACAAGGCATTCGCGCACTATCGTTGGTAAGAAGGGCGCTGGTAAGGCGCCTATAACGGCTAGAGAAGAGAAAGTTTGAAATTGCAATGGCAACAGAGACCAAAGGGGCGACGCAGCTGATCATGGGACGAGTATTCAAACTCGAAGATACGCGCAACATCGGGATTATGGCGCACATTGACGCGGGTAAAACCACGTCAACGGAGCGCATTCTTTTCTATACCGGTGTAACGTACAAGATCGGTTCCGTGGACGAAGGCACCGCCACTATGGACTGGATGGAGCAGGAGCGCGAGCGCGGGATTACCATCACCAGCGCGGCGACCACCGCTTCCTGGGACCGCTTCGGCAAGAAATATCGCGTCAATATTATTGATACACCGGGCCACGTGGACTTCACGGTGGAAGTGGAACGCTCGTTGCGCGTTTTGGATGGCGCGGTTTGCGTGTTTGACTCCGTCGCCGGCGTGCAACCGCAGTCCGAAACCGTCTGGCGCCAGGCCGACAAGTATCGCGTCCCGCGCATTTGTTTCGTCAACAAGATGGACCGCATGGGCGCGGATTTTGACCACGTCATCCGCACCATTCGCCAACGCCTCGGTGCCCACCCCGTTCCCCTCCAGTTTCCCCTCGGCCGCGAAGATAACTTCATCGGCATCATCGATTTCCTGGAAGAAAAGGTTATCGTCTGGCTGGAAGAAACCCTCGGCGCGAAATTCGAGGAATTCCCGGTTGAAAAGCTTTGGGATAAAGCGTTCGTGGATTCGCGGCCTGACGTTGCCGCCGCGCTCAAAGGCTCCGCAATCGACAAGAAATTTTACGACGAACATCGCGGCAAGATGGTGGACTACATCGCCGAGCACGATGATGAAGTCATCGACAAATATTTGACGGAAGGCAAACTGTCGCTCGAAGAGATGCGCAAGTCAGTCCGCAAATCCACGCTCGCGCTAAAGATTGTTCCCGTCCTTGCAGGTTCGGCCTTCAAGAACAAGGGCATTCAGCCATTGCTCGACGCGGTGATTGATTATCTTCCTTCGCCCACGGATGTTCCTCCTGTCGAAGGCACCGATCCCGGCACCGATGAAGTGGCTTTGCGGCGAGCCTCTGACGATCAGCCGTTCGCTGCTCTGGCGTTCAAGATTATGTCCGACCCGTTCGTGGGCCACGTCACCTATATCCGCGTGTATTCCGGCGTTCTAAAATCCGGCAGCTATGTTCTGAACTCCGGCAAAGGCTCCCGCGAACGCATCAGCCGCTTGCTGCAGATGCACGCCAACAAGCGCGAAGAGATTGACGAGATCTACGCCGGCGACATTTGCGCCTGTGTTGGTTTGAAGAGCGTGAATACCGGCGACACGCTGTGCGATGAAGAGAAGCCCATCATTCTGGAAAACATCGACTTTCCGGCTCCCGTGATTTCAGTGGCTATCGAGCCGAAGACCAAAGCGGATCAGGACAAGCTGGGCGTCGCTTTGCAGCGTCTTGCACAGGAAGATCCGACGTTTCGCGTTTCGACTGAACCCGACACCGGACAAACGTTGATTTCCGGAATGGGCGAACTGCACCTCGAAATCATTGTCGACCGCATGTTGCGCGAATACAGCGTGCAGGCCAACGTGGGCCGCCCGCAAGTGGCGTATCGCGAGACGATTCGCAAGAAGGCGATTGCGGAAGGCAAGTACATCAAGCAGACCGGCGGTAAAGGCCAGTACGGCCACTGCAAAATCGAATTGCACCCGATTCCCAGCTCCAGCCACGAAAACATGAAAGAGATGTCCACCGACGACATCGACGAATTGGCCAAGCAAGTGATCGGCAGCAACAATCCGCCCAAATGGAAGTTCGACAAGGAACACCGCTTCCTCTTCATTGACAAAATTATTGGCGGCTCGATTCCCCGCGAATTTATCGCGCCCATCGAAGCAGGCATCCGCGAAGCGCTGGACAACGGTATTCTGGCCGGCTTTCCCACGGTGGATGTCGCTGTCGTGCTCATCGACGGCAGCTATCACGATGTGGACTCCAACGAAATGGCGTTCAAAATCGCCGGCTCCATGGCCTACAAAGAAGCCTGCGCCAGGGCCAAAGCGGTTTTGCTCGAGCCCATCATGAAAGTGGAAGTCGTCGTTCCCGAGGAATACATGGCTCCGGTATTCGGCGATTTGAATGCGCGCCGGTCGGCGATTCAAGGCACGGAAAACCGCGCGGGTGTCAACGTGATCCGCGTGGAAGTGCCGCTGGCGCAGATGTTTGGCTACGCCACGGATTTACGCAGCCGCACGCAGGGCCGCGCGACGTTCACCATGCATTTTTCGCATTACGCGGAACTTCCCGCGGCGCTGGCCGAAGAAGTGATCAAGAAGCAGCGGGGCGAGAAGTAAGGCAGGCGAAGTAAAGCGGTTTTGATTTAGTCGATTTACGAATTTACTGAGGAGCAGAAGGCGATGGCGAAGGAGAAATTCGAACGCAACAAGCCGCATTGCAATATCGGGACGATTGGGCACATTGACCATGGCAAGACGACCCTGACGGCGGCGATTACC